>WNFG01002455.1_pt1 | contig 16110 bp, 15 predicted proteins | sample 5400431 | NCBI WGS metagenome assembly WNFG01 (sample SAMN13153346, study PRJNA577476) | soil metagenome | isolation source: 120 cm saprolite under Douglas fir tree site 2 hole 3 replicate 2 | place: USA:California | collected 2015-04-18 | reverse complement strand
TCGCCGATGCCGTCACCAAGCGTGATTCGCTAGTGAAGGAGTTGGCTTCTGTACCGGCAATGCTGACCGTCGATCGTGGCCCTCAGGTGGTCGTTACGGGTGCGCGGCTCGGGCCGGTTGAGGAGCGGCTTCAGGAACTTCGGCGAAGTCTCGACGGGCTGCTGTTGAAATATACCGAGGACCATCCGGATGTCAGGGCCGCCCGGCTATCGATAGCGCAGCTCCAGTCCGAGGCGGGAAAGTCGGGCGGGGGCGCGGGGCACGCTGCTAACAGCACGGGTCAGATCGCCAACGGCGTCTACGAGCAAGTCAAGGTCAAGCTGGTCGACGCCGAGGCTGTGGTCGCCGCTCTCCAGCGCCGTCTGAGCGAGGCCGAGAACGACCAGGCGAAGATCGAGAAGATCGCGCAGTCGGCTCCGGGCGTGCTGGTGCAGGCTCAGGATCTCAACCGCGACTACAGCATCCTCAAGAGGAACTACGAAGAGCTCGTGGCGCGGCGCGAGGCCACTCAGATCGCCAATTCGGCTGATACCAAGACCGAGAAAATCCAGTTCCGCATTGTCGACCCGCCTCAGCTCAGCCAATTGCGGAACCTTGGGGTCCCGATTTTAGGAAACGTGTCCCGGCTTGCGCTTGGCACGGCGCAGCGGCGCGCGGTACTGCAGCTGACCGGGGTTGCCGCAAGCGCGTTGGTTCTGGTCGCGGTATATGGTACGTTGCTGCTGCTGAGCGTCGGCCTCCATTCGGTGGGCATCTCCTAAATGGCCGAATCGATTGGACTGATCGAGCGTGCCGCTGCGCTGCTGCGTCAGCGCGACGCCAACGAGCCTGACGCGGCAGGGTATCCTGTTCCAGAAAGGCCAGGGCATCCTGTTCCAGAAAGCGACGCCGTCCCCGAAACCCCGGGGTTGATCCTCGACCGCGGCCGGCTTGCCCGTTACGGGATCACTCTCCCGTCCTCGGGCCGCTCGCGAACCGTCGAGGAATTTCGCCTCGTCAAGCGCAACCTGATGACCCAGCTGTCGCAGGGTTCGCCGGTCGATCAGCGATCGAGCCGCCTGATCATGGTGACGAGCGCGCGGCCGGGTGAGGGCAAGACGTTCATCTCGCTCAATCTGGCCCTTGCCTTCGCCTCGGAGAGGGATGTCAAAGCGCTGCTCGTCGATGTTGATACTCAGCACTCGAGTATGCAGGCCATCCTCGGTATCCCCGGCGACCAGGGGATCGTCGACGTGCTCGCGGGAGCCTGCGAGTTGTCCGCTGCGCTGATCCAGACGAACATCCCAAACCTGATGGTTCTCCCTTCCGGTCGGGGCGGACCGCACGTACCGGAGCTGTTCTCGAGCAATCAAATGGCCGTCGTAATGGCTGAAATGACTCGGCGGTTTGCCGATCGTTACATCATCATCGACACTCCGCCCTGTATGGCGAGCAGCGATGCCGCAGCACTCGCGCCCCTGGTCGGACAGATCGTGTTCATTGTCGAGGCGCACCACACCCAGCAGGTGGAGATCGAGGCCAGCCTCACCATGCTCAGCGCCTGTCCGCGGATCAGCCTTCTCCTGAACAAGAGCGACACGATGTCGGGCGAGCATTTTGGCTCTTACGAGTATTACTACCATTCCCAAGGCCGCGAGAGTGATGCGCCGCGTTCGGATCGACCCGCCTAGATCCCGCGCTGGGAGCGCATTTCGGCAATGGCACTTCGGTCTTACGCTTTTGCTTTTGCTTCTGTTCCTCGCCGCCGGCTTGCCAGAGATGCCGGCGGCGGCGCAGGATAGTCCCGCAGCTCCGGCCGCTTCCGCAGGCGGGCCGCAGGCCGCGCCGACCGTGCCGGGCTCCGATACCTTGCCGCCGCCGCCGAGCGGGGGATTTGGCTTTGCCAACCCTTTGACCCCGCCGAACGTCGTGAACAACACCCTCGCGCCATCGGCGCCTGTAGTCCCTGCGGATCCGCTGGGGCTCGCGCCGCTCGGGTACGGTGTCAACACACTCCAGCAGAACGATCCCAACGCTCCCGCCTATCTGCTCCGACCTTCCGTGTCGGTAAGCGAGACGCTATCGGATAACCTGCGCTATTTGCATTCTCCTCGGGTCGCGGGTGTTTACACGAACCTCTCGCCGGGGTTGTCGTTTTCGGCCGACACGCCGCGGCTGCAGGCCGTCCTCACGACCAGGGTGAATGCCTATTTCTACGCGCCCACGTCCGATTTGAACCAGGTCTTCGCCTCTCTTTACGGTAGCGGCTTTGGCACAATTGTCCCGGATGCGCTGTTTGTCGATCTTCGGAGCTCCATCTCACAAGCCTCGACCACGCCCGGCTTTGGCTTTCAGAATGCGTCCCAGCTGCCAAAAAACCAGCAAACGCAGGTTTACGCCAATTCCGTCTCCCCGTATTACCGGAAGTCGTTCGACGGTCTGCTCGACAGTGAGATACGTTATACCCTTGGTTCGACGAATTTCGGGGGCAATACCGCCACGGTTGCAACCACGCCTTTGTCAACGGCCCAGTCGAATCTGCCTACGGCCCAGTCGAACCTCTCTGCCGGCGTTTTGAACGAGGGAACCGTCATCGTCGCTTCCGGGCGGGATTTCCGGCGCGCGCTTTCCCGACTGACAATTGACGCCTCCAATTTCAACACTTCCTCAACCGGCCGCAATTCGCAGGTCAGCGCATATGACGATCTCGAATATCGGATTACGCCGCAAGCCGCTGCGCTCGCGCGCGCCGGCTATCAGAATATCCATTACCCGTTCGCCCCGGCGGCAACGTTCGTCGGGCCGACCTGGCTGGTCGGCGGACGCGTCGGGAGCTACGGGCCCGATCAAGGATATTTTTCTTTGGAATACGGCCGGCAACAGGGCGTCTATGGTTTCACCGGGTCGGCCCGGTACAACATTACCCCCACCATGCTTCTGACCGCCAATCTGGTCCAAGGGATCAGCTCGCCGGCACAATATATCCAGAATACCCTCGCAACCTCGAGCCTGGACCCCTTTGGCGGGATCGTCGATGAGTATTCCGGTTTGCCAACCGCGTTCTACAGCCCGGGGCTGGGTGTGACGAATAACGTCTACAAGCAGCACCTATTTAGTGTTGGGGTCAGTGAAACGATCGGGCCGAACCGGTATGCGGTGTACGCCATCGCCACCAGCCAGCAGGCGCTGACCTCGCCGACGACAACGGCCCCGACCAAGAGCTATGGAGCAAATTTCAGTTGGTACCGCGACATCAGGCCCGACCTCACCGGCTACGCCTCGGTCGGCTATTATTATTCGACCAATGTGATCACGTCGACGGCCAATGTGATCAGGTCGACGGCCAATGTGATCACGTCAACGCCGGGGACCAGCACAAACACCCTAACCGCCAATCTCGGCGTCAACTATCTCATCGCCGAAAATTTGACCGGCTCGATTCTCTACGGTTTTTCGTACCAGCCAAACGGCATTAGTGGCACCACTGGGCGGGGCAACGACATCGTGGTCAATCAGTTGACCTTCCAGCTGAGCAAGACGTTCTGAGTCGACGATGTATAGCGAATTCTACCGGCTTTCGGCTCGGCCGTTCCAGCTCACCCCGGACGCGCGGTTCTTTTTCGAGAGCACGGTGCACCGGCAGGCAATGGCCTATCTGGTCTACGGCCTTCATCATGCTGAGGGCTTTATCATAATCACCGGAGAAGTCGGCGCCGGCAAGACGATCCTCGTCGACAACCTGCTGTCGACAATCGACCAGAGCACGTTTGTGACGGCAAAGATCGTGACGACGCAGCTCGCCGGAGACGACCTTCTGCACCTGGTCGCCGGCGGCTTCGGCATTGGCAAAGAAGGGCTCGCCAAGGGTGCGTTGCTGCAGCGGATCAGCGATTTCGCGCTGACCCAACATCGTAACGGCAGGCGCGTTCTGCTGATCGTGGACGAGGCTCAAAACCTGTCTTTCGAGGCGCTTGAAGAATTGCGGATGCTGTCTAACATCGTTTTCGACCGGACCATGGCGCTGCAGAGCTTTTTGCTCGGTCAGCCGCAGTTCCGCGCGATCCTTGGCAGCGCGCGGCTCGAGCAGTTGCGGCAGCGAGTAACCGCGGCTTACCATTTGGGCCCGCTGAGCGAACCGGAGTGCAGAGCCTACGTCGAGCATCGGCTCCACCGGGCCGATTGGAAAGGCGACCCGCATTTCGACGAGGATTGCTATCCGGTGATCTATCGGCACACCGGAGGCGTACCGCGACAGATCAACACTCTGTGCTCGAGGTTGCTCCTCTTCGGTTTCTTGGAGCAACTGCACGCGCTGACGGCAAGTGCCGTCGAAAAGGTTGCTGGCGATCTGCGGGAAGAAATCGCGGTTGTTACCGCTCCAACGGTTTTAGCTGGCGCCACCACCCCCGAGCCGGTCGCAGGAGACGGAGCGATTGCACAAATCAACCAACGCCTGGGCCTTTTGGAAGAGAGTGTCCACAAGCAGGGGCAGGTGATCAAACGCGCCCTCGAAATCGCTTCCAGCTATTTTCAGGAAGAACGGCCGTGAGCGCAGATACCAAATCAATGCGGCTTCGGGCGACCGAACCCGCGAAAGCGGAACTGCAATCTCCTTCTTCGACCGATGCGTACCGATCGAGGCGTATCCCCGCGAGCATCGCAAACGCGATGACCATCGATGTCGAGGATTATTTTCAAGTGGAAGCCTTCGCCTCGACGATCGACCGCAAGGATTGGGACCATCGGCCGCGGCGGGTCGAGCGCAACACGCAGCGCCTGCTCGACATTTTCGCCGAGGCCGAGGTTAAGGCAACCTTTTTCATACTGGGTTGGGTGGCCCAACGCCACCCGACATTGGTGCAGCGCATCGTTACAGACGGGCACGAACTAGCGAGCCACGGGTTCGGTCATGAGCGAGTCGACAGCCAGTCGTCCGAAGCCTTTCGTGCCGATGTTCGGCACAGCAAACAACTCCTGGAAGACGCCGGGGGTGTGTTGGTACGCGGTTATCGGGCGCCCACCTTCTCGATCGGCCGCAACAGCACTTGGGCCCACGCCATTCTGGCAGAAGAAGGCTTTGAGTACAGCTCCAGCGTCTATCCGGTAAAGCACGACCTTTACGGCAGCCCCGGCGCGCCGCGCACCGCCTTCGCGCCGCTTTCCGGACTGATCGAAGTGCCTCTCACCACAGTTCGCGTGCTCGGGATCAACGTGCCGGCTTCAGGAGGCGGCTTTTTCCGGCTCTATCCCTACCCGCTGAGCCGATGGCTGTTGGCGCGGGCCAATCGCGCCACTCGTGCACCCTCCATCTTCTACCTTCATCCTTGGGAACTCGATCCGGGGCAACCGCGCGAATACCAGGCCCCGTTTCTGGCTCGGTCGCGCCATTACCTGAACCTCGGTCGGACCGAGGCCCGGTTACGGCGTCTGTTGCGCAATTTCACCTGGGCGCGCATGGACCGGCTCTTCCTCGACCGACCCGGACCGATTCCGCTGATCACCTCATGGATGGATCACAAGTTACCGTCGCGGTAAGACCGTTCCAGGCCGGCGACGAGCGCCCGTGGGACGAGTTCGTCCGCGCCCACGCCAAAGGGACTTTTTTCCACCTTTCCGGGTGGAAGCGGGTGATCGAGCGAGCGTTTGGACACCGCACCCATTATCTGATCGCCGAGCGCGGCCACGTCGTGACCGGGATTCTACCCCTGACCCATGTCAAATCGCTGCTGTTCGGGTCATCACTTATTTCGAACGCGTTCGGCGTGCAGGGCGGGCCGATCGCCGAGGACGCCGAAAGCCTGCAGCGGCTCGAAGCTGAAGCCGTGAAGCTGATGGACGCCATCGCGGTTCCCGTGCTGGAGCTGCGCGGCTTCTCCACGACCCGGGCTGACTGGCCTACGAAGAAAGATCTCTACGTCTCATTCCGGAGGCCGATCGATCCATCTGTAGACCGCAATCTCAAATCGATTCCGCGCAAGCAGCGAGCCATGATCCGTAAAGGGATCGGCAACAATCTGCAGTCTGAGATCGATGATGATATTGACCGGCTCTATGGTATATACTGCGAAAGTGTCCACAATCTTGGAACCCCGGTATTTTCCGAGTCCTACTTCCGCATCCTGCGCGAAGAATTTCGTACATCGTCCAACATTGTTTCAATAACATTGAACGGGCGCGCTGTCGCCTCGGTGTTGAGTTTTTATTTCCGCGACGAGGTTCTCCCTTTTTATGGCGGTGGGATGCGCTCGGCGCGCGCACTTGCCGCCAATGATTTCATGTATTGGGAAGTGATGCGCAGGGCGTGCGAGCAGGGCTACCGCTTTTTTGATTTTGGACGCAGCAAAATCGGCACCGGCTCTTACGCGTTCAAGCGTTACTGGGGGTTCCAGCCGACGCCGCTTGTCTATCAATACTGCTTGGCAGCGGGGCACCGGATGCCCGATTTGAACCCCCTCAACCCTAAATTCAGGGTACTTAGCTCAGTCTGGAAGCGGCTGCCGCTGGCTGTCGCGACCCGCCTTGGCCCGATGATCGTCAGGGGGATCGGCTGACGCGAAACAGCAGTGCTGGGCAGCAGATTCTGTACCCGGCCGACGCGAAGAAGCGGGCCGGTGACGGGTCTGCCGACGGACGCTGCGCTATTTGATTTTTGTCGCGTGCCGCGGCTGGAGAAGACGCCAACACCGTCTCATAACTGGATCAAATCCGTGACAGCATTTCCCTCCACTCCAAACAGGCGACCCATAGTCAGCTCCTCTTTGGCACCTGGCTGGCGGCCGGCGATGGTGGCCATCGCCATCGCGGGCGTGGTCTTCGCTGTCGTGTTCCAACACGAAGTAACCGGAGCGGTGCAAGTATGGATCGACTCGACCGCCTATAATCACTGCTTTCTCATCCTTCCTCTCATTGGGTTCCTGCTCTGGGAAAGGCGAGCCGTGATCACTTCGGTTTCGCCGCGACCGACGCTATGGCCGTTACTGTTGATGCCGGTGCTCGCGGCGGTCTGGCTGCTCGCGGCGGTCCTCGACATTCAGGAGGGCCGTCAGCTGGTGTTAGTGACGATGTTCGAGGTCGTCCTCCTGGTTGTCCTCGGCCTCCGCCTTGTCTGGCTGCTGCTGGCACCGCTGCTGTTTCTTTTCTTTCTGGTGCCGAGCGGAGCCTTTCTTGTCCCCTCGCTGCAGACGATTACCGCCGACATTGTCATTGCGGGGTTGCACGGCCTCCATATCCCGGTCTTTTCCGACGGCTTTATGATCGAAATACCGGAAGGTCCCTTCGAAATCGCCGAAGCTTGCGCGGGCCTGCGTTTCCTGATCGCCTCGACCGTTTTCGGCTGTTTTTTCGCTGTAGTCATGTACCGCAGCCCACTGCGGCGGACGCTGTTTATCTTGTTGTCGGTCTTCGTTCCTATTGTCGCAAACGGGTTGCGGGCTCTCGGCATCATTGTCTTGGCTCATCTCGAAGGTAATGCGGCAGCGGTCGAAGCCGACCACGTCCTCTACGGTTGGCTGTTCTTCACACTTGTGATCATGATCTTGATCGGGATCGGAATGGCGCTCGTGCGGAAAGCCGACCGACAGCAGCCGACCCCGCCAACGGCAACGCGCAGCCCTTCTTCGGAGCCTGCTCCTTGGAGGATCGCCGTTGCGGTTGCGGCTGCCCTTGTTCTCGCCTTAGCCGGACCGGCCTACGCGGCTCGTCTGAACAGCCTGTTCCCGGCTGGCTTGCTTCCCCAGGCCAACGGCCCGACCGTCGCGCCGCCCTGGCACATCGTGTCCGGCGTCTCTCCTGACTGGCATCCGCTAGTGCACGGCGCCGATCGTGAATTCCACGAAAGCTTTGAGGAGCCTGGATCCGGGATCATCTTGCGGTTTGTCGCGCTCTATCGCTTGCGCGCGATAGGAAATCTCCTGACCACGACCGAAAACCGTCTTGTGGACGACCGCGAGTGGCGGGTCGCTGAGCGCGGCCAGGCCGAGGTCTCTTGGGGCAGCGAGAAGGTAAGGGTGACGCGCGCCGAGATCGTCGGGGGGCGACAGCGGCGGCTTGTCTGGTCCTTCTATGTCGTCGACGGCACAATCACGGCCGGGCTGATTGAGACCAAGCTGATGCAGGCTCGCGCTGTCCTGCTGAGACGGGCGCCTTTGGCTGCGCTGGTTGCAATCTCTGCGAGCATGGACGATCCAGGCGATCCGGCCGCGGCTCAATTAGCCCGTTTTCTGGCGGCGAGCCAGCCGTTCCCGCAGTATCTCAAAATGCTCGGCCGAGAAAACAAACCAGTCGTCTGAGGTTCCTGAAACCCCGCCGAAATCGAAATCAGCCGGGCGAGCCCCCGGGCAGACACTCCCGTTTCCGGTCGGGCGCGGAAGCGTTTTGTGGCGGCGGGCTGCAGCGTTCGGCGAGCGCCTTGACTTCGAATGGGGTCGCCGGCCGGCCGCCGACCTCTCCGGAGAAAAACTCGAGATACTCCTCGATCCGTTGCAAGAAGGCGCGCAAATCAGCGTCGCTGCGCACATAGGGCGTGTTTCCGGGAGCGAGCGAGGGGCTGTGATAGGTGAAGCTGAATACGCGCTGTCCCTCGCGCAGCAACGCACGAGTCAGGCGCCGCTGCTCTTCGAAGGAGATGCCTTCGGGGGTCAGCGAGATGCGCTCGATCAGGTGGAGGCGAGCGAGAACCCCCGGGACATGCAGCGCCTTCAAGCGCTCGTTCATCGTCAATGCGTAAGCGAGGCCACCCTTGTGCGCGAGCAACCCCGCATAGCCGATTGAGAGAGGGATCTCGAGCAGCGCCTGCGCCTCACCGAACCAATAAGGCTCGACTCCGCAATGCGAGAAATCGGGGCCGAACTGGGGCGAAAGATCGGTGCCGGGGACGACGCTCAAGTCGATCTGATAGCCAAGCTCGGCAAGGATGCGTCCGGTTGAACGGCCGACACCGTATCGTCCGGCTTTGTAGATCCGCGGCCGCACGCCGACGTTTTCGTGGATGATGCGGCTCAGCTGGGCCAGTTTTTCACGCTCGAGTTCAAATGGCAGGTTACCGGGATAGGAGTTTTCATCGGTCTTCGGTTCGACAAAGGGAGGATTATCCCAGGGCTGCAGATGGGCACCTATTTCACAAACACCCGAGCGGTGGAAATCACGGATGATCTCATAGGCCTCGGGCGTGCTGCTCACCGGATAGTCGAGGACATAGGTCGGCCGGACCTCGTATCGTTCGAAGATCCGTTGCACCTGCAACTGGGATTTGACAGAGGAGACACCCATCGCCTGACGCGGGCGCTGCCGCACCCAGTCAAATTCGGCTTCGGTATCGACCACGACGACGACCATCGGCGGCTGCTTCGCCGGCCAGTCGATCATCTTCCAAGTGGCAGGGTCGAGCATGCCTCGGCACGATATCCAGCGGTTTGCGTCTTTGCCGCCGGCAAGCGCGTGTCGTGCCGGCGAAACGAGTGTGGCGGAGAAACCAGTTATTAACTTAACGGATCCACACTGTAACAAATCATAACACAGGCGCCTCGGTTATGCCATATAGGCTCCGAAGAACCTTTTCGCGAACTTGCCATAAGATCCGTAAATGAGTCATATACCGCCTCGACTTGGTCGGGTTGCTCTGCTTTTTTCCTGGGCCGCCCTGCGGCTTACAACCCGGCCGTCGCTTCCCACGCGCTGTAGCGAATGCAGTTTTTTTCTCAATGGGTAGCACCTCGGCCCCCACCGATTTGTGCGAGCACGTTCTCCACGTTTTCCCGAGTTTCGGGATCGGCGGCGTGCCGCTTCGCATGGTCCGCGTAATCAACCATTTTGGCAAGCGCTTCCGCCACACCGTGATCGCGCTGGATGACGATTTCGCCGCCGCCGACGGTTTCGCGGGCGAGATCGACGTGATGCTGTCGTCAACGCGGCAGCAGAAAACAGGAACGCTTCACACCGTGCTTGGCGGCGCACTCACCTTACGCAGGCTGCGGCCCGATCTTCTGATCACTTATAATTGGGGAGCAATCGAGTGGGCGATGGCCAGTCGACTGGTGTCGGTTTCGCGCCACATCCACATCGAGGCCGGCTTCAGTCAGCGCGAGGCCGACTCGCAGATCTTTCGGCGCGTGCTCTTCCGCCGCTGGGCTCTCGCCCGCTGCGCTCTGATTGTGGTCCCCTCGCGCCTGCTCGAGAACCTGGCGCGTGGCGTCTGGCGGTTGCCTGCGGATCGCGTGACATACGTGCCGAACGGCGTCGATCTTGCCCGTTTTTCCTCCCTGGCTCGCGACATCGCGCCCGGCTTCACGCGCCGCCCCGGCGAACTGGTAATCGGAACGATCGCGCCGTTGCGACCCGAGAAGAATGTCGGGCGCCTTCTCCGGATTTTCGCGGCTCTGAACTCGCCGCCGCCCGCGCGGCTGCTGGTCGCTGGTGACGGTATAGAGCGCCGCGTGCTCGAACAGCTAGCGCGCGAGCTCGGCATTGCCGACCGCGTTATTTTCACCGGTCAAGTGGCCCCAGAAAACGTACTTGGCACATTTGATATATTCGCCTTGTCCTCCGATACGGAGCAGATGCCAAACGCACTCCTCGAGGCGATGGCGGCGAGCCGAGCCGTTGCTGCGGTGGATGTTGGAGATGTGAAGAGCATTGTTTGCGAGGAAAACCGCGATTTCATCGTTGAGCGCGACGATGGCGCTGCGTTTGCCGGGGCGATCACGAAGCTGCTTCATGATCCTGACAAGCGCCGTACGCTCGGTAGCAAGAACCACGAGCGAGTAGTCAACGCATTCTCGCAGGAACGGATGTTCGCCGCGTACTCGGAAATCTTCACCGCTGGCGCGGCGGGCTGAGGCCCGAGGGGCATCCGCATGGACAACCTTGTTCAGCGGGAATCTTGCATCTACGCAAAGGGCGCTTCGTTGCTCATCACAATCAAGAAATTGCCTAATTCACATTCCATAATTCTGGCTTATGGCTGCGTCAGAGCCGGACCGCGGCTGGACGAAGGAAACGCCGATGGCCAAGGCTTTCTTTAGAACCCCCGGGGCGTGAGGCGGTTAGAACATGGGTCCGATCGGACAATCCTGCCAGCCGCAGGGCCAGGGAAAATGACTCAACTATAAATAGAAATTTTCCTCCGGATTCGCTGCAGATGAACAGACGGCTGATCGCTGCGGCAACCAACCCGTGCAGTCGCAGTCGAGGGCATCAACGGCGATTTCACTGATGCATTACGCGCAGATAGCGCTGACCCCAGGCGTGCGATATCTTGGTTGGCGGTTCGGGGGCGGTTCGATTTTCCTAATTTCTCAAGCCGGGTCATAAGGGATGTGCGGCGTAGCTGGTATCTTTGATTATCGCGGGCATTCCGACACCGACCGAGCCTTGCTGCGACGGATGACTGACATCCTCGGTCATCGCGGACCGGACGGCGACGGTTTTCATTTTGCGCCGGGTGTCGGGCTCGGCCACCGCCGCCTCGCCATAGTCGACCTCGCGACCGGCGATCAGCCGCTCTTCAACGAGGATGGGACGATTTGCGTCATCTACAACGGCGAGATCTATAATTTTCAGCCGCTGATGGCTGAACTCATGGCGTTGGGCCATGTGTTCCGCACCCGTTGCGATACCGAGGTGGTCGTCCACGCTTGGGAGGAATGGGGTGCCGGGTGTCTCGACCGTTTCAATGGAATGTTCGCCTTTGCGCTCTGGGACGCGGCACGGGAGGTGCTGTTCCTCGCGCGCGACCGCCTCGGCGAGAAGCCGCTTTACTACAGCTTTTTGTCTGACGGCAGGCTGCTATTCGCTTCCGAGCTGAAATCCCTGTTGCTCAGTCCCCGCGTCGATCGGCAGCTCGACCCTCAAGCGATCGAGGAGTTCTTTGCGTTCGGCTATGTGCCCGATCCGCGATCGATCTACCGGAGCGTGCGGAAGCTCGCTCCCGCGCATTATCTCCTCGTTCGGCGCGGAGAGCCGCCGCCAGAGCCGCGCGCCTATTGGGACGTGCGGTTTGTCGACGGTAGGCCCGCGCGCCGGGAGGAGATCGAGGAAGAGTTGATCGCCCGCCTGCGTGAGTCGGTCCGGATGCGGATGATCGCCGACGTCCCGCTCGGTGCGTTCCTATCGGGTGGAGTCGATTCAAGCGGCGTTGTAGCGATGATGGCAGGCCTGAAGGCGGACCCTGTCAGTACCTTTTCGATCTCGTTCGGGACGAAAGGATGGGACGAATCCGCTCATGCCGACGAGATCGCACAGCGCTATGGCACCGATCACCACGTCAGAGCCGTCGACCCGAATTCTTTCGATCTCCTCGACCGCTTGGCTACAATCTACGACGAACCGTTCGGCGACAGCTCGGCAATGCCGACCTTCCGGGTCAGCGCCATGGCGCGCGAAAACGTCACCGTCGCTTTGTCGGGGGATGGCGGAGACGAGGTGTTTGCCGGCTACCGGCGCTATCGCTGGCATTGCTTCGAGGAGCGCGTGCGCGGTCTGCTGCCAGACAGCCTGCGCCGCCCTCTGTTCGGGCTTCTCGGCGACCTATATCCCAAGCTCGACTGGGCACCGCGCCCTCTCCGCGCGAAGGCGACCTTGCAGGAGCTGGCACAAGATTCGACCGAAGCCTATTTCTCCTCGGTCTCTATCTGCGGTAACGAGCTTCGCCGCAGGTTGTTCAGCCCGGACCTTACGCGCGAACTTCGCGGTTACGATGCTGCGGAGGTGTTGAGGTCGCATATGCTGCGGTGCAGCAGCGAGGATCCTCTATCGCGGGTGCAGTACGCCGATTTCAAGACCTACCTTCCGGGCGATATCCTTACGAAAGTGGATCGTGCCAGCATGGCGAACTCGCTCGAGGTGCGTGTTCCCCTGCTGGACCATAGCTTCGTCGAATGGGTGGCGCGGCTCCCATCACGGCTCAAGTTACACGGACCAGAAGGCAAATATATCTTCAAGGCGGCCCTCGAACCGCACGTAAGCAAGGCGATCCTGTATCGCCCCAAGCAAGGGTTTGCGGTGCCGCTTGCCGCGTGGTTCCGCGGCCCGCTGCGCCAGCACGTGCGCGAGAGGCTTTGCGGGTCCGTGCTATGCGATTCAGGCCTGTTCGACATGGCCACAATCGGGACGCTGCTCGATCAGCATCAATCCGCTGTCCGCGACCACAGCGCGGCGCTGTGGTCGCTCTCGATGTTCGAATCATTTCTGCGTCAGGTGCACGGCTGCGGCGTTCGCGCTGACGCGGATCCCGAGACCATCGGCGGCGTTGCCTGAACCGCACACGTCCGCTGGCGCAGGGCGCACCGGCAGTGTATCCTTTCTGCTGCTGTCCCCGTAGCTCAGCAGGATAGAGCAACAGTTTCCTAAACTGTGGGTCGCGTGTTCGAGTCACGCCGGGGACGCCATATAAATCTAAAAGAGAAATTAAGGCACGCTTCAACTTGAAATTGGTAGCAGGCGGTCACAATATACCTCCCCCTAAAGTAAAGGTAGCGATGATCGCTGCGCCCGGAATGGGCATCGCGATGATGCGTTCAGGAAGTTCGCCAGCTTCGCGTTACCGGGTCATCCAGCCTTGGTGCGCTGAAGGTCGGGAGGCAAGCGGAGGAACGACCCCATGACCGAAACCCAAAGAGTGGCGATCGTGACTGGTGCTGCAGGCGGTATCGGCACGGCAATGACGCGAGGGCTGTTGGGAGCAGGTATCCGGGTTGCGGGCGTTGATCGCGACCGTGAGCCGCTAGAGGCCCTTGCCGCAAGTGCGCGTGAGCAGGGAAAGGCGGCTGAATTGCTCACCATCCAGAGGGATCTGAGCGGCGACTCCGTGGCCGAGGATATCATCAAGACCACGCGCGCCCGATTTGGCCGCATCGACATTCTTGTCAACAATGCCGGGATCGGTCCGGGCGCGATCCGCGCGGATAGTTGGCAGCGCCCGCTCAAATTCTGGGAGATCACCTCCGATCAGTGGCGCCGCTTCGTCGCGGTCCACACAACGGCGCCGTGGGCGCTGGCAAACGCGGTCGTGCCCGAGATGATGCACCAGGGATGGGGTCGGATCGTCAATGTTACGACCAGCCTCGGCACGATGTTGAACGCCGGCTCGCCAACCTACGGGCCCTCCAAGGCTGCGCTCGAGGCGCTCAGCGCGATCATGGCGAAGGATCTTGATGGAACCGGCGTCACCGTCAATGTGCTGGTCCCCGGCGGGGTCACCAACACTCCGATGATCTCGGACGAAGCGGGCTTCGATCGCGCCAAGCTGATCCAACCGGAGGTCATGGTGCCGCCGCTCCTCTGGCTCATCTCCGATGCCGCCGCGAAAGTGTCGGGTCGACGGTTTCTCGGCGTCCATTGGGATCCCGCGCTACCGCCCGAACAAGCCGCCGAGAGGGCTGGGGCGCCGGTGGCATGGACCAGCATTGCGACGATGCCAATTACGCCGATCCGCTCTTAACCCGCCTCGATCCGTGATTTCGCAACAACGACATCCCCCAACGGGGTAAGCGGGGATAGGCGCAGATGCACGACTCCCTTGGCTGGGCCCCGGAGAGGGGCGAGGAGATGTTCCACAACTATACCGAGACCAAGGCGGTCGCCGGTCACCCGCGCATCCAGGTCCCTTATTGGATGCATCGTGCGCGGCGCGATCTGGTGCTACAGTCGTCACTCAGCTCCATGCAGACCAGCGGCACCTTTGGCTTGCGCTCGTCAGTGCGGCCGAACCCGATCGCGTCCTCGATCGTCCAGTTGATCGCAATCGACGGTACGACTCTTCAGGTGCGTGGGCTGGCTTGCCTCGACGGCACGCCGCTTATCGACCTCAAACCCGAACACACCACCGCGAGCGATTAGCGGACGAAGTGGCAGCCGTCAGTTCCGCGCCCCCGCGATCAGCACCGGCGTCGCGCGATAAAGGTCGGGGAACAGTCGCTTCAAATTCTCGATTTTTGGCAAGTCGTTGATGACAATATAAGAGTATCGGGGGTTACGCGTCAGGAAATCCTGATGATAATCCTCGGCCGGATAGAAGTCCCGGCCGGGTTCGATCTTGGTGACGACCGGAGCATCAAACACGCGCGCTTGGCTGAGCTGCGCGATGTAGGCCTCGGCAAGATGCGTCTGCTCCGGATTGGCCGGGAAAATCGCGGAGCGGTATTGGAATACCCCTGGACGCCCCAGAAGCAGCCGCCGGCGAGAACCGCGACCTCGGACGTCGGCTGAGCGCTCGCCAGCTCGTCGAGCACCGGCGGCGGGACGAAGCGCGCGCTCTCTGCCGCCGACGGGAAACCTCGCATCGCGACACCTGTGGCTAGCAGCAGCGCCGCAGAAATCAACGCCGGACGGAAAAAGGGGGATATGTGCGGCACGCGTTACCTCCTGGAAGCAGGCTTAGACGACACCCACCACCGCATGCGGCACGTACGGCTCCGCCAGAGAGGTAATCTTGTCGGCGGAGAGTTTCACGTTCACGGATGCGAGAGCGTCGTCGAGATGATTCAACTTGGTGGCACCGACAATCGGAGCGGTGATGACCGGCTTCGATAACACTCACCACGCGAGCGCCACCTGCGCCTATGGGAAGCCGCCGCCCGCCAGCGCTATGCGAGCCTGGTATCGAACCCAATGGGCCGGCGTGCGAGCACCAGCTTCTGCGCCGAGCGGCCAACGGAATGATAGCCCGACGCTCCCTCGGCTAGGAGGTCGAGGAACGCCTCAGGCCCCGTCATCCGGACGCAGCCGAGAATATCGGCGCCACGGGCAAAAAACGCGTCAGGCAGCACCCCGGCCGTCGGCCGAACAATCGTACCGCGGGTCTGGGTCGGGCCAGCGCCAGCAGAGTTTCGAGCGTATTGTTGACCAGGGGCGAGCCGGTGATCAAGACCACCTCGGCCTCGGGCAAGATTTGCGCGGCCTGCTCGGCCGGCGGAAAGAACGGCGGTTCATCGGCTTTTAACGTGGCCGGATCCTGCTCCAGCACCAGAAAGGGCTGACCCCGCCGTTTCAGCTCCTTAAGGAACGGAACAAAAGCGCCGACCACCACGACCCCTGTCGCCCTTGCGGATTTCGGTCGCGTCGAAGGCATCAATGCCTGCGCACAGCTCGACCTCGGAATGGGGACGGCGCTGCCAGCAACAATCGGCCAGCGCATTG
>WNFG01002976.1_pt1 | contig 16115 bp, 14 predicted proteins | sample 5400431 | NCBI WGS metagenome assembly WNFG01 (sample SAMN13153346, study PRJNA577476) | soil metagenome | isolation source: 120 cm saprolite under Douglas fir tree site 2 hole 3 replicate 2 | place: USA:California | collected 2015-04-18 | reverse complement strand
AGCGTCGTCAACTCCAAGGTTAGATAATTTTGTCCCCGCCCCATTTTTTGCTCAATCGCCAGGCTTCCCTGCATGAGATAAGGAAGCCGGATATTGGGGTCAATGCGCACAATGCTGGGCGTGACCTGCTCAGGTGTCTCTCCCGGAGCGAATGGGTTCGGATAAGTGGGGTTCGAAATGTTTATTTGGTGGGTGGCTGAGCCGCCGTATAGAAGGCTTTGTTGTTCCATGAGCACCGGCTGGCGCTCGTAGAACACGCCAAACCCTCCCCGCAGGACGGTCTGTCCTTTCCCCGGGGCAAAGGCAAAGGCGAGCCGCGGAGCCAGGTTGTGGTAATGGGACACGTCCGATTGGAACTCATCGCGCAAGCCGAGCGTAACGGAAAAGGAAGGCCGTACATGGATGCCGTCTTGAAAGAATGTGTAGACTTCGTGCTGATGGAATTGCACTGTCGGGTTGCCAATATTTTGTGTAAATTGCAATGGTCTGTTTTGAGAGAAGGCAAAGGGACAGGGTTTCTGGAGGGGATGGAGGGGATCGATTGGAATGAGAAATAGGCACGAGAAAATGAATGTGCCGCCAAAGTTTGAACTGTCCTCGGCGCTAAGGAATCTGGGCCTGAATCCACCACCAAAACGGAAATCATTCCTGCCGTGGATAATGGAAGCAACGTCTTCGGCGTCTACCATCGTTTCGTCTACACGAGTGGAAATCTGCGCACCGCCGCCATTGAAGGAACTATCGAGCACAAGGAGAGCAGGCGAATTGGTGACGCTCGTGGTGTTCTGGCGCTCCTCCTTATAGGTGAAGCGTACCTGGTTCAAAACGCTTGGCGACAATGTTGCGGTTTCCAGGACTTTGACTTCCATCCCGTCGCTGAAATTGTTCGTTGCCCGCTCGGGAAAATCGATTCCACCGACCCCCTGATTATCGACGCGTCTAAATTTAATTGTGTACAGTACAGATAATCTGTGCAAGGGGTTCAAGCGATCGTCGGTTCGGAAGAAGAAGTGCGAACTGCGAAGGGGAGTCGTGACGTTCTCCGTAAGAGGTCCCAACAGCGTGTGGGCGGAAACAACCGAACTATCGTTGAACATGTTGTAGCGTCCCGCGAGGACGAAGGTTGCGGTACTTGAGATCGGGCCGTCAAGCTCCGCCTCGCCGATCGCACGCTGCTGGAGAGGCCGACTGGTAGCAAAGGCATTCGATGCGTCCAGTGCGGAATTGCGTAGGACGGCAAGGATATTGCCGCGGAAGCGGCTCTGGACACCGCGCTTGGTGGTGACTTCGAGCCGCGCCTTGCCGGGCCGGCTAAATTCGGCCGAATAAGGATTTTGGTCCACGGCCACGCTCTTCACGCTCGACGAGGGCAGATCGAGGGCGCTGGTCTCAACGCCATCCACAATGATTTGAGGGCTGCTCGTGCCGTTGCCGAATGCCGAGGGTGCCAGAAATAGAGACGGCACGTCGAGAGGATTCGCACTTTTTGACGGCACGTTCATCATCAAGTGCTCGTTGAATTGAATGTCGGTGTGATTCTCATCTGCCAGAGCAATTGGGTCAGCGCTGGCGTTTACAGTCACGGCCTCGGTGAGGCTGGATATTTTCAATCTCACACGGATGGGCCGAATCGCTGTCAAACCTATCGTGACGGGCAATCGCGCGTCTTTGAAACCCGGAGCTTTTACCCGCATGACGTACTCGCCGGCAGGGACATTGGTGAATGCAAATTCACCATCCTCATCGGTTTTCGTGGTGAGGGGGCCGTCTGCCGTCGAGGTAGTCAGGGCAACATTTGCACCCGGCACAACGGCCTCATCTGGTGCTTCGACAACCCCCCTCACGGTTGTCGTGTCTTGAGTTGCCGCGGCTCTGTTGACGTCCTGAGGAGAAGGAAGCGATTTTTCAGGCGGCACAGATTGAAACTCAGGCGGAGCAGCAGGGCTTGCCGCACTTGACCGAGCTGAATAGGCTCTTGATCAGCGATCGGCGGCGGCAGAGCCGTTATGGGAATGCCCGCCGCATCTTGGCACGCACGCCGCGCACACGCTTCGTTTTCTTCCCGCCCTTGGGGGAAATCGTACTTTGCGCTCAGAGCTGCTGCCGGATGTAGCCGTGATTTCGCTCGCTGTCGAACTCGGCGTCGGCCAGTCCCAACACTATTATATACTCTTAGGTAATTATTTCTACCAGTCCGAGCAACTGAACGCAGTCGTTCCACGGGCCGTGTCACGGAATCTCCGACAGCGGAATCTGCTGATCCAAATCCGCCAGGACCACCCGCTTCAACCAATGCCTTCGTGACAGTGGTTTTTGCCAGTGATGATACATCCGCCGCACAAAGACCGTGCTGACCGCTCGCTGCGCCAAGCCCGTCGAAACGACTCCCACACGGACTCGGCGCCGTCTCCTTTTCTGCGTGGCGCGTAACCGGCGCACCGTCTCGTCTACGGCGCGATCGATGCGCTGGCTGTCCAGACGCTGCAAGCAACCGTACAGCATCGTGAATTCGGGCCCACTGGAAAGCCCCAACGTCCGGCACAATTCGCGTTGTTCGCCCAGACCCACCTCGCCTTCCCGAAAGGTTCAGTCCTCGTAGCGCATCCGACCGAGGGTGGCCAGCAACTGTGGTTGCGCGGAGTGGTGTTTGCTGAAACGGCTTCGGTAGCGCGGAAGTACCGCCTGCCAGGCTTGCGGAGCGATGCGAGTCAGCGCCAGGAGTCCGGCTTAGGCCATTGCACCTCCTGCCTACGTTGCAAACAAAAAAATCGACGACCTGGCTTCCGCGAAATTTCATTGTTGTCACAAGGTTGTCAACAGAGCCAGCCGCCGTTTTTATCGAAAATACAGTCGTGAGGAGAACGAGGGTGCAGAGGCATCTTATGATCATCGTAGTTCTCTACTTTCGTCAGAGGTAGTGAAGACTGCGGGCTGGTGCGGAGACATTTGAAGTTGATGAAGATGAGCGTATCGGCCGTTTCGGGCCAGGAGCTCTTCGTGAGTCCCTTGCTCGACGATGCTCCCGCGGTCGATGACGACAATGTGTTGTGCGAGGCGCACCGTGCTGAGACGGTGGGCGATGACAAGCGTGGTGCGTCCGGCCGCCGCGCGCTCAAGTGCGTTAATTACCGTGCGCTCGGCGGCAGCATCCAGACCGCTGGTGGGCTCGTCGAGAATCAAAATAGGCGTGTCGCGCACCACGGCGCGGGCGATGGCGATGCGCTGCTTCTGCCCACCTGATAAAGTGGTCCCTGCTTCGGCCACGCGGGTCTCGTAGCCTTCCGGAAACCGGCGAATGAACTCGTCCGCGTTTGCAGTTGCAGCGGCGGCTCGGATTTCCGCGTCGGTTGCGTCGGTCCGGCCAAAAGTGATGTTGTCCCGGATGGTACCACTCAAAAGCAACGAGTCCTGAAGGACCAGGCTGATCTGCTCGCGATACGAACGAAGGGAATAATTCCGGATGTCTTCTCCGTCCACCAAGACCGCGCCCGCGGTAGGGTCGTAGAACCGAAGAACTAAACTCACAAGGGTGCTCTTTCCCGCCCCGGTTGCCCCGACGATCGCCAGTTTCTGTCCCGGCGAGATGCAAAGATTGACGTGAGAGAGAACCGTCACGCCTGGCTCATACTCGAACGACACGTCCCGAAACTCGATGGCGCCCTTGAACTTTGGAGCCGGCCGCGCCCGTTTGCGGTCTCTGACCTCACTCTGATGCTGCAAAACCTCGACGATTCGCTCGGCTCCTATGCTGGCCTTGGTGAAGGTATTCGTCGAACGCGTAATGGCTTTCATGGGGCTGTAGAAGTTATTTACGTACGCGAAGAAAATGACCACGTCCCCGGTTGTGATGCGGCCGGCCAGAACGCTCCTGGCCCCGTACCACATGACCATGGTCAGCCCAATTGCCGCACAGAAATCCACCACCGGAGCGATCCGCGCCTGATACCGCATGCTCTCTAGGAAGGCCTGAAGACTGCTTTCGCTTTGTACCTGGAAGCGCTCGTCGATCTGGTCCTCTTGCGCCAGCCCCTGCACGATGCGAATGGAGGCCAGCGTCTCCTGCGCGAGTGAAGCCAGCAGTCCCGTGCTGGCGCGTGCTTTGCGAGTCGCGCGCTTAATGAGGAGCTTGTGGCGATAGACCATCCAGAACATCAGCGGAGCGATTGAGAGAGCAGCGAGAGCGAACCTCCAGTTGAGCCAGAACATCAGGGCAGCCATGCTGCTCAGCAACAGCGTGTTGCTGCCGAAAGCGATGACGCCGTTTGAGATGAAGTCTTGAATAGATTGAATGTCGGAGGTCAACCGGGTAGTTAGATCGCCTGTTTTTTGAGTGTCGTGGAAACGCAGAGATAGGCGTTGCATGTGGGCGAACAGGTCCCGCCGCAGCTCAAAGACGAAGCGCTGACCGACGGCGCCGAGGAGGCGCGTGTAGCAGTAAGTAGTTAGACCAGTGATGAGGGCGATGCAGAGTACCGCCGCGCAAGAGCCGTACAGGATTTGCGTCGCTGTAAGCGGCGCGTTGTCTAACCACGCGTGGATCAGAGGCACGCGGCTTGGCCTATGCGAAAGGACACGATCAATCACGACCTTGAGAGGCCAGGGGCGCATGACAGTGAGTAGAGAGTCCACCCCCATGGCCAGGAACGCGAGGAAGATCTTCCTCCAGTGGGCACGAAGGAGAGGCAGGAGGTAAAGAAGGCTTCTTTTTTCGACACTCCCGGGGTTGGATTGATTAAGCATCTCTCGAGTGTCTCCTTCTTTCGAGAACTGCCTTGCGGACTCTCGGGCCTGCGGTCTGATCGGGATTCAAGACTTGCGTGTCGCATTCCCACAGCATTACGTCACTCTCCATTTTTCGACTCCGCGAATCGACGAGCTTCCTCGATCAGCGTGTGCACCACTTGCTTCCCGTCTTTATTGCCGCGCACCATGGCCTCCACATATGCGAGTTTCAGGTAAGCGATGACCGCAAACAGGCGTAACCGCGCGACGGAGAAACTCGCAGACTCCGAGGCGTACGAGTCCTCAAAGCGGGCGGCGAGGTTATCCAAAGAATTAATCGTTCCGGACGAGATTAGGGCCAGAAATCGCAGGTGGGCCACAAAGTGGGCTACATCGAACAGGGGATCGTATTGACAAAACTCATCGAAATCCAAACCCGTGAAACGCTGGCCTTCTACGATGAGGTGTTCAGGAGAAAAATCGCGGTGCGTGGGGGCCCATGCGAGTGGCTCAAGCTTCAGAAGCCGATGCTTAATCCGGTCCAAAACATCGCCGAAGGCGCGACCGACCTCTCGATTTGCCGAGGTCAGATTCCGCTTGCGAATGCCCAGAATATGAAGGTGGCGCGAGAACGTGTAAACACGCCCGCCATTGAAGCCACATGTATGCAGGCGATGCAGCCACCTGGCTGCGCCTTCCACTGCTCGATGGGCGTCCGGCCCCGCGAGAACGATATCGCGGAGGGACCGACCGTTCTCCCAACTCAGGACTAAGACTTGCCAGGCCGGGTGGTAAGCGAGTGGCTCAGCAATCGTGAAGCACCCTCGGGAAAAGCCACGGCGCCACAGTTGCTGACAATTCTCATAAACACCAACTCCGTGGCCACCAGTGTAGAACTTCGCAAAAAAGCATTGACGCCTGCCCGGCATCCCAGGAGCTGCCTGCATCGTCACTTCGAATTTCACAATGCAGCGCTTCCCGGGAACGTAGCGGCGAACGAACAGACGGTTGGGCGTGAGCGCGGCGTGGCGGCTTCCCAAACGGCCACTCAAGAGCGGAGTCAACGCGGCTAGAAGGTGCTCCGGACGATGGAGCAACACTAATCCCGGCAGAGCAGGATCGTTGGGGACGGCGGGCACACCTGTTCCCACCGCATGAAAAATGCGGGGTGGTCGCTCAGCCCGATGTATCGTTTCGCCTGCCATAGAACTGACCAGCATGGGAATTTGGACTCCTGAAATTACTCTGCTCCAGCGTTGGGTTCAATTCCCCAGAACTCGAACCCCTTCATCTACCATCGCCGCAACATTCTTCTCCCACCGGGGAACCTGGCGGTTGAACGCGCAGTAATTGGCCACCTTCAGGCACATGGCAGCCCTGTAAAAGCGAAGTCGCGAAAACACCCCCGCGCCCCTCTCTGCCATGTAGGTTTGCAGGAATGCATCTGCCAGCGAGTCGAGCGCGCGAATGGAACTAAGAGAGCAAAGAGCCAGGCGCTGGGTGGCCACGACGAACATCGCGAGGTCGCGAGCCGGGTCACCCACGTCGTTACTGTCCCAGTCAATTACCGCCGTCCGTCCATCCGCCAGGAGGACGTGATCCGGGCTGTAGCTGTTGTGGCAAGCAGTGAACTCTGTACCCCGGAGTTGTGAATACTCAGCTTCCAATTTTTCGAAGAGCTGTTTCGACTTCTCAGTCACCGGGTCTCCCAGTTCCGCGAGCCTGCGTGTCCAGCGTTTCATTCTTGCGAGCTGTTTCTCTGCCGGAGAAGCCTGGGTCAAACGTGGAGCCCGTTTATGAAAGTACGCCAGCCAATGCGCAGACCGCTCGGCGGCTTCGAACTGCTTATGCCGGTCGCTGCCGAGGAAAATCTCTCGAACGGACGTACCCGCGACGTTTTCTTGGAGAAGAAGCCGAAGGGAGTACATGTACATCAACGGTTGCGGAATCGAATACTTCGCGCTCTGATCGAAGCCTTCTCGCCACATGGTTTTCATCATTCGGTAAGTATCGGAGCGATTAACGGCGTAAATCTTGCCGATCAGCTCGTGAAAGATGCCATAGGTCTCCAAAGCGATTTCCATCGTGCATCGGTTTTTCTTGTGCCACCTCAAGACCCGGATTCGAGCATCTGGCAGGGAAGCGCGTTGCCCCTGGTCAGATAAAAACAGATTGAGATGTCTGGCCAATTCCTCTTTGTCGAGAAATGCAAGAAGTGCGGAACCATCAGGATCCACTGTGTTGGGGATAATTTCCAACATGATCTTCACCTCCTACTAGCGCGCCAATGCTTGAAGCCCGCGGTTCAGCAGGATTTCCGCTCTCCCGAGGCACGACGGGTCTTGGCTTACCACGTCGTTCTTTGCAGCCTGTAAATAGAGCGCAGCCTTGTAGAATGGCAGGTGGCTCTCAACTCCCGGCGTGTCGGCGGCCAGATAACTTCTGAGGAATATTCTGCCGGCGCTATCTAGGCCTCGGGCAGAACGCAACTCCTTCAGAGCCAGCCGTCCGAGACAGACAAGGAATCTTGCAACATCGCGGCACGGATCGGCGATGTCATAACCGTCCCAGTCAAACGTCACCGCCGCCTTCTCAGAGAGAATGACCTGGTTATGGGTGAAGTCGCCATGGCCGGCGCACATCGGTTTCTTTTCAAGGTATGACGAAGTATCCGACAAGCGCCGGAATAACCGCTCTGCCTTGTCCGCGAAGGGCGCACCTGCATCGACGATGCGGCGCAGCCTGCGTTCGCTCTGTTCCAGAACTTTTCGCACTCTCATGACATTGCCCTGTGGCGGCGCTTGAGCCTGAAACCGTGCGAGCCATAACGCGCAGCGTTCCGCAGCCTCCGCGCGTCGGCTTCCGTTTTCATCGAGGAGCAAACGCTTCGCGGGCATGCCTTCGACCTTTTCCTGCACGAGAAGGTGCAAGGCGGGCAAGTAGGCAATGGGGCAAGGAATCGAGAACTCAGCCTCCCGGTTCAAGCCGGACTGCCAAATTTTCTTCATGGCCTCGAACACGTCGGGGCGATCCTTACAATAGACCTTACCAACCAAGCGCAGCCAACAGTTGGTTGTCTGCAGACCAATCTCCAGGACCAAACGCCGGCCGGGACGCCACTGCAGGGCCTTGAAAGTGACTGGTCCCGCGCTGCTTCGCCCCACGCGACAGAGGGAAAGCAGACGCGGACGGAGATCATTTCGTATGCGATTTGTATCGAAAAGCTTGCGTAGGGTGGGCATCTCCGGGTCCAAGACGCTACTCCTTGCTGAGGCGCCGGAACTAGGAAGCGAAAATTCTAATTTGGGCATGTTGGGTAGCCCCGATTGACTTGCCCCATGGTACGTAGCCCCTCGTCGAGCATAATTTCAGCTCTCTCAAGCCATCCGGGGTGCTGTTCTCCCAGATCGCGCTTCGCCTCCTGCAAGTAGAGCGCAGCCTTATGGAACGGCAAGCGGGCCGCCACCCCAGGCTGCGCGGCAGCCACATAGGTTTTCAGAAATGCTTGGGAGGCGAAGTCCAATTCCCGAATGGAACGGAGCCCGCTCAGCGCGAGGCGCTCGAGATAGATGACAAACAGTGCGGCGTCGCGACAGGGGTCCGCGATGTCATAACAATCCCAGTCGAACGTTACTGTGGACCCTTGAGGGTGAAGGAACTGATGCTCGTGCTTGTAGTCGCCGTGCCCGGCGCACATCGCGTTCCTTTCCAGGTTTGGCGGAGCGTCAGTCAGACGCTGAAATAGTTTGCGCGCCTTGTCCGCGAAGGGCACGCCTGCGTCGACGATGAATCGCACCCTGCGTTCGCTATGCCTCAGAATTCTCTGTACGTCCATGATTTTGCCCTGCTGCGGCGCCAGAGCCTGAAACCTCGCGAGCCACAAGGCGCACCGCTCCGCAACCTCCACGCGCTGGCTTGCATTTCCATCGAGAAGCAAGCTCTTCGCGAGCATGCCTTCGACTTTCTCCTGCAGAAGAAGCCGCAAAGAGGAAAGGTAGGCGACAGGGCGAGGAATCGAGAACTCCGCCTCTCGGTTTAAGCCTGACTGCCAAATTTTCTTCATGGCCTCGAACACGTCGGCGCGGTCTCGCGAATAAACTTTTCCGATCAGGTAATGCCAACCACCCTTCGTTCTGATAGCAATTTCCAGAGTGCATCGGTTGCCCTTCTGCAATTTGATCAACCGCGTGCGGATGTCGTTCAGACGGCCCCAATTCAAAAGTGGTGGGAGGAGACGCAGATGGGTTTGCGTTTCCTCGCCCTGGAGAACGGCGGCCAGGGTCGGAATGCCGGGATCCGGTACAGCCAACGATCCTGGAACTCCTTGCTCCGTCATAGGGTTTACCCTTCCAATTCCAAACCACGGGGTCAGGCGCACGCGGTTCGCAAACGTTCCCGTTCCACAGTCGGCGAAATCCACTCGACGACACGCGCTGCGTTTTGTTCCCAGGTGAATTCCCGGCTTGTTCTTCTTGCATTTTTGCCCAGCTCCAAGCGCAAGGCGGAACTTTCCCGAAGTTGACGAAGACAGTTCACGAGGCCAGCGTGGTGGCCCGGTTCGTAAAGCAGGCCGTTGACGCGGTGAGTGATGACTTGCGCCACCTGACCGACGCGACTCGCCACGACAGCACGCCCTGCGGCCATGTATTCAAATAACTTCAGCGGCGAGTAGTAGAAGTTTCCAACGGCGGGATAGGGTGCCACTGCCACGTCCATCGTCGCGAGGTATCGAGGAACGTCTTCGTGCGCTACGACACCAGTAAAGGTAACAGCTTTTTCAAGACCTGCCTGCCGGGCGCGGTCCTGCAGACTGGTTTTCAGGGGGCCGTCTCCGATCAAGAGCAAGTGGGATGACGGCTCAAGGCGGTGAAACTCCTCAAATGCGTCTAGCAAAAAATCCGCTCCGTGCCACGGCTTAAAGCTGCCGACGAAGCCAATGACAAAGCGGTTTTCCAAATTCAACGGTTCCCTCGAAAGCAGACTCGCAGCATCCTCTATGAACCAGCGTGCGTCCACACCGTTGGGCAGAACATGAACCCGCTCCGGGCTCACGCCCGTTTGGGTCAGGTGGCTCGCCAGCACTTCCGAAACGGCGATAACCAGATCGGCCTTTTGCCAGACGTAACGCTCAATTCGGCGGGCCAACCAGGGGCAGACCATTCCGCCGCGATAGCGATGTTGTTCGTAGACCAGCGGTGCGTTTACCTCGATGACGAATGGAAAAAGACGACGTTTGGCGGCACAAAGCCCTGCCAGTCCCCACAAGCTGTAGCGTTCGTAAATGAAGTCCGGGGAGAATCGCCGCACAGCTGCTGCGGCAGCTCTGAAGAAGTTTGCATTGTGCGACGCCCGGACGGCATCCGGATAGTGGCGGGGTTGCTGCCGAAAGAATCGATTGGTTCCTCGGATCGCGCTTCCCAGCGACCCGTTCCAATTGGAAATAGCACAAGGGACCACGCTTCCGCCCACTTGGGACTCGACCCACGGCCGGCGGCTAACGCAGGTGCATATTGTCATGACGTCGTGACCGAGATCCGTCAGCGCGCGGATTAGTGCGCGGATGTGGACGGCGCCTCCAGCCTCTCCCGCCAAATCAATGCTCGGATCAAAGCACAGGTAGAGAATCTTCATCGCTTCCTTCGGGCTGAAATAGCCTGACTAGTTGCGCTGCACTGCTGTCGACAGAGAATCGCTGACTGACCTTTGCGCGTCCGGCGCGCGCCAGGTTCGCGCCAAGATTGGGATCAAGCAAGATCTGATCGAGCGCATCGGCGAGCATCGCGGGGTTTCCCGGCGGCACAAGCAGCCCATCGCAACCGGATTCGACGAGTTCCGGAATTCCGGAGACTGTCGTAGAAACAACCGGCACTCCGCTGGCCATGGCTTCCAGCAACACGGTGGGAATACCGTCGCGATCGCCGCCCGCAGTGACCACACAAGGCAGAGCGAATATGGCCGCGCGCTCGTATGCCTGGCGAACGAATTCTTGCGGCTGCGGTCCCAGGAATTTCACACGGTCCCTTATACCCAGTTCGGTAGCTCGAGCTTCGAGCGCCCGCCTGAGGGGGCCTTTGCCGATAATCTCGACCCGGAATGCGCGCCCGCGCTGCCGGAGGATGTGACAAGCGCAGATCAAATCGCCAAGACCTTTTTTCTCGATCAACCTGGCCACCGAGAGAACTACTGGAAAGCCGGTCCGCTTTTCACCAGACGGGCGATATTTGTATTGACTCAAGTCTGCGCCGTTGTAGACGCAATGCACTTTGTTCCTCGCTGCGGGCTCGAGCAGGCTTATAAGGTGGCGCCGGTTGTATTCGCTGACCGTTACCACGCCCTTGGCGTGCATCATCTTGGCGCGCATGAGCGCCGGCTGAGCATCAAAGTAAATATCTTTTGCGTGTGCTGTGAACGTGTAAGGAATGCCCGTCAAATGGTGCGCCAGCATGGTCACACTTGCCGGAGCGCTGGCAAGGTGCGCGTGGAGGTGGGCGACGGGCTCGCCAGACAACAGGTCTGCCAGGTAACCAGCTTGCAAGAGGTTGCGGAAAAAGCTCCACCGGGGCCGAAGCACAGCCCGAAGCAGAGTGCGCGAATAAGCCCCAGGCTGGCGCCACAGCGTCCGGAGGTTGCCCTGCAAGATTGGCTTCCAGCGTCGGCGCAACGCGAGATAGGAGACTTTGGCGTGTACTCGCCCAGCATCGGCGTGCACCGGCTCGTCTTTCGGGTCCTTGGTTGAGAAGATGCGAAGCTGCACGCCGCGCCGCTCAAGCGCCAGGACTTCGTTCAGTACGAAAGTCTGCGAGAGACTAGGCCACGTGCTTACTATGTAGCCCACACTCGATCTGGTTTCGGACGGTATAGTAAACTCTGGAGGTGAGGAGCTCGGCCAAGCGAGCGGCCGCGGTTCGTCCTCCATTTGTATGGATCGCTGGGTCATATGACGCATGATCCCTCCGCTGTAAGTTTTCCATCAATTTGCAAGCCATCTTTTTCGGGGACAGGTCCGAGGGGTAGATCACGTCCGCTAGGCCGCGCTGGTTAAACAGGCGGGCCCGCATCTGCTGCTCGGCGCTCGGGCCAGACCGCGGCACGACGAGAGCCCTCCGTTTTAGCTGCAACACCTGGCACAACGTGTTGTAGCCCGCCATGGTGACAACCAGATCGGCCGCATTCAGGTAGCTCAGGGAATCTTCCACATGCGTCAGCACGCGCACCTTCAGGCCTCTCGCCTGTTCGCGCAGCCGTTCACGCTGCTCGTTATCCATCAGCAGCCCGCTGATAAAAATCGCCTCCACACCTGCTTGCGGCCCGAGCAACCTCAAGGCCTTCATGCACGTTCGCATCATGGGATAGGCGTCAATCCCGCCTCCTCCGGTTACTACGATTAGGCGGTCCTCGACTTGGAGCTCTTTGCGCATCTGCTCCTTGCTTTTATAGGGCTCCGTTTCGCACACGTATCCGCAATAATGGATCCTTGGCGCAAACTCTCTCTCGAGCCCATAGCAGGAACTAGTGTCAAACACCTCTCGGCAGCCGTAGATGAAAATTTCGTCATAGTATCTGCGAATTGCTTCGTAAGCTCCTTCGCGTTCCCACAGCGCTCGCGTGACTTCCGGCTGATCCAGAATGTCCCGCAGACCCAGGACTACTACCGGTGCAGGATCGCTTTGTTTCAGCGTTTCAAGCAAAGGGAGTAACTCTCCCCAGACTCCCACTGGCACGTGGTCCACGAGCAGCAACTGCGGGTGAAACACGTTAGCCACCTCCTGGATAGTTGCGACGCGTAGTGCCTTGGTCTTGTCGAGTCCAACGCGCAACCGCAACGGTTCCCACACTCCAGTGTCGCGTTTGATGATGGAAGGGAGCTTGATGAAGTCCACTCCGGGTGGCAACTTGAAGACCGCTCCCGAGGGGCATCCAATCATCATCAAGACGCTGGAGTTTGGGACTTCGCTGGCAAGGTGAGATGCGATCGTGGTGTTTCTTCTCAAATGTCCGAGCCCGAAGCCGTCATGAGAATAGGTCATGATGCACGCCGACGAATCGTCCTCTGTATTTGAGTGGCTCATGTGTGTTCTCCTCGGAGACATAGAGGACGCGCAGTAGAAGGTCCTCTTCCTGTAATCAACACTAGGGGCAGGGCAAAATCCCATCATTCGACGATGCGGGGGCGGATCGCCGTACGAAGCTGAGGGGAGTGTAGGAACTTGCTCCTCGGCCGGGTCTTCCTCCAGGTCAATTGACCATCCCGTCGGAGAGCTCTCTCATCATTAAAAACGCATGACATTTTCTTAAACGCTCGATTACAATCAATCCTACATTTTACTGATGGGTTAGGTAGATAAATGGTGTTAACACCCAAACAAGATTCATCCATACCGCTGTACGGGAATCCCGAAGACAAATCCGGTGCGTTGGGCGAGGTCTTGAAGCTAGGTCGCAAGAATCTTACCGACCCCGCAACTACAGTCACCCTGCTCAACCTCAACGCGAACACCTCGACCTGAACGCCGGCCTCCCTATGACCGTCGCGGTGTGTGACGTAAGGAAGCGAGCGCGATTGCCAAGCGCCTACTTTCAGAACGTTCGATCCAACGGCCAATTTTGATTGCCTTTCAGACCGCGCTGCGGTTCTGCGATCATTTCCACCGGAATTGCATGGGGCCCACGGCGTGAATCGAACCATTGGCTTTTTCTTAAAAAATTCATAATCGAGTAACATGCGGTTAACCATAGGGACGCAGAATGAGGACTTGCCAGGGGAAAATCAATCCCCAGTACTACTTAAACCAAATGGGTTAATTCGCTTCGGTTACATGCAGTGGCAGACGAAATCAGCGCAGCAGGGTCGAAGGGCGATGAATTCGGTTAGACAAGAAACTTCAAACCAACTCGGTATGGGATTGCGCCGGAACGTTTCTCGATCCACCGGACTTGCGCCAGAAAAGGGATTCGGGCGGGAACGCCGGGCAGGCGAAGCTCGCAGCGCACCAGGTCGGAGCTTTTCAGGGGCTGTTTGGCACGAACACACACACCCCCTGTGCTGATATTCTCGGTTTTACCCCGCAGCACTTCCGGACTCGGCCGAGGCCTATCGGCAGCGGAGATCTGTCTTACCTCTAATTGAGCGGCAAAGGAAAATCGTGCGTGCAGGCGCTTTGGCCGCCCTCTTCCCAGCTTCATGGGTTCTGGAGAATGCCCCATTGGTTCCCGCACGTCTATCCCCTCGTTGGCTTAGCCCCACGGATAGGTTGCTGGGAGGGTGTCCAAGGGCAGAAAGACTTTACTCCGATCTAGGCCTTAAGGTGGATGAATTTGCTCATAATTTCCGAGCGCGAGGAAACTCCCATCTTCATCATCGCAAGTCGCAGAAAAACCTTCAAAGTGTTAGGGCTGATCTTCATTCGGGCGGCGATCTCTTTGTTGGCTAAACCCCGGACCAGCAGCCGCACGGCCTCTCCCTCCCGTTGCGACAGGTGGTATTGGTGGCAGATTTTGAGAATGTCGGCAGCGGCTTCAGGCCCACGCTCGAGGAGCAGCGCCCAAGAGGATCCCTTCGAGCCATTTGATCCGTTGCCCGGTAGCCCCACAGGAAAAAGCCGACAGACGTAACGCCTGCTTCCGGAAACGAACTCGTTGTACGCGGATATGCTGCCGTTGGTCCCTCCGTTCGCGACTATCGTGCGAATCTTCGAGGCCAGTTGGTCGGCGAAATCCTTGACCTTGGTGGGTTTGTCTGGATGAAAGAGGATCTCGCGCGCCTCTGCGTTGACGTACAGCGGCTTGAACGCAGCGTCAAGCAACAAAAATCCTGCGCCGGAGCTGTTCGCCAATCGCGTGGTGTTTGAGGTGTGCCCCCCGATGTCGGCTTCGCCGACTTGCTTGACTTTATGTGCTTCCCGGGGAGAGCGCATCGTCTTGATCCGAGCGTCGAGCTGGGTTCCGGAAGCACCAGTGTGGGACCTGAGTCCGGCCTCACAATGGTGGGAAGTGTGCTGAGACTAGGCGGGGGGACTCGCCGCAGCGAGTGAAATACTCTTTTAAACCTCCTCGCGTGTCAATCAGTGGAACACCTGATACGGTGCCTCGGAATACCTGATATACGACTTTCGTCTTTTTTTCGTCACGGATCGACAAACTAACAAAAACTTTAGAACAATTGCTATAAGGAAGTGGAGCGGGTCAAACCATTCAAATCCAGTGCAGACGCGCGGACGCAGGACTCTTTCAAATGTGACTACAATCAAGAATTCCTAACGCTTACTATTTTGCGCGGTTTTTCGCGGAAATTGTTTGAGCAAGAGTCAGCGCCGCTTTCGATTCGCTGCGTGGATGCGGAGGGATTCTGTTGAAGGGCCGAAAAGTGAGGAATGTCCACACACACCTGCTACGGTTGCCGGGTGTTTGCCCGAATTGTAATTGGCGCGCGTGCTGTCGTTCGCCAAAATGTCATCCGACATCGAAACGGGAGAGTTCTAGGTCTGATTTGTGCCTGCGAAGCATGATCTCCGGAGTTTCATCTGTCGCATACGCATGGGAGACGGCTAGCCACATGCGACATTGAACCGGAGGCCTCCTGCGCCCAAGGCAGGCGCGCTACCAGGCTGCGCTACGCCCCGGCATGAAGTGCTATATTTATTCTAAAGCATTTTCCAGCTTAGGTCCTACTCCAGTCCGCCACTTTTTACTCCAACTGTACCAAAACTGTACCAGAATTCGTTCATTGAACCATAAATCATAGGTGTTGATACTCGGAAGGCGCACCTTTGCCCGTTCTATTCTGACTCCTCCCAACGCTTGGCCAAGGCGCATGAGTTGACATCCCCAAAGCCGAAGCTCGTCTTCAACGCAATGCGGCATTGCTCCGGAATTGGAGTTTGTGGCACGCGAGAAGCTAGCTTTGCGATTTACGGATGAAAATCTTCGCGATTGATAGGTGGGCGAATGAATCCATACGTGAGTTGCAGGACCGTTGCTACCGACTCCATGGATCCGTTCGCGTCCAGCCCATGCTCGATCTTGGATTTGGTCGAGTCGATCCAGGAAATTTTGGGCAAGCTTCGCTCCGGCGCCGCGGCCAAACAGCGAGTCACCTTTGTGTCGGCACTCGTGCCGGCGAGAGGAACGTGCTCGACCGAGTGGTGCCCTCGATGCCGACGGTTTCGCTGCTTGCCCCTCCACTATCGGCTGTTTCTTCCATTGCCGACAACCTCGACAACGCCGATCCGCGTACTCAATTGAAATTGTTCAGATCATGATGGGACAAGACTAATTCTATATTTGAATTCCACACCGGTGGAACACAATCCCAAGCGGGGGTAAGCGGAGCCCTTCCTGAGGGAGGAGCGCAACGTCCGGCACACCTTAAGTTCCAACTCCTGATACGACGAACA
>WNFG01010916.1_pt1 | contig 16122 bp, 15 predicted proteins | sample 5400431 | NCBI WGS metagenome assembly WNFG01 (sample SAMN13153346, study PRJNA577476) | soil metagenome | isolation source: 120 cm saprolite under Douglas fir tree site 2 hole 3 replicate 2 | place: USA:California | collected 2015-04-18 | reverse complement strand
AAAGGAGCTTTTGTGTCCTTATTTCGGCTCGACAAAATCATGACTCTGGCAGCCCTTAGCAGCTCAAACAGTGAAGCGGTGCGCAAATTGAAGGAACGAGCGGTGCGCATTAACGGTAATGTCGTCGTTGTTAATCAGATCGCGACGATTCCTCCAAGAGAGTTTGTCTTGACTGTGGGGCGACGTTTGGCCAAGATTGAACTTGTAAAATAAGGTGGAGGAACGCGCTCAACAATTTCGAGAACGATGAGCAGAGTTGAAAAACTCTAAACTTGGAGCACAGGCACAAGAGTGCCTGTGCTCCATGTTTAGATTATGAAAGTGAAAAGGCAGCATTTTTCGCGAATGAGTTTCAAGTCCTAAATGACCTACTCGGCGTTACTGCACCCAAACGTTTCGCCAGAAGCCATCCGACCATTTCAACAAGTCTCCAACCTGAGGATCGAAAGCGAGATCCACGAGAGCACCAGCGCAGCCCTGATCTTCGGCGGTGACGGCACTATCCATCGCCATTTACCCCAGCTCTTCCAGTACAAGATTCCCGCGCTGGTCGTCCCCAAAGGCAGCGGCAACGACTTTGCCAAGGCGCTCGGCATCTGGAACGAACGCATCGCGCTTGCGGCCTGGAAGCATTTTTGTGCGCATGGCGACAACGTCAGAGAAATCGATCTGGGAGTAATCCGCAAAGATGGGCAGGAAACCCTCTTCTGCTGCGTCGCCGGAGCTGGCCTGGACTCTGAAGCTAACGCGCGCGCCAACCGCATGCCGGCCTGGCTGCGCGGCACGGTTGGATATCTGATTGCCGCACTGCACTCCGCGGCGACCTTCCAGAGCACTGATGTTCGCATCACCGGTGATGATTTTGACGTCCGCCGTCCCGGCCTGTTGGTTGCCGCAGGCAATGCGCACCGTTATGGCAAAGGCATCAAGGTCACGCCGCAGGCGCAGCTCGATGACGGCGTGCTCGACGTCTGCCTGGTCGGGCGGATGAACAAGCTCAAACTTCTGCCGATCCTGCCGACCGTCTTTTTTGGCGCACACGTCTGGTTCAAAGAGGTCGAATGCTTCCGTACTCGGAGGCTCCGCCTGGAAACCGGCCGTCCTCTCGCGCTTTATGCCGATGGCGAGTACATCGGCGATACTCCGGTCGAGATCGGAATTTTCCCCGGCGCGCTCAAAGTGATTGTGCCTGTGCGATAATTCGTATTCCGTTCGCTGCGCTCAACATTTCTTGACGGCGCGGACTATTTCGGGTGGAATAAGGGCAGTATGACCAAAGCCGATTTGATTGAAGAAGTTTCGCGCCTGGCCGAGCTTACCCGTAAGGACAGCGAAATCATCGTAGAAACGATCTTTGACAGCGTAGTCCGCTCCCTGCGCGCGGGCGACAAGATCGAGATCCGCGGCTTTGGCAGCTTTCGTACCCGCCAGCGCAAGCCCCGCGTGGGACGCAATCCCAAGACCGGCGCCCGCGTCGAGGTCCCGGCCAAAAAGATCCCTTACTTCAAGCCCAGCAAAGAACTCAAGGACGTGATCAACCACGATCACGCAGCCCCGGCAGCCGCGCAGGTGGAAACCAAGTAACTTACCGCGAATGGATGCTAATTTAAGATTCAGAAGCATGGAGCGCAGGCGCCCCCGCCTGCGGTGAAGAATCTCCAGGAAAACGCAGGCGAGGGCGCGTGCGCTCCCAGCCATCATCCGACCCGTCTTGCCCTTCTCTGCCCGATGGGAAAAGAAGTTCTTCGGATCACACGCGGTACAGCCTTCGACAACTGTGATCTGCTTTTCGGGAACCCCGGCATTCACCAGTTGAAGATAGTTGGCCTTCTGCAAATCCAGATGCAGCTTCAGGCACTGGTCGCCGTGTCCTGGCGCGCGCATGTTCATGAACAGCATGGGATACTTCTCGCGAACAACATCGGCCTCCTGCACCTCATGAAACAGTCCGGCGGCGTAGGGGAACTGTGATTCGAACTTGCTCTTGAGTTCCTCGCCTACTTCATAACAGCACTTCTGAATTCCCGGACCGATGGCGGCATGAACGTCCGCAGGCAGCGTGCCGTATTCCCGGCGCATCAGGCCCAGTCCCTTTTCGGCGATGCGAGCAAATGTCCCGCGCCATCCGGCATGGAACGCGCCCACAGCTTTGTTCTTCGCATCCACGAGCAGCACGGGAAAGCAATCTGCAGTCTGAACGGCGATCGCCATGCCACGCAGGTTGGTAATCAGGCCATCGCCTGAAAGCTGCGCCGCGGGACGTTCGCGCAGCACGTGAATGATGTCTGAGTGCACCTGTCGCAGGAAAACCAGCGGCCAAGGCCTGCTTTTGCTGACCGCGCCCAGGGCCAGCAGGAGCCGCTGGCGGTTGCGTTCGGTGTTTTCAGCATTGTCGTCTTTGGTCAGGCCGAGGTTGAGCGTCTTGCCGCCATAGCACGAGGTCACGCCGCCGGTGCGCGTGCTAAATCCATGGACGAGCCACGGCAATTTCTTCAGATCTGGAGACTGCAGGACGTGAAGGCTTGTTCTGGCGCGAGGCTTGGTGGAGATGGGCACTACATCATTTTATAGCGAGAGGAGAGCTTACCGCGGATTCACGCGGACCTGTCCCGCCTGCGCTCCACATCTCTCTTTGAAAGGGCTCCTAAATACTAAATACCAACTATTAAATACCATTCCGCAAAAACCAATCCTCAATAACTACATTCCGGCAGAAGCGCTCGGTCTTGAGCAACTGGCGCGCGCAGAAACTCTTGAACGCCTGCGGCAGGTACTTTGCCATCGACAAACCTGTGGTGCCTTCCAGGCGCTGTTCGAGCATCTTGGGATAGCTCTCGAGCTTTTGCTGTGAATATTGTTTCTTCGCGGATTGGATTACTTCTGCGGCGATCAGTCCTGACTCCACCGCGGGACGGATCCCTTCGCCGCTCTGCGGATACGCCAGCCCGGCCGAGTCACCGATCAGCATCACGCCATCGGCAATGATCTTTCGGCGCGAGTAGCCGAGCAGCAGGTAGGCGTGCCCGGCAAAGCGTGTGGGAAGGTCGAAGGCTATCTTGCCGGAGCGGCGCAGAAAATCCGCTAACCCGGACACATGCTGGCTAAGCTTGTGTTGATCCAGGCGGCCCAGCCCGATGTTGAGGTAATTGTCTTTGCGGAAAACCCAGCCATAGCCCAGCGCGTCGCTGCAGAAATAAAGTTCCGGAGACTCGGGCCGTATCTTGCACTCTGCCGCCTGCTGCTCATCCATCTCGAATTCAATCTCCTGCGCCACCACGGGATTCTCGTCGTTGCGCTGGCCCATCCAATGCACCACCGGACAGAAGTGTCCGCCCGCCCCCACCAGCAGGCCGGCATGGTACTTGTCATTCACCGCCCAGCCGTTGCCGTTGCGCCGTGCGCTTTTGAAAGCTTCGCCCTCGTGGACTTCCGCTCCACTGCGGCGCAGCAAGTATTCGTCAAACTCGCAACGGCGGATCCCGTAGCTGACCGGCTCAGGATACTTGACCGCCACGTCACGCTGTCCCATGGCGCTGACCGTGAAGCCGGTAATCGGCTGGAGAGTTCGGCCCTCGGCGTAATCCGCGGTATCAATCTCCAGGGCTTTCACCACGAAGGGCGTGATCCATCCGCCGCAGATCTTGTTGCGCGGAAACGTGGCCTTGTCGAGGATGACTACGTCCAGCCCGGAAGATCGCAGCGCCCACGCACAGGAGGAGCCCGCGGGACCGCCGCCTACAATCAGGACATCACAGGACCGCACTTTGTGTCCTCATGGATTGATCGTCTTCGTCGTAGAGATATGCGCGCGTCCAGGGAAGAGTGCCGCATTGGCGTCCGGCGAATACGACTTGAAACAGCTGCATCGTGCCCACGCGGAAGCCGGCAATCGATCCCGCCAGATAAAGGCGCCACATGCGGGCAAAGCGCGCGTCAAACATGCCGGTCACGGCATCGTACGATCGCCCAAACGCGTGAAGCCAGTGTTCCAGCGTCCGCGCATAGTGGTAGCGCAGGTTTTCGACGTCAAGCACGCTGTAATCGTGGGGGCCAAGAATGTCCGCCACCTCGCGCAGGGCCGGCGGATATCCGCCAGGAAAGATGCGCTTGCGTATCCATGGACTGAGCGGCGTTGGGCGGTCGCGTCCGATGAAGTGCAGCAGGCCGCGCCCGCTTTTGCCGATGGCGCGCTGGATCGCGAGCCCCAGATCGGCGTGGTGCGCCTTGCCAACGTGCTCCAGCATTCCTACGGAGACAAAAGCGTCAAAGTGCCCGCGCACGTTGCGGTAATCGTCCTCAATGAACTCTACTTGTCCGTCGAGCCCTTCGTGTTTGGCGCGCTCCCGGGCAAAAGCGAGCTGCTCGCGGGAAATATTGAAGGCCTTGACCTGCACGCCATAGTGTCTGGCCATGTGCAGGCTCAGAGCTCCCCATCCGCAGCCGGCTTCCACAACCTTTTCTCCCGGACGCAACCACAGCTTGCGAGACACCAGATCCAGCTTGGCCCTCTGCGCTTCTTCCAGGTTCTCTTGCGGGAAATAGGCGCAGGTGTAGACCATCTGCGAATCGAGCCAGAGCCGGTAAAAATCATTGGAGAGATCGTAATGATAGTGGACATTGCGGCGCGAACCGCGCAGGCTGTTCGATTGCGTCAGATTAAGCCATCGCGAATACAGCTGCGCCGGCCTTTTCCGCGGGACCCGATACAGACTCTCGAGCAGTCCAACCAGGTCGCCTTCCACCATGATTCTGCCTTCCGCATAGAGATCGCCGAAATTCACTTGCGGATTGCGCAGCAGCGCGATCAGCGCACTGCGGTCTTTGATCCAAATCGTGGGGACGGAGGAAGGTAGTGTCGTGATCTCAGTTTGCGGGCTGCCCAGCGATATTCTGACCAGGGCCGGTTTCACTATTGTGCGCACCAATGAAAGCAGTGCGCGGTCAATCCAGGCATCTTGCATGTGTGCCCTCTCGCAAGGGGAGCATATTTTCCGACATTATCAAGCCCGGAAATGCGGTTTGGCAATTGGGAATTGCAGGCTGGCGCATCTTAGCGTATTGGAGAGATTCTTACACCATAAATGGTGGAGCGCATGGCAGCCGCGCCTGCGTTGCTGGAACCATCCGATCCTGGAAAAGCTGGCGTAGCCCGTCATAACAGCGGGCTACCAAGGTGGCATCCCGCCGAAGCGGTCGTCACGGGACGGCGGTTTATGTCATGCGGTGGAAATCACTCACATCCAGGAGGTAGACTCCTGTCTCGACGTACCCGACGGAAGGAAAACCGATGAAATCGCCGCGCGACCGCGTCAGTCTCAACGTAAGGATTCTGGGTGCAATAACCTTAGCTCTGCTTTCCTGGCCAAAGGCATCCGCACAAACACCAGCGACAACACCCGCCCTGTCGCCTGCCCCGGCAGGCACAGCGGCTCCAGGCACGCGTGACCTACAAGTCGACTTGCAGAGAGCCCAGGACAAGTTGAAAGACTGGCCGAACCTGGGCCGCTATCGCGACGCCAACGCTCTAGTGCAAGCGCCTGGGCCCGAGGAGAACCGGGTTGTCTTTATGGGCGACTCCATTACCGATAACTGGGGACAAAAGTATGGCAAGTTCTTCCCGGACAAGCCTTATATCAACCGTGGCATAAGCGGACAGACAACGCCGCAGATCCTGATCCGCTTTCGGCCGGACGTGATTGCGCTCAGGCCCAAGGCAGTGGTGATCCTGGCTGGCACCAACGATGTGGCGGGCAATACCGGGCCGGCCACGCTTGAGTCTATTGAGGACAATCTTGCTTCCATGGCAGAGTTAGCCAGAGTGAACGGAATACGGGTCGTACTGGCCTCGGTGATGCCGGTGTGCGATTACATTCAGACACAAACGACGCGACGCGCTCCGGAGAGAATTGTCGCACTGAATGCCTGGATCAAGAATTACGCAGCCAAGAACCGACTCGTCTATCTTGATTACTACTCGGCCATGCTGGATGATCAGCAAATGTTGAGGCGAGAATTGACGTACGACGGACTGCACCCTAATGACGCAGGCTATGCGATCATGGGACCTCTCGCAGAAAAGGCCATTGCCATCGCGTTGCGCACTGAATCCATGACAGAATCACAGCACAAATGAGGGATTATGTGATTAACGAGCAGAAGCGTGTATGTCCTTGGTATACGTCTTGTGGTAATCGTTTCTGGAATTAAACACAGTAAAGTCGCCGTCCGGGTCCGCCGTTACTTTTATGTACTTGCCTTCACAGTTTTCAGTGGGATTGGCAATCAACATCTCGGCGACATTGTGTTCTTTGCCGGAATCGATGGCGTAGTGCAATTGCCACAGGTCTTCGAGGCCGGGTGAATCGTGAATGGTCTCCCAGGCCTCTTTGCTGCCACCTTTGTGGGGACCGTTGTTCATGATGGCCACCCGGGGACGAAGCGCTTCGACAATGGCCTGGTCATTGGATTGAGAAAGCCCATGGTGGGTGCTGAGATAGAGATCAACCGTTCCAATCAAATTATCAGGACAAGCCAGCTCGCGCTCTTTTCTCTTGGTGAGATCGCCCAGATCGATGAAACGGAATTTTCCATAGGTGATCAGTATTCCAAGTGAACGCGCGTTCTCGGTCGCGTCAGCGGCAGCCTCCGCCTCGGAAGTACAAACCGGATTGGGCTGGTTGACGCCGGCGCCGACGCCGGAGAGAGGAGCTGTAATGTGTTCTCCCGCCGCAGTGAGCGCCTGCACAGTCATGCCCTTGAATGGAAGCCGGTCGCCGGGCTTTAACACCAGATGCTTGCTCCGGCCAATGGCTTTCTCATAGTCGGAATAAAGTTTCCGTGATCCGTCAGAATCCTCCATGTTGGGGCCGTGGTCCACGAATGTTCCGATCTTGATTTGCTGAGCGAGCTGCGGGACTCCGCCAACGTGGTCGCTATGATAATGAGTGATGAGGACGTAATCGATCTGCTTCAGGCCCGCCGCCCGCGCCGCAGCCAGGATGCGCCCGGCATCCCGGCCGCCAAAACCCGGCCAGCCAGTATCAATCAACAGGGACTCGCCGCGAGGATCAACGATCAGCGTTGCCTGTCCGCCCTCCACATCAATGAAATAGATTTCGAGCGGCTTAGGTGCTTTTGCCAGAGTTGCGGGTGCGACAAATAAACATGCGGTAATTGCCAAGGCGCAAAGAAAGCGATGCATTTTGGTACGTACTCCTGAAGGAACCAGTCTACTGGAACACGCGGGATTTCAATCCCGCCCTCGACACATCGTACGTTGGAATGGCCTTTTCGTCTTTTGCTTGACTTTCTCTTCGTGGTATCAAGCATCCGCGAGAACCCGGATGCTATCCTGCTCGAGTGTGAGTGGCGTCCACCAGCCAGGCAAGGTGGGGTCACATGAGAATGAAGATGACCGCCAAGGACGATGCCGAACGCTTCCAGGGCAGTGTGCACAAGTATGCCGCCTATCTTGAGACGCCTGAGGGCCAGTTACGCTCCGACTTGACCTTTGCCAACCTGGGGGATTTTCTCCCCACGCGGCCAGCCAAGGACTCGTTGTTTGCACTGGACCTCGGGTGCGGCACGGGAGCGATGGCGGTTCGCTTGGCGCGACTTGGCATTCACGTCACGCTGCTGGATTCGTCCGCGGAGATGCTGGATATCGCGCAGCGCGCGGCGCGGCAAGCAGGGGTTACGGCGAAGCTCGCATGGAAACATGGCGATGTTGCCCAATTGACGAACTTGTTCCACGCTGGATCGTTCGATCTAATTCTCTGCCACAACGTCCTGGAATATGTCGAGGACCCGGACGCCGTATTGTGCGCCGCGGCTCGCGCGTTGCGAGATTCATCGGCCATACTGTCCCTTCTGGTACGCAACCAGGCAGGAGAAGTATTAAAGGCCGCTATCCAAGCCGGCGATTTGGATGCGGCCGAGACTAGCCTCACTGCCGAGTGGGCGCAGGAGTCCCTCTACGGCGCGAGAGTACGGCTTTTTACGGCACGCGGCATGCAGGAAATGCTGAAATCGGCGTCGCTGGCAATGACTGCGGAGAGAGGTGTACGCGTCGTGGCGGATTATTTGCCGCCACGAGTTTCTCGCAGCGATGACTATCAGAGAATCTTTCAATTGGAGCGTAAGCTGGGCAGTCGATGCGAGTTTGTTCCAGTCGCGCGCTACACGCAGTATCTGGCCCATTGCGCAAGTCCGGTAGCGGAGAACCGTGCATGAACAATGCCACAGTCCAGCCTTCATCGGTTACATCTCACGTGGCGGCGTCGGATACGGGCATTTCGCTGGGGCTCGGACTCACCAACGAATGTAACCTGAGCTGCGCCTTCTGCTACCGTGATCCAACTCGGGCCGATCGTCTCTCTCTAGACCAAGTGCAGTCCGTCATGGAACGCGTGCCCATCCGCTCGGTGAATCTGGGCACGGGAGAGAACGGCATGCATCCAGCCTTTAAGACCATACTGGCCTACTTGCGAACGAAGCCCATCAAACTGACCATCACGTCCAACGGCCACAGCGTCGCTGTTCTGGACGATAACGAATTGCGCGCGTTTCACGATATCGAGTTTTCTCTCGATTACCCTACCCAGGCGGAGCAGGATGCACAGCGCGGCCCCGGCAATTGGGAGTTGATACACCAGCAGGCAGAGCGTTGTGTGAGACTGGGTTTGCCTGTAACGATCATCGCCGTCATGATGAAGGCGAACTGCTTGCGGCTGGCGGATGTAGCGCGAGTGGCCAAACAGTTTCAGGCTCCCTTACGAGTGAACGTGTACCAGGCAGTGCGTTCCGACATTTATGCGCTGTCCTACAACGAATATTGGGAAGGGTTCCGGCGCCTCTTCGCGGAGACCGATGTGATCGCGATTGGCGAGCCACTGGTGCGCGCGATGGCGGGTCTCCCGCCGCTTGCGGGCGGATGCGGCGTCAGTACGGTACGAATAACACCGCGGGCCACGACACAGCCTTGCGTTTATTGGCCAGGGTCGGGAGAGTCGCTGTCGGATTTCATCTCGATGGGGCTCAACATTCTGGACTCCGTTCCTTTCGATGAAGCTCGCACACTTCCCGAAGCGTGCCAGCGTTGCGAATTCCGTGACTCATGCCATGGTGGCTGTGCCGGACGTCGACGCTTGCAAGGCACACTATTACAGCCAGACTACTATTGTCCGATCATTCGCGGCGAGCGCCCAGCCCTGCAGGTCCGCATGGCCGCCGCCCGCGATCTACCCAAGCTAAGCAGTTCCTGCACCACCGTAGTGATGGCCCGAGAGTCTGGTTCGTGAAGAACGAAATCAAATTGCGCGAACAAGCCCGCCCCTTGTTTATTGCGCGTTAATCCACGTGTCTGAGCCCGTCAGCTTAACCGCCACATCTGAAAAGAAAAGCCGCAGCGGCTTGCCGTCCGCCGTGCCGTGGTGGTCCGTCGAGATGAGGAGAGGGCCAGCCTTCTTATAGCCCGCCCATGTCGCGACGACGAGCTGTGGCTTTGCGCTTCCGCCGTGGTGGAAGACCATTTGCCCAATTCGGCAGTCGGGGCCGACATAGAGTTCCCATGTGTCGCCGGGCGTGTAGCCAGCATTCGAAGGATATTTCACAGCGACCTGCTCGGCAGAACCCTTGCCTGGCGGCAGTTTGTGCTTGCCTTTGTCTTCCACGCTGGCCCCGGTGTCCCAGATCAGATGAAACGGGAAAACCAGCCAATACTGATCGTTGATGAAACCCGGATCGATATCTTTCTTGACGTTGTCAGGCTGGCTGCTGAGCTGCGAACGTACGTATGTAACCTTCACCGGATTGCCTGCCTTGTCTTTCCCCTCATAGGTGACGCGGTCGGCTTTGGGCTCCCAGGTCCACGTCCTGGAGAGTTTGAGTCCGGGAATGTCTATGTTGAAGGTGTAGCGGATCGCCTCGATTTGTCCCCATGAATCGATACCATACGTCTTGGCGATTTTTTCGGCGATTGGCGGACGCGTCTGCGCCCACGAGGTTGCAGCAAGGACCAGCATCCCGAAAGCCAGAAGATGGATCATCATTACACGGCTCATATTTTTCATGAAGGTCGCTCCTCGGTCATTGAAATGACGCTTTGGTAGATGCGGGGCAAATGCTTCGGGATACAACAAATCACTCGTGCGCCTTTGCCCACACCATTTCCTCAGCCTATAGCAAGGGGCAAGCCGACTCAATCTTAAGCGCCATTCCGGGCTGCGCCTCCTAGTCCGTAGTGGGTTGGGGCATTTCCGATTGTGCGTGCCGGCGCAACTGGCTGATTGCACCGGCCGCTACGACGGATCCGTATTCCAGCAACATGATCCAGTCAGGAACCAACCACGGACGTCCAAGTGTGCGCAGATGCCAAACATAGTACGTAGGGAGAAGGCTCACTGTCCAGATGATGATCGGCACCGTCGAGGCCGACCGCATGAACGGAAGCAGCCAAAGCAGGTACCATGGATAAACGACTGGCGCACACAAGAGCGATGCTGCCATCGGCCAGGCAACTGCGTCCGAAGACCATGCCGCGGATTTCTTTCTCAACCAGATTGCCGTAAGAAAGCCGACCAACACTGCCAATGCAGCTACAAGCTGTGGATCCGCCACTCGCTCGAGCGTCGCAAATACTGGGTCATTAAAGCGGAAACTCCGCACGTAAGTGCCGAGCGAGCCGATCGGAATCCTCCCGTGGTCGATAAATGGTATGTACAGGAGTCCGAACACGAGTGCCGCCAACGCGCCGTCGCGCAGACGAACACGCTTCCAGTAGAGTGGCAGCAATACAATCGGGAGCAATTTCACTGCAACAGCCAGGCCAAATGCCACGGCTGCAACCGCACGCCAGCGCCGTCCCAGCGCGGCGACGGACACCAACAGCAGCAGCGCGCCGACAATATCGATGTGACCGGTGCCCGCCACCTCGATGGCGAGCAGCGGGTTCCAGGCATAAGCCAGAACCCAGTGCGCGCCTTGCCCTCCACGGCGCAAGACATCAAACAAAACCAGAACAATCGCCAAATCGCCAATTACAAATGCTACTTTCAGAGCAAAGACTGACTCATGAATCGCCGTTACCGCGCGGAAGAAAAGCTCGGCGCCCGCTGGATATGGGCTCGGCAGATCCGCGTGATTCAGCGTGCGGGTCTCGGGCGTGTGTAAGGCGCTGAACGCAGGGTCGCTGGGAACAACAAGGTAAGGGTTATAGCCGTGCCGCTGCACGCGGCCGTCCCAGACATATCGATGAATGTCGTCGTCCGGACCCGGCGGCATCATTAAAAATTGAACATGCCATACAGCAGCCAACGCGAGCCCGATGACAATGACGCGCTGCGGGAATCCTGACATGGAAAAGAACTCACGAACGGCAAGGAGGTAAGCGATGCCAGCAATTGCCAGCGGAATCATGAATGACGGTCCGCCCATGCCGCCAAGCTTGCGAGAACAGATTGTCAGCGCCACAAGCAAGATGACGCCAAGCCCATACACCCTATGAGATGGCGCGAACCTCACGGGCGCCCTGCGCCAATCCGTAACTGTGCTATCGCGTGATCCCACTCCGTGAACCAGGCTGCAGTGCGTGGCGCTCTAGCCGGAGCAAGCCGGAGCTCCGCACCTAGTTGCATCAGGTCATCGGCCAGGTCAATGTCGTAAAAGGGAGATGTGAAGCCTACTGAAAGCTCAAGGGCCTGGGCGCGCGCCAACAACATCTCAAGCGCGTTCCGTGTGCCCATTCCATCAGTCTCGAAAAGTGTCGGATGCGTGGCCTTGGCTCCGATGAGGTAGTAGCCTCCATCGTGAGTCGGTCCTACAACTACATCGTGCGAGGTGAGCATCTCGAATGCTGCCTCCAAAACTTGCGCGGGCAGGTGGGGGCTGTCACTGTTGAACGCGATGGTGCGCTGTCGGCCGCTCGTTGCAAAGTGCGCGAACACCGAGGTGAGGCCGGCCGCCAGGCCCTCGCCTTTCTGCGCCACGACCTCTACTGCGCCATCGAGCAAGCGCATCAGTTCATTGACATCCGAGCCAGGGCACATAACAGCAACTTCCACACTGTCCAGGGACCGTGCCAGCGCCATCGCTGAACCAGCCGCGTCTTGACCTTGCCCGGCTTCGGCGCTTTCGCCATAATCACTAGCGTGCAGTCGAGGTTGCGCGAATTCATAATGGTCTGGCTGGAGGATTCCATTCGGAGATCGTTGTCCCCGGGCATCACGCTTGCCGCGGCGTTCCGGCCTTTAGACGCCGAAAATAATAGCGTACTATCAGGCTGAGAATCGACCAGGCCGCTCCGACAGTGCCCCTCATCGTCCCGCTGATTTTAGATTTTCCAATACGCGGATAATAGCTGACCGGAACCTCAACGATGCGGAATCCTCCTAGAGCGCCTTTCAGGATGATTTCAACCGCCCAGCCATACGTGGTCTCTTCCAGCGCGAGCCTGCGAAGGACATCTGCGCGCCCGGCGCGAAATGGACCGAGGTCGCTGATCCTCAGACCGTACAAAAGCCTGATCAGGACAGCCGCCAGGCGGTTACCAAACGCAGCGTGCCAAGGCAAGGCCCCATGAATTCTCTGCTTCCCCAGGCGCGAACCCAGTGTAATATCGGCACGGCCATCGAGGATAGGAGTCAAGAGCAGCGGCAACTCGTTTGGTCGATCACTGTAATCGCCGTCGAGAAACACCACGACGTCAGGGCTACTTGCACCAGCCAGTCCGGTCAAACAGGCACGACCGTATCCACGACGCGGTTGGTGGAGCACGCGGGCTCCCATCTTTGCGGCGATGTCGGGAGTTCCATCGGTTGAATTGCTATCTACAACCAAGACCTCAGTGACCATATCGGACGGGAGATCAGCCAAGACGCGGCCGATGGACTGCGCTTCGTTGTGGGTGGGAATGACGACCGACACTCGCGTTTGATCCTGGCGCAAGTCACCACCAGGGGGAGGACGGCCGTCGCCGGGCCAGCAAGGCGTCGATGCCCCACCCTCGACCGGCCCGGCCGACCGCGAGCGCAAGCGATGCGAGCACCGGAACCAGCAGCTCCCAAATCCAAGCCGTGCCCCACTCAGACACCCAAAGGCTGGCCAGGTACAGAAACGTTATAAAGGCGGCCGGGCGCGTCAGCAGGCCGATGATGAGCAGGATGCCGAGAGAGATCTCGGTCATCGCCTGCACAGGAGCTGCCATAGCGGCGTGACTCGCCATCACACCCATAACCGCCTTCCACGCAGCCGGCGAGTGACTCGCCTTTATGTAATAGTTGATCAGGCCCGCATAGCCCGCGGAAGTATAGAGACCTTTTCCCAGATTCTCGAAGAAGACCCACACAAACAGTGCGCCGATCGTCACGCGAACCAATGCGAGCCCGTTGGCCGCAGGCGTACGGTCGGCCGCGTTTTGCGATAAGGATGCTTTCGCCGTCATCGTGAACCCCGTACCGAATGGAGGCCGTACCAGTTGGCGACTGAAAAAGACAGAGTAGACATCTTAAGCCGTTCTTCCTGTTCGTGCTAGTAGATGCGCAAAGGTCATCTAAGTTACAGACGGGTAAGGCGCTTAAGTTTCACTGCTGTGGATCGCCAAAAACCCTGATCCGGAGGCGGGTGGCCTCCCTTTCGATTCTTGAGCTGGGTCATCTTCTTGTTCGCGCCGCGATACCGAGAGGCGCCCGGCCAGACACCTGGGCTTTCAGGTAGAGCGCTTCCAAGTCCCCTTCCCCGACTGTCCCCGATTTCTCGATTTCTCGCGGTTGGACGGGAAAGCCCTGAGGCCATCCGTTACAACGAGAAAGGTTAGGCACGCCCTGCGTTTCACTGTAAACTCTCGTGCTGTGCCCTTGCACTCGATCTCACATGGACAAGATTGAGCACCCCGACGAAACCGTTTTCTATGATGAGCCTTGTCCTCGCTGTCGCAGCAGCCTCAGGTACGTGAAGCGCAGAGATCCAGGAAAGGTGTTTTGCGACGGCTGCGGACACGTGGAGGAAGCAGAACAGGGCGCCCAACCTCCCGCCCATGAAGTACACGCGCTAATTGGCACCTGGCGACTGGTGGAGTTTGCCGATCTCGGTAAGGATGGCAAGTGGCAGTATCGGTTCGGTGAACATCCACGGGGATACTTCGTTTATGACGCAACCGGACACGTGCACATCCAGATCATGAAGGTTCCGCCACTGGCGCCTTTTCCGGAAGCAAAGCTCGATGAGGGCAACCCGCCCACGCCCGAGCATGCCCTCGCCGCGTACACCGCCTATGTCGCATACTTCGGCGCCTACACCGTAGACGCAGAGACAGGCGTGGTGACACATCATGTCGAGGGCAGCCTGGCGCCGGATTTCACCGACACTGACCAGATGCGTCCCTTCAAACTCGAAGGCAACCGGCTGGAGATCGGGGATGGCAAGACTTGGCGTCGTGTGCTGGAACGTGTGCGCTGATCTGGGGACTCTGTAGTGCGTCCGCGTCGAATTTGAATACGAGAGCAAGAACTTCCGCGCACATTTTTTCTCGTTTACCGATTTTGCCTAGTGGCTAAGTTTTAAGCGCTAAGTGCTGCCTTCCGCCGACTGATCATCTGCTGGCGTCACAACTGGCCGGAGTGTCCGGGAAATCTGGCGGTGATTGAGTTGAGCCGGGTGGTGGGTAAGGCGGGTCTTACCGCGGATTTACGCGGATGATCGCGGATTTAAAAAATCTAGACCTAGAGATGTGGCACTCCCACTTCTCACTGTCGGCGGAACATCAATCTGCACAGGTTGTCTGGCCGGTTCTGTAAAAGGGAACCCTCTTTCCACTATCAATAGTGATGTCTGAGTGGGATCTGCTCGTTCTCGGCTACAGTCGCCCGGGATGAATTTTCTGCTATAGACAGGCTGCCTTTGTGTTAAGATTTTTTCCGCCTGCCCTGATAGTTTGGGAACGCTCCCGGTTTCTCACACCCACTTTAGTTCTCTGATGAAGGAGCCCAAAATGAAACGAACAACATTTCTCATTACTTTTTTGGCATTGCTGGCCTTTGCCGCAATTCCCATGAACGCACAGAGTTTTACCGCTTGTTTCGCCCACCATCCGCAGTACATTTCTGGCGCGGCGGAGATCGACTATTCCCCTGGCTGCGTGGGACACGACGAACCTGAACTCGATCCTGTCTCCAGTTCTCCCGGTTCCGCGCGCGACCTGACCTGGACCGCCGTCCTTCCCGCCAATAACACAACGCAGGTTTCCGACGTGGGACCAACTTTCTGGTTTGGTGGCACGGTTAATGACCCCAAGAGCCTTTTCGGCCAGGCATTTGTCGAGCTTCAGTTCTATCCCAATGCGCTGGTGTCAAGATGCTTTGCCGACGGCGCCTTCAGCGTCAGTTTCTCGCCTGACACCTACACGTCCTGCTCGCCGGTTTTCAAAGTACAACAAACCGGCCCCAACAAGTTTCTTGAGAGCGCCGCCTTTAACGCCATGCTTGAGGACACCTCCAATCCGGGCAATCCGCTGGTCATGCATGCTGGCGACACCATCACCGTTCACTACTATGTGACTCCGGCCCAGGACGGCTTCCATATCACGGTGAATGATGTGAACACAGGCGGTTCGGGAACTATCATTCTGAATTCAAACTCTGACGGTCCGCTCATGCCCTCGTTCGATAACCAACTCATCGGAAACGCGCTGGGATGGGGACTTGTCTTTGATACTCCTAACAGCTTCGTGTGGGAGATCGGCCATAAATCCATTTTTACCGGCGGAGATGCGTTCTGTGTCCCAGGCCAGTCAGGTTGTGACTCCTACAATGACGCATCCTGGGCCGGTTTCTCGCCCATTCAGATCAAAGGTGTAACCTTCGGCGATGGCTCCACTCCCACGAGTTGGGCAGTGGTCAGCGATCAGGGAGGCAAAGCGGAAGTCCTCGCGAACTGCGCCACCTACGGTGGTCCGTTGTGCATTTATCCCTGGTATACGCTGGGAACCAGCGGCTTCCACTACGGTGTGGATTATCTCGATAACCTCAGGGACTTTGGCAAGGCCAACCAGTTCGCACAGACAAAGCAGTGCGGAGGTCCCTTCGGCCCCGATACCACGTACTGCGCCAACACGATCAAGCATTAAATAGG
>WNFG01002499.1_pt1 | contig 16122 bp, 10 predicted proteins | sample 5400431 | NCBI WGS metagenome assembly WNFG01 (sample SAMN13153346, study PRJNA577476) | soil metagenome | isolation source: 120 cm saprolite under Douglas fir tree site 2 hole 3 replicate 2 | place: USA:California | collected 2015-04-18 | reverse complement strand
ACCGCAGATCGATGGAGACCGTCCGCCCGTGCAGAATGAGCTCCCCGGTGGCTGAAAACGGCTCCAAAGGCGTGTCAAAGAGCGGGTGGAATCGCACGAAGGCGGTCAGGATTGCCATTTCCTGCATCAGTTCCAACAGGGCTCGAATCGCCCGGCTGGCGAACGCGGGGTTCTTCGGCGCTCCGCGCTCCGGACCGGCGATGATCGGACCTGGGTATCCGTAAGGGCTGCTCGCGTCGCGCCACGCCTGCAGTCCCTGATCGCCGAAGTCGGGCAGTGGCCGGGCAATCATCGGCAGTAAGAGATGATTTCCCTCTTCCTCGACATGGAAGGCCAGGGCTTCGGCGTTCGAAGGTCTGGCACAGGTCTCGGCATAGCCCGGCAGATGGCAAAAATCGTGCTCGACCTGCTCGAGGACGGCTGTCCACCTGGGATCGGAAGGCAGCAGAACCTCGGCACGCGGCAACCCTCCGTCCATCGCAATTACCCTCGCAAACCGGCCCATCGACCGGAGCCCGGAGCGCCAACCGCGAGGATAAGCGTCGATGGACTCTGGTCGAGCAATTGAGGAGCGAGCCCCCGGATGCCTCGGGCACCGAGCTTTCTCTCCGTAGGGGACGCACCCCGCTCTTGCAGCATGATCACCGGCGCTATCCTCGGCGACTCGAAGAAATCGGTGGCGGCCGGCCGGCGGGCAACTCGAGCCCAGGGGAGACCGGAATCTAATCTGAAACTCTGCCGGCGTAGGTAGTCGCGAGCCAACGCGAGCTTGCGCGGCAGCAAGACCGTGACGTAGCCCTGCTCGCGATCCGGGAACTGCGCCAGAAGCGACTCTTCATCACGGTAGGTGATCGATGCCAGATCGGTGATCCCTGGTCGTATCGCGAGAACCGGGCGATCTTCATCGCTGTAGTTCTCGACATAGCGCGGGACCTCGGGCCGCGGACCCACCAGGCTCATGTCCCCCTTCCAGACGTTCAAGAGCTGGGGAAGCTCGTCCAGCTTGGCCCGACGAAGGAGCCCGCCCAGCCGGGTAACTCGCGGGTCGCCGCTCGCGGTGATTGATGGACCCCGGTTGGGGGCTCCCTCCACCATGGTTCGAAACTTCAAGATTCGAAAGCGGCGGCCACTGCGCCCGATTCGCTCCTGGCGGAACAACACTGGACCGGGCGAGCTAAGCTTCACCGCGCAACCGATGACCGCCAGCAGCGGTGAAAGAACGACCAGTGCCCCCGAGGACACTGCCAGATCGAGAGCGCGCTTGACCGCGCGCCTGTGCAAGGGCCAGGGCCACCCCTGTGAGTGTGATGTGCTCGAGGTCATGCGACGGACCTTGATTGCGCGTGCTTGCCGGCAATGGTTCGCACCGCTCGCGCGACCCGTTCGATCTCCTCGTCGGTCATCGAAGGGTATACCGGCAGCGAGATGAAGCGCTCCCACTCCTCATCTGCGACCGGCAAATCTCCGGGCTGATAGGAGAAGCGCTCCTGGTAATAAGGGTGTAAATGGAGCGGTCGCCAGTGAACGCTCGTGCCGATGCCCCTCTGATTGAGCTCTTCGATGAACTCATTGCGGCTAATGGTGAGGCGGTCGAGGCGCAGGCGCACCACGTACAGGTGCCAGGCGTGCTGCCGGTCCGACCGCACCGTGGGAAGCTCAACTTCCTCGACATTCCCGAGCAACTCGGCATAGCGGGCGGCGATCCGGCTACGCGCCGCCGCCAAGCTCCCCGCCTTGCGCAGCTGTTGGCGCCCCAAAGCTGCCGCGACGTCGGTCATGTTGTATTTGAATCCGGCCGAGATGATTTGATAGTCCCAGCCGCCTCCGCGAAACCGGTTCCAGGCGTCGTTGGACAAGCCGTGCAGCGACATCCGGCGTGCCCGCGCCGCCAGTGATTCGTCGTTGGTGACCAACATCCCGCCTTCGCCGGTCGTGATCGTCTTGTTCGCGTAGAACGAGAAGCACGTTTGCTCCGCCGTGGTGCCAACCGAGCGCCACCCACCGTTCGCGCTGCGCACCGCAGCGGGCAACGCGTGCGCGGCGTCCTCGATGACGTGGAGCTTGTATCGCTGCGCCAATGCTGAAACAGCGTCCACGTCCGCCATCTGGCCGCCGTAATGCACGGGCATGATCGCGTGCACTCGACCGGTCGCCACAACGCCACCGACTGGCCGACCCGCATGCAACTCGCCGAGCGTGCGCGCAGCGGCACTGACGTCAAGGGTCAAAGTGTCGCGCTCGCAATCCACCAACACCGGGATGGCGCCGAAATAGGCGACGACCTCTGCGGTGGCGGCGAAGGTCATCGTCGGGACGATCACGCAGTCACCCCGCTGACAGCCAGTGGCCTCCAGGGCCAGGTGCAGCGCTGCGGTGCAGGAGTTCAACGCAACCGCATGTTGCGCGCCGACGAAGGCAGCGAACTCCGATTCGAACTGGCGACACTCGTTGCCGGTGGTGAGCCAACCAGAACGCAGAACCGCGGTGACGGCCGCGACTTCGTCCTCGCTGATGTCCGGTTTGTGGAGGGGGATCTTTTCGCTCAAGACTGCCTCCAAGCCAAAAGCGAACCCCCGGAATGCGGGGGAGTGGCCAACCGCGACCACCGTTTGGCTTTGATTGAGTAGGGCATGAATTGCTTGCTGATACCGGGCAACGCCCCCACCGTCAACCCATGAGAACTGTCAGGCAATGTCGAAACTCCGTTAGGCAAATAAACGTTTTCGCGGGACCATCTGGGCGATTGAGGTGTTGGCCTGGGTTGTGTCGCTTCGAGTCCCGGAAGAGCGGTGGTCGGATCTCAAACACTCCCAAGACTTGAAAATCATCGGTGCGACTTTATCATCCCGGTCCTGAGCTTACACCCCCGAGCTTAAGCACGTGAAACGACGTGAATCCCAATCAACGTTGTCACCCGGCGCGAATACTCAGGGTCACCAGGCACCCTTGGAGTCTTCGGGCCAGGCCTGGCGGACTGCGCGGCGGGGCCAGACGACGAGGAATAGACCGATCAGCAAGCCGCAGAAAAAACCCTGGACCAGCAGCGCCAAACGGGATGGCCTTACCGGGTTACGAGCCTCCGAGGGCATATCCAGCAACTCAGCGCGGCCACCGGGTCTCGTCTCGGCGGAGCGCAGCGTCTCCACCTGTTTCACAAGGACGTCGTACAACGAGCTGTAGGTGTCGATCTGCCTCTTGAGTCGAGCGTGCTCCTGCTCCAGCCGCGGCACGTTGTCCAGGGCCAGGAGCGCACCGCCGCTGTGTGACATCGACTTCAGAGCCGCTTGGGCGCTTCCCGCCTCCAATTGGCTGCGCTGCACCTCCGGCGAGTCCGCCCCGGCGAACGCTTGGTTGAAGTGCAAGCTGACCTTGCTTTGACTCTTCATCCGCACCAGGAACGCCGCCTCTGCCACGGAGGCTTTGACCTGTTCGGGGAGGTCGATCACGTGTTCCCGTTCCCGAAACGCGCGCATCTCTGCCTCGGCGGCGGCGAGTTGGGTGGAGTGTTCCGCCATTCGCGCCTCCAGTCGCTTTCGGGCCTCGCTCGTTTTCGCCGACCAGATCTCGTTGTTCACGGTGCGGCCTATCTCGCCGAAAGCCTGGGCAATCATCCTCGCCCGCGCGGGCACCCGGTCCTCGACGGAAAGTGTGGCGACGTTGGACTTTCGATCGAACCAAACGCCGATGTGCTTCTGCAACTCGGTGCGGGCGTCTTGCGGGTTCTCCTTGCCTGGTGCGCGCGTCAACTGAAGTTGCGCCACGACTTCGTCGGCAACCCGTCTGCTCGACAGAACCTGGGTGAAGAGCGGCAGCGCGGTCATGTTCGGATCCGCTGGCACGGGCGCAGTGGGATCGTCCATCGGAAGAACCGCAAAGCTGACCGTGGATTCATACCAGGGCGTTAAGAAAGTACCGGCGACGATCCCGCTCCCGCACCCGACCACCAGCGCCAAGGCCAACACCCACCATCGGTGACGGATTGCGGCAAGAAGCCGCTCCGGAGTGCCGAGAGTCACCAACATCGGCTCAGCCAGGGTCAATCTACTTCGCTTCTCTTCACGAATTGGGGGTCGAATACTAACGCTCACAAATGCTCCTACTCTTTCAGTCTACCTTGCTTACCCTACTTTGGTCTTAAAAGGATGATCGTCGTCGTGGACACAATCAGATTGGCAACGATCAAAAGAACTGTCACCCATTCGCCGCTGGTCAGCCAGACCTCGGGAACCGAGATGACGTCGCCGGGGTCGATCTCACTGACAGAACCGATGTCCTTGCGCTGGCCGTTACGCTTGAGAATCTGCGCGGAACCCGCCGAGCCGCTGCGCGTCGGCCCACCAGCCAGCGTGATGTAGTCGGGCGGGTGCAGGGTCCGGCTATAGGGGAAAAGCCCTGGGTGTTGGACCGCCCCCCCGACCACAACCGCGTCGCGGCGGCTCGGGATTACAAGGGTGTCGCCCGGTTGAACCGGGATGTCGGGTGCTTTACGCGAACTGATTGCCACGACGTCCACCGCAATGCGCCCTCGTTCAGCCTCCGCAGTGGGACGCAGCAGATACGCGCCGGACCCGTCAGCCCAGGGTTGCAGCCCACCCACTTTGACGATCAAATCGCTGACTCCCTCCCCTTCGCTGTAGTTGAGAACGATCGAAACGTCGCGTGTGGGAGTGGAGGCCAAATTGCCAGGCTGACTGACCGGATCGACGGGGCGGTCGCTGGATGTGCGGCGCTCCTGATCATTGACCGCCCCACCCTGCTGTTGCGGGTTCGGATTTCCGACGATCGCCCCCTCGACAACGACCGTGCGGCGCAAGTCGGTCAGCGCCGGAACATGCACTGTGTCCCCGGCATGGAGCACCGTCTGCGCCGCGCTCGCCTGAGGCAAAGAATGGATAACCAGCCGGTCGCCACTCTCTCGCGTGGTCAGGCGCAGCGGCAGCGTCGTCGCGGCATCGCTCGCCAGCCCGCCGGAGAGCTCGAGCAGTTCACGAACGTTCCGTTCGCGCACCAGTTCGTATCGACCAGGGCGCTTGACCGCCCCCGCCACTTCTACCTCCAACTCGCGAACCGGGACAAAAATCGTATCTCCGTCGAGAACCGTCGGATCCGCGGAGGGATCGCCGAGCACGGTGAAGGCGACGATGTCCCCGATGATTTTCTCCGCACGCCCCTTGCGCCGGATTTCCACCCGCCGTGTGGACGCGGTGGGCAACGGCGAGGCACGCGGAACCAGGGTGCTTACCCGCGTGAGCGGATTGGCCGGGTACGGACCGGCTCGCGCCACTGCGCCGATGACATTGACGAGGAACGTCCTCGGTCGGGCCAAGGTGACGTTGGCATGCAAATTCGGATAGATTTTGTGGAGTTGCGAGGTGATCGCGTCGCGCACTGTCGCCAGCCTCTCCCCACCGGCACCGAACACGCCAACGTGGGGCACCGAAAGGCGGCCCTCGGCATTGACCTCGACCTGCGCCGACTGCTCCCGCACACCCCACAGCTCCACCAGAAGACGGTCGCCGGGACCAACGATGTAACTCTTTGCATCTACTGCGCCCTCGAGGATGACGTTGTCCTGGGTCGGTGCAAAGGTGGGCTCAGCCGCGGGGGTAGGAGGCACTACCGAAGTCGCCTGGGCCAGCACGATCGTGGGCTCCAGCGCGGTCAGCGCCGCCAGCAACGTTGCAACGGCGCCTTTGATCTTCAGCATTGCGTTCCTTTGGTGGACGGTCGCTAACAAGCCGCGCCTTTATAACTGAATGGCGCAAACCAACAAGCTGTGGACCCGACCCCCGCGCCTCGTGAAGTTCCGGAAAATCCGGTATTTCCTAGTTTTTTAACAAATCTCGCAATTCTCCCGAGGGTCTTTTCTTACTTCTTAACATTTGAAGACGCCCTCTTTACCTGGCGACCGGCCCAGCGTATATCGCTGCCTCCCCTTTTTCACACAACAGGGAATCACTCAGCTAAGGGGGGGGGCGGGTATGGAAGTGACACCAATGACCGGATCGACGCCGATGAATCACTCAGCGAAGACGCAGGCCCAGCCGGATTGGGGCCGGATGAAACATGTAGCAACCCTTGCTTCCGCGCATCTAGCGGCTTGGTTTACCGCGTTGTTGGCAGCCCTTTTCTTGATTAAGAGCGACACGCTCGCCAGCGGATCGCTGATGGTTCTTGCCTTCACCTTCGTCGCGGTAAAGGCGCCGGTGGCGCTCTACGCGGGCAGCTTTCACGAGCTGTGGCGGCACACGAGCTTGGAGGACCTGGCTGCCCTGACCCGCAACTCAGTCGTGACCACCCTTATGCTTGCGGTCATCTTGACCGCGTTCCCGCTCGGGGTCCCCAATTCCCTGGCTTTTGTCGATGGCGTCATCACTCTCCTTCTCCTCGGAACGCTCCATGTCATGCCGCGGCTGCTCCACGAGATTGCGCGGCCAGCTTTGGCCCGGCGCGGCCGGAGCATCGTTCTCGCGGGGCGACCTGAGTTTGTCGATCTAGAGCTCCGCCGCAGACAGGTGCGGGCCAATGGCGAGCGGGTCAGCGGGCTGGTTCTGGAGGGACTGTCGCTGGTGGGCGCGCGCCTTCGGCAGATTCCGGTCCTCTCCCTTGTCGAGTTGGAAGCAAAGCTCGAAGCACGAGCAGTGGCCGCGGTGATCATCGTTCCGCCCGCAAAACCCGGGTTTGCGCGCGAGGTGGAACGACTTTGCGCCGCTTCGGGCACGCCGTGCGAGTCGGTCAGCTCGCTCCAATCGCTTGGCGAGGTGATTGATAACGCTTCGTCGGAGCTCCTGGATCGGCCCTCGGTGGCGGGCGACGCGCTGGGCATCGGCCGGTTCATCGCCGGCAAACGGGTACTGGTCACCGGGGCAGGAGGATCGCTGGGTTCTGAATTGGCACGCCAGCTGGTCCGCCTCAACCCTGCCTCCATCGCCCTGGTCGAACGGGCGGAGAATGCGCTCTTTCGCATTGAGGGAGATCTGCGGGAGCGCTCCCCTATCTTTCCCGTCGAAGCCCATCTGCTCGACATCCGCGACCCGGTGGCGGTGCGGCGCCTCTTCGAAACGTACCGACCTCACGTCGTCTTCCATGCCGCGGCGCACAAGCATGTGCCGATGATGGAGAAGCACCCTTCGGAGGCGGTCCTGAACAACGTCGGCGGCACGCGTCGTCTGGCGGACGCCGCTCACGCTTTTGGCGTGCATACCTTCGTGTTCATCTCCACTGACAAAGCCGTCAACCCGACGAGTGTCATGGGCGCTACCAAGCGCCTCGGCGAACTCTACCTCAAGGCGATGTCACACCTTCGCACCACGCGCTTCGTCGCCGTCCGGTTTGGCAACGTCCTTGGCTCGAGCGGGAGCGTCCTTCCCATCTTCGTCGAGCAGATCAAACACGGCGGGCCGGTGACGGTCACCCATCCCGAGATGAATCGCTTCTTCATGTCGATTCCCGAAGCCTGTCAGCTCGTGCTTGAAGCAGCAGTGCTCGGCAACGGCGGTGAAATGTACGTGCTCGACATGGGCAAGCCGGTCAAGATCGTCGATTTGGCTAAGCGCCTCATCGAGCGCGCCGGGCTCCGGCCTGGCTCAGACGTTCAAGTCGTCTTCAGCGGCATGCGTCCCGGGGAGAAGCTGAGCGAGGAGCTTACCTACAGCAAAGAAAATGCGAAGCGCACCTCAACGCCCGGAATCTTTCTCGTCGAGAGCCCGGACATCGCACCACAAGAGATCTGCGAAGCGCTGGATCTTCTGGAAAGCCGTGCCCTGACCGGCGACGATTACGGCGTTCTCCGGATGATGCAAAAAATCGTTCCCGAGTATCGTCAGACACACCCCGCCGCGCGGACGAGTCCGTCCAACTCGATGGAGCTGCGCAGCTTGGCTTCCTCGGGGTCGAAAAACGACGCGGCGATCGCGGACTGAAAGCCGCTGTTGCTGCGGCTTTCCACCGTCGGGGGCAAGCCCGGCGGGAGCGAATCAGGTCAGTTCCTTTTCCAGGCGCAGGACCGTGCCGGTATGTTCCCAGCGACCCTCGTCCGGCGGCGAATCAACGCTGCGAACGACAATTTGATTCGCCGGCTCCATCGCCCGCAGGGCCGCCAACAGCCGGCGGTCGAAGGAGCCTAACCGGAAGCTTTGAGCCCTCAAATCGACCGGGCAGCGCTCTGATCCCAAGGAAAGGTAGAAGCGCCCGAATCCGTAGGCCTGGAACGAAGCCAGGGCAAAGGGCCAGTCCTGAAGCTGCACGCCCGCCGCCGCCGGCAGTTCGAGGGGATTGTTCAGCCGGTACTCGTGGGTTCGGGCGCACTCGATGAATCCGAACTTGGCGTAGTGGCGGCGCGCTCCGGCGTTGTCCAAAGCCACGTCCAGGGACAGGCGCTTGGCACGTTGGGCTCGTGCCAGATCGTGCCAGTGAGCCATCATTCGGCTGCCAACGCCGCGGCCCTGGAACGCCGGCAGGACGGCATAGTTGTTCAGATGCAGGTAGTCCCCGATCAGACGGGTGTGGGCGGCGGCCACCAGCGATCCATCCTCCGCATCCGCGCCCCACAGCTGCTCGTGGGAGTGTAGGTCGGGGTGCTCCAGAAGCCTGGCGAGAAACGCCTCCGCCCCCGGAGCGAGGTAGATGCTCCGACTGAGCTGCGAATTCGGAATCGCTTCCTGGAAAATGCGCAGCATCTCATCCAGCTCCCGTCGCTGCACGAAACGAATCCGGACGGTGGCTGTGGAGAGCGTCATGACAATCAGATCCCGGTCCGGCGCTTCGAGCTTTGACCCCGGTTTTGCCCTTGAGATTGGCTCTCTGCGGTTTACCCTTCCTTCATCGACGTCAAAACGATCTCTTCGCCCACCGCTCGGACGGCGAGTAGCGCGCTTTCTAGAGCCCAAAACAGCCCAGCTGCTATCTGAGCTGATGCCGAAGGATTCTGCAAACGGCCTCCCGGAAGAGTCCCTGCTCGTCGGATCTCCGAACTCGCTTGCCAGATGAACGGTGCGAGGTTCGCCGTTGTCCTCACCCCTGTCACTGTAAGCCCAGCCCGCTCGGCGCAGGTCCGAAGAGTCTCACTGCGAAACAAGAACAGATGTCTGGGGGGCTCTAGTCCCCTCCATGATTCGCCGAACCACCGGTGGCCAAGACTGCCAATATTGGGCGTCATGACGACGAGCTTGCCGCCTGTTTTCAGAATTCGGCGACACTCGGAAAAGGTTTGGACGGGGTCGATCAGGTGCTCCACGACATGGCTCATGGTGAGTGCGTCAAACGAGTTATCAGGGAACCGTGCCTCCTCCAGCGTCCCACCCGCTACATCAAGCCCAAGAACCTCGACGGCGTGGCGGCGGGCGAGCGGGTCTGGTTCAACGCCCTTCACGGTCCACCCGAGCGTCCGCATCCGCAGTAGGAAGTCGCCACTTCCACACCCGATGTCCAACAGCGTGCCCTTTGAACCAGCGTGTAGCCACCTGACGCTGGCGCCAATCATGTCGTGCAAAGGAAGGAACCAACACCAGATCCTGCCGAGGGCATGGAGCAGGCCATTGTCCGCGGTGCCATAACCGTAAGCCGTAGAGAGGGCGGCTCGTTTCAGCGCACGGCGCCAATAGTGGTAAGAGGCATCTTGTGGTGCGTCGGAAGTGTGGGTGTAATACTCGCTGTAAAGTTTTGGTATTTCCTCGATTTGTGGCCGAGGATCAAGCCAGACGAGCCCGCAAGAGTTGCAGCCCAGCAGCCCCCACGAGCCCGGCGCCCCAAAGAGTCGGTCGCGAAGACGAGCGTAGATTGGCACGCCTTGGCGCGCGCAGAGGTAGCATGTTGGAGCGGGGAGGACTCGGACGCCATCGGCGTAACTGACAGTACTCATTCTTTAGGCACCCGACTCGGGATTCCCAGGGCACCGAAAATCTGAGCGCGATCCCCCTGATCAAACAGATACATCCAGCTGGTTGCCGCCATAATGACCACCGTAGCTGCGAGCGCCCCGAGCTGGAGCCAGAGCGACGTCGACGCGACCGCGACGAGCGCCGCGGCCAAACTAAACAGCACAACCACCGCCAGGGTGCGTGGGATCCTCTCAAGAAACACGAGTTTCCATGAGAGGTGCGAAATTCGGAAGGCGACCCAGAACAACACCAATGCGTCCAGGATGACCCGAAGAGTCCACGCGAGAGCCGCCCCTGGAATCCCGTAGGATTTCACCAGAAGCCAGACCAAGGCGAGGTGCAAGGGGAGCTCAAGGACATGCAGTTTGGCAGGTATGTCGGGCCGGTCCAGAGCTTGGACGAGGGAATAGGGGACCTGCGCCGCAGAATTGAAAATAACTCCGACCGCCAGGATTTGAAGGGCAAGAGAAGCCTTCTCAGAAAAGACTGGGCCGAGCCACACTTGTAAAATGTCGTGAGCGAAAGAGATGACAAGTGCCACCAGGGTACCAACGAGGAGCAGCAAATACTTTAAAGATCTCGATATCAGGCGTTCGAAGTCCAGCTGTTGTCCCCGGGCGTGTAGAGTGCTGAACCTCGGAAACAGCGTGGCGACCAGGCTTCCCGGAATGATTAAGAAGCGCGTAACGAACTCGTACGGCGCGGAGTAGTAACCGACCGCAGCAATTGAGAGCAATGCACCGAGCGCAAACTGGTCCAGGTAGACGAGGATCGGGCCAATAATGCTGGAGACCATCACCCAACTGCCAAAGCTGAACAGCCTACCCAGCTCCGCGCGTTTGAAGCTGCGAACGCTAAGTATCGAGGGGTAAACTCGGGTACACAGCTTAAGGTAGAGCGCCAGCCCAAGACCAGACGAAAGTACCAACAGACCTGTGATGGCCGGTAGGCCCCAACCCAGAGACACCCCCAGGCAGGGGAGCAGGAAATTGGCGACTCCGAGGGGTGTGCTCACCGCGCTTACCAGATCGAAACGCTGGGCTGCCTCGAGTAGTCCCCGGACCGAGCCGACCACCAAGGTCAAAGGTACGGCAAGGCTCAGCACATAGAATGTCGAACGTGCCTCGGCCTGCAGGCTCAATGGGATGTTCAGGACATGGCCAACGAGCATTGGAGTGATGGTCGTCAGCACGATGCTCGCCACTGTCCCGAGCACCAGTTGGGCAGTCACGGCGGTCCAAGCCAGGTCGGGGATCCTCCACTCCTGGCCAGATCCGATGGCGTGCGCGACGTGCCTGGTGGCAGCTCTACCCAGACCCAGATCGAAGATGCTGAAGTACCCGACGATCACCCAGGCCAGCGACAAGACACCAAAACGCGACGGACCGAGCTGCCGGACAAGATACGGAATGGCCAAGATGGCGATCGCGAGCGGAAGGCCTCGTGAAAAGAGGTTGAGTACCGCGTTGCGCGCTATCGAGCGACCTTCTTCTGCCACGCTAGGGACCTTTCGTTCTGCAATCGGGGACTTCGCGAAGACCGTAATTCAGATTGATCCTCGCCGGAAACAGTCCCCGTGGACGGGCCCCGCCACGCGTAGGTCGTTTTGGCCTGCAGGTCTAGTTCTGTCCTCTCCGAACCGGAGTTGCTACCCCTGTCTCAACCGTCGGCAGAAAGTTAGCCATCCGACGACCTTGTGGGTCAGCTCTCCGCGCTGGGCACCTTGTCCCGGCCATGCATCACGAGCCATAGCGAATTGACCGGAAAATCACAAGCGGATTGAGTACCCCCGTGACCACCTCCGCCGTCGCACTCCAGGGGCCGCCTCGCACGATCAGTTGGGAACGTCCGCCGGCGTGCGGGCGACTTCGATCCAGCGAGCCCCGTCGAACTGGAAGTCGATCGCGCGACTGAACCCTTTGGCAGGCTGAGTCCAAACCGCGGACCTGTAGAGTGAACCCAACGTCAACGCCCCGAGCACTCCAAACGTATTGCGAATGCGGACGGTAATGCGCTGGCCGGTCATCGCGTTTTTCGGATTGCCGATGGCAAACGCAGCGCCGTTGGTGGGCGTGATCACAAACTCGTTTCCGAGCGATGCATCAATGTCGATGGAAGATCGGTAGGAGGGCGTCTGTCGCGGGTAATACTGCGTATCCCCCAAAAGAACCTTGGTCGGAAGACCGACGATAGCTACCGGCGAAGTGGTGGGGACAAAGTTCGAGCTGTTATTGGTGATCCGGTAGTTGGTTGGATTGACCGCAGCAACACAGACTGGCCTGGCTTGCGCAATCTCGTTCACGAAACGGTTGTCCTCGATGCTCAGGTTAGAAATTGGTCCTGGCACAGCTCCGGCGGCGTTGTCAAGATAGATGATCACATCGTTGCCTGGGGGTCCGCATTCGACGAAACGATTTCCTTTGATGGCGGTGTTGTTGTTTATTGCTACGCCGCCCATGGGGTCTTTTAGGCTCTGCATCCAAATGCCGATGTTGAACGATTTGAAGAAGTTGTCAGCGATGGTCCAGTCGCTCACATCTTGGGTCGTCCACACCGCCGTTTTGGTGGTGCCATAGGAAGGCATATAGGCCCAGCGAGCTGTCCCGTCTCTGATATCTGCACCGGTGCCGGACGGCCCTTCGCCGGCCGCGGATCTTCCCGCGGTGATAGTTCGATAAATATAGCCGTGGTTGCTCCGCAGGTCTCCAACAAGGTAGTCGGCGCGCGGCTGCCAGGCGGGCGGGTTTGTCATCGTGGCGCTGTTATGGTGAATTTGAATTTGATTGACGGCGCCGTGCCCTCCCGCCCCCACCGTACCGATGAAATAGGCCGTTGAATCGGCCATTCCGGCAGGGCTTCCGGATGCCTTTGGGTTGATGGTTACTGTGTTATCGGAGATCACTACGTTTCGGACTTCACGTTTGACCCCACCGGGACGTCCGTCTTCAGTGTCTGACCAAAAAGTGATGAAAGCGAAATTCAAGTCCTCTGCGGTGTTCCCGGTTATGACGACGTTCTTCAGAAGACTGCTGATTCCCTTTTCAGCGCAGATGAAGAGCCCCTGCCGCATGCCGACAATGATGTTGTTGGTAAATGCGCTGTTGTCGCCATGGATCTCGACCGCGGTCGCCAACATGCGGCCTAGCCGTGTCGAGTTGGTAAAGCGATTTCCGGTGATCACGCTGTTGTCAGCGAGTGTTACAATCTGGCTCAAGTCGAAATTCAACGGATTGTCCGACGTTGGATTGTCGAACGTACAGTCGCTGACGCGAAAATTCTTTGCGACACGAGCGCGGTTCAGCCCCAGTCCCACCCAGATGGAATTACCGACATCGGTATCCAGAAAGTCTACCCGCTCTATGGTGACGTTGCTCGTGTCGCCGAGTTGAATCAAAACTCTCGGTATATTCTTCTGCGGACCAGGGTTCCATTGATTGCCATGGGAACCGTTGGCATTGATGGTCAAATCGCGAAAGTTGATGTGGCTATATGAACCAATGTTTTCGAAGACAGGGTTGTCGTACGTAGAAAACAAGTACGCATAGCTAACTGGGGCTGAGTACGTGTTGTCCTTCATCTTGATCACGCTGATGCCTCTGCCCGCTCCAGCAATCGTGACGTTGCTTTTCAGGTTGATGATGTTGGCATGCGGGCCTGTACCGAGAGCGGCAATCAAGTACGTGCCGGGCGGGAAAAACACGGTCCCTCCCCCGGCCACCGAGGCGGCGTTGATCGTCGCTTGAATCGCGGCAGTATCGTCGACCAAACCGTCGCCCTTGGCGCCAAAGTCTTTGACGCTCACGATATCGGCTAGCTTGTCGGCGATCGCGCGCGCTACCGCCCCCCTTCCCGGAGCCTGGATTCTGACTGATTCTGGCGGTGCGGCGAGGGTAGGACCGGCCGCTAGGCTCAAGATGCAAGCCGCCAACTGTGGGACGGGCCATTTCATGTCGATGTTGTGCTCCCAGCCTCAATGTCAACCGACCGGTTGGGGAACACCGTGAGAAGCGGCCGCGTACCAAACCCGACCCGCGGTGTCAAGCTGCAGCCGTTATAGATCAGTTCGTGTCGAGCCCTCAGCGGTTTGCTGAAGGAGACTCCCAGTCACGTTAACGAGCTCCCCGCGGCGAATTGACGAAGCAAACCACCGAGGGGGCCGCAGATGGTTGCGGGCTTGCACGTTCGCATGTCCTGAAGTACTACGCTGCTGGATTCCTAACACAATCCCCTCTCGCTTTGTCTTCGAGTTGGAATGGCAAGCCGCTCTCGTCTTTTTCGCCTCCCAGCACTGCTGGCACTAGTGTTCTTTTCCCGTTTGCTTTTTGCCTTGCTTATCTGGAAAGTGAGCGGACCTTCGGGCTTCTACACGCCTGACTCGGCTGCCTATGTAGTTTTGGCGCGGTCTCTGCTTCACGGATCTTTTTCAGATAACGGGTTACCCCATATCGCCAGAACTCTCGGCTTTCCTCTCCTTCTCATGCCTGCAGTTGCCTCCGGGCACTTCTTGGTAGTTGCGATTTTCGAGAATCTCCTGTTGGCCACGTGTTCCGCCTGGCTCATCTGGCGGATCGTTCACGGCCTCTCCGCAGAATCGGGGGCCTCCGCTTGGGCAGTTCTTCTCTACTGTTTCGAGCCCGTCGCGCTTCTGTGGTCCGACAAAATCATGACCGAGACCGCGTTCAGCACGCTGCTGCTCCTCTTCATCTGGTTGGTCATCCGTTTTTTCCGTGAACCGACGTACGCCACACTGCTTCTTGCTGCCTTGGTACTCGGGTTCGCCACGCATACGCGACCGATAACGCTCTACCTTGGGCTTTGGCTGATACCAGTGTTTCTGTTCTTTCCCCGCACGTTGCCAATGGGCCAGCGTGTTTCCAGAGCGATCGTGTTTGTGGTTGTGTTTGCTTTGACTTTGGCGCCGTGGATCCTCCGCAATGCTAAGGTTGCCGATTACCCGGGATTCTCGTCCATCTCGGATGACAATCTATATTTTTACCAGGCCGCCGCGGTCGAAGCGAACTTGCAAAACAAGAGTTTTGGTCAACAACAAGAAGAAATGGGCTTCTGGGATGTTCAGCGCTACCTCCAAGCCCATCCAGAACAGAGCACATGGTCCCGTGGCCAGATTGCCGTGTTCACCCGCGCCGAGGCAAAGAGAATCATTTCGCAGCACTTGCCCATCTACCTGCGCCTTCACGCTCGTGGCTTCATTATTCTGCTCTTTGATACCGTGGCAACCGTAATATTGCAGACGCTGGGGCTCTATCCGGAACGTGGGGGCCTGCTGACAAGAACCGTTGACCAGGGACTCTATCGAGGAATGATGTGGCTGATTCGGGAACACCCGGTCGCCGGCACAGTTTTCGTTTTGCTCGGAATCCAGTTGATGTTCTACTATGTTCTTGCGCTCTTTGGCGTGCGTCATCTGCCCGTGGCGGCAGCCTGCTTCTTCGGCTCTCTTCTGCTGTATTTCATTCTAATATCGAGCGGACCCTATGCGTCCGGTCGCTTACGTGCCCCGATAATGCTGTTGGTTTGCATCTCAGCCGGAATCGCGGTGGCAAATTGGCGACCCCTAAGAGCAAGAGCACCCAAACCTGTTTGATGGCCCAACGGACGATTCAATGCCATCCATCCTGGTGGCGCTCCGCTCGGAATCGGAGGATCTAGGCGTCGGCTCCCCGGTGCTTCGGGACCCCAACCGGGATCACGGAAAGCGCTGGCTTGCACACCCGAGGTCGCTGCCCAGGTTCCGGGGGGGTGGAAGGACACCCTGATACCGGGCTGCTCACCTTGAACGACGCCGCCTCTTGCTGCTAAGAGTACCGGATTTCGCATCAAGACCTTGGGTTTTCGTATGTTCCCTGTCCATCCGCGCAATCGGTTTCTGGTCGCACCCTTCGAGCGTCGGCTCTCCAAACTTCGACTGGGGGCCCAAACCGAGGTGCCCGCCTGCAAGACGTGCTGAGTGGGACCGACATCGTCGGGATTTTCCTTCGCGCGCCTCCTGGCGGTAGCGCCCTTCGTGTTCGCCCACCGGCGTGGAGCCGCCAGGCCGCGCCCCGAGGTTCCCTCGGCCAATCAGGTCGCGCGCTCCGCGGACTCGCTCGTGGGGGCTACCTCTGACCTCGCGGCAGTGCGCCCAGGAGAGTGCGGTCAAGCCGCCAATTGCCCACTCGGGTAAGTGATCCAATGCTCCTGGCCACGATCATTGCATTTGGTCTTTTGCTCTGGCTCGCCTGCC
>WNFG01003127.1_pt1 | contig 16127 bp, 14 predicted proteins | sample 5400431 | NCBI WGS metagenome assembly WNFG01 (sample SAMN13153346, study PRJNA577476) | soil metagenome | isolation source: 120 cm saprolite under Douglas fir tree site 2 hole 3 replicate 2 | place: USA:California | collected 2015-04-18 | reverse complement strand
ACCCACACCACCGGCTTGCCGTCCTCGATCTTCTGCCACAGCCCCGCGGCTGAGGGCTCGGCGGCTTGCCCCGGAAGCATGGTGGCGAGCAACATGACGAGCCCCATCAAGATCGGCAGCGCCTGTCGAAGTCTGGATACAGTCGTCCACATTGTCGTTACCTGACCAGCGCCCCGAGCGATGCCACAGACTACGGTCATTTTGCCGACGCTTCTAGTGCCTGGATCAGCTTTCAAGTGGCTCGAACATCGTCACAAATGTGCCATAACCTTTTGAATGGCATTTCCGTACCGGATCAGTTGACCCCGAGCTTCTTCTGCAGGCTCGACGACGACGTCGTGTACTGGAACACCAGCCGTTTGTCCGGATAGACATAACGGTGCGCCTTTTGTGCCATCAGCGCGCCTTCGTGGAAGCCGCACAGGATGAGCTTCAGCTTGCCGGGATAGGTGTTGATATCGCCGATCGCAAAAATTCCGGGCACGCTGGTCTCGAAGGCCGATGTCTCGACCGGCACCAGATTGTTCTCCAGCGCAATGCCCCAATTCGCGACGGGTCCGAGCTTCATGGTCAGGCCGAAGAACGGCAGCAACGTATCGCACTCGACCCTTGAGACGGCGTTGTCGTTGCCTTTGACGGTGGCGCCGGACAGCATGCCGCCCTCGCCTTCAAGTGCCGTGACCTGACCGATCTTCAAATCCAGTTTTCCGGCAGCCACCAGCGCGCGCATCTGTTCGACGCTATGCGGTGCCGCGCGGAAGTCGTCACGCCGGTGCAGCAGCGTCACGCGCCTGGCGATCGGGTGCAGATTGAGCGTCCAGTCCAGCGCGGAGTCGCCGCCGCCGACGATCAGCAAATCCTTGTCGCGGAACTGCTCCATCTTGCGCACCGAGTAAAACACCGAGCTGCCTTCATAGGCTTCGATACCCGGCACCGGCGGACGTTTCGGCTGGAACGACCCGCCGCCGGCGGAGATGACGACCACCTTGCATTCGAATACCTGACCGGCATCGGTCGTGACGCGAAAGCCGGGATCGCCGATCTTCTCGATCGTCTCCACCATTTCGTTGAGATGGAAGTTCGGCTTGAACGGCTTGATCTGCTCCATCAGCGCTTCGGTCAGGCCATGGCCGGTGACGAACGGAATGCCCGGAATGTCGTAGATCGGCTTTTCCGGATAAAGCTCGGCACACTGGCCGCCGATCTTGTCGAGAATGTCGACAAGATGCGCCTTGATATCGAGCAGGCCCAGTTCGAAAACGGCAAACAGTCCGCATGGACCGGCGCCAATAATCAGCACATCGGTTTTGATCGCTTCGCTCATCTCAACTTCTTTTCGGTTGAACCCGGCATCAGGTCCGGCACCCTCGGCTGCGCCTGTCTAGCCAAGGCGGAGCAACGAGGAAAGCCATAATATGACGCCCATGACCCCGGCAACCCCTTGCCGCAATTCGACAACTGGGCTGTAACGGCGTGAAACCACGGAGATCAACCCTGTGAACGCACCAGCCCGTCTCGATTCAACGCCGCGCCTGGAGGATTTCCCCTACCGGCTGTCCGACAATGTGCGGTTTGCGGATCTCGATCCCAATCAGCACGTCAATAACGCGGTTTATGCGACCTATTTCGAAACCGGGCGCGTCACGCTGATGAAAGACCGCAGTTTCGGGCTGATGCCGCCGGGCCTCGCCTGGATCATGGTCCGGCTCGACATCCATTTTCGCGCCGAGCTGCGCTGGCCGGGCACCATCGAGATGGGGCTTGGCGTCACGAAGTTCGGTCGAACCTCCGTGACATTCGATCAGGTGGTGTTTTCGGAAGGGCGATGCGTGGCATCGGCGCAATCGGTGACGGTGCTGATCGACGAGAGCACGCGTAAACCGACGCCGCTGACCGCCGAGATCATCGAGAAGCTCCAGCGCTGGCGTCGCCGCGGAATCGACGGATAATGAAGCGCGCTGCGATCGCGATATTGGCTTTTAGGGCTGGCCGCACATCGAAGCCGAAGTCCAGCATGTCCTCTTCCATCGGGGACGGTGCGCCGACCTTCTCGCGCCAGGCCTCATCGACGTAGACGTGGCAGGTCGCGCAGGCACAGGCGCCGCCGCATTCGGCTTCGATGCCCGGAATGGCGTTGCGGATCGCGGCTTCCATCACTGTCGCGCCGTTTTCGACGTCAATGGTACGGGTCTCGCCGCTGTGGTCGACAAAGTGAATCTTGGCCATGATTGCTCGTGCTGCCGGATGAGAGAGGTCCGGGCAGTCCTATAACGGGTCGATCCGCTCTGCGCCAGCGCTGGGGGCGAAAACCTGCGGCGCTGTTTTGCAAGGGCTTTTTGCCGGCCTGAGCTCAGGACCGGCGCAGGATCGCATCGATGGCCGTGCGCGCCTGCTCCACGGCGTCCTTGAGTTCGGCGAGCGCCTGGACCGGATCGTCACCGTTCAGCTCGGCGGTTTCCAGCCGTTCGGCGGCATCGGCCACTTGAAATGCGCCGATCGCACGCGCCGAGCCTTTCAGCTTATGCGCCAGTTCGCCTGCATCGGCGGGCAAGATGGCAAGGGCGCGCATCAGGCCGACAGCCTGGGCCGCGAACATCGCCAGCACCTCGTGCTCGAGGATGGCATCGCCAAGCGTCATGCGCGCGAGGTGTTCGAAATCGATTGCACCGTCATCGGGAGCGAGCGGCGGCGATGGCATCCAGTCAATCCGTTGCAGATGATACGCCATGGCGATAACCCGAATCTCCCGCCCCATCGATCCGGCAGCGGGATTTTCCGAGAGCCAATCATACCAGTGGTTAACGCGACGTTTTGCTTGACCGCCGCAAGTTCGCCTTGTTTTTGACGCAGAGTCGCCCAATCAGTGAGCCCGCAAAATATTTTGTGGACCAGCAAGACCTTACGCCGTCGTCCTGTTAACGATGATTAAGATTGTATTAACCGTAGCCATTTCATTCGCATCGCCCAGCCAATAGGATGTCAGCGGGGCATGAGACCGGAATCGAGCTTGCGAGGGACGTTCGCTGAGCTCTCCGGACGCATGAAGTAAAACGAGGGGTCTAGACTGAACATGGCGAACAATCCCAAGAAGGTCAAAGACCCCACGGAGGTCGCGCTTTCTGCCATTCAGGAAGCCTTGAACATCAGCGACGTGCCAATTGACAGGAGCAGGGATTCAATCCGCAGCGATGTGACGCCGACGAACTCTTCCTCTAGTCAGGATTACAACCCGAGCGCGTTCGACACCCGGCCGAGCGCCGATCGGCAGACCTTTGAGTCGGTCGAGGATATGCGCCCGACCCGCCGCGCCGCCAACGACGACCGCGAAACCATCGGACAGATTCTGCAGGCCATTCAGAAGGGCCGGCCCGCCCGCAACGTTTATGCGCTCGCCTCGCTTTTCGCCGCGGTCTGGGTTGCCGGCGCCGGACTACTGACCGTCAGCTTCCTTGCTTCGCTGCAGGCTGCCGTTGGACAGGGCAGCGGCGCGCTGGTGCTGGCCGGCCTGGCGGCCATGTTCTTTGCGCCGGTGCTGCTGTTCTATTTCCTGGCCAGCCTTTCCTGGCGCGGCCAGGAGTTGCGGATGATCGCGCAGTCGATGGCGCAGGTTGCGATCCGTTTTTCGGAGCCCGAGGGCGCGACAAGCGACTCGATGGTAACGGTTGGCCAGGCGATCCGCCGCGAAGTCGCGGCGATGGGCGACGGCGTCGAACGCGCCATTGCACGCGCCGGCGAACTTGAAACCCTGGTCGCCAATGAAGTCTCGGCGCTTGAACGCGCCTACAGCGACAACGAGGTGCGAATCCGCGCGCTGTTGCAGGATATCGCCCATCAGCGCGACAATCTCGTCGGCCAGGCCGAACAGGTTCGCAGCGCGATCTCAGGCGTGCAGATCGACCTGCGCCACGACATCGCACTGATCTCGGACGCGATCGCATCGCGCGTCGATGAGGTTGCAAAAAGCATCACCGGAGCTCTTGAAGAGCGCGGCGCCCACATCACCAGCGCGCTGAGCAATGCCGGCGACAACATGATCCTGGCGCTGGGAGAGCGCGGCGGCGACCTGCTCGATCGTCTCGAGGAAGCCAGCGCCGAAACCACGCGCGCGGTGCTCGACGCCAGCGAGCGCCTCACCACCAGCCTCAATTTCAAGACCGGCCACGTCCATGACGAGTTCGTCGATCTGGCCGACCGCGTGCACGAGATGCTGAACGAGCGGATCGACCGCATCACCAGCGAATTCGAGCAGCGTTCATCCACCATCGTCGACGGAATTTCCGACCGGACCGAACAGGTCCATGATTCGCTGAAGAACTCGAGCGACTCCCTGCTGCTGGAACTCGAACTGCGCAGCGGCGATCTCGTGAGCAAGATCGATGAAGCCGGCAATCGCCTCGCGGCGAATATCCTCACCAGCGGCGACAAGGCCAGCGAAGCGCTGGACGTCACCGTCAACTCGCTGGTGGCGAAGGTCGTAAGCCAGACCGAAACCGCGCACGACACGCTCAGCCTGCAGATGAGCACGTTCGATGAGTTGGTGAAGAACCAGGGCGGCGAACTGGCGGAAAAGCTCGCGCGCGACAGCGGCACGCTGGGTGCTCTTATCACCCGCCACATCTCGGAGTTCGATCGCACCGTCAAGACCTTCGGCGGCGAAATCGTCGACCGCATGGGTCAGCGCACGCAGGATATCGCCGACAGCCTGAAGACCTATGTCGACACCTTCGACACCCGCTTGACCTCCAACAGCGGCGAGATCACGGCCTCGCTCGACCAGCGTCTGCTGCAATTCGAGACCACGCTCGAAAACCGCGTGGCCAATCTCGATACCTCGCTCGACAGCAAGATCAAATCCTTCGATGAATCCGTCGATGGCCGTCTCAAATCGCTCGAGCAGACTTTCGACACACGGGCGCAGTCGGTTACCGAAACCATCGACAACCGTCTCGGCACGCTGGCATCGTCGCTGACCGATGGCGCCGCGCAGGCGATCTACTCGATCGACTCGCGCCTCAACCAGCTCACCTCTTCTTTGACCGACGGCACCGCGCAGGCGATCGAAGCGGTCGACCGCCGCATCTCCAATGTGACCGAAACCATCGATGGTCGCAGCGCCCAGCTGACCGACACCATCACGGCGCGGTTCCAGGAAATTCATCAGGGCATCGAAACCCGGGTCGGCGCGGTTGCCGTCGATATCGATATGCGCGTCGCGCAGTTCGAAGACCTTCTGGGTACGCGCGTCGAAGCCGTGGCAGGCCGCATCGAGAGCAGCGGACGGCAAGCCAGCGAGGGCCTGATGGCACGCGCCGAGGAGTTGTCGCTTGGAATCAAGTCGCACGTGGACGACGCGGAACGCTCGCTGACGAACCTTGTGGTCAATACCAGCGAGACCATTCAGACCGGCGCGCGGGCGGCGCAACAGTCGCTGCTTTCGGTTTCCTCCGACGTCGGCGCGCAGCTAAAGCTGACCTCGGCGGAAGTCGAGCGCTCGCTCACCGCCGTCGGCACCGGCGCCGCGAACTCGATTGTGACCAGCGCCCGCGATGCGCAAGCCACATTGGTGACCGCCTCGGCCGATGCCGCGACCCAGATCAAGTCGTTGTCCGCCGACATCGAACGAACCCTCTCCGCGGCCGGCACCGCGACCGCCAGTTCGGTTGTCGCCGGCGCGCGCGAGGCGCAGACCACGCTGGTCACGGCTTCTGCGGACGCGGCCAACCAGGTCAAGTCATTGGCCGCCGATGTCGAACGAACACTGTTGGCCGCCGGCACCGCGACCGCCAGTTCGGTGGTCGCCGGCGCGCGCGAGGCGCAGACCACGCTGGTCGCCGCCTCGTCGGATGCCGCCAACCACGTCAAGTCGCTTGCGACCGACGTGGAACGTACGCTGATGGCGATCGGGACGGATACTGCCGCCTCGATTCTAGGCAGCGCGCGCGAGGCGCAACTTTCGCTGACGGCAACGTCAGGCGAGGCAGCGAACCAGATCAAGGCGATCTCGGCGGACATCGAGCGGTCGCTTGGTGCGGTCACCACCAATACCACCGACAATATCCAGACCAGCGCGCTCAATGCGCAGACCGCTCTGGTGGCGGCATCCAACGAGGTCAGTTCGCGGGTCAAGGCGACATCGGCGGAAGTCGAACGCTCGGTTCTCGCCGCCAGCGGCGCATTCGGTACGACCATGACCGGCAAGACCGACGAAATCGTTACGTATGTACAACAGCAGACCGATCGTCTCTCGCAGATGATCGATGGCAAGCGTGGGGCGCTGGTCGAGGCGATGGGCGCGAAGACCAGCCAGCTGTCGGCCGATATCGACCGTGTCACGTCGGATGCGCTGAAATCGATCGAGACCAGGGGGTTGGCATTCTCGCAATCGATGGCGACCAACGGGTCCGAGGTCGCGCGCACGATTACCAACGCCGGCGAGCTGGCAACAGGAGCTGTGAGCAAGTCGCTGAAGGATCTCGAACTAGCCTCCCGGACGGCGATCGACCAGTCGCGTCAGGTGTCGATCGCGGCAGTGACCGAGATGCAGGAAACCAGCAAGATCCTGCGAACCGATACGGTCGCCCTGTTCGAGCGGCTGCGCGAAGGCAATATCCTGTTGCAGGAAGTGCTTACCGGCGCGCATGACAATCTCAACTCGCTCGAGCGCGCCCTGGTCACGCGCGTGGCCGACTTCGTGTCCGCTATGAACGACGTCACCTCGCGCAACGGCATCGCCACCCAGACGCTGGAAGACCAGTTGTCCATCTTCAACACCAAGACCACGAGGGCGCTGGAAGACCTCGGCTCGCTTTCCAGCCAGTTCGAGTCGCACGGCAAGGCGCTGGTCGATGCCGCCGATCTGGTCGAGCAAAGCAACCGCAACACCTCCACCTCCGTCGCCGATCGCAAAGCCGAGCTTGAATCGCTGGTGACGACGATCGATTTGCGAACCACCGATCTCGATCACCGGTTGTCGCGGTTCACGGGCTTGCTGGATGAATCGCTGTCCGCCGCCGAAGCGCGGGCGCGCGATATCGCGCGGGTGGTGGCGGAAACGGCCGGCGCGGGTTCTTCCGCGATCAGCCGGCAGTTTGAATCGGTTCGCGCGTCGGCGGAGGAGGAACGACGGCTGACAGCCGACGCCATGAGTGAAATGTATCAGCGGAGCACGCAGGAAGCCGACGCCATGTTCAAGCAGTCGGCGGACAAGTTCGCCGCGATGGTGCAGGGCATGAAGCAGATGGCTCTGGAAATGCATAACGAGCTGGAAGCCACGCGCAACGAACTTCGCCGCGGCGTGCTGGAGATGCCGCAGGAAGCCGCCGAGAGCACCTCGCAGATGCGCAAGGTCATTGTCGACCAGATCGAGGCGCTGGCCGAACTGAACCGGATCGTCGCGCGTCATGGCCGCGGACTGGACGTGGTGACCGCAGCCCGCCCGAGCGCGCAGCGCGATGAGGAGCAGATGCTGGCAACCGGCACTGGGCGCGCCGAGGCGCAGCCTCAGCCGCAGCCGCGGCCCGCACCACGTCCGCGCGACGCCAGCAGCGCCTCAAGTTTACCGCCGCCGGACCTCGGCACGTCGAGTTCGCGCCGCGCCGAAGCGCCGCCGGCCAGCCCGACCAATCCCGAGCCGGGACGCGATGGATGGCTCTCCGACCTGTTGAGCCGCGCCGACACCGGCGGCAGCAACCGCGATGCTCCGCGCGGCCGCGCGCCGCAGCCGGGCATTGGCGGCAATCCGCTGGAGTCGCTGTCGCTCGACATCGGCCGCCTGATGGATCGCAATCTCGCGGGAGAGATGTGGGATCGTTATCAGCGCGGCGAGACCAAGGCATTCACCAAGCGGCTCTACACGCCGGCCGGCCAGAAGGCCTTCGATGAAGTCGCCCGCAAATATCGCGCCGACCGGAGCTTCAAGCAGACGGTCGACCGCTACATCGCCGAATTCGAGCGATTGCTCGACGAGGTTGCGCGCGAGGACCGCGGGCCCGCGGCGCTGCGCAACCACCTCACCTCGGAGACCGGGCTGGTCTATACCCTGCTCGCCCACGCGGCGGGACGGCTCGGATAAGCTTCAGACGGATCGCGGATTAAAAAACGGAGGCAGCGATGCCTCCGTTTTTGTTTTTGCAACACACTTTCCGAGATCAGACAACTTGCAGCAGGTGGAAATTCTGGATATATTGCAGGATATAACTCGTTAGCCTTGGAGTAGGTCATGGGGGATGCGGCGCAGAAGAGAGCACTACGGAATTACCGGAGTCGGCTGGTCAAGCGCGGCATGGCGCGATTTGAGGTCCTCGGCCTGGATACCGACCGCGACCTGATCCGGTCCTTGGCAAGGCGGCTTGCTGAAGACGACCCCGATGCCGTGCGGCTTCGAGCGGCTGTTAACCGGACGATGGCTGGCGAACCGCCAAAGAAGGGCGGCATCCTCGCCGCGTTGCGCCGCTCGCCGCTGGTCGGAGCCGATCTCAAACTTGCCCGTCCGCATGAAGCCGGCCGCAAGGTCGACTTGTGACGCGCTATCTCCTTGACACGAACATCATCAGCAATGTCACAAAGCCTAATCCATCCACGGCGCTTCTCGCATGGATGGCGGAACAGACCGACAATGACCTGTTCATCTCCGCGCTGACCGTTGGAGAAATCCGGCGCGGGTTGCTGGAAAAGTCTGCTGGAAAAAAACGCGCTTTGTTGGAAGCCTGGTTCGTCGGTCCGGAAGGACCGCAAGCCCTTTTCGCAGGCCGCGTGCTCGCTTTCGACGAGAAGGCGGGCCTCATCTGGGCGCAGCTGATGGCTGACGGTACCGCCAGGGGGCGACCACGGAGTGCGCTCGACATGATCATCGCCGCAATCGCTGAGGTCAACGGTTGCGTCGTTGTGACCGATAACGAGAAGGATTTCACCGGGCTAAAATTCGTCAATCCGCTTCGAGCTCGCAGGACGGACTAGCCAATTCGGTCGGACGCCGTGCGCTGCACGGCCCCCCGTCCCTATTGCCGTTTCCGCTCGGTCGCCGCCGCTGCTGGCGTAGGAGCCGGCGCTGGCGCGGCGTTGCTGTTGCCCGCGCCGAACAGCAGGCGGGTCGGGTTGCGGTCGAGATTGTTCACCGCGCGGCTGATATCGCCGAGGGTGCGGCGGCCGTCGGCCATCAGGAGACCCGATCGCTTGTCGAAATCCTCCGCCAGTTCGCGGATCGATTTCACCGCCTGAAACAGTTCGCCGCCGGCGCTGCCGCCCGCGAGCGTATTGAGACCGAGCATGAGGTTGTCGGCCTTCCCCATCACGCCGTCGACCTTCAGCATGACGTTGTCGATCCGCTCGGAATTGCGCGCCAGCGCCAATGTAAACGTCTCGAGGTTTCGCAACGAGTTTTTGACCGCCTCCTGATTGTCGGCGACCACCCGGTTAATGTTCTGCAGCGTGCCGCGGATCGCCTCCGTGACGTCCTGCAGCGAGTTCGGATCGGCGGTCAGCACCGGCACGCCATCCTCGTCGAGGGGAACACCGGGTGCCGCCTCCGCGCCGCCCTTCAGCGATATCGCAGCGACCCCGGTCAGCCCCTGAAATTCGAGCCCTACCAGCGTGTCCTTGCGGATCGGAGCGTTGTTCTCGACCATCGCCAGTGCGACAACTCGACGCGGGTTGTCCAGCTTCACGGAGGTCACCTCTCCGATCCGGATGCCGTTGAAATTCACGCTGCCGCCGTTGCGCAAGCCGGTCGCCGGACCTTCGAACACGATGCGGATCGGGCTGCGCGCCTTGGTGGCATGCAGCGACTGAAACCACAGCACAAAGCCGAACGCCGCGGCAATCACCGCCAGCGTGAACGATCCGATCAGGACGAAATTCGCCCGCGTTTCCATCAACCAACTCCGATCGTATTAGCCCATGACCGCGCGGGCGCGCTTGCCGTGGAAATAGGCCCTCAACCAGGGGTGCTGCGAGGCCTGCATGTCGGCCATCGATCCTGCGGCAATGATCTTACCGTTCCCTAAAACGGCAATCCGGTCACACGCTGTGTACAGGCTGTCGAGATCGTGGGTTACCATGAAAACCGTCAGGCCCAAAGTACGCTGCAAGGTCCGCACCAGTTCGTCAAAGTCGCCGGCGCCGATCGGATCGAGGCCCGAGGTCGGCTCATCGAGGAAGACCAGTTCCGGATCGAGCGCCAGCGCGCGCGCCAGCGCTACCCGCTTGATCATGCCGCCGGAGAGTTCCGACGGAAAACGGTCGGCAACCTCGGGCCGCAACCCGACCATGCCGAGTTTGGCCACCGTTATCTCGTCGAGCAGCCGCTGCGAGACGTTGAGATATTCGCGCACCGGGAACTGGATGTTCTGTCGGACGGTCAGCGAGGAAAACAGCGCGCCCTGCTGGAACAGGATGCCCCAGCGCCGCTCGACACCCCGTCGCGCGTGAGCGTCGGCCGCATCGAGATCGATCCCGAATACCTCGATGCTTCCGCTGAGCTTGGGCACGAGGCCGATGATGGTGCGCGTCAGCACCGACTTGCCCGCGCCGGAAGGGCCGACAAAGCCCAGAATCTCGCCGCGCTTCACATCGAGATCGAGGCGGTCCAGAACCTTGGTTGCGCCGAACTGCACCGAGATATCGCGCACCCGGATGATCGCGTCGGATATTTCAGGCGCCATCGTCACATTCCAATCGACGCGAAAAAGATCGCGAACACGCCGTCCATGACGATCACGAAGAAGATCCCCTTCACCACCGAGGACGTGGTGTGCTGCCCGAGCGATTCGGCGCTGCCTTCGACCGCAAGCCCCTCGACGCAGGCGACGATCCCGATCACCGCCGCCATCACCGGCGCCTTGATGATACCGACGGTGAAATGATCGATCGAGATCGCGTCGCGCAGCCGAAGCAGGAACGCTTCAGGGTCGACCCCGCCATATAGCCACGCCACCAGCCCGCCGCCATACAGCGCGGCGATGGCGCCGAGAAAGGCCAGGATCGGCAGCGCGATGATCAGCGCCAGCATCCTCGGCAGAACCAGAACCTCGATCGGATCGAAACCCATGGTGCGCAGCGCGTCGATCTCCTCGCGCATTTTCATGGAACCGAGTTCGGCGGTGTAGGCGCTGCCCGATCGGCCCGCCACCATGATCGCCACCAGCAGCACGCCGATTTCACGCAGCACCAGCACGCCGAGCATGTCGACAACGAAGATGTCCGCACCGAATTTGCGGAAATGGAAAAGGCCCTGCTGCGAGATAATGCAGCCGATCAGGAAGGTGATGAGCACCACGATCGGCACCGCGCGCCAGCATACCTGCTCGAGATGATGCACGGTCGAAGTCAGGCGGAATCCGCTGGGGTGAATCATGACCCTGCCGCCCGCGGCGAGGACGGCGCCGAGCATGTCGATCAGGCTGATGATGGTGGTGCCGATGCCCACCATGCTGCGGCCGACCTGATCCAGCATCCCGGTAACCGTCACCGACGTGGTGTCGAGGGCCGGTGCGGCTTTCACCCTGCGGACTTCGTCGACCAGGCTCGAATAGTTGGCCGATAGCCCGGCGATCGTGGCCTCGACGCCGCCCTGGGTCAGACTGCGGCGAAGCCGCTCGATCAGCCAGGCCCCGAAGGTGTCGAGTTTGGAGACCTGCGACACATCGATGAAGATGTCGGGCCGGCTTCCGGTCAGCTTTTCAGCATCGGCAACCATCCGCTCAAGCACCGGCGCAAAGCGGGCGGTCCAAGAACCCGTGGCGCACAGCGCAAGTCCATTGCCCTGTGCAATCCGCTCCAATGTCGGGTCGCCCTTCACGATGCCAACTCCTGTGCCGATGCTCCGCTATTCACGGAGGGATCCAACGCGCACCATTGCTTGTAGAGTGTGTCCCTAACCAGCCATAATTGGTTGCGCCGGGCAACCCTCCGATTCAGAAATTGCCAGATTTTAAAATGACTTCCAGCGAATCGCTAAAGCTTGCCGCAAGAATCGAACGCTGGCCGATCGCCGGCAGCTTCACCATCAGCCGCGGCGCCAAAACCGAGGCGGTGACGGTGGTGGCCGAAGTCAGCCGTGGCAGCCATACCGGGCGGGGCGAATGCGTCCCCTATCCGCGCTATGGCGAGACGCCGGAAGCCACCTTGGCCGCCCTGCTGTCCATGCAGGAGCCCTTGCGGCAGGGCCTCGACCGGCCGGCGCTGCAGGCCGCGATGCCTCCAGGCGCCGCCCGCAATGCGCTGGACTGCGCCTTGCTGGACCTGGAGGCCAAGACCACCGGCCAGCGGATATGGAACCTGCTCGGGCGTCCCACCCCGCGGGCCTGTATCACGGCCTACACCATCTCGCTGGGGTCACCGGAGGCGATGGCGGCGGCGACGGCGAAGGCCGCACAGCGGCCGTTGCTCAAGATCAAGCTCGGCGGCGATGGCGATGGCGACCGGATTACGGCGGTGCGCAAGGCCGCCCCCGAATCGGAACTCATCGTTGATGCCAACGAGGCATGGACGCCCGGCAATCTCGAACAAAATCTTGCGGTTTGCGCCGAAGTCGGCGTCACGCTGGTCGAGCAGCCGCTGCCTGCCGGCCAGGACGAGGCGCTGGCGCGGATCCGAAGGCCGCTTAAGGTCTGCGCCGATGAAAGCGTGCATGATCGCGCGTCGCTGGAGGGACTGCGGGAACGCTACGATACCGTCAATATCAAGCTCGACAAAACCGGCGGACTGACGGAGGCGCTGGCGATGGCCGACGCCGCACATGCGCTCGGGTTCGAAATCATGATCGGCTGCATGGTGGCGACCTCGCTGGCGATGGCGCCGGCGATGCTGCTCGCGCCAGAGGCTCGCTTCGTCGATCTCGACGGCCCCTTGCTGCTGGCACGCGACCGCGACGGCGGGTTGCGTTACGACGGCAGCCTGGTCTATCCGCCGGACGCCGCACTTTGGGGGTGATGCGCCAGCCGGTGCCGCGCCAGCCACATCACGACAGCCCCTGACAGCGCCATCGCCGCCATCACGTAATAAACGCCCTGCCCGTATTGGGCATAGATCGCGCCCGATATGATCGAGACGCTGCTCGAAACAATGCCGCTGCAGGCCGCGAGATAACCCTGCCCGCGCGCCATCACATGACCGGGCACATAGCCAACCAGCAACATCATGGTGCCGACCTGCGTCAGTCCGAAGGTCAGGCCATGCGCCAGTTGAACGGTAGCGAGGATCGCGAGCGGCGGTTCCTGCGCCGTGATCACCCAGCGCGCGACCGCGCTCAATGCGGCGATCACCACCAGCATGACCGGCGGCAGCGTAAAGCGCGGCGACAGCGCAAACACCACGATCTCGGCTATGACTCCCAATGACCAGAGCCCGGCAATGGTCAACCCGCCGAGACCTGCTTGCTGCCAGGCGATGGAAGCAAAGATGTAGTAGGCGGCGTGGCTGCCTTGAATGAGGGCCGACGTCACGATGATGGCGAGAAAACCGGGGTCGCGCAGCAAGGCGCCGGCCCCATGGTGGATATTCGCAACGGATTTTGGCGTACCCAGCGGCTGAAGGCCGAGGCCGACGAAGGCGCCAAGCGCTGCCACCGATGCGATGACCCAGATCAGGTTTTGGGCGGCGATGACATCGACCAGCAGCCCGCATCCCAGCGCGCCTGCCACGAACGCTGCCGAGCCCCACAGCCGCAACGGTCCGTAATTGAGGCCATGGCGCGCCACGCCTCGCAAGGCATAGGCATCGGTCAGCGGCACCATCGGCGTCCACAGGCAGCAGGTGACGGCGTAGGCGAGAAATACCAGCACCGGCTGATGCTGGGTGCCGAGAATGGAAAACCCGAGCGCCGTCGCAAAGGCCGTTACCACGATAGCGCCGCGGAGCGCGTGGCGTCTTTCGGCCAGAGCCGTCACAAAGGGCAGAACGGTGAAGCGCGTCACCGGCGGGATTGCCGTGATGATCCCGATCCAGAAAGCATCGATCCCAACCGCCTTCAGCCAAACCGTGAAAAACGGCAGATGGGTGCCCACCATACCGAACATCGTGCCGTAAAACAGTGCCAGCCGGGTCGCGAATCGTCTGGGCGTGTCGTGCGATGCGATGGGGATTGTTGATTCGGGCGGCATCAATTCAATTGCGATTCGCTTGATATCATGATGATCGTTATCGTAACGCGCGATGATTTGCGCGATGAGTTTCTGATGGCTGACGACGCATTTGCCCTATCGCCGATTTCCGCTCGCGCCACGCAGCCGAGCGAGCAGGACTATGACGCGATTCGCGAAGCGTTCATGGAGACCGCGCGCGGCCGCTGGTTTCTCGGCGAGTATGCCAAGCGCAACCGCAATGCGGACACCCGCATGGTGCTGGACGCGGTGGCGCGGGTCGAAGAAAACCTTGCCGCCCAGCGGCAGGCCGCCCCCGACAACGGGCTCGCGGAGGCCTTGGTCGCCATCAGCAGCGCGGTCGACGAGGCCAGGGCCGCCACGTCGGTCGCAATCGATGACCTCGCGCTGGAGGAAACCCTTGCGCCGGTCCGCAAGGGCGCCCGGGTTATCCGGGAAATCGCGTGGCGGTGGCGGGAAATCGGCACCGACGGCCGGATCTGCGACCTGATCGATTCCCAGGCCGACGCCATTGAGGCGGGCTGCGGGCAAATCGCATCGATCAATCCCTTGGCCGCATTGAGCGCTGCGTTCGATCTGATCGAGAAAGAGATCGCGGCGTTTGGCGACGGCACGGCAGCGTTCCCGCCGGCCGCGGAAGAAGCTGTCCCCTCGTCCTCGTCCTCCCCATCGGATGAAATGCCGGCCTCGGAATCGGAAACGGCGCAGGCGGCGGCCGCGACGAGCAACGCCGGTACCGCGATCGGCACCCAGGCCATGCCGGACGAAACGGTCGGTGCAACTCATGAGACCGCGGAGGTGGGCGCCGAAAACGCTGATGCCCAAGCCGCTGATGCCCATGACGAAGCGGTGCTCGATATGGTCGCGCTCGAAATGGCGGCGGTGGATCCCTTCGATATCGATGATCCCTCCGACACTGAAGCCGCCGAGTTGCCGCCGGCCGACCCCGTCGTCGTCGCGCGGCAACCGGAGCCGCCGGCCACACCCGCGATAGCACCGTCGCTTCAACCTTCATTTCAACCTTCGCCTCAGGCGTCCCCTCAAGCTTCACATGAAGTTTCGCCTGAACCTTCCGCTGAACCTTCGTTGGGCTCGACCCTTATCGCGAACGGAATCCTGCGCAAGCCCACTGCATCGGGACCCGATCCGCTGGCGCCGATCCGGCGCCTGAGCCAGGCCGAGAAGATCGCGTTCTTCTCCTGATATTTCGACTAACTGATTAATTTCGCGAACAAATCCGCATCGACATTGCCGCCCGACAGCACGATGACGACGTTCTTGCCGCGCGCATCGATGCGGCCGGCCAGAAGTGCGGCGAGGCCGACCGCGCCGCCCGGTTCGACCACCAGTTTCAGTTCCCGAAACGCAAACCGGACCGCCGCCCCTACTTCGGCATCGGAGGCGGTGATGCCTTGCGCGAGCAGCCGGCTGTTGATGGCGAAGGTGAGTTCGCCGGGGATCGAGGCCATCAGCGCATCGCAGATGGTGCGGCCCTCGGCATGGTGTGGCTCGCGTTTTCCGGCGCGCACCGGCGCGCAGCGAGCGCGCGTGATCGTCAAAGGCGTCCGGTTCGCCAGACATCAGGATGGCCTTCGGATAGCGCGCCTTGACTGCGGTTGCGACCCCTGCGATCAGGCCGCCGCCCGATGCCGGCGCCACCACGATATCGGGCGTCAATGAAAGTGCGGCCATATCTTCCGCGATTTCCTTGCCGACCGTGCCCTGGCCGGCGATCACCAGCGGATCGTCATAGGGGCGCACCAGTGTCGCGCCGCGTTTGGCGGCAATGCCGTTGGCGATGGCTTCGCGATCCTCGCGGTCGCGATCGTACAGCACCACCTCCGCACCATAGGCCTTGGTGCGTTCGCGCTTGGACAGCGGCGCGTCGGCCGGCATCACGATGGTCGCCTGCATGTTCAGGATCTGCGCCGCCGCCGCCACGCCCTGGGCGTGGTTGCCGGACGAAAACGCCACCACGCCGCCGCCACGCGCTTCCTGCGGGATCGAGGACAGCTTGTTGAAGGCGCCGCG
>WNFG01002269.1_pt1 | contig 16127 bp, 16 predicted proteins | sample 5400431 | NCBI WGS metagenome assembly WNFG01 (sample SAMN13153346, study PRJNA577476) | soil metagenome | isolation source: 120 cm saprolite under Douglas fir tree site 2 hole 3 replicate 2 | place: USA:California | collected 2015-04-18 | reverse complement strand
ACAATCTCCTCCAGGGGTGCGGCTACGCGGCCTCAGGCGTACTGCGCCTCGCCGTTTCCGAATGACCAATTCTCGCGCGCAACTTCGACCAAACTGATGAGCACAGCCTGCGCCGAATACCGGGCTTTTCGTGCAACAACTGCGCAATACCCGCACCTCTCATCGACAGCCTGCCGATCCTTGGCCGATTTCCCCGCACGCAAAGCGACGCGAACTAATGGCATAAATTTCTCATGTGTATAACCATAAACCGGCTAATCTTACGCCGACCTCATCCTTTAATGAATACGGGCCCGGGAGTCGGATCATGATGGTTGACGAACAAGATAGACTGAGAGAACTATGCCGAAGCCGATGGATCATTCTTGATTCACACCAACCGGAAAATGCGCTGTTCAGCACGATCGCCAACGGAAGCAACGACTAAATCAAGGACGAATAACAACAGTAAAACGCAAGGCCGGAAAGGCCGATAGGGTTGGACACTACACTTGCTTTATAACTATCTTTTCAATGGAAGAAAAGAGCATCCTGCGTGAAGGCAGAAATTGCTGGCGCATCACCCAAAGCAAACGCGCGGCGTTCTTAGTTGATGGCGCGGCTTACTTTTCCGCGTTTGCCGCCGCCACGGAAAAAGCCAAGAAATCGATTCTCATCATTGGCTGGGATATCGACAGCCGCACGCGGTTACTGTCTGACGATCAATCCCCCAATTTACCTGTAGAACTCGGCGATTTCCTAAACGCTATTGTTTCCCGCCGGCAGGGGCTGCACGTCCACTTGCTGGGCTGGGATTTCGCGATGGTGTTCGCCTTTGAGCGCGAGCCGCTGCCGGTTTATAAACTCGGTTGGCGCACGCATCATCGGGTGCATTTCCGCCTCGACGGCAATCACCCGGTCGGCGCATCGCACCACCAGAAAATTGTCGTAATCGATGATGCCGTCGCCTTTGCCGGTGGTCTCGATCTCGCTATCCGCCGATGGGATACGCCCGAACACCAGGTAAACGACTCGCGCCGGGTTGATCCGGGTGGGCAGTTTTATTCACCTTTCCATGATGTGCAGATCATGGCCGATGGCCGGACGGCGGCGGCGTTGGGAGAGCTGGCGCGCGAACGCTGGCGACGGGCCACCGGGCAGAAACTTAGTCGCCCACCGATAAATACCGGTGATTGTTGGCCAGAAAATATTTCGCCGGATATCGAGAACATTTCGCTGGCGATCAGCCGCACGGAACCGGCTTATAATGGGTACGCGCAAATCGATGAAGTGAGGCAGCTTTACCTGGATAGTATCGGCTTCGCGCGCCGTTTTATTTATATTGAAAATCAATATTTCACTTCGGCCGCCATCGGTAACGCCTTAGCCGCCCGTCTTAAAGAAACCGATGGCCCGGAAATCATCGTTGTTCTTCCGCGCGATACACCCGGATGGCTGCAAGAAAAAACCATGGGCATTTTGCGGGCGCGCTTAATACGCGAGCTGCGCAAAGTGGACCGGTTTGACCGGTTACGGCTTTATTGCCCAACCATCTCCGGTATCGATGGGGAATGCATTAAAGTGCACTCCAAAGTCATGGTCGTGGACAATACGCTGCTGCGCATCGGCTCGTCTAATCTAAATAACCGCTCCATGGGACTGGACACGGAATGTGACGTAGCATTAGCGGCGATCAATCAAGAATCCGTCAAAAACTCTATCGCCTACTTCCGTAATCGCCTGCTCGCCGAGCATCTCGGTACTTCCCCGGAAAACGTAGCCCACACCCTGGCGAAACGGAATTCATTGATCGCCGCCGTGGAATCCTTGTACAATCCAAAGCGTTGGTTAGAACCCTTAAATGATCAGCTACCGGACTCTTTCATCGTACCCGAAACAATGATTGTCGACCCGGAACGCCCGGTCGAACCGGAAAAGCTGGTCGCCGAGTTTGTACCGGAAGAAGTGCGTGAATCAGCAGACCATTGGCTACTGCGCAATATTATCCTGCTTTTGTTTCTGTTCGGATTAGCCGCTGCCTGGCGTTGGACGCCGCTCGCCGATGGGCTCAGCCTTGAGACAATTAGCAGCTGGACCAACCGCGTCAGTGAATATCCGATTGCGCCGCTCGCAATAATCGCTGTTTACTTGGCCGGCGGGTTAATTTTGGTTCCTGTCACCTTCATCATTGCCGCCACTGCGCTCTCATTCGAACCTTGGCCGAGCTTTATTTACTCCCTCATCGGCTGTGTCTTAAGCGCAATGTTAACCTATGCCGTTGGTCGCGTATTGGGACGCGAAACCGTGCGCCGCCTTGCCGGCCCACGCCTAAATCGCTTAAATCGCCGGCTAGTCCACCGGGGATTGATCACTATCATTACCTTGCGTGCGGTCCCGGTTGCGCCTTTCTCGATTATCAATATGGTTGCCGGCGCTTTTCACATTCGCTTGCGCGATCTCATTTTGGGAACGTTAATCGGAACGTCGCCCGGCATCTTGGCAATCACGATATTTACCGGCAGTTTACAGAACGCAATCCGGTATCCCGGCACAAAAAGCCTGGTCGCTTTGGCAGGGCTGGTCTTTATTATTGCCGCTGTGGCGCTATGGTTTAGGCGCTGGCTGGTTGCCGCGAGCGGCTCTTCCAATATCAGCCCCCATCACAACGGCGATTAAAACGGCTTTCAGCAAAAAAAGATGAGGCAGCGCTTCACGGTTGCTTCCTTTAACATTCACGCGTGCGTAGGCAGAGATCGCCGGCGCGATGTCGACCGCATCGCGGAGGTAATACGCGAATTAAACGCGGATATAGTGGGTCTACAAGAAGTGGATTCCCGTTTCGGCGTGGACAGCGATGCAAATGGAATATCTGGCTCGCACCGTCGGTCTTAACGCCATTGCCGGCCCGGCGATTGAAAGCCATGACCGTCATTATGGTAACGTGATTTTAACCAATCATCCGATTCTGGAAGCACGCCAACTCGATTTAAGCGTGCGTAACCGGGAACCGCGCGGCGCGATCGACGCAGACATCAACGTTTGCGGCCAACGGGTGCGCGTCGTTGTCACCCATTTCGGATTACGCCGTGCCGAGCGCCGCTATCAAACCCAACGCCTGCTTGCATCACTAAAAGAACAAGGCTCAAAACAGCCCATGGTGGTAATGGGCGATTTTAATGAATGGCTGCCTAAAAGCCGCTGCTTGAGTTGGCTGCAGTACCGTTTCGGGAAATCGCCGGCACCGCCTACCTACCCCGCCTTCCTGCCGCTGTTTGCGCTGGATCGAATTTGGGTCTTTCCTGAAAGAGCGCTGGTCGACATCCACGTGCATCATACCGCGATTACGCGAGTTTGCTCCGATCACCTGCCGTTAACAGCGATCGTCACCATCGATTAAACGTTGCAACAATCAGCCAAGCATAGACGACGATAACCGCTAAATATTGACGGCTGCTCTATGGTTATAGTAGTCTCCGCGCACAATTACATAGCAAACGAATTTCCTGCTTTTAAAGTGATCGCCTCGTTCCGGCAGATCATTAATCATCGTTGGAGGTAGCGGCATACTTTCTTGTTCTTCGCGGCGCGTGCTGTCCACCCTACTCGCTTCTATTGCCGCAGGCTATGGGTTGCAGCGGCTGGGCCTGCCGGTGGGGTGGCTGATCGGGCCATTGATGATCACCGCCGCACACAACTTTCTCGCTACTGCACCCTGGAATCTGCCGCCTCTCTTTCGCCGGACCGGCGAATTCCTGCTCGGCGTCACCATCGGGTCGCTCTTCACCCTCGCGGTGGCGCGCCTGATGCTCGCGCACATCGTGCCTGTCCTCATTTCGATCGTGGGGGCGATTTTCTCCGGCCTTATCTGCGGGCAGTTCTTTTTGCGGCATAGCAAACTTGACCCGGCGACTGCTTTCTTCGCCACGCCGGCCGGGGGCGCCGCGGAAATGGCAAGCTTGGCGCGTCAATACGGCGGCGACGAACAGCTGGTCGCCACTTATCACTCTACACGTATTGCGTTGATTGTATTAGGCGTACCGCTGGCTCTTACTTTTTTTTATCACTCAACGCTTGACCATGCACCGCCTCTATCCCAATGGGATTTACCGCATTTCACTGCCAATGCCGCGGTGTTCCTGATCGGGGGCGTAGGCGCTTGGCTGGCGGTTAGATTCCGCCTTCCCGGCGGCATGCTGATCGGCGTTATTCTTATTACTGCATTAACCAACATCATCAGCGGTGACGCCCTGCCGCCGATACCGCGGGAATTTCGTTACACCGCGCAAATGTTAGTCGGCGCCGCGATCGGCTGTAGCTTTAATGTAGCGACGATCCACCGTATTCGGGCTTTATATAAGCTGCAATTGCAAACCACGGTACTCCTGCTCGCGCTGTCGATGATATGGGCGTTGCTGCTCTGGGTCATGACTCCGCTCGATTTGTTGACCGCGGTTTTAAGCACCGCCCCGGCGGGTTGCGCGGAAATGACCGCCACCGCCATCGCCCTGGGCGCCGACGCCCCGATCGTCGCCGCCGTCCAGGCCCTGCGCGTCATCGCTGTCACCGTCGTTATGCCGATTTTGATACGGCGCATTATGCAGCGCCAGCCGAACGGGCCTCCCGCTTAATCATTGACGCAACCGGCCTCCCCTTGAATCAGCGCCCCAGAACCCGCATTGTTAGCAGAAGACATAGAGGTTAGCGATGAAATTCAAGGACTATTATCAAACAATGGGCGTCCCGCGGAATGCGAGCCAGGACGGGATTAAACGCGCCTATCGCAAACTGGCGCGCAAATATCACCCGGACGTGAGCAAAGAGCGGGACGCGGAAGCGCGGTTTAAGGAAATCGGCGAGGCCTATGAGGTCTTGAAAGATCCGGAAAAACGCGCCGCCTACGATGAGTTAGGCCAGAACTGGAAGGCCGGGCAAGACTTCACCCCGCCACCCAACTGGGATACCGGTAACTTTGAGTTTCGAACCCACGGATTTAGCAGCGCCGATGCCGACCGTTTCAGTGATTTTTTTGAAAACCTGTTTGGCGGCGGTGTTTTCCGTACCGGACGCGGCGCGCAGGGCGCCGGCTTGCGCGGTGAGGACCAGCACGCCAAAGTCCAGATCAGCCTGGAGGAGGCTTATAACGGCACCACCCGCGCGCTACAAGTATCGACACCGGAATCCGATCAATATGGCAATGTGGTAAGAAAACCCCGCTCATTACAAGTCAAAATTCCTCCCGGGGTAGCGCAAGGTCAACAGATCCGCTTGGCCGGACAAGGGGGAACCGGCATCGGCGGTGGCCCGGCCGGTGACCTTTATCTGGAGATCGACCTGCTGCCGCACCGGCTTTATCAGGTCGAGGGTAAGGATATTTACCTCAATTTGCCGCTGACTCCGTGGGAAGCCGCGCTCGGCGCCACCCTTACGGTGCCCACGTTAGGCGGTAAAGTAGAACTTAAAATACCGCCCGGGTCGCAATCCGGGCAGAAACTGCGCCTCAAGGGCCGCGGCCTGCCCGGCAAAACGCCCGGGGACCAATACGTAGTCGTGCAAATCGTTCTGCCCAGGGCAAACACCGAAAGCGATCGGCAAATTTATCAGCGTATGGCGCGCGCAATGCCATTTAACCCACGTAGTCATCTGGAGGGATAAGATGACGGATAAAACCACAGTCATTATCGGCACCGTGCTCGACGAAGAGACGTCGCTCAGTTTCACCGAGTTATGCCGTTCATGCGGCCTGCAAGCGAGCGAACTGGTGTCGATGGTGGAAGAAGGGCTGTTGCAACCAAGCGGCGATGCCCCGGAAAACTGGCATTTTCCGGCCCCTGCCCTGCGCCGCTTGCGCACCGCATTATGGCTGCAGCACGAGCTGGAAATTAACTTACCGGGCGCTGCCTTGACCTTAAGCCTGCTGGATGAATTGCAAGTCTTGCGCGCCCGCGTGCGCGCGCTGGAATACCTCCTGGCAAAAGAGTAGCGGTAAAAAATTCAACGTCTAACAGCGCGTTGACAATTTCTCCGGGAGAGACCGCCTGGCCGCGTTTCTGCCACGAATTGTGCCCATGAACCGGGCGGTCTCTCCCTCACCCGGCCCTTCGGGCCACCCTCTCCGCTGAGCGGGTTCGCCATGGAAGGCGAACCCCGGTTTTCGCGCACAGCCGGGACTGCAAAGCGAAGAAAGGTCCAAGTCAAAAAGGCCATGGAAGGACTTTTTCAATATCCTCTTAAGGCAAGTCGAACAATAATACCTCGGCGTTGTCCTCACCGGCCAAGGCAACACGACCCTCATCACTGATGCGGACGCCGTCGCCGGCATGTAAAACATCGTCGTTTACTCTCGCCGTGCCGCGCGCAACATGCACATACAGCTTGCGCCCGCGCTGCGGGACATGGGTCACCACCTCCCCTTTACCCAATAAAGTCGCGTATAACAAGGCGTCCTGATGTATGGTTAACGAACCTTCGCGCCCGTCGGGTGCAGCCACCAGGCAAAAACGGCCTCGCTTCTCCTCGTCGGCAAAACGCTTTTGCTCATATTCGGGCTCGATCCCGGTGACATCCGGGACGATCCAAATCTGCAGAAAATGTACCAGCTCGGTTTTAGAGGCGTTATATTCACTATGCATCACCCCGGTTCCCGCGCTCATGCGCTGCACTTCGCCCGGAGTAATTGCCGAGCCGTTACCCATACTATCCTTATGCTCTAACGCGCCTTCCAGCACGTAGCTGATAATCTCCATATCGCGATGCCCGTGCCGCGGAAACCCGCTGCCGGGCGCGACCCGATCCTCATTAATGACCCGCAAACTGGAAAACTCCATATGCTGAGGGTCGTAATAATCGGCAAAGGAAAATGTATGATAACTATCCAGCCAGCCGTGATTGGCGTGGCCGCGGTGTTCACTCTTACGTAGGGCGATCATCGGCTGCTCCTTTATCTCCTGACCCCAAAAGGTGAATTTTATTATTGTTATTGCATTTACACTAGCGAATAGTTTTGCCGATGCCTGGACTGGCGCGAGTATAGGGCTGAGGCTGGCGCGGGGCGGCGCTTCAATTAAGCAGGATCAGTTGTGGGTAACGAGAAATTAGGGAAACTCTACTCATGTTGATTGCTGTCAGATTCCGCGTGGCCACCGCTTGACAAGGAACCATAGAAGGAACCATAGAATGATAAATACGACTTAATGGGAGTTTCCTTAGGTAAAAGCCGGGTTAACTCCGCTTTGGGCGGACCGGGGTGGTTGGATTTCCCGTGCCTGATGTCAACGGAGGTATTCCTGGTCGTTCTTCCGGGAAGGCATATCCGCATTTACAACGGGCAATATCACCCGGGACGGCTATTTTACAACGGGGACAGGTTTTTATCCGTCTTGCTGAGGCTTTTTGTACCGCATGTTCGGCTTCTTTTGCCAGCCTGATCCGCCCGGCTTCCACCGATTTCGCCGCATATCCAACCTGTAACGATTTAGTAAGTTCTGCAGTCTTTGTGGTTTGCGCAGCCAGTTCCTTGCGGATGGTTTCCGCTGCTTCCAATGCTTTCGCCACTTTGGCGGCTTTTTTCGGATCTCTCGGATCCGCCTGATGCATCGTTTCCGCCTCGATAAGCCCTTGCGAAGCCTGCTTAAGGCGGGCGGCTAAATAATCTTCGAAGAGCTTTTCATCTTCCAGGGTTCGCGACAGCGCTACTTGCGCTTGATTGAATTGGAAGGAATAGCCACAACTACAACGCAGGGCGTCTTTCGGGCCGCTTGCTCCACAGTGGGGGCAATATTTTTGAAAAATGCTGTTTAGTGTATCGGTCACGGCGCGCCAGGCAAAGTGGATATATTAATAATAGGTTTAGACCGAAATGACCTGGATTTCAATACAGCATAGCAACAAACCCGCCGCGGTCAGGCGATATCCCGGCTAATACGTTAGCTGGCCGGCAGTAAAAGCGCCTCCCCTGGCTTTTTTTTCTACCCGCCGCTCTTGCTGGCGGGAAACAAAAACATGGATTTTGCTGGAATCTCTTTTGCTGGAATCTCTATTCTTGCCCTTCTATTAAACTGATACGCCGGCGCCGATAGATCGCCTCCAGTGAAAGTGCGGTACCGATCAACAACATGCCCATTGCCTCACTATAGTCCGGTATTTCACCCAATTGAATCCAGGCAGCCACTACGCCGATCACGGGTGTGGCAAGGGTACCCATACTTGCCACCCCTGCCGGCAATTTGTTCAAAATATAAAGCCATAATAGCCGGGCGATTGTGGTGCCGAAAACAATGGTGTATATCAGCGCGGCAATGAAACGGACGGACCACTGAATAGGTTCGCTGGGCAAAAACAACGCGATTATGACCAAGGGGATGGAGCCGAGCAGCATTTGCCAGGCGGTCAGGGCAAGAATCGCCGATTGTGGCGCGGGTTTTTATTTACGCAAGCGATGCTCTCTACTGAATTAGCTATTCCCTTCTTTATTTACCACACCGTACGATGTCCCTTAGTCATGAAGGCCGTCAGTCGAGAACCATGTTTTTTCCGTTCTCAACGCGCCAGCGATTCAAGTGGTTCTCAACACGATCGAGCATCGCATCTAAGGCCAAGACGAACGCCGAGAGCACCATGATACCGGCGAATACACCAGTGGAATCGAACACACCCTGGGCTTGCGCAATCAAATGGCCTAGGCCGCTCGATGAACCTAAATATTCACCGATGATCGCGCCCACAACAGCGAAGCCGACAGAAGTGCGCAGCGAAGAAAGAATCCAACTGGCCGCTGCGGGGAAGTAAACATGGCGCAGCAAATCACGCCGAGAGGCGCCTAAGATGCGTGCGTTATTCAACACCACCACATCCACTTCTTTAACACCTTGAAACGCGTTAAAGAAGGTGACAAAGAATACCAGGGTGACCGCCAGCGCGATTTTTGAGCCAATGCCCAATCCAAACCACAGAATGAAGATTGGCCCCAGGACAACACGTGGGATTGAGTTGAACGCCTTGATGAATGGGTCGAGAAGACCGGCAATCCGTGGGTGCAGTGCCAGATAAACGCCAGAGGCAATTCCAATGGCGGTGCCAAAGATGTAGCCGGCGACGGTTTCGGTAAACGTGACGGCAAAATCGCTCCAAATCTCTTCTGTTTGAAACCATTCTGCCGCTTTTTTAATAATATCGATCGGTCGCGGGAAGAAGAATGGATCGGCGACGCCTGAAACTACCGTCCAATCCCATGCTGCCAAAATGACGACCAGCAGGGCGAGTCTTTCCAACCTTTGTCTAGTTTTGCTCAGCATGGCTTTTCTCCACTTCATCTCTAAGGCTCGTCCATATCTTTCGGTAAAGATCCAAAAAGTTGTTATCAAGCTTGATTTCGGCCGCGTCGCGGGGTCTCGCCAGGGGGATATCAAATTCAGCAACGAAGCGACTTTCCGGGCCAGCCGACATCACCACGACGCGGTCTGCCAGAGCAATCGCTTCTTCAAGATCGTGGGTAATGAATACGACACCACTCTGTTGTTCTTCCCACAAACGCAACAGTTCATTTTGCATTAAATGACGTGTGTGGACGTCTAGCGCTGAAAAAGGCTCATCCATCAGGATGATTTTCGGGTTCATGATCAGGCATTGCGCTATTTGCACGCGTTTTTTCTGGCCGCCGGACAACTGCTGTGGATAACGATCACTAAACTTGGCGAGACCCACCTTGGACAGCCATGTAGTGACCTTTCCCTCTATCACATCTCGGGCCTCATGGCAGAACAGGGGCCCCATGCCGATGTTCTCACGCACGGTTTTCCAGCGCAGCAGCGAGTCCTGCTGAAACAGATAACCAATGTCAGTGTTGACCTTGAACACCGCCTTACCCAACACGGTAACCTGGCCGGCCGCCGGGCAAATAAACCCGGCGATACAGTTCAAAATTGTACTCTTGCCGCATCCCGTTGGGCCGACTAGGGCCACGAACTCACCTTCGCGCACCGAAAGCGATACTCCGTTCACGGCGGTGTAGTTTCCAAAAGACACGACCAGGTCGCGGATCTCGACAGCCAAATTGTTTGGATGTTGGGTATCTACCACCACGCCAATTTCCCGCCCCTGGTCCTTAATATCGACATTGCTTGTGCGTGGGATATTCGCTTTCGCAGCTATTTTCCACCCCTTTGCGCTTTGTTAACGAAATCATTCGTGTAGGTTTTCTGCAGATCAATGGATTTCGCTTTCACATCCTTATTGAAGGTCTGTAGAACCTTAAGCGGCGTCTCCAGATCTTTGGGCTCAAAAGCGCCGTCTTTGCTAAAGAGGGTCTGCGTGTTCGCTAATGCTTCGATGTAGGAATCCCTATCGCCAGACACGTACTTCGGTGGGATCTTGGCCACGACCTCCGCGGGCGTATGGTTTGCCATCCACGTCAGTGTTTTAACCATCGCGTTCGCGATCTTTTGCACCGTCGCTTTCTTGGACTGCAAGAATTCGCGCGACGCATAAAGAGTGCTGGTCGGATAGATCCCGCCATAGACGGCTTTGGCCCCGGCGTCGTTGCGCGCGTCGATCAAGATCGTTCCCACTTTGGACCTGCTAAGCATTGTTGCCGCAGGATCGTAATTGACCAGGACATCGATCTGTCCTTGTTTAAGCGCCGCGAGCGCTGATTGGCCCGAGCCGACGCCAACGACTTTAGCCTCCTTTGGATTCAAGCCATTTGCTTGCAGCAAGTAGCGAACGAAGAAATCGGACGAGGAGCCTGGCGACGTAACGCCGAACTTGAGTTCCTTGGCATTGGCGAGAAGCGATTTTACGTCTGTGATCTTCCCATCCCACTTGCGGCCGACTGCGAGGACTAAACCGGAATTTCTTGCCAGCAATACAAACGCGACGAGGTCTTTCCCACGGCTTTGTAGCTGAATCGTGTGATCGTAAAAGCCGACGCCAACGTCGATGGATCTCGCCAATAAAGCTTGCAATACCGAGGAGCCACCGGTGGCAAAATTCTCGCCGGTAACTTCCAGTCCTTGTTCAGCAAATACATTTAAGCCTAGAGCCACGTAGTAAGGCAGGTTGTTGAGGTTGAATGATCCGACACCGATCGTCACCCTTTCCTGTGCCCACCCATGCGAGCTCGTTAGAATTGAGCTCATTAGAATCAAGCTGTAGAAAAGAAACCGCTTCATTATCACTGCCATTTGCCCCTTACAGCCAAAAAAATTAATTAAGGAACCTCTGATTAAGTCAGAGGTTCCTGCGGCATAAGGATGTGCCGCCATTTTTCAATTACGTAAGTAATTGAAAAATGAAGAAAAACGAAAATCGCACTTTTCGTTTTTCGTCTCTGAAAAATGTCAGGGATGACTTTTTCAGAGTTCTCTTAAGAAGCATAGCGTTCCGCACCGCGGTCTCCTTCCGCGGGATGGTCATTGCTCCATACTGAGCCAGGAATGTAAACGAGGCCGGAAAGGAGTGGCCTTGCAGTGCGGACAATGCCGACTTTCTTAATCGTTGGCAGTTCAGTATCGGCATGGTGTTCGACTTCTATCCGGGTCTCAAGCGAGCCGGCCGGATGCTCGATCCTGATCACGCCCGGATCTTTTGCGTCACGTTTGTTTAGTGCGGCGACACTTCCCGGAATGCTGCAGGCGGCAACCAGGCACAGTGCGCCGGTGACGGCATGCGCGGCGTGGCAGTTCCAGGGAACAAAATAACGGGAAGTAATATCGCCGCCGTGGCGGGGAGGCGCGAGCAGGGCGAGCTTGGGCAGGACCCGGCCCGACACGTCGCCCATGCCCATCAACAGCGCCGCCCGGTGACGAAGCTGCTCGAGCTTTGCCAGCAGGTCTTTGTCGGTGTCCAGCTCTTGTTTAGTTTCGTATCCGGTTTTTCCGACAGACGCAGCCGCGAGGAAAACCATGGGGGTGGAAAAATCGACGCATGACACCGGGATTCGATCAATGATATCTATCGTGTTGCCGGTGGGCAGCAGCTTGCCCGTTTTGGCTCCGGCTGCATCCATAAAATTGAGCAAGATCCCCGAACCTTTGCCGGGGACTCCGTCAATCTGGATGCTGCCTTCGTAGTTGACTCTGCCGCCCGGTGTTTCCACCGAGGCTTCAATGATCTTTTTGGTGTTGATATTGAAGACTCTGACGGTGGTTATTGGATCCGAGGATGGGACCAAGCCGCGCTCAATGGCGAACGGTGCCACGCCGGCAAGCATGTTGCCGCAGTTCGGAGTGGTATCAACCGTATTCTCGTCGACGGCAACTTGGGCAAACAGATAATCGACGTCGATACCGGGACGCGAGGAACGATTAACAATTACTACCTTACTGCTTAGGGTATCACCTCCGCCGATGCCGTCGATCTGCCGTATGTGGGGCGAACCCATAATCGAGAGCAGCACGCGATCACGTACCTCGGGTTCCTGCGGAAGATCCGATGCGAGAAAAAAAGGCCCTTTCGAGGTTCCTCCTCTCATCAACAGGCAAGGAATAGCAGTCAACATAAACGCCCCAAGCGTAGTATCGGACGTTAGTGTATGGAACGGCAGGGGCAAAGTAAAATGCATCAATATCGACACTGACGGCCCCCCGCTGAATAAGGTGTCAACCCCAAAGGCGGCCTGGCCATTCCCGGTTCCGCCGTCCCAGGCGTCTTCATGGGCAGGCGGCGGTGAGGGTGGTAAATAACGCCACCGGCTAGTTTGGCCGCTACTTGGCGTAATTGTCGGATTGACCGGAGAAATAATCGTTAAATTTCACTGCCTATTTCCATTAAAATAATAAGCTCAATTAGTCGGATATTCCTAAACCAAAGAGTATATTGCAATGGAATAGATTGAGGAGAAACCGGGATGTGGACTAATTTAATTGAAATCGTGAAAGCCCGCTGGCAGCACACCCAACAACCTCGGCATCGTTTGGCGAAGGCGGCGATTAACCTTTACGGCGGAATGAATAACTGCCACGAGGCGTTTCTGAACTACAAGGCCGAACAAACGGATACCAACTTCGCGAATTTTGTTTTTTCAATCGATGCATTAATTTCGACCCTACAGAGTCTGAATCCCAAATTCAAGATTTTCGATCCCGAATTATCCGCGCAACTGCAGCGTTATATCTTAGGCGAGAACCGGGCCGCCCACATCTGCCAGCCTCGCGAGTACGTCCGATTCCAGATAAAGCTACTAAGGCAAATCGTCAAACTCGAATCAAATATGATGGATCTTCCGATAGAGACGCTTGGCGATTTTGATCAGGCATTGGAAACACTGGGAAACTTTATCAAACACCATTTTACAATCGCGGAAATTTTTGCCGCGGAAGCCAAAATGCGCGAGCTGACGGAATCCGGCGCAAACCGTTTACATGCCAAATAAACGCGGATGAATTTCTAAAATATTCTGTTCCAGGGAAGGCGATGAACGACCTAAAAACCATTGAAGGCGGATACTTATCCGGTAAACCTGAGCAGATCGATCTCGCGCGGACGCGGGATATAGAAGTCGGTCTAATGGATATCGTGGATATCCCCGCGCTCGGCGAGCTATGGCGAGATCTGCAAACGCGAAGCCGGCATTCGTTTTTTACTTCCTGGGGCTGGATTGGTTGCTGGTTATCGCACTTACCCGCGGAAATACGGCCGCAGCTGCTCTATGCCGGCTATAGCGGAAAAATAATGGGGCTGGGAGTGCTGGTGCGCCGGCGACTAAGGAAATACAAAATGTTCCCGGTAAACCGGCTAATTCTGCACGCGACCGGGAATCCCCGTTACGATCAACTCACCATTGAATACAATGGCATACTGGCGGACAACGGCATGAGCCGGGAGGTGGTGCGGAAATGCCTGGAATTTTTACGCAAAAAAACCGATGTGGACGAATTATTGCTAAGCGGATTGGATGAAAACAATGAGCTTCTCCATCTCAATTCAGCGGCAATCCAACAAACAAGGCTTATAGCAAAACAACCTGGCTATTTCATTGACTTAAATAAATTAAGAAATGAAGGGCGGGACTATCTTGCCGCCATCAGCACCAATACCCGCTATCAGGTCAAACGCTCCTTACGCGAGTTTGAAAAACACGGCCGCCTCGATATTGCCGTCGCGGAAACCGCCGATCAGGCCATTGGGTTTTTAATGGAGCTAAAAAAGTTACATCAGATTTATTGGCGGAAAAAAGGACATCCAGGCGCATTCGCGAACGACTTTTTTGAAAAATTTCACCGCTCCCTGATCGCATCCCGGTTTGCTCACGGGGAAATACAACTCATAAAAACGACAATCGGTTCGCAGGCTGTCGGCTATCTTTACAACTTTATCAAGGACGGGCATGTCTATAACTACCAAAGCGGATTTGATTATGGCGCGGACAAAAAATTAAAACCCGGGATCGTCAGCCATTACTCCGCGATTCAATACAATTTAGCGCGGGGGGCATGCATCTACGACTTCTTAGGCGGCGACAGTCAATATAAAAGAAGTTTAGCGACGGAATCTACCACCTTAACCTGGGCGTTAATGCGCTTCAATCGCTCCGCGTTTTTACCCTGGATATAATTTTTTCCACAAACACTTTCCGCCGCTTTTCCGATCGATCTCCTCCAGCCACGCTTGATGCGCGGCGATTTCCTCCGCCCCGGGGCGGATCACTTCCAGGAGGACGCGCGCGCCATCGCGCGTATGGGTGGCGGAATACAGGACGTCTTGTTTCAAAGCATCATGGCCGTCTTGAAATAAAGCCGCTTGGCCGCCGGTCATGGCAAGATAAACATCCGCCAGGATCTCGGCGTCAAGCAGGGCGCCATGCAAAGTGCGCTGGGAGTTATCAATATTGTAGCGCTTACATAATGCGTCCAAACTGTTTTTCTGGCCGGGGTGCAGGCTGCGCGCCATGGCCAAGGTGTCCAATACCGTGCAATGGCCGTCCAGGCAGGCAATCGGCGGGAGGGCATCTGTTAAACCAGAAGGCGCGTTACTTGCATCCGTGGCGGCGAGATTTAGTTCGTGATTAATAAAAGCGACGTCGAACGGCGCGTTGTGAATAATCAGCTCGGCGCCTTTAATGAACGCGAGAAATTCTTGGGCAATCTCGCCGAAGCGCGGTTTGTCCGCCAATGTTTCGTTGGTAATACCATGGATTTCAATCGCCGCGGCATCGATCTCGCGCTCCGGATTAAGATACTGATGGTAATGATTGGAGGTTCGGCGGCGATTGATGATTTCTACGCAGCCGATCTCGATGATGCGATGGCCCTGCGCCGGCTCCAGGCCGGTGGTTTCGGTATCGAGCACGATTTGGCGCATCTGCTTACTTTCGCTTAATTTGGCAAAATTGTCGAGCCCACCTTCGGGGTGCGTTGAAAGGCTAGCAGCGGTTCTCGCACCGCGGGCGCGGATTAACTGCGATAATTGCGTAGAATGTACCCTACGCTTGCTTGGCTCCGGTTCCGGCGCGCACCTAACACGTTGTTAGGTGCTATAATGTTTTGAATGCTGGAGGCGCCTATGAGATCTGAATATACCGCGGTAGTAAAGAAAGTGGATGATTGGTGGATCGGTTGGATTGAGGAAGTGCCTGGGGTAAATTGCCAGGAGCCAACCTATGAAGGGCTTATGGATAGCCTTAAGGAAACCTTACAAGAAGCGCTGGAGTTTAATCGCCAAGAGGCCCTTGACGCGGCCGGGGCGGACTTTAAAGAAGAAAAAATTGCCATTTAGCTCTTAATGAAAAGAAATGAGCTACTGAAATATCTTAGAGCGCATGGATGCGAATTACTGCGAGAAGGTTCTCGGCACTCCTGGTGGTTTAATTCTGCTTTGAATAAAAGATCAGCCATCCCAAGGCACACGGAAATTAAAGACCTGTTGGCCAGTAAAATATGCAAAGACCTTGGTGTGCCTCCTATCAAATAGCACCTAACTCCTATGAGGCCCCCGCCCGTCAAGGGCAATAGGTTTTCAAAAGGACTTCACCGGAGGTGACCTCCTTCTCGGTAGCCGCACCGGCCCGCAGTCGTCACGTTGCCTGGCTTCGTTTCTCTTCTTGAGTGTCAGGCCGAAGTCTGCACTAAACACCTATCGAGGGTCCGGCTGCGGATGTTACACCGCGCCGCTAGAAATCCTTCCATGCCCTGGGCCGTCCGATTCAATGCCTGATG
>WNFG01002268.1_pt1 | contig 16130 bp, 18 predicted proteins | sample 5400431 | NCBI WGS metagenome assembly WNFG01 (sample SAMN13153346, study PRJNA577476) | soil metagenome | isolation source: 120 cm saprolite under Douglas fir tree site 2 hole 3 replicate 2 | place: USA:California | collected 2015-04-18 | reverse complement strand
GTGATGTTCTCCCCAACGGGCACCTGTGCGCCCGCCGATCGGCTGGCCGCGCTGACCGCCGGCACAGGGCAGACTCTGAACGCGTTCTTCGCCAGCCCCGTGGATTTCATGTTCCTACATAAAGACATCGACGTCGGCGTCGGTGGCTTTATCAGCGACTTCAGCAACAGCGTGGACATTGCTCCTACCCCAGAGCCCGCCACGCTATTGCTGCTCGGCAGCACGTTGACGGGGATGGGATTAGCTTGGCGGAGGCGCAGGGGAGGTAGCCTCAAGAAGTAAACCCAACCCGACTAATACGCACACGGGCGTCGAGTCCTTCTCGGCGCTCGTGGTGTGAGCCGACACGCCTTCAGCTCAGCCACGTGCTGCTATGTCCGACTCCGCACCAGTACTACGGGCCGGGTGACTGAGCTGAGCACCACGCGAGCACTCAAGCCACACGTGACCATTGTCGAGGCCGCCGTCCAGATCCCCACATCGCTTGTGGTCGTCGACAAACGCCACGAAAGCTCCGAGGCCCCCGAAAAATACGGTCGCTGTACTCATGGCGGGACCTCAGTCTGGGCGGAGCGGGGCCGACCAGGGAGGGGAGATAAACCAGCGTGGGAGAAGCTATGCAAGGTCAAAGAACCCGAAGGGGCAGCCTCTCGAGGGCGGCTCATCCCCTTCGGGCGTGATGCCGTGCGCGGCCGTAGTACCCGGTGCGCTCAGTGTAGCGTACTAGAGTAGCGGGAGCTGCGACCCACGCTCGGGACCGTCAAGCGATTCAACCCTGGCGGCATGCTTCACTTCCGGGAGTCCTATGCGCTCGTGCAGTCGGCTTATCGCCTTCGCCGCCCAAGCGGACGACGCTTCCCCGGGTCCAACCACACGAGCAGACCACGAGCCAGCTCGCCGGCCTAGCCATCACTCGATCACCTCGCGGCCAGGGTCCCGAGAAACGTTCGTCGGTCCATCCCGAGGAACTTACACCAGAGCGGCTAGCATATGGACTGCGATTTGTTAAGCGTTCCTCTCTGGGCGAAGGCCGAGTGTGGCGGTTGGTACCCCACAAGGTCCAATACTTCCCGCTACTGGTGGGTGCTACGCGGGGTTCCACGCGGCTGCGTGTGCTTGAAGCAATGCCCGCCCAGTGCTAGGTTGAAGAGGTCCGAGCGCTGGACCCAAGGGGGCAACGCATGTGCACAACAGCAGAGAAGACCCTCACGAAGTTCTCCGACAGCCCCTCCCCGACTCACGCCTGAGCCATGGCCCTCTGACGGCGTTCACGTCCTGGTCGTGGAGGACACCGACGACTCGCGCGACATGCTGCGCGTCGCTCTGGAGTACTGCGGGGCGCTGGTAATGACTGCCGCGTCGGTCGAAGAGGCCTTGCAGATCCTCGGGACTTTGCGGCCCCACGTCTTGGTGACCGATATCTCGATGCCCGACGACGGCCTGCCTGCAGCTGCGTTGGGCTGTGGCAGAGGTCATGCCAGAACCAGATCCCTTGGGGTATCGCGTGTTGCGAGCTGCCGTCTCAACGGATGAGAACCGGGTGACCCGGTAGGAAGGTGTCCGTGGTTCAAAGTCTTAACTCGTGGTCGGCCAGCCCCGCTCCCGCACGCGGTACCCGGACGGCTCCACTTTTAGGCAGGAAACGTGCGCCCGCCCCGAGTAGGGTGACGCCTGGTCCTTGGCGACGAAAGCCCTCGTAGCTGCGCCCCTGCACCTCCTGCCAGCTTTCCGCCCGGCGTCCGAAAGCTTCCGCAGGCAGACCAGCTTCTGACCCTAATCCGCCCAGCGCCCCCGGCGCGCTCGGAGTTCACAAGCGCGAAGATCAGCGCCGTCGGCAGACAGCAGTCGAACGCCATAGCCCGACATCGCCAAGTGCACCATACCGCGAGCTCCCGTTGATGCTTGAAGACGAGACAGCCGGCCTGACACGATGAAAATGTTCGTTTCCTGACTCGGGAGTTCGTACAGCGCCCCGAGGCCGCGTTTTCCCTGGCTGGTAGTCCGCTATCCCGCCAACAGTAGCTCGAACACGACCAACGTAACCGCCGGTGCGCCGCCTTCACGTCCCGTTCAGCCCGCGCGGGTCCACGGTGCCGGGCGGCAGGCCTAGAACAATGCATGTGTTTTCATTTGTGCCCTATCGATATGCCCTATCGACTCCGCACTGGGATGTCGTTTGTCACGTCGCGAACCCGTTGACGCCGCGGGCCAAGTTCACCGGCACGCTGACGGAGGGCCTCAACGACACCCGTCACACCATGGCGTTGTAGAGGCCCGTCGACGAACGCTATAGAGCCGGGAGAATGGCGCTCGACCAAGAACAATTTACCGGGTGGCGACTCGATGATCAGTCCGGGGAATCTCAGGGGCGCTCTGAATGATGGTGGGCGACGTGGTGACCGGGCCCCCCACTTCCTGGCCGATAAGACTAATAAGGACTTGAAATTGAGACGACGCCAGAAGGATAGTTGACCCTCTTGGACAAACCATTGCGGCAGCCAAAATCCGCACGCCGGCAAGCCCCCGCGTTACAGCCACTGGTGACTCGCGGACGTCATGCTGTATTGGCGAAAGCCGCAACAGGCATCACGGGACTCGATGAGATCACGGGAGGAGGGCTGCCGAGAGGGCGGCCCACCTTGGTCTGCGGCGCTGCTGGGTCCGGGAAGACGCTCCTGGCCACGGAGTTCCTCGTCCGCGGCGCCACCGAGTTTGGTGAGCGCGGCGTGTTCATGACCTTCGAGGAAAGCGTCGAGGACCTGACCGCCGATGTGGCCTCGCTCGGCTTCGATCTGGCGGCGCTCATCGCGCAACGCAAGATCGTTATCGACTATGTCCGCGTCAATCGGCATGAGATCGAGGAGACGGGTGAATACGATCTCGAGGGGCTCTTCATCCGGCTGGATCACGCGATCAAGTCGATCAGGGCCAAGCGGGTTGTCCTGGATACCATCGACGCGCTGTTCACGGGATTCTCCAATCCCGGCATCCTGCGCATGGAGCTGGCGCGCCTCTTCAGGTGGCTGAAGGATCAGGGCGTGACCGCGGTCATTACCGGCGAGCAGGGCGAGGGAACCCTCACCCGTCACGGCCTCGAAGAGTACGTGTCCGACGCCGTCATTGTGTTGGACCATCGAGTGGACGACCAGGTCTCCACGCGGCGGCTCCGGATTATCAAGTACCGCGGCTCCAGCCATGGGACCAACGAGTACCCGTTTTTGATCGGCCGGAGCGGTCTCAGCGTGCTCCCGATCACGGCGTTGGGCCTCCAGCACGAGGCCCCGCTTGATCGAGTCTCCACCGGCCTGGATGCGCTCGATGCCATGCTCGGGAGTCAGGGCTTCTATCGCGGAAGCAGCATTCTCCTCTCTGGGGGCGCCGGGACGGGCAAGTCCAGTCTCGCTGCGCACTTCGTCGACGCAGCCTGTCGTCGCGGCGAGCGTTGCGTGTACTTCCTCTTCGAAGAATCGCCCAGCCAATATATTCGCAATATGCGGTCCATCGGGATCGATCTCGAGGCATGGACGAAGAGTGGCCTCCTCCATTTCCATGCGGCCCGTCCCGCGCTCCTCGGCCTCGAGCAGCATCTCGTGGCCATGCATGGCGCGATCGAAGAGGTCAGACCCGCGGTGGTCGTCGTGGATTCCATCAATGACCTTATGTCGGTTGGCACGACGAACGCTGTGAAGGCCACACTGCTGCGACTGATTGACTATCTCAAGACGAGCCATGTCACGGCGGTTTTCTCGAGCCTTACGGCCGGCGATGCGCACGAGCAGACGACCGATATGGGCATCTCGTCGCTCATGGACACCTGGATCCTGTTGCGGGCCGTCGAGGAGAAGGGTCAACGGCATCGCGGCCTCTACGTGCTCAAATCGCGCGGCATGCCGCACTCCAACGAAGTTACCCATTATACAATTACCGATCATGGAGTGCAGCTCGTTGGCCGGTCTCCTCAACACCGCACCGTGAAGAGGACGATCCGATGACACAGGCCGCGCGGAAGGGAGCTGAGCGCTGGAACCTGCGTTTGTACGTAGCGGGTCAGACCCCTAAGAGCATCACGGCCTTCGCGAATCTCAAGAAGCTGTGTGAAGAGCACCTCGGCGGGAACTACAGCATCGAAGTCATCGATCTTCTCAAGAAGCCTCAGCTGGCGAGTGGGGATCAAATCCTGGCCATTCCGACCCTGGTACGGCGGCTGCCTCCGCCAATGAAGAAAATCATCGGTGATCTCTCAAATACGGAACGCGTACTCGTCGGCCTGGACCTCGTCCCCAAAAGGTAGGGAGGGTGCCTGGTGGAGTCAGATCGGAACGGGAAGGCGCCGCTCACGAAGGGCCGCAATGATGCGAACCGAGTTACGACCGGTTCAGCCGCCGCCTTTGCATGACAGGCTGCGCAGGCAATCGCCCCGAACCCACAAGGTGTGCGAGGCGTACTTGGGCGGCCAGTACAATCTCGAAATGGTGACATCTATCAAGACCCGGCTCTCCCCAGAAACGACCAAGATACTGACGCTCGTCAAGATGCGGTCAAACATGTCGAATGGCGCGAACACGTTGGACACTGAGCGAGTCGCGCTGGGAGGGTAAGGATGAGTGCAATTGAAGGGCGAGGCCAGTGGCGCAATGAGGCCGAGGAGTTACGCCCCCGCCTGCGCGCCGCTCAACAGGCACTGGACGATGTTCGCGGTGACGTGGACGCGATTGTCGTCGAGGGACCCGTCGGCCCACAGGTTTATACCGTCACTAATGCCGACCAGCCGTATCGGACGATCGTTGAGGAGATGCAACAGGGCGCGGTCGTGCTCACGCCACACGGCGGCATCTTCTACTGTAATCGCGGTTTTGAGGACATGGTCCGGGTGCCACTGGAAGGGATCATCGGACATCCGATGGCTGCGTTCGTCGCCGCCCCCGACGAACCGGGTCTTGGAAAGCTGCTAGCGGAGGGCGCGGGAAGCCTCGAGGCCGTGCTGCGAGCATCCGATGGGACAGAGGTACCGGCCCATATTACCGCCAGCGAGTTTGGCGGGACTCCTTCCCACATCTGTCTGATAGTAACGGACCTGACCGAACAGAAGCGCAAGGCGACACGAGAGGCCATGTTTGCCAGGGAGGAGGCCGCGCGTGCCGAAGCGGAGGCGGCCAACCGCGCGAAGGATCAGTTCCTGAGTATGCTCGCGCACGAACTCCGCAATCCGCTCGGCGTGATCCTCAACGGGGTCGATGTGCTGGATCAGACCGGCTCCTCGGAGCCGGGGCCAATAAAGATACGGGAGACCATTCGCCGCCAGGCGCACCATCTCGGCAAACTTCTCGAAGACCTGCTTGATCTGGCGCGCGTGGGGCAGGGGAAGATCGACCTTCAGCAGCGACCCCTCGACCTTGCCGACGTCGTGTCCACGGCGTCCGAGGATCATCGATCTAGGATCGAACGTGCGGGGATATCGCTCACCGTGTCGCTCCCCCGAGAGATCATCGCGGTGGAGGGCGATCGCACGCGACTCGTGCAAACGATCGGCAACCTCCTTGACAACGCCAGAAAGTGGACGGCCGCGGGCGGTCACATCTCCGTTAGCCTTCAGCAGGTTGGACAGGTCGCAGAGATGCGCGTGCGGGACACTGGGATCGGTCTCGAACCTCAGATACGGGAGCGCATCTTTGATCTATTCTGGCAGGTCCAGTCGTCACCGGGTCGCTCCGCCGGCGGCCTGGGTATTGGCCTGACGCTGGTACGCCGCCTCGTGAATCTGCACGGTGGCACCGTTGAAGCAGTCAGCGAAGGGGCGGGTTGCGGTAGCGAGTTTATCGTCCGCCTGCCGTTGACGAAGGCGGCAGTCTACGAGGAGGCGAAGACGCAGGCGCCTAGAAGCGCGGTATCATTGCGGGTTCTGGTCATCGAGGACAATCCGGACTCGCGGGACATGGCCCGTCTCGGCCTCGAGCTTCTCGGGCAAACTGTCTCCGCGGCGTCGAATGGCGAGACGGGCATCCAGATGGCCCTGGCGGATCATCCAGATGCCGTCATCGTGGATATCGGCCTACCCGGTCTGGACGGCTATGAAGTGGGCCGGCGCCTTCGTGAGGCTTTGGGCGACCGTATTCGGTTGGTGGCGTTAACCGGCTACGGTCAACCCGAGGATCATCGCCGGGTACGTGACGCGGGATTTGACGTGCACCTCGTTAAACCGGTCGTCCCGGCAGACATGTTGAGGGCGGTGACCACAATGGAGACGAAGAGGGAGGGAAATGGGCACGCGTCCAGTGCTGCCTCCTGAGTCCATTCTAACTAACGGACGAGCAGAGAGGGGACGATCGGGTCGGTCGGCAGGCAACTGCTCGCCGAGCCAGCAAGCGGATCGCGATTCTGGATTTGTCGCCACTTCAACTGGGATGAAAACACTAAGTATTTGGGTCTGCAACGCTCAGTGGGGCGTGGCGTTGCAAAAGCTCAAACAATGGTGACGACAAACAGCTAGGCGATCGGCGCGATCACCAACACGATCGGTCCAATTCCTACCGGCTCACCCTGACCGCGGCTGACCGGAAGCCTGAGCCGAATGCGTGCACCCTAGACCTCTGGGGGCCAAGGCGAGGGTCTCCTGCGTCAAGGGCGGCTGTTTGACGAAGCCTCACCGTCCGGGCTCTGTGCCCCCCGGTCCTTCAGGAGTGAGCCGAAGAGGCGCAAGGCACCACCCAGACCCCGTCCTCGGAAACCGATACTCCAGGGCCCAAGGCCACCCGCAGACTGGCGACGACTAGGTGGCCCTCCTCGACCGCGTCCAGTATGCCGATGATGTGGGCCGGCTGTGTGGGGACGGGGTCGTCGCCGGAATCGGGCTAAGCCACCAGGGGCAGATGACTGCCCACGTCGACGCCTGCGACGGCCGGAGTGACTGGCCGACGGCAGCTGTCAGGGGCGGCAAGGACTTGCTCGACCGTCGGCGGGGGCTTCCACTCTTCCAGCAAGGTCACGTAGTCGTGGCCCTTGAATCGGACGGTCACCGCTAGGCGGTTACCGATCGAGCGGACGCCCGTCAAGATGCCCTCTCGTCGTAGCTCGGGCATATCTGGCGGACCGTGCGGGCCCCACGAGGGCGGCCAGATCAGCGACCGCGACCGGGCCCGCTTGAGGTAGCGGAGGAACATCGCTCACAAGCGCGGCCGGCGCTCTCGGGTCGCTTCTACGCGGTCGGCGCCTCCTAGGGCGAGCGGGGCCAAACCAGACGCTCCTCGGGCAAGGGCCGGATGGTCTCGACCATCCGCCGCCCATCGCGCTCCCTATACACGACTCGGACAAGCGTGCCGATCGCTAAGTCGTACGTCATGCCCTGGGGCAGATAGACGCTCGTGATTCCGACCCAGCACCGGGCGTGTCCCACGCTCCAGCAGAGGACCGATCATCACGCCCATACTCGAAGGCCTGAGTAATCGGCGTGCCGCTCGTCGACGACGCTGAATTGACGACGCTGAATTATTGGGCATTCGACGATAGGGCCAGAACGATGAGACGAAGATAGTCGGTCAGCCTATCTTGGTCGGTCGTCTCGGGCCAGCCGGCTGCGGGCGAGATCGTCCACCCGGCTACCTCGCCTCCCCCAGCACCGGCGCGAACTGGCAGCCCCCATCCGCCTGCGCGTGGACGCACCAGTTCACCTAGCTGACCACCTGGTCAGACTCCTAGCCCCCATGTCTCAAATTCTCGGTGCGCATGTGGAGCGGCCCGACGATCCGGCCACAGCGGGGCAGTCGTGCGTAGGCTCACCGGGCCAGCGAGGGCGGACCATGGGCGAGCCTACGCCGAGCGCCCGCCTTCCCGCTTGCGCTGCTCGTAGCCGGCCAGCTCCTCTTGGAGGGCTGCCGCGACTCGTAAGTCGTGACTCGCCGCGTGAGCCAGCAGCGACCTTGCCTCTGTTTCCAGCAGCTCCATCTCGTAGCCGTGCCCGAGTTCGATGGTTCGGGCTGGATCTTGAAGGGCGACGCGAAGCTCGGCCGGCAGCGCCCCATCGGCGAGTAAGGCTGCGAGATCTTCACGAGTCAACGGGCATGTGACGTCAGCCATTGTTTCCCTCCTCCGTGGCATCGTTCCCATGGATCACCAAGATCATGCCGGCTCGTCTAGACGACCAACCGACCATCCATAGCTGAGGCCGACAGTCCCGCAGGCGGACGGGCCACGGGAGCAGATCTGCCGCGTCGCCAGCACCTCTAGTGCCGCCCGGATGAGCGGCGCGTCGGCTGGGAGTTCCCGCGCCACACAACGCGCGCAGAAGGCCCGGCCCTGATGATCTCGAAGCCGCTGCCGCACTTCACTCTCGATCACATCATCGGCCACGTCCAGCCTTCATGCTGGGAACCCCTCCACTCACGCCGGGTCGGGCCAGACCTGCCCGCCCAAGGCGGCCACCGTCATCTCCAAGGTCCTGGCGCAGTACTCGCATCGGCCAATACAGTCGATTCCGTCTTCCAGGTTGGTGATGACGGAGGGCCGGAGCGCGAGCGGCCCGCCGCAGTTGGGACATTCCACCACGATGATCCGGGCGACCAGATCGCGCCGGACGACGGTTGTGATCTTCATCCTATCCGGGCTTCTGCGGGTTGACCTTGGCGGTCACGGCGGCCGTCTCGACTCGCCAGAGTCGATGACACGGCTCATGGACGATGACCGCGCCGCCTCGGTCGTCGACCTGGACTTCATGCTCTAGCTCACTGGGTGCAGTCAGTCGGCCGCAGATCAAGCACCGTCGCCCCGTGCCGCGCCTCACGACTGCCGCAAGCCGGCCCAACGGAAGCGAGCCGGCGGCAAGGGCCGCACGCACCTTCTGGCGCAGGGCCTTCTGGTCGTCGTCCGGAGTGGAGGTCGTCATCGGATAGCGGGAGAGGCAAGCCCCGTGCCGAGTGACTCGCCCCCGGCATAGTCCTTGCTCCTTAGGCCAGCGCCCCTCACACCGCGAGGGCCGATCGACAACTCCCAAGGGGAAGGAGCTACCAGTATGAAGCGCGAGCAATTGACGGAGCTGCTGTACCAGGGCCTCGAGACCGAGCTGGGCGGCAGCCAGGTCTACGAGACCGCCCTTCGCTGCGTGCAGAATGACGAACTGAAGGAAGAGTGGGAGGAATACCTGGCGCAGACCAAGACCCACATCGAGATCATGCGCGGGCTGTTTGAGACCGTCGGGCTCGATCCGGGGGCGATGACCCCGGGCCGGGCAATCGTCCGGCATATCGGCGAATCGCTGGTCAAAGCGATGGAAATGGCCCTCCAAGCCGGTCCACCCGAAGCCGCCGAGCTGGTCGCGTGCGAGTGCGTTGTGGAAGCTGAGACCAAGGATCATCTTAACTGGGAGCTGATCCAGGTGGCGAGCAAAGCGCTCAAGGGGGAGGAAGCGCAGGCCCTCAAGGACGCCTACGAGCGGGTCGAGGAGCAGGAGGACGAGCACCTCTATCACACGACCGGTTGGTGCCGCGAGCTCTGGATCGCCTCGCTCGGGCTGCCGGCCGTGCTCCCGCCGCCCGAGGAAGAGAAGGAAGTCAAGACCGCGATAGGGGCAGCTCGGGCCAAGCAAGCGCGGAAGGACATGCTGTAGCCGGGATGGCTCGCCATGTTGCCGCCGTCCCAGGGCTACCGGGTAGCCATTTCCGCCTGGAAGGGATGATGGGCAGCATGGCGAGCCTGGGGCTCGACGAGCCTGGGCCCCTCGCCGCTGGCACTCTGGACGGAAGATGAAGAGAGCATACGAATCCGAGAGGATGGCCGAGCTGAATTTCCGCCTCCCCAAGCTACGCGAGGATCGGGCCCAGTTTCTCGTTTCACCGGTCTCCAGTGGCAAGTAGTTTGCTTCGCGGAGTACTTGCTTCGGAAGTCCACCGTTGATAGGCCCGACACTCGAAGTGAAGGCTGGAGGATGGACATGCGGTTTTCTACCACCTCGTTCCTGGCGGGACTGGCGATCGCGGGAGTTTTGCCTTTGGTGGCCAGGACCGCGCGCCCCCTCGCTGTCCAAGCCACGGCAACGGCGCTCGACGCCATCGAGCAAGCACAGCGCCTATTTGCAGAGCGCATGGAAGCGATGGACGACATCCTGGCTGAAGCTCGGATGCAGCGGCTCGCGGCCATCGCGTCGTCACGAGCTGGGGGCAATGGTAGCGACCCTCAGCGGAAGCGTCGCAAGCGTCCGGAACCGGTGAAGTCGGCCCGCGAGGTTCCGAATGCGTAAACCGCGAGCTCGGTAATGGCGCGTCTTGCTGTGGTGCACAATATTACCGGGCGCCTGCGGGTTCGCCTTCCCGCCGACTCGGAGCCCCGCGACCTCGAGAAGCACTTACGTGCACACGATGGCGTGACGTCGTGCCGCTATGACCCGCGCACCCGAAGCCTTCTGATTCAGTACCGGCCGGGTGAAGTGTCGCTCGAGCAGCTCCTGAATCAGATACGATCTATCACCGGAGCCGAGGCGGATCCCGAAGAGTCCGCCGACATCGTGCCGGCCACCCCGCTGTCCAAGGTCGTCAAGGGGGCGGTCTCGTCGCTCAATCTTCGGATCTCGGACCGAACAGCGCGCCAGCTGAACGTCCGGATGATCGTAGCGCTGTCGCTCGCCGGCTGGAGCATCGGCCAAATCGTTCGAGGCCGCGCGAAGCCGTTGGAGTGGTCCACGGCATTCTGGTATGCCTACGAACTGTTCCGACATGACGCTGACGCATCCCAAGGCGACAGCTAGGGGAATCACGATGCCCAAGTCAACCCGCCGGACACCGTCATCGAGAGCGTCGTCGCGGTCAGACGACGCAGGTCGGGTCACCAACATCTTGGCGGGTGCCGTCCAGGGCATCGGCGACATTGCCCTCGAAGTGGGGTCGACCGCAACTTCCGCCGTGCAAGGCTCCATCGGCGCGGTGGAGAGGATCGGCGGTGACCTGGTCGCCGTGACGCGCTCGGCAATCGAGGGCGGCCTCGACAGTGTCGCAAGAATCTCGGCGGCTGCCAGTCGGGCCATGAGACGGATGATGCCGGGGGACGGCGCGGCCAGCACGGGAGCAGCGTCGGTCAAACCCAACGTGCGCCCGCGTCGCTCCCGGAAGCGCAAGACCGTCAAGGAGACGTAGAGACGACGCCAGCGCCCGGCGGACGGAGTCGAACGACGTCCCGGCCGGGAAACGGGCCAGGATACCGCCCGCGCACTCGGCATCGTCCCTCGATCAATTGCCGTTCCTGGCCGCGCGCGGTTCTATGTCGAAGGGCTGCGCGGACAGCGCGAGCTGGGCGATTTCATTCAAGAACGGATGCTCGCCTCTCCGCCCGTCCGGTCGGTGCGCGCCAATCCCCTTACCGGCACCGTATTGGTAATCTTTGACGAACGGCGCCTAAGTCTCCGTGAACTCGCCGGCCGCCTCCGCAACCTCGGCCGGAGGCGATATCTCGACCTGATGCCATCCGGGATCGCTCCGTCCTGGGCCGAGCGACGACCGTACCACGCGATGGAGATCGCATCGGCCGTGCAGCTTCTTGACACGTCTCCCTCCGGCTTGTCGTCGCACCAGGCGTCCAGTCGGATCGCCCGCATCGGGCCCAATCGGATGGCCGCGCCGCACGGCCGGCCAATATGGCGGATGGTCGTGGACCACCTGCTTTCGTTGCCGGCCCTCATGCTGACGGTGGCCGCCGGTCTGTCATTGGCGACGGGGGCGCTGCTCGAAGCGGGAGTCATCCTGACGGTCGTGGCGCTCAATTCGGCAATCGGGACCTTCATGGAAGCCCGGGCGCAGCGTTCGATCGCGTCGCTGGGATCGCTCGTGACGCCACACGCCATCGTGCGGCGTGACGGCCACGATATGACGATCGACGTGGCCGAGCTCGTGCCCGGAGACCTGCTGATCTTGACCGCGGGATCGCAGGTCAGCGCCGATGCCAGAGTCCTGGCCGCAGATCGGCTCATCGTGAACGAATCGATGCTGACGGGAGAAAGCCTGCCCGTGGAGAAGGCTGGCGAAGGGACGCGCCCGGCGACCGCCCCGATTAGCGATCGGATAAACATGGTCTATGCGGGCACGGTGGTGAGTCACGGCCACGGCACCGCCCTCGTGACGGCTACCGGAAGCAGGACCGAACTGGGAAAGATCCGGACGCTGGTCGACCGACCGGCCTACCGGGGATCCGCGCTCGCCCGCGATCTCGACCGGATCGGCGGACGCCTGGTCGCGCTGTCCCTGAGCTTCTCCGCACTGGCGCTCGCCCTGGGCCTGCTGCGCGGAGTCGGGTTCCTCGAGATGCTACGGACAGCCATCGCGCTCGCCGTAGCTACGGTGCCGGAGGGGCTTCCGACCGTCACCACCGCCGCCTGCACTTTCGGAATGCAGCGCCTCCGTCGGGGCGGCGTCTTCGTACGGCAGCTCGACAGCGTCCAGAGGCTCGGAACGGTGACGGTCGTATGCGTGGACAAGACGGGCACGATTACCAACGGTCGGATGCACGTGCATGAATGGCGGCTCGGGTGGAAGACGCGGAACCGACGGCGCGCTGTGTCAGCCCAGAGACGGACCGGCCTCGAGGAGGTGCCGGCCGGCGCGTCAGGCGAGATCTTGCGGTGGCGGGCTCTCGAAATCTCCGTTCTATGCAATGAAGCCATTCTCGATCCGGTACCGTCCGGTAGCCCCACTGAACTCGCGCTCCTGAGGGCCGCGCAGGAAGCCGGTCTCGCGTATCGGGTTGTCCGAGCGCGGTACCCGCTGCTCTGGATCGAGCCGCGTGGCGAGCGTCGCAACTGGATGGCCACGGTGCACGAAGGTAAGGACGGCGGGCGCTTTGTCGCCGTCAAGGGGGCGCCGGAAGAAGTGCTGCGTCTGTCGACGACGCTCGATGCGGGTGGTTGGTCCGTCCGACTGACGGAGAGGGCGCGGCGGGAGATCGCCCGAAACAATGCGCGCATGGCGGCAGCAGGAATGCGGGTACTCGGCCTCGCCTGGAAGTCCGAGGCCGAGAGTGCCGGAAGTGGGCGGTTGGCGTGGATCGGCCTGGTGGGGCTCGCCGATCCCATCCGTGCGGGAGTCACCGAGGCGCTCACCGCCTGCCGGCGGGCCGGAATCCGAGTCGTTATGTTGACCGGAGATCAGCCGCTGACGGCGGCGAGCGTCGCACGAGAAGCACAGCTCGGTCCGACCGGGTCGCCCGGCATACTGGACGCCTCGCGACTGCGAGGACTGGATCCGGGCCGCCTGAGAAGCGTCCTGCAGCGTGTCGATGTGTTCGCCCGTGCGTCGCCGACCCAAAAACACCATATCGTTCGCGCGCTCCAACAGGGTGGCGACGTTGTGGCGATGGCTGGCGATGGTATTAATGACGCGCCGGCGCTGCGTGCGGCCGACATCGGCATCGCAATCGGCGCCACCGGCACCGCCGTCGCACGTGACGTTGCCGACATCGTGCTCGCCGACGATGATTTCGCCTCGCTTCTGGGTGCTATCGCCGAAGGGCGAACGACGCACGCCAACACGAGAAAAGCCGTCCGCTTCCTGCTCTCGACAAATCTGAGTGAGATCCTGGTCACGCTCGCGGCCTTGACGGGTGGGATCGCTCGTCCACTCAGTCCCATCCAGTTTTTGTGGATGAATCTCTTGTCCGATGTCCTCCCGGCTTTGGCGCTAGCCGGTGAGCCGCCCGAGGCGGCCGTGATGGACGAGGACACCGGGCGCCAACGTTCGGTCCTCTCTCTAGCCGCCCTGCGCCGCATCGCTGCCGACGGGGCCGTCTTGTCCGCGGGAACATTGGCAAGCTACGTCGCGGCGCTCGGCCGGCATGGCATCGGAAGTCGCAGCTCGACCGTTGCCTTCTCCACCCTCACCGCAGCGCAGCTTCTGCACGCGATCACTTGCCGATCGGATGCGCGGGCGGGGTGGAGTAGCCTCTCCGAGAGTCCGTCCATGCTCGGGGCGATCGCCGCGACCTTGGGGCTCGGCGTGGCGGCAGTCACGATAAGACCCTTCCAGCGTCTCCTCAAGACTGCCCCACTCGGCGGATCTGATTGGGGATTAGTCGCTGCGGGAGCGATGTTGCCCGTGCTGATACGCGGATAGGCATTGCAGAACAGCAAAACCCTGGCGAACCCGTCCCAAGTAGATCGCAACGGACGGAAATCCTTCCCATACTCGCAACCGCTCTACGGTCTGGACGTTGTGCGAAACCGTTCGGTTTGATGGGTCGGCAGCAGGCAGTGCCGTCAGACCTGAGCCTGCCGCGTTCTGCTCTATGGATGCCCGCGGACGAAATGAAGGGCGAGAGCGATCAGCGCGATAGTTAGCACGAGGTGCACCACGCCGCCAATGATGCGGAACATGAAGGCCCCGAGTACCCACAGCACGACCAAGGCGATCGCCATGATCCAAAACATTGGGGACCCTCTCCTTCTGACCCCTAGGGCGGTCGGCCACATCGGCCAGATAGTCTTGTGGCTGTCCTCTGCTTACCTCGAGGGAAGGCGGCCACGATCCTTGACCCCTCCCGTTCTGGAGACTAAGCTCTCGCTACCTGCCCAACCTGTCCCGGTCCGACTCGCGGGGAGGTTTCCGACAGGTAATGTCCAGTTGAGGAGGCGCACCAAAATGAGCGACCACCACGGGGTGTCACGACGGCACGTGTTGGGGATGGCGATCGCGGCAGGCGGCTTCGCTTGGTCCCGTGCGGTTAGCTCAGTGTTCGCCCAGGAATTGAAACGGACTCCAGGCGAAATCCTCGGGCCGTTCTACCCCGTCCTCAGGTCCCTGGAGAAGACTGCCGATCTAACTGCCCTACCAGGTAAGCCAGGACGCGCCGCGGGCCAGGTGATCTATGTCATGGGGCGTGTCGTGAATGTCCAGGGGCAGCCATTGAAGGGGGCGAGAGTCGAGCTGTGGCAAGCGAACACTCATGGGCGCTACACCCATCCGAGTGACACGAACCCGGCGCCCCTCGATCCCAACTTCGAGGGCTTCGCCATGCAGGCCACCGATGCCGAGGGCCGGTATCGGTTCAAGACGATCAAGCCTGGAGCCTATCCGGCCACTGCCAACTGGATGCGGCCTCCTCATCTGCACTTCGAAGTGACGGGGAAGATCAACCGCATGATCACGCAGATGTACTTCCCGGGTGAGACGTTGAACGACAAAGACCTCCTCCTGCAGAACATTCGCGCGAACACGGATGGCGTGATCGCGAAGGTATTGCCCCCGACATCTGATGTCGAGTCTGATTCGCTCATCGTGGTGTGGGATATCGTGCTGGACAAGGGGTAACCGGTTCGTTCGGCGCATGCCTGGGTCGCCGAGTCGTCAGTTGGAAGCGTCGCGCACAGGGCGCGGACGCTCCACCCTGTGTGGCCGGGTTGTGGCCGTGCCTGGCTGAGCCACAATTCCTAGTCCGGGATAGGGCATCCTAGAAATCCGGCCGAAGTCTCTCCAGGCAGTCACCACCAGGGCAAGAGCGCCAAGGCGCTCGGCCTGACGATCCCCCCAGTCACTCCTGCAACGAGGGGATCAGGTGATCGAGTAGAGAACCCGCAGTTTGTGCCAGATTTGTGACCGACTCAGGAGTATTCTTGATCATTCCAGCGCACTCCAGCGCACGTCGCCGTCGGGGCCCTCTGCTTCCACATCAAACATTTACGAGCACTTACGAAGACCGTAGCCTAGGACTGAAAATCCTGGTGTCGGCGATTCAATCCCGTCCCAGCCCACCAGTTTTTAACTACTTAGCAGGCAGGATTACGGGCGGGCAGGCACTACTGTCACCAGATTGTCACCACTCGCGCTCGCGGCCGCGAGCTTCTTTGCAGCGTCCTGAAGGTCCGCATCGCTCACGATGGCGTAGCGCCGGTAGATCGCCTCGGTCTTGTGGCCGACCATCTTCATGGCGACTGAGCGCGGTATCCCGGCACGCTCCAGGTTCCTGACGGCTGTCCGGCGGAAGTCGTGTGGGATGCGCCCTGGAGTCCCGGCGGCCTTGCAGGCGGTCTTCCACGCCTTCCAGAAGCTCTTCATGGGCGTCCCCTCGCGGTGGAACACCCACGGGATGATGCGCCCCGTCTGGCGCTGAAGTGCCTCCGTGGCCGCGCGCTGGGCCTCCAGGCAGGCGCGCAGTTCGGGGGTCAGGTA
>WNFG01010195.1_pt1 | contig 16131 bp, 18 predicted proteins | sample 5400431 | NCBI WGS metagenome assembly WNFG01 (sample SAMN13153346, study PRJNA577476) | soil metagenome | isolation source: 120 cm saprolite under Douglas fir tree site 2 hole 3 replicate 2 | place: USA:California | collected 2015-04-18 | reverse complement strand
ATTGGCGGAGCCCAGCCAGATCCGTGGACCCGGGGCCGGCGACTGCGGTACGGGCGCGGCGAGAGTTTTTCCCGCACCTGCGGCCGGTCTTACGGGCGGTGCGCCGGACTTGACGCCCGGGCCCGCTGCACTTGCTGGAAATGGTCTGGCAATAACGAGCAACAAAACGAAGACAATCGACGCAATAAGGCGGGAACAGCCACTATTGGCCGAGGCAAAAGAATGCCAGCCACTTCTCTTCAAAGGAGTACTCCTTAAAATTTGTTTGGCGCAACTGCAAAAACGCCACTGGGGGTAGTGGAAACTACGTACGAGCGAAAATTGTCACTTTTACGCTGACAGGTACTCTGCTTTCGAAGTCGGTTTTTGTCAAGTAAAATTCGCGTATTTGCCAGCATTACGATTGCTCTTCACCGAACCATAACTTCGTTTCGCGGCGATTGCCTCAAATTGTGTGCTGAAGCTGAAATTGCTGGACATTAAGGTTTTCTTACCGCATAATTGCCTTCCCCCAAAGAACTCGGCTGGCTGGATTCAGTCCCCACTGGAAGTCGCCGGCAGATGAGACTACATTTTGCAATTCCATTTTGGTTCAAGGAGAAGACATGTCTGTTTCAAGACGGGAATTCTTGCTTCGCGGCAGCATACTGGCTGCGGGAGTTGTCCTGCCCGTAACCGCGCTCGCGCAAAAGAGCGGTTTCGTTGGTCCGGCGAGAGATGGCGGGCCAGTGGATGGCATCGGGTCGGGCAATATGGTGGCACAGTGGAGCAAGGCCTCTTTTCTCGCCTGCGTCGGCAGCGAGTTTGCGGTGCAGCAGTCAGAAAATCAGAAAGTCTATCTCCTGCTCAATTCAGTGGAAGACTTCACCCCGGCCCCGGCCCCGAATCCGGCCAGTCTGGCTGTGGCGCCAAAACGCGCCAGCTTGACTGTGGCCGCGACGGGCTCGGAAAATTTCATGCTGAATTTTCGCGCGTCGCTGGCGGAGCCTCTTAAACAGGGAGCTTACTCATTTACCCATCCTGTGTTGGGCGACTTGACGCTTTTCATCGTTCCCGATGGCAGAAGCAAGCAGAACTATGTGGCCGTGGTGAACCGGATCGTCGGACCGTCCGCGACTTCGGGCACGGTCGTCAATCACACTGCGCCTCCGAGTGTCCACCCCGGACCGGTCCAACCGCCGGAACCCGGCCCGCAACCGACCACGACTCCGGGGATTCAACCGGACCAGCGTCCACAAGTCGAAATGAATTTCGATTCCGGACGCGCGATTGGCGGCGCGCGCACCGCTCAACCGGACTGAACACTGACGCCGCAATCGAATTGGAACTCATCGAGGTTGGGGAGCGCCCCACTTCGCCCAGGACAATCGATCCGATGCCGGTGCTGCGCAATTCGGGAAGCACCGTGATATCCAGGATGTGAAAAGCATCCGGGGTGCGGTCGAGATAGAGCCGGCCCGCCGGTTGCTCCTTCCAGCAAATGATCTGATGATCGGCCTGCGGATGCGTTGTGCCATAGTGTTGCTTCTGCGCGGCGAACTGCATTTTCACGAACATGTCTTTCTGCTCCGGCGTCCACGGGACATGGGCCAGTTCCGCGGCGCGTGTGCTGGCGTAGAGGCGCAGAAGCAGATCATCATCACCCGCCTGCACCGGCCGGAGATTGATTTCGCCATCCTGAATCATGAGTCTTGTTTGCGGTAGCGATGGAAGACCGCTTCGTAGGTGGCGCCGTCTTCCTTGGCTCCCAGCGGCGTCAGGAACAGACTGAACGTACCCAGGCGCGGGTGCTCCATTTTCCAGATTTTCTGCGGCAGCACAGAAGAAACCGGCCCGCGAAAAACCACGGAGAAACACTCCATCTTGGGCGAAGTGGGGCGCTCCCCAACCTCGATGAGTTCCAATTCGATTGCGGCGTCAGTGCCGGTTTGCACTTTGAACTTACTGTGCAGCTGTTCGGTGAAAATGCGGCTGTTCAGCTTTTCCAGGCCGTCTGATTTTTCTTTAGGATTCTCGGACATGGATTGCCAGTCTAAACTGGCGGGCGCTCCATCTGCCAATAAATTTCATCTTCGCCGGTCTTGATAAATCCCAGACGCTGGTAAAGACGCAGCGCTCCGCCCTCACTGAGGAACCGCGTTCCGATTCCCTGGCCACGGAATTCATGCAACAGCGCGATATCCACCAGCAACAGGAAACCCGCGTCACGCTGCACCAGAATGCGTCCGATCGGACGCTCCCCGGCGCAGATGATCCGGTGGTCCGCGCCGGGATACGAGGCTTCATACCAGTTGCTTTGCGCGCCGAACTGCATGCGCAAGAAAGTTTCTTGTTGCGGAGCGCTCCATCCCCAGGCGGCCATTTCTTCCTGCCGCGTACTGGCATAGATGGCGAAGATGACTTCCCTGTCATCCGGGCGAAATGGCCGGGCGGAGATCTCCATTACTCTCGAAAGAACTTTCCCGCACGCTCCATCAAGGTCCGCACTGCCTGATGCAATTCGACCAGACCTTCAGTATCGAAATCGATGTCGCCGCTGTCGATGTCGTGGGCCACGTCGCGCACCAGCTGGGTCACGATCCTCATGCGTTCGGTCATGACCTTGGGAAGCAGTTTGTAAGGATCGCCGCCGGTGCGGTCCTGCTCTTCCAGCCAGTGTTGCATGGCGGCAGTGGACTGGCGCGCGTGGTCAATGGCCTGGCGAAACTCCATCAGGATCTTCACGTTGACCATGCCGGTCTTCACCGAGCGCTGCAGGTTTTCCAGGTCTTCATCCGTCTTCTTCAGCCGGGAAGTAATCTCGCCTTCAGGTATGTTGTCTGCCATGGTGCTTTGGCCTCCCTTTCACTACGGGAACGTTACTCTGACATTGAACCGTGGAATGCTTAACACAGATTTACACGGATTACACCGATAGAGCAACCAGGCAGTCGCGGGAACCAAAATCCGAAGAAAAGGTGACAAGCAGGCTGTCCCCCGCTTTGACCCTTTCTCCTGGAATCGCAGTTCGCGGTCCGCAGTAAGTTGCCGAAAACGGACAATATTGACGCTGTTGACGCTGATTTTTTTGTCGCTCACTCTTGCGCTCTGCAACATTCTATATTTCTCTGGAATCAAAACGGCACAGAGGCCAAATGCGTGAGTACACATGAATTCAACAGAACTCGGTCCAACGGAATCTCGCGTCGATCACTTTTTGTTTGGTTCTTGAGCGCCGCCGCCGGTCTCGCGTTGAGCGCGTGTTCCAATTCGAACCACGAGCCAACCGCTAATGCCGCTGCCACGTCCACTGCGGCCGGTGCGGGGGCCCTGCCTGATCCTTGCTCGCTGATCACTCCGGCAGAAGTTGAAACTGCCTTGGGAAAGGGCGCCACAATGACCCCTTTCTTCAATCAGCGGATTGACATGCACGAATGTCGCCTGAAGCCTGCCAGCGCCGGCGCCATAGAAGAGGTGCTCGTCATCGTCCATAAAGCCGATCTATGGGACGGTATCAAAAAAGCCATGCTGCCGCCCAGCAGCGATTCGAAGTTGGCGCCCGGTCTCGGCGACGACGCGTTCGTGGGGAGAGCTGTTGGCTACAATGTGCGCAAAGGAAATAAGTATGTACAGGTATTTGGCGCCGTCACCAACAATGATGCGGCCAATGACAAGGCCACCCGCTACCTCGCGGAAAGGGCCATTTCCCGTCTCTAGTGCGGCTCTTCCTGACGCGCCATAGCGTCGATTTTACAGCTGAAAGAAACGGGACGGCCTTTAGCAGCCGTCCCTTTCCGTGCGTTGCTTCGTTAACTTGTTACTGGCACTTGTTACTGGTCGTCGTCTCCGTCGGAGGTGCGCTCGCCGGTGACGGGATCAAGCAACAATTTGTCGTTGTGCCCGTGGAAATCGAACATGTTGGTCAGAGAGCCGGCCTGTTGGTCCAGGGAATTGCCGCCGATTCTCGCGCCGCCTAGCCAGTTGTCTTCGATAAAGCGGGTCACGGACGAAAGGTCCGTAATGGAGTGGTCCACAAAATTGGATTTCGCAAAAGGTGAGATCACCAGCAGGGGCTGGCGTGGGCCGTAACCGCAGCGACCTTGTACGGGGTTAGTTGCCGCATTGGGACCACCGCACAAGCCAGGACCATTGAGCCCATCAAACGCCGTGGCTGACTGGCTCACGATGGGAGACATCTGGTGGTCGTACCAGCCGTCAGAATCGTCGTAGAGAATAACCACGGCTGTGTCGTTCCACTCGGAAGAGTTCTGCAGGCGATTCATGATGTCCACCACGAACTGCTGCTCCGCCAGCGGATCGGAGTATCCAGCGTGGCCGTCCTGGAATCCGGGAGCCTTCAGAAAGCTGACTTCGGGCAGGTTGTCGGCATTGAACGCGGCCCAGAAATCCGTGATGTCGTACTGATGGTTGGCCTGGTCTCCCTGACGTCCGATCAATGCCACCGAGGTCGGCGGCAGATGGTTGGGATTTGAAGTTGAAAGGTAGTACTGGAACGGCTCGTGATGGGGAATGTAGTCGCCCTTGGGTTTTCCGTCACTTCCAATGTGGCTTGCCGTGCAATCGCGGAAACCGCCCTGGAACCATCCCCAGGTGATGCCTTTCGCGTTCAAAAGATCGCCGATGTTCTTTCCCGTCATCTGAACGGTCTCACGCGTGGAGCATTTGTCGAAAGCAGGCTGGGCGTCGCCGATGAGCGAACCGGAGGCAACGTCAAAAGCCAGAACGACCGGGGCCAGGTTCTTCGGTACTGCGCCAGTCGTGTCCCCGGAAATCAGGTTGATGGCGCCGGGCGAGGACGGACCAAACGTAGTGGAGAAGGAATTGTCGCTCAGGGCGAAGTGTTGGGCGTAGTTCCAGAATGCGGTGACAGTGTTGCCGTCGAAATATCCCATCACGTCAGTCTTCGCGCAGGTCAGTGTTCCGTCGGTTCCGGGACCGTTGCCCACCGTCTGCACAAACAGGTCCATGTTGCCGCCATCGAAAGCGCGCTGCTCATCGCGATAGTTGTGGCCCTGGTCGCAAGTAGGGGCATGCGAGCGGTCCAGCCGGAACGGATTTACCTGGTTCAGATTGTGATCGAGTAATCCGGCCGCGAGAAGCCCATTCACCGTAGGCGTGCCGCGCCGCGCCACGAAGCGAGGTTCGCCCGCGGGATTGGCGGCAAACGGATACGTCCCGAAGTAGTGATCGAAAGATACGTTTTCCTGGAATATGACGACGAGATGCCTGATCGGTGTCGCCGTGCGATGTTCTTTTTCCTGCGCGCCGACCGTCAGGCCGGCGCCGAGCAATAGGAAAGCGAGAGTAGTGGAGGCAATCGCGGTTAACGACCACTTTGGTGTTACTTGGAACAACATGGGGGCTGTCTCCTTAGCGGAATAATCGAACCGGAAAAAACTCTAAAGCGCGAATGTTGATGACTAGTTAGCGGCAAGTTAAAACTGTCTGAATCCTTTGGATTGAGCCGCGTTGTTTGCAGAGCAAACCTTTCATACTCCTTTAACAATGACCGTGTAGGCTCCCCATAGCAGAGCTGTATTTGTGGTGCAGGAATCCATTCGAGGAGCAGGTCAGAAGTGGCTACAGCTGGAGATCTGAGCGTTGGACTGAACCAGAAAATCTTCGTTGTCGAAGACGATCTGGATATTGCCCGCCTGGTGCGTCACCATCTGGAAAACTCGGGATATCGCGTGCGCAGCTTCATTACTACGGCGGGCGTGCTGCCTGAAGCGCAGCGAGAACGGCCGTCGCTCCTGCTGCTGGACATCATGGTCCCCGGGGGTGATGGTCTTGAGTTGTGCCGCCAGGTACGACGGTCTGGCGCGCCGGTTTCCGGCACGCCGATTGTGTTTCTCACGGCAAAGACAACCGAGGTCGACCGCGTTCTCGGTCTGGAGATGGGCGCGGACGATTACATCACTAAACCTTTCAGCCCGCGCGAACTGGTGGCCCGGGTCAAAGCCGTGTTGCGCCGCTGTGAATCTCCTCTTCCCGTCGCCGTCATCAGCGCAGGCGAACTGGAGATCGACACCGGGGCCATGGTCCTGAGCGTGCGCGGGAATCCCATCACCACCACAGCGACTGAGTTTCGTTTGCTGCACTACCTGGCAGAGCACGCCGGGCGTGTCTTCACGCGCGACCAGATTCTTGACGCCGTGTGGCGCGAAACCACATTCGTGAGCCCTCGCTCGGTGGACGTTTATGTAAGGAAGCTGCGGGAAAAGATCGAGCAGGACCCGGAACAGCCGCGTTATTTAAAGACCGTCCGCGGGACCGGTTACCGCTTCGAAGTGCCAAGATAAAGCATCGGCCGCTCCGGGGCGTTCATCTGAAGGGCAGAGAGTTTTTACACGTGGTTCATCTGCGCTTAATCGTCATTCGTTAGACTTCAGATATAGATGCTGAGAAAGATCGGTAACTCACTATGACCCAGGCTGTAGCACCCACGTCCATTGAAAGACAGATCGCCAACCTGCTCATCAAGATGGGACAGGAAGTGGAAAAATCCGTCAATCAGGCGATTGGATCACTCCTGAACTGGGAACAAAGTGTTGCCGCCGACATTCTCGATCGAGAGCGGCTCATCAATGAAATGGAATTGGCCATTGACAAGGCTGTTTCCTCGGCGCTCGCGAATGGAACATGCTCAAGGCCGGAAATCAAGGCCGCTGCCTCCGTTCTCAAGATCAATAAAGACCTGGAGCGCCTGGGAGATCTGGCGGCCAATATCCCCCGGTGCATGATTGCGACATCCGAAAAAGAAAGACCGGCGGACACGTCGGAATTGCAGCCAATCGCGATTGCGACTTCGCATGTTTGCCGGCAAACGCTTCGCGCCCTCGTGCGCCAGGACCTGGTGCTGGCAAGCAACGTCGCCCGCGCAAGCGCCGCGGTAGACGCGTTTCGCGGCTACGCCGCCGGCCGTATCGGACAGCGCCCCGCCAGACAAGGCGACATCACCCTGTCGCTGGCTTCGCAATATCTGGAGGAGATGGCGGACGTTGCCGGCAGCCTGGCGGAAAATCTTGCCCTTTTTCTGGCTGAGAAGCGCGGCCAAAGCCCTGTAGGTTGCCAGCTCGCAAGCTGAGCTGCTCGACCGGAATCCACCGAATATTTACAGGCTTTTAATCGTAGTTTGATTCAATTGAGCTATAGATTGGCCTGCAAGCATGTACTCGCAGCGCCCGCATCTCGCCGGGCAGAAGTATATGGTACTTATGAATTCTCCGGCCGTAGTTTCTCCTCCCGAGTCCCCAGGCAGGCCTGACCTGGTGGAACTCACAATGGATGCTTGCAAAGTCGCGAAGCGAGCGGCATCCAGCGCGATCGACGGTCTCATTAACGGCTCCCTCACCGCATTGCAATCGGTGCGCGACTGCGAGGAAAAACTCGACGACCTTGACCGCGAACTGGACCAGCAACTGGCCAGCGCCATCACGCGTGTAACGCCGGCGCAAGCGCGCGAATTGCTGGCGTGCATGAAGCTCATGCTCGACCTGGAACGCGTGGGCGATCTTATCGCCAGTTTTGCCGAGCGCGCGTCCATCGTGAAGCACCGGCTCGACATGGATGACGTAGCCCTTCTGACCAAGATGGCGTGCCTGCTGGAAAACATGCTCGACCAGATGATGTGGTCGTTCAAAGAGCGCAACGTTGAACTGGCGATCCGCGTACTGCGTTCGGACCTGGAAATTGACCGTATGCGCAATCTTCTGGTCGTCCGGCACACCGAGGACAGCTCCGCCTTCCGCGGACAAGAGAGCCTGCATGTTCTTTCCATGGCCAACGCGATCGAGCGGGCCGGCGATCACGTGAAGAACATGGCGGAAGAGCTCTGCCACCTCGCCACCGGCCACACGGTCCGTCACCTCATGCGCGACAAAGACAAGCCTTTCGAGCAACTCTTCCTGGATTGGCTGGCAAAGCATGGCCAATCCAAGCGATAGCGTCCGCGCCGCTTCAATAGCCGGTCGAACGCTGCCTTCCTATATTGTTCGCGGCACTCAGCAGATGGTAATCTTGCTGGGTTGATCTGGAGTTGGGGGCGCGTGGCCGTAGACGACAAGCAGTCCGGACATGGAACAATTCTGCTGGTGGAGGATGATCCGGCCGATGCCCAATTGCTCATGCGGGCATTCCAGCGGGCCGGCGTAAAGAATCCCATCAAACATCTGCCCCGCGGAGACACTGCCCTCGGCTATCTGGAAGGCGTGAATCCCTACTCTGACCGCACGCTGCACCCGCTGCCTATTCTGATGATCCTCGATTTGAAACTGCCTGGGATGTCCGGACTGGAGCTGCTGCGGTGGATCCGGCAGCAACGTCATCTCCGCCGCATTCCTGTGCTGGTCCTCACGTCAGAGACTGACGACGCCTTTTTGGGAGCTGCCTACGATGCCGGCGCAAACTCTTATCTGCTGAAGTCCTTCGACCCGGCCGAGATTGACCGCGCTGTGAACCTGATCGTCAACTATTGGCTTAGTTTGAACGAATCTCCAATGGTTGTCAGTCCCACCCCGTAACCAGCGATTACACGCACCGCGCGCCGGGCAAGCAGAAACTTCCGCTTGCGACATCAGACTTCTAGTAAAGTAAGCCTGACCGCGAACCGGCATCTGGGGTCTCGTTTTACGGCCCGCGGTTCGTGAACGTCAGGTGCGTGTTGAAAATATTCGATACAAAAACCGTTCAGGTCATCACTACTGTCCTCGCCTTCGTGGTCGTGCTGCTGTTTTTTTACGCAGCCTGGCGGGCGATCATCACTTTCTTGTTTGCCATCTTCTTCGCCTATCTGCTGGAGGGTCCGGTAGACCGTCTGCAACCCTGGCTGAAAGGCTCGCGATCCGCGGCAATTATCGTGGTCTATCTGGTGCTGATCGCCGGACTGATCGGGGCATTCTTCATTGTCGGCCCTTCGATTGGCCAGGAAGCCCAGAAGCTGGCGCAACAGGCCCCGAAATGGAGCAGCCAGATCAGCTCCGGCAGAATCGCTTATGAAGTCGGCGGGCAGCGCGGCTGGAGCTCGGAAACACAAAAGCGCATTGAGGATTTCCTGCAGACCCATCGTCAGGAAGTCATCACCGCTACGCAGAATTTCGTGCTCCGCGCGGTCAGGACAATCCAGAGCTTGTGGTGGCTATTCCTGGTCCCGATCCTGGCAATTTTCTTCCTTAAGGACGGGCGCAAATTGGTCGACGCAGTCATCAAGTCCGTGCGCGGAAAGACCAACCAGCAGATTGTTGCCGATACTTTGGCGGAAATGAACACCATGGTGGGCGGCTACCTCCGCGCGCAAATGGCACTGGCTGCGCTGGCCATGGTCGTGGTTACGCTTGTTACCTGGGCCATGGGAGTTCCCTACGCCTTCGCGGTAGGGCCGGCCGCGGGCGCTTTGGAATTTATTCCTGTTGCCGGTCCGCTCATTGGCGGAGTGCTCGTGCTGGGTGTCGCATTTTTTGCCAACTACAATCACCTGCTTTGGCTGTTTGTGTTCCTGCTGGTCTGGCGCGGTATTCAGGACTACGTGACTTCACCACGCATCATGGGAAGACAGTTACGTCTGCACCCGCTGGCCGTGCTCTTTGGAATTCTTGCCGGGGGCGAAGTTGCGGGCGTGATCGGCGTGTTTCTATCTATTCCTGTAATCGCCACCTTGCGAATCGTTGTCCGAACTCTTGACCACTACCGCGTGGTAACTACTAAAACGGCAGATTGAAATTCTGCTGGGGCGGAAAAGTAGGGGAGCCCCGGATCGTGGAAGTGAGGAGCTCCCCTGGTGAGCTGTGAGGTATTCAAATGGTTGTTACGTTTATACATGGCATAAGCAGCGCAAATAGTTAAAATCCCATTAATTCAAGTGCATTTGCCTGTGGAAAGCTCGACCGTGATTCCCACATAAATGCTGATCTCAATGCACAGGCTGTACAGGCTCCCGATAGTTGAAGTAAGCCCAAACCTGCTCCGACATGCGAGCGATCGCGTCTTCCAGTTCGCTGTATAAGCGGGGTCACAACTAGTCCAATATCATTTGCTATGTAGGGTGGAAAGTCGCCGGTCTTGTGCGGCGCAGACACGTTGTCAAGATACTTTGGAATCCGCGTGCGCATCTGTTGCTGGCCCATGATGCGCAGCATCTCTTTGCACGACTTCTCGCTGGCCGCCTGGTTGAGCGCAATCATCTCCAGAAGTTTTCCCATATCGCGCGCGCTCGATAGCCCGTAAGGATGCTTGCCCTCAAAGTGGAAGCGTTCAACCTCGGCATCGGTAAGTTTGTCAGGGAAGCCGCGCGTGAAGAGCTCTTCCGGCGACAGCTTTGACCAGCTGGGATCGCCTGCTTCCCCGAGTGCGCGAAACCACTCGAACGACGTTCCGGTCGCCGTGATGTTGTTGAGCCCGAGTTGGCGCATCGAGTCGGTAACGTGCGCCGGACCGCCGACGCGGGCGAAGGTCATATCGGTCCCCGTGTTGTCGCTTTGAATGATCATCAGCTCAATGGCATCGTGCACGCTGAGGTTCAATCCGTCATTCAGCGTGCGCAACACTCCAGTGCCAAAGCGCTTGTCCGCGGTCTTCATCACGATGCGGTCACTAAGATTGAGCTTGCTAGCGTCAACCTGGCGAAAAGCATCGACTAGCAGAGGAATCTTGATGGCGCTCATTGTGTCCATCACGTTGTCCGCGTTGATGGCAATCTGCTCGCCGGTGTCCAGCGACTTGATGTAAATGCCCCAGTCCGCGCTGACACTCTTCGACGTACGCTCCAAACTGTGCTTGAGCAGATCAATGGGCTTGGGCACGGACGCGGTCTGCCCCAAAAGGCTGGAGCAAAAAACAAGAGAGGCAATCAGCAGAACGATGCTTTGCAGGGATGTCTTCATCGGAGTTCTGACTCCTTGATCAAGTTGGGAAATGCGTTAGAGACCTTGGCCGCGGATCAAGCGGATGGCATCAAGTGCTTCACCTGCCTGGCCGCCGCCCTCAGCTTCTTCGTCAACCTTATCTCCTTCACCGGGAGCCAGAAAGAGATTCGATTCGAGGCCATACTGGCGGGTATAGAGATCGTAGTAGCGCCCATGCAAGCCGAAAAGCGTTTCGTGATTACCCCGTTCTACGATCCTTCCCGCTTCCACGACTAAAATCTGGTCGGCCTGGCGGATGGTCGAGAGCCGGTGCGCGATTACAAATGTTGTCCGGCCTTGCATCAGATATTTCAGGCCTTGCTGAATGTAGGCTTCCGATTCCGAATCCAGGCTGGATGTGGCCTCATCGAGAATCAGAATCCGCGGATCGGCCAGCACAGCGCGCGCAATGGAGACGCGCTGGCGCTGCCCGCCGGAAAGCTTCACACCCCGTTCACCGACGATAGTGTCGTACTTGTCGGTGAACTTCTGCGCGAATTCATCCACGTGCGCGATCCGGCAGGCCGCCATGATCTCTTCTTCCGTAGCGTCAGGGCGAGAGAACGCGATGTTTTCCCGAATGGTGCCATCGAACAGAAAAGATTCCTGCAACACTACTCCGAGCACGCTGCGATAGGAATCGAGACGAACGGTGCTCAAGTCCACGCCGTCTATGGTCACACGTCCGGCAAGCGGTTTGTAGAAAGCAGCTACAAGTCCCACGATGGTGGACTTTCCCGATCCTGAAGATCCCACTAACGCAGTTACGCTGCCGGGCTTGGCTTCAAAGCTCACGTCTTGCAGGACGGGTTTGCCGGCCTCGTAAGAAAAATCCACATGCTCGAAGTTCAGCTGTCCTTTGATTTCCGGCATCACGACCGTGCGCTGCGGATCTGTGTGTTCGGGCGATTCGCTCAAGACCTCGCGCGTCCGGTCGAGCCCGGCAATGGCTTCCGTAAGCTGCGTGCCAATCGCAGTAATCTGCACCACCGGCGCTGCCAGATAAACCATCAGCATGTTGTAGAGAAAGAGCCCGCCGACGGTCATTTTTCCGGCAAAGATCTCTTTCGCCCCGATGAACATGGTGATGGCGCCAACCAGCCCGATCAGCAGCGCGGATGATGAGCCCATTACAGATGTGGCAGTAAGCGTTTTCAGCACGTTCTGGAGAAGTCTTTCCACGCCGGCGCTGAACACTTTTTGTTCCCGCTCCTCGGCGTAGTAGCCCTTGACCACGCGGACGCCGCCCAGCGACTCTGTCAGCCGTCCCGTTACCTCGGCGTTGATCTTGCTGCGTTCCCGGAAAATCGGCCGGATCGTCCGGAAGGCACGCTGCAAGAACAGGGTAAAGAAAAGGAGAGCTCCGACCGCGACCGCTGTCATAACGTAGTTGATACGGATCATCATGACCAGAACGATCGTGGCGGTCAGCAATCCGCCTAGAAGCTCCATCTGCCCGGTGCCAATCAGGTTGCGCACGCCTTCCACGTCCGTCATGATTCGCGCCACCAGCGTTCCGCTCTTGGTGGAATCGTAGAAACTCACGGGCAGCCGGCTTACATGGGCGTGCACTTCGCGCCGGAGTTGCGCGATCACACGCTGGCCTTCCTTGGACAACAATTGCGTCAACGTAAACGACGCTGCTACCTGGATGAGGCTCGCCAGCACTACGCCTCCAACCAGCGGAAGCAGTAAGTTCATGTGCCGCTTGCCGATGACGTCATCCAGCAAAATCTTGGTGGCTTGGGGAAGGGCCAGCCCGGAGATGCTCCGGATCATGAGAATCACAAAACCCAAAAGCAACATCGGCCAGCGGGGAAGGATCAACGCCCAGATCTGCGGCAGGACCGACCTGATTTGCTGCGCCGTGGATTTCTTCTTTTTGGGCTCGGCCAATGCAGACTCCGGGAAATGCGGTGGTTGTAATCAGCTTAACATTTCAAGATGATGGCCCCCTTCGCGAAGGTGCACAAAATCAATGCCGGAAAGAGGCTTTCGAACTGGAATCTTCGTGAGGCACAAGCACCTGCTCCGCCGTTCGCGGAATTCCCGGAAGCAGCCAGCGGAAAACGGCTGTTGCCGCCAATGCTCCCACGAACTGCATTGCGGTGAATGCAGGCGCATCGGACCGCCGAATGCCGGCAAACGTGTCAGTAAAAGAGCGCGCCAGCGTGACAGCCGGATTCGCGAAGGAGGTGGAAGCCGTAAACCAGTATGCCGCGGTAATGTACGCACCCACGGCAAACGGCACCACGGCGGCCCGCGATCGCGAGCATCCCCAGATTGCGGCGAGCAATCCGAAACTGGCCACGAACTCGCTGAAGAGTTGAGCCGTGCCTGTTCTGGCATGATGGGAGGTCTGAATCATCGGCTGGGCAAACATCAGGTGCGCGACGTAAACTCCGACCATCGCGCCGGCGCACTGCGCAACAAAGTATCCGGGAACGCGCGCCCACGGAATACCACGCTGTGTCGCGTCCGCCAGGGTTACCGCTGGATTAAAATGCGCGCCGGAAACTGGACCGAAAGCAAGAATCAGCGCTACCAACGCTGCGCCGGTTGCGACGCTGTTGGCGAGCAAAGCAATAGCAACGTTTCCGGCAGCCAGCTTCTCGCCCATGATCCCGGAACCGACGACCGCGGCCAGAAGAAATACCGTGCCCAGAAATTCAGCCACAAAGCACCGGAACGCGCTCTTCATGCTTCACCGATCCGCTTCATCTCGGATTGGAGCGCCAATTTGCTCAAGGTGGCAAGCGGCAGAGCGAGGAACAAACTGATTCTGCGGTCGAGCATGATATATGCGTCGCGAAACGCTCGCGCGACTTGCTCCGGCGTTCCCTGGACCGCAGCGGGATCGGGAACTCCCCAATGCGCGGTCATGGGCTGGCCCGGCCATATCGGACAGACCTCATGCGCAGCGTTATCACATACGGTAATCACAAAATCCATTTTCGGGGCCTCTGGCCGGCTGAACTCTTCCCAGCCCTTGCTGCGCAGTCCGTCGACAGGCAGGCGCACGGCTTCCAGTTGCCGCAAGGCCTCAGGACGCACAACACCGGAGGGGTGACTACCAGCGCTGAAGGCGGCAAAATTCGGAGAGCCTTTGCGCCGCAGGATGGCCTCCGCCATGATCGAGCGGGCCGAATTTCCTGTGCATAGAAAAAGGACGTTGTAATGGTCTCTCATCCGAATCTCCCTAAGCCGGCCCTATGCGCAACAACCTGGTGCACAGCAAGCGGCAGGTTTGGTGGCACGTACAAACGCACTCATGAACTGGCCTTCCACCTGCGCAGCGATCGCGTCAATGTCGATGCCTTGCGCGGTCAAAAACGTGCGCGCATCTTCAATGCTGTAAACGCGTGTGGGCTCGATCTCGATGGATTTGAAACCTGCTTGGATGAGTTTGGCCGTGTAGTCTGAATCGGAGAGCGCGCCAGCAATGCAGCCAACCCAAAGCAGAAGGCTCTTGCGGATCTCGTCCGGCACTTCGCCGCGCACCACAACATCCGACACGGCGAATCGTCCGCCCGGCTTCAGCACGCGGAAGGCTTCGCGCAACACCTGGTCCTTGTCCGCGGAGAGATTGATCACGCAGTTCGAGATGATGACGTCCACGGAATTATCGGGCAGCGGAATGCGCTCGATTTCGCCCTTCAGAAATTCAACATTCTCCACGCCGGCTTTTTTCTGGTTCTCGCGGGCGAGCGCGAGCATGTCGTCGGTCATATCAAGACCGTAGGCCTTGCCGGTCGGTCCCACTCGCTTGGCGGAGAGAAGCACATCGATTCCACCACCCGAGCCGAGATCGAGCACCGTCTCGCCGGGATTGAGTTGCGCCAGCGCCGTGGGATTGCCGCATCCCAGAGAAGCCTTTACAGCCGCTTCGGGGACAGTACCGGTCTGCGAACTGTCATAGAGACCGCTGGTGATGGGATCAACATCAGTACCGCAGGCGGAAGCGCCACAGCAGCCATTCGTTTCTCCGGCGGCGACGCGTCGGGCCGCCTTGCCGTATTTCTCTTTCACGATTTCCTTGATATCCGCTGTGCTCATAATCCGCTCCTGTGTAATCGGTCAACGGCAGCGCATGATCTGCTGCGGCTCAATGGCCTTGTTGCGCGTACAGCACTCGGCGTAAAGAAAGCCGAGGAGTTCTTGAAGCGCTTCAGTGCTCGCGGTGTAACGCAAATACGTTCCCTCACGCTGGACGTGCACCAGACTCTCGTTCTTCAGCTTGTCCAGATGATGGGAAAGCGTGGAGTTGGGAATCCCAAGCTCCTCGCCGATTTCGCCCACGACCATTCCTTCCGGGTGCGCCGAGAGCAGCAGACGCATGATGCGCAGCCGCGGCTCAGTTCCCATGGCAGCTAGCATGTCGGCGTAGCGGGCAACGTCTTGGGTTTCTTGTTTGGGCATGTCCATCCTTCGATATTTCTATTGTTATAGAAATATAGAAGGATGTCAACCGTCTTATTTCGCTTCAGTCCGATGCCGTGCAAACGTCCGCGCCAGATCCGGTTTATCTGAGACTAACTGCTCGATCTGCGCGACGATCTCAGGCGAAGGCATGGAGCGCAGAAGGGCTTCGACGGCGAATGACGCATCACGCGATTCCCTCCGTACCAAATCAAGAAGAAACTCGAGCGCCTCAGGCTGTCGCGTGAGCGCGATCGCCGAAAACAGCACCGAATGAAACCACGGATCGTGCTGTTGCTGAAGCTGTTTTTTGCCGGCAGCGTCATCGGCAGTTTCGAGAAAGCGAGCAATCCATGGAATTGCTCTGGCTCCTTCAATGCGCAGGACGGCGCTGTAGCAAGCGCCCAGAACTTCCGGCTCGTCGGAACCAATCAACGCACGCAGCCGCAACAACAATCCCGCCGAATAGGAACCGATTTGCTCAATCGCCCGCACTGCTTCCACCCGCACAGACTTGTCTGCGTCTCGCAGAAGATCAAGCAAGTGCATGAGCAACTGGTTTTCCGGCACGCTGCGGCATTGCACCAACGCCAGCGCACAGGTCCCGCGCAGAGTGCCGGCGGTATCGGAGCGTCCGCCCCAGACGGGCTCAAGCTGTATGTGCTTCATGCCGCGCAGAAAAACATCCGGCTCCTGATACTCTAACGCCGCCAGCGCACGGCTGATGGCATTCTTCGCCCAGCACTGCGGATCACTCTTGATGGGATCGTCCAAAAAACGATCATACGCAGTCAGCAGTTCGGGTAGGAGTTCG
>WNFG01002265.1_pt1 | contig 16133 bp, 10 predicted proteins | sample 5400431 | NCBI WGS metagenome assembly WNFG01 (sample SAMN13153346, study PRJNA577476) | soil metagenome | isolation source: 120 cm saprolite under Douglas fir tree site 2 hole 3 replicate 2 | place: USA:California | collected 2015-04-18 | reverse complement strand
TCAAAGTAACCCCGCACCGTCATCATCCCCAGGTGCTTGGCGGAGAATTCGACCTGCGTGTGGTACGGGTCGAGCTGCCAGTTGGCCATGGAGGACCTCCTTGCCTCGGGTCACCAGTCTGGATGCGGCGCCGAACGTGCTACCGCAGTCGTGATCGTAGTTCGAGCTGAGCTGAAGCGCTCCCATTCTTCTGGGGGTTACCCCTCCATATGACCGCCTTCTTCTGGGGGTTACCCCTCCATATGACCGCCGCTGAGATCCGCGCCGTCGAGCGGTGGCCGTCAGCCCGGCGCAGCGCCTGATCGTCGCCCTGGCGGCGGTCCACGCCGCCCGCCCGGCTGCGATCCGGGAGCTCACGCTGGATGACCTCGACCTGCCCAACCGGCGCATCACCATCGCCCGGCACGCCCGGCGAGCTCACCTACCGGGCCCTCCGAGCCTGGCTCGGCCATCGCCGCACCGCCTGGCCGCGCACCCCCAACCAGCACGTCCTGATCTCCGAGAAGACCGCCTTCGGGACCGAGTCCGTCAGCCAGGGCTTTCGCGATCATGAACGACGCGTGGACCGTCCCGTCGGGCGCGACCGCGACCGCAGGATCCCACGAATTGACGTTTTGAGCCGACCGCGTTCCCGCAGGTCGCCGCGCTGCTGGTAGCACAACTCCGGGTCGGCGGCCACACCGGCGTGGGTGGAGCGGGTGCTGCCCGATTTCGTCATCGCGCAGGTGGACGGCCGCTGCCTCGCGGTCGGCGTAGCGTGCGGCGCCGGCCAGGCCGACGACGCTCCAAACGCGCCAGCGCCGCCAAGCTCGCCAGATCCGGGATGCGGCTGAACTACCGGCCACCCGGCCACCCGGCCGACGGCCAGGCAGCTTAGGACCCGGCGTTCCACGTGTGAGTTGTGCTCCAGCGCCTGGTGAAGATAGGTGCCACCTGGCCGTTAGGCCGATCCCGTCCAGGCCCGCTGGAGATCAAGCAGGACTCCACACGACCTCCTGCAAGCCCGCCACGTGCGCGCGTAACGGCCCCGCGGTGCCCGGCGTTTCCCCACGTGTAGGGCCTCTTCCTCGTGAGGTCCCGGCTTGTCCGACGCAGGCCGGGACCCCACCCTGGGTACGATCCGGCCGGGCCATGCTGGCCAGCCACGGGCCTATGCTGCACAGGATCCGGCAGCTCAGCCAGGGAAGGGCAGGGTGTGTCCATACCAGCGTGATGCTCGCCGGCCGGTACCGCCTGGAGGGCAGGATCGCGCCTGGCGGTGTGGGTGAGCTGTGGCGGGCAACCGGCATGGTGCCAGGCCGACCGGTGGAGGTGAAGTTGCGCAAGCAGCTGGCTGGCAGAACGTCACGAAATATCTGGCGGCAAGGCTCTGGCTCGTGCCCGGAGGAAGAATGACCGCGCCAGATCACGAAGTCCAGCGGTACCGGATAGTTGCCCGGGGCGAGAGCCCGGTGCTGCTGGGGGGCGTGGCTGACGGACTCCAGATCGAGTCAGGGCGGGGCTGGACGTCCGTCGTCGCCTCGGTACGTGATGAGTCCGAGCTCTGGGGATTGCTGGGCCGGTTCCAGGATTTCGCGATTCATGTCGTCAGCATCAATGAACTCGGCGCTGAGGTGATGCGGCCCCGGACCGTGACTGGCGGCCGCCGGGTGAGCCACGGCGGCGAATCGGCTGGGGGGTGGCGAGAGTGGCTGGCTGGCGCGGCAGCGAATGATCCGGACGTGCTGGCACGTGCCTTGGGCCCGGTCGCGGGCAACATCGATCTGTCCGGACTGGACATCAGAACCCACGCGCTGGTGTGCCTCGCCGGACTGGTGGCCGCCGGTGAGTTCCACGACTCAATCCGATCCGCGTATGACGCGGCCCTCGACCGCGGCGTGACCGGCGCCGAGATCACCGGCGTGCTCGTTGCCCTCCTTCCCGTGCTGGGCGCCGACCGTATCGCAGCCGCCGCGGCCACTGTGCTGGGCTGTTCCTGAGGCCGAGCCGCACCCTTCCATGCGCCGGGGTAGCTTGTGCCGTCTTGGTTTTCGCGGGCGGCTGATGGCGTAGCGGCGGCCGGTGCCCGCGCCGACGCCGAACAGCCGGTAGGACGGCCGAGCTTATTGGGCGCCTGTGACCTGCAGGAATCGTCACGAACTGGCCGTCACCTTGCTGACGAACCAGGCTGCTTGCGCCAGGGCGCTGTCGGCGGCAGCGAGCAATCCGGGTTGTAGCGCGAAGTCGTGCCACATGCGCGGCCACCTGGTGTATGTCACGTCCACCCCGGCGGCCGAAGCGCTGGCGGCCAGCAGCTCGGCGTCCGGGGCGAGCAGCTCGCCGGCTGCGGCTTGGATCAGTAGCGGCGGCAGCCCTGAGTGCGCGGCGCGCAACGGCGAGACCAAGTGGTCGGCCCATGTGGACGGGTCGGCGTACGCGCGGGCGCAGGCGTCGAGCCAGTCCGGACTGAGCAGCACGTCCCGGCGCACCAGGTCCGGGACGGCCCGGCGGTCGCGGCCGAGATCAAGCCACGGCGACAGCAGGATGCAGCCTGCGGGCAGGTCCTGGCCCTCGTCACGCATCGACAGGAGCAGGGCTAGGGCGAGTCCCCCGCCTGCCGAGTCGCCCGATACCACCACCAGGTCCGGCTTGGCCTCAGCGGACAGCACTGTCATAAGCGCGCGGGCATCCTCAAGTGCCGCCGGATAGGGATGCTCGGGTGCCAGGCGGTACTCGGGCAGCACGACCTGGCAGCCTGCCTGGGAGCTCAGGTGCGCCGCCCACGACCGCGCCGTAGTCGCTGAGCCCAGACAATAGCCGCCGCCGTGAAAGTGGATCACCGTTCGCTGTGAACCCGAGCCCCGGGCCGACACCACCTCGGCGCGCACTCCGCCTATGGCCTGCTCGGCGAACGTAGTACCGCGCGGCAGCAGCGAGGCCGGGATGAGCTGGTCCAGCCGTGTGCGCTGCGCCTGCCAGGGCAGAGCCGGATCGAGGCAGTGCCTGCCGAGCTGCCGCACCCCAAGGCGCATGACCGCGGTCGGCACGCGCAGCCCCCGGCGAGCGCGGCGGGCGGTCATGCCGCGCTGGTGCCGGCCGTGGCCGGCCGTTTCGGCATGACCCGGTACGCGGCAAGGTCAAAGCGCCGGACCCGGTACCGGTACAGGAACGTATGGTCGGGCCAGTTGTTAGTGTTGCGCCCGGAGGCCGTTGTGTACCAGCTGTGGCAGCCGCTCTCCCACACCGACGTCCGGCTGGCCGATTGCACCCAGGAGCTGAATGCGTCTTGCACTTCGGGGCGAACGTCAAGCCAGGCGAGGCGTTCGGCCTCGAGCGCCTGGATCGCGCCGAGCACGTAGCCGATCTGGCCTTCGAGCATGTAGATGATCGAATTGCCTCCGAGGTTGGTGTTAGGCCCGTAGAGCATGAAGAAGTTCGGGAACCCAGAAACTGTAATGCCGAGGTAGGCCTGCGGCCCGTCCTGCCAGGCCTCCTGCAGCCGCCAGCCGTCGAGGCCGGACACCAGCATCGGCGCCAGGAACTCCACCGCATTGAAACCGGTGCCGTAGATGATCACGTCCGCGGTGCGGGCCGTGCCGTCGGCGGTGACCATGCCGTCCCGGACTATCCGCTCGATCCGGTCCGTGACCAGGTCGACATCCCGCCGCGCCATTGCCGGGTACCAGTCGTTGGAAAACACCACCCGCTTGCAGCCCATCACGTAGTCGGGGATGCACTTGGCGCGCAACTCCGGATCGACGATCTGTCGGCGGAGCTGGTGGCGCCAGAGCTGCATTGGCCCGGCCAGAAGCTTCGGCGACAGGACAAAGCCACTGGTGAGCAGCTCGCCATAGAGGAAGATGCGCAGCCGGTCGGCCTTGCGCACCACGGGCAGCCGGTCAAACAGGGCCTGCTCGGCGTCACGGTACGGCCGGTCGGCCTTGGGCAGCACATAAGGTGCGCTGCGCTGGTAGACGTCGACGTGGCCGGCGATCTTGGCGATCTCGGGCACGAACTGGATCGCGCTGGCCCCGGTGCCGACGACGGCCACACGCCGGCCCTGCAGGTCGACATCATGGTTCCAGCGGGCGGAATGCCACGAGGGGCCGGCAAACCCGTCCCGGCCGGCGACATCGGGAAGGGCGGGGCGGCCGAGTTGGCCCACAGCGCAGACGACCGCGGTCGCCTGCAGCGTGCCGCCATCGTCAAGAGTGAGGTCCCACACCGCGCGGCGCTCTTCGAACCCGGCTGCCACGACCCCGCAGCCGAAGCGTAGGTGTGGGCCAAGGCCGCGCTCGGCAACCAGCGCGTGCAGGTAAGCCAGGATCTCATCGCGCGCCGGGAAGCGTCGGCTCCAGCGCCAGGGCCGGAACGAGAACGAGTACAGATGTGACGGCACATCGCAGGTCAGGCCCGGATAGCTATTATCGCGCCAAGTCCCGCCGAGGTCATCAGCTCGGTCCACCACGACGAAATTCTCGATGCCCGCCTGCTTGAGCGCGATCGCCATGCCGATCCCGCCGAATCCGGCGCCGATGACCACCACCCGGTAAGGCATGGGCACTCCCTCGCGCTATGCATAGCACGCTGCCGCATGGGCCAGATCACCATGACCCCGGCACCGGCAGCATAACCGAACCGCGTTCGCATGCCAGCCCGCCGAGCAAGCCACGGCCCCAAGCGAGCCACGCCGGGCAGCAGGCGGCGTGTCACCACTTGGTGATGGCTATCCCTGCCGCATTGGCGAAGCCCGATCCACGATCGGTGAACGACCGTAAAGGAGCGACGTTACCGTTCGCAAAGCGGCCGTAGGCGTTGATGCGCTGTCTACGCTCAGCAGGTCCGGCCATGCCGAGGGTTGCAGATTTGCTTGGCGTCAGGAGACATCATGGTGGCGCCATCGACCTGACTGCGCTACCCCGTCCCGGCCAGGACGTGAGCCCGGTCAATATCGTTGGCGGATCTGATTGTCGTTTTCCGCCCTGCACCGCGGACTGACCGGGGGCTGCCAGATGGAACCTACTGCACCGATGTCCGCTTCGCCGGTACCCGCGCCCGGGCATGAGTCAGCGGCCCAGCGGGCCCGCGGCCTTGCCGCAGCGCGCCGGCGGGCCACTGCTCTCCTCGCGGGGGTAACGGTTCTGTTTGTGGCCGTGACTGCGGCCGGCGCCCACGGGATCCTTCTCGGCTACGTGCAGGCCGGCGCAGAAGCCTCCATGGTCGGAGGCGTTGCCGACTGGTTCGCGGTGACGGCCCTCTTCCGCCATCCCCTGGGCCTGCCGATACCGCACACCGCGCTGATCGTCGAGCGCAAGGACCAGTTCGCCGCCACCCTCGGCCAGTTCGTGCAGGAGAACTTCCTCAACGCCGACGTTCTTGCGGAGCGGATCCGCTCCGCTCGCCTCGTTCCCCGCCTGGCTGCCTGGCTGGCCGACGAGGCCAACGCCGCCCGCTTCGCCGGTCGCGCGGCGGATCTGGTCGTCACGGTGGCCGAGACTCTCCGCGATGAGGATGTCCAGCGCGTGCTCACCGCCGAACTGGCCCGGGCGATAGATGCCGTCGAGGTGGCGCCGCTGGCTGGCCGGGCCCTGCGGGCCATCATTGCGGGAGGCCACCACGCCGAGTTTTTCAACGCCATCGTGTCCGGCGCCGACCGCTATCTCGCCGGCCATTATCCGGAGCTTCGTGAGCTGTTCGAGGCTGAGTCACCCCGCTGGGTGCCCGACGCGGTTTACCGGCGGGTCTTCGACCGTCTGTACACTCGCCTGCGCCAGCGGTTGGTAGCGATGGCCGCCGATCCCGACGACGAGGCGCGGCATCAGTTCGAGGAGTGGATCGCCGGGCTCCCCGACCGCCTCGAGACATCCCCGGAGCTGCGCGAGCGCGGGGAGCGCCTCAAGCGCGATGTCCTGGGTAGCGCCGGCCTGCGGGACTGGTCCTCGTCGCTGTGGCAGAAGGCCAAGGAGGCGCTGCGGATTCAGGCTGCTGATCCGGAGTCTGAGCTGCGCCGTCGGCTTGCCGATGCTCTGGTGGCGGCCGGCCGGCGCCTAGGGTCGGACTACCGCCTTCAGGAGGGCCTTGAGCGTGCGGTCGAGTCAGGATCCAAGGCACTCGCCGATCAGTTCCACGACGAGCTCGCCGGGCTTGTCACCGGGACTATCGAGCGGTGGGACGCCGCCGAGACGTCGAGCCAGCTGGAACTGCTCCTAGGGCGCGATCTGCAGTACATCCGCATCAACGGCACGGTAGTGGGGGCGACCGTGGGGCTGGCCTTGCACGCCATCGTCCTCGCCCTGGCCTGATAGTTGGCTCCCAGCAGCACCGCACCGTGCGCAGTATGCCCAGGTCATGACCGCCCGGATATAGTGGCTGACGTCTCTTCCGTCCCTCCAGCCTCTCCCCGTGGTAGGCCGCGAGGCCGCCCGAAGGCTGATCTCATGAGCAACCCGGCCACGATGTGATGCGCGCCGAGGAGCTTCGCGCTATCAGCCTCTTCGACGGCCTGGCCGATGATCAGCTCGCGGAACTGGCCAGGGGCGGTACCGAGGTTCGCATCGAGCCCGGCGTCGATCTGTTCCTTGAGGGTGAGCCCGCGGACTTCTGGTGGGTGCTCATTGATGGTGCCATCGACCTTCTGCGCCATATCGGTTCTGAGGACACTGTGGTGGGGAGGATGGATGTGCCGGGCCGCTGGGCCGGGGGGTTCCGCGCCTGGGATGAGCACGGCGTCTATCTCGCGACCGGCCGGGGAGCAGCTGGTGGGCGGGTGCTCCGGGTGCCAGCGGAAGTGCTGCGTGAGGGGGTCAATGCCTGGTTCCCGTTCGGCAGGCACCTCATCCAGGGGCTGTACAGCACCGCGCGGTCCATCGAGTCGACGGCCCGGCAGCGCGAGTCCCTGGTCACCCTCGGCACGCTCGCTGCTGGTTTCGCGCACGAGGTCAACAACCCGGCAGCCGCCGCCTCCCGGGCGGTCGACGCGCTCGATGACGCCTGCCAGACGCTGCTTGCTGCGCTTGGCCGGCTGGCCCATGACGAGATCTCGGCCCAGCAGTTCACCGCGCTCGACACGCTGCGCCGCGAGATCGAGCCGCACGCAGTGGTCAGCCAGGGCCCGCTGGCCCTGGCTGACCACGAGGACGCCCTGTCGTTGTGGCTGACCCGCCACGGCGTCGCCCGCGAGTGGACCATCGCCCCGCCGCTCGCCGCCGCCGGAATCGATCTCGCCTGGTGCGAGCGGGCGGCGGTCGCGCTGGCCGGATCGGCCCTGGAACCGGGCCTGGAGTGGGTGGCGAGCACATTGTCCGCCGCTGCCCTGCTGTCGGAGATCAAGGAATCCACCCGGCGCATCTCCGAGCTCGTCACGGCCATCAAGTCCTACTCGCAGATGGACCGTGCCTCGATGCAGCAGATCGATGTGACGGATGGCATCGAGAGCGCCCTGGTGATGCTCGGTCACAAGCTCCGCGACAGCATTACTGTCGTGCGTGACTACAGTGCCAGCGTCCCCCGGATCGGAGCTTACCCCGGCGAACTCAACCAGGTGTGGACCAACCTCATCGACAACGCGCTCGACGCGATGAACGGCGCAGGCACGCTCCGGCTGGCGACCCGGGCCGAGGAGGACAACATCGTCGTCGAGGTCGGCGACACCGGCCCGGGCATGCCACCGCAGGTAGCATCCCGCGCGTTCGACGCCTTCTACACGACCAAGGACACTGGCAAAGGCACCGGTCTCGGCCTCGACATCGCGCGGCGCACAGTCGTGGAGCGCCACGGCGGCACCATCACCATCGAGTCCCGGCCAGGGAACACGGTGCTGCGAGTCCGCCTCCTCGTCCGGCCACCCGGGCGCACAGGGGGAGCCGTCAGCTGATCCGTTCCCCGAAGTAAGTCCCAGGCTGCGTGCGCGAGCGCTTCGCCCGGCCGCGCACCACCTGTACAACCGTCACCATGTGTTGGTCCTCAGTTCCAACCACGCCTGAACCGCACTGCCGGGATGTGGTCCCGACGGCAGGGCGACCTGCACGAGCGCGGTCAGCCCCGCAGCCTTTGGCGGTTGGGCGAGGCGCCCCACCTCGCGTCTTATGCGCGCCGAAGAACTGGCGGCGACAGGCATGGGCTCAGCTGGCTTTCCCTTCTGCGTGCAGGGCGCGGGTCCGGAATCCCACCGCGATCAGTCATGGTGCAGGTAGGAAGGTCAGGGCGGGTCGAACAGGTGCAGTCGGTGCGCGGCGGCAGCGGCCTCGCCTCGTGAGGCCACCTGGAACTTGCCGAGGATGTTCGAGACGTGCACGCTGGCGGTCCTGGGGGAGATGAACAGCTCCGCCGCGATCTCGCGGTTGCCGCGGCCGGCAGCCACCAGCCGCATGACCTCCAGCTCACGTGCGGTAAGCCCGAACGGCGCCGCGGCCGCGGCGGACTGGGTCCCGGGGACGCTGATGTCGATGCGGGCCTGGCGGGCCAGTTGGCTGATCTGGCCGACCAGCGGGCGGGCGGCGAGCTGGCTGGCGAGTGCGACGGCCCGGCGTAGCCGGCCGGCTGCGGTGTCACGGCTGCCGGCCGCCAAAGCGGCGCTCGCCGCGCGCAGCAGCGCGTAGGCCAGCGGGTAGGGCTGGCCGAGGGCCTCCCAGGCGGCCGCCGCGCCATTCCACGCTTCCGGGTCGGGGTCGCTGAGGGCGCGGGAGGCTTCGGCGGCGAACACCGCCGCGTGCGCCTCCTGCACCGGGCTTTTCCGCGGGACGCTCGCGGCCCGCTCCGCCAGGGCTTCCCGTAGCTGGGCCGGTCCGCCGGCCTTCCCGCGCAGACCGCCGGCGCTCATGCCGGCGCATGCCCGCATCGCTGCGGCCAGCAGCGGCCACGAATAACGCGGGTCGGCGTCCAGGCCACACGCGGGAACCGCCGCCGCCGTGGCCAGCGCACCGGCAAGGTCGCCCTCGGCCAGCCGGCAGTCGATCTCCAGCTGGGCCAGCGGCAGCACTCGCTGCGCTTCAGCCTGCACGCCTGCTGGCAGTGAACGCAGCTCGGCCAGCGTGCGCGCCGCGGTTTCCCGCTCGCCGCGGGCGACAGCGATCTGGCTGCGGACCATCAGCGGAGCAAAGCGTCCCAATGGAGGCAGGTCCTGGCCAAGGACCTCATCCAGGATCTCCAGCGCCTCATCCCAGCGTCCCGCCGAGGCCAGTGACTCAGCGAGGTTCCCGGCGATCGGCGCTGCTATCTGCCGGGTCAAGCCGAGCTGCCTGGCCCGGGCAACGCCTGCCCGCCCGGCCGCGATGGCGCGCTCGTGGTCGCCGCGGCGCTCCAGCATGTCGGTGAGGGTGAGATATGCCCACGCTTCGAGGCGCCCAGAGCTGGCGCGCGCGGCCGCCTCCCGTGTGCTTTGCACGACGGCAACTGTGTCCTCACCCTTGAGCGCCCCCAGGGCGGCGAGCGCCATCTGGGCTTCAGCCTGGTGCTCCTCGTCGCCGAGCCGGCCGGCGAGGCCGCGCAGTTCCTGGGCGAGCTGTTCGGCCTCCGCAAAACGGTCTTCGCGCTTCAGCGCCCAGCACAGCTGGGCGAGGACCTGCGCGCGCAGCAGGGTCGGGTCGCGCGCCAGGGCCAGTGCCGCCCGCAAGTCCTCGATCTGGCCAGGCAGAAGCAGCTCCTGCCGAAGCCCGGCCCGGCGCCGCAGCAGAGGCGCTCGCTGCTGCGCATTGCGCGCATCGCCGAGCTCGGCGAGAGCTGCTTCCACCAAGACCAGACCGCGCTCAGGCTCGCCCGCCCAGCGGGCTGCGTCAGCGGCGAGTTCCAGCACGCTGATGTGATCAGCCCCGGCATGCCGTGCGGGGTCGGGCACCTGATCCCACAGCTCCATCACCTGCTCTAGCGTCATCAGCTGCTCGGCGTAGGCGAGGGACGCCCCGGCGCCGGCTGCGGCCCGCCATGCGGCGATCAGCGCGCGCTCAAACTCCCGCGCGCCCCGCCAGTGCCGCGCCACTTGAACCGCCCCGGTGCCCTCTGAGCTGAGCGAGGGTGCGGCCTCCAGCGTTTCGGCGAGGCGCCGGTGCGCCTGTACGCGCTCGCCGGGAAGCAGGTCCTCAAGCACCGCTTCGCGGATCAGCTCATGCCGGAAAGCGTAGCTTTCGGTGTCGCTGACCAGCACGTTGGCGGCCACCGCCGGCCGCAACCCGGCCGTCAGAGCAGCATCATCCGACCTGGTCACGGCCGCTAGCAATGCATGGCCGACCCGGAACCCGGCCACGGCCGCGGTCCGCAGCAGCTGCTGGGTCTGCTCCGGCAGGTCCTTGACCGCGCCGAGCAGCAGATCGCTCAGCGACCACGGCAGATCGGGCCTGACAGTGCCGTCGGGGTTAAGCAGGGCCTCGGTAAACAGGGGGTTCCCGCCGCCGCGCCCATACACAGCACTAGTGACCGAGGGCGTCGGTGGGTGGCCGAGGATGCCTTCGATCTGCACGGCCACCTGATCGCGGGACAGCCGTGGAAGCTCCAGGCGGGTAACCCCATCAATCCGGTCCAGCCCAGCCAAAACCAGCCGGAGCGGGTGAGTACGGTGCAGGCCGTCGGAACGGAACGTGACCACCATGAACACGGCGGCGTGCCGCAGGTTGCGGACCAGGAAGCTCAGCAGGTCGCAGGTCAGCCGGTCGGCCCAGTGCACGTCCTCAACGACCAAGACCACCGGCTGCTGCTCAGCAAGACCCTCCAGCAGCCCCAGCAGCAGCTCGAACAGCCGGGCGCGGGCGGTTTCCGGATCGCCGCCCGGCGGCGGGGCGCCGAACTCAGGCAGCAGCCTGGCCAGCTCGCCGGCGCTTTGGCCGGGCAGCAGCGCGGCCACCTCCGCGGCGCCCCGCTCGCGAACCAGCTCCCGCAGCGCCGCGGCGAATGGCGCATACGGCAAGCCGGCCGCGCTCAGCTCCACGCAGGCCCCCGCCAGCACGACCGCGCGGTCCCGCACCCGCGCGGCGAACTCCCCGGCCAGCCTCGACTTGCCGCCACCTGCCTCCGCGCCGAGCAGCACGGTGCCCGGGATCCCGGCGGCCGCGGCCTCGAACGCAGCGGCCAGCATGGCCAGCTCGGCCTCCCGCCCCGCGAAGACCGGACTCATCACCCCGCTGGTCATATCGTCATGATGCCAGCAGGCACCGGGATCTACAGGCCCCAGCCGTTCCGGCGAAAGAGCAACACCAAGCGCGCGCGAAGCCCGTCGCCAGCCCGGCGGCCCGTCTCGCTCAAGATACGTCACCCGGCCGGCCGCAGATACGTCACCTTCACCATCCGGCGCGGCATGGCTTAGCGGCAGCATCAAAGCCAATGGAACCCGCGACACATTAGGAAGCCAGTGATGAGCACCAGCAGACCCCGCAGGACAGCAGCCGTCGGCTCGCGCGCTGTGTGCGCGCTCTGGGCGCCCTGGCTACCCGTGTCCAGCATTGAACCCTGACGGCCGGGGCCGGCGGCCGCCTGCCCGGCGCACGCCTGATCGGAAGGAAGGTGGCATGGAGGGCTTCGACCCCAGGACGAGCTTCGGGCATGAGATGTCGAAGCGATACGACGCTGTCGACACGCGCGGTGACGAAGAGGCGACCGTCGCGTTCCTCGCCCGGCTTGCCGGCCAGCGAGACGCGCTGGAGTTCGCCATAGGCACCGGCCGCATCGCCCTCCCGCTCACAGCAGCAGGCGTGCGCGTAGACGGCATCGAGCAGTCGCACCACATGGTGGACCGGATGCGCGAGAAGCCGGGCGGCAACAACATCGAGGTGACCATCGGCGACATGTCCCGCGTCACCACCGGGCGAACCTACCGGCTGGTCTACCTCGTCTACAACACGATCGGCAACCTGCTCACCCAAGACAACCAGGTCCGCTGCTTCCAGAACGCCGCCCGCCACCTAACCCGCGACGGCGTGTTCATTCTCGAATGCCGCATACCGGCCGCCCCCTCACGGCCCGGCCACCAGTACGTCGACGCCGAACACATCGCCGCCGGCCACGTCGTGCTGGACGTCTGCCGGTACGACCCGGTGACCCAGGTCCTCGACGAGAACCACGTCCACATCAGCGCCCACGGCCTCACCCTCGACCCGATCAGCCTGCGCCTGGCCCACCCGCCCGAGTTCGACCTCATGGCCCGCATCGCCGGCCTAAGGCTGCGCGAACGATGGGGAGGCTGGACCGGCGAGCCGTACACAGCCGCCAGCTGGCGCCACGTCAGCGTCTACACGCAAAGAACTGACCCGTGACCACCGCTCTCGGAAACAGCGGCTGCGCCGACGGTCATCAAGTGGGCGAAGCCACTGGAATGGTTACGATCGGGTAGCCGGGCCGAGCAAGGAGGACGGGTATGACATCGTCGCAGGCTGACCATAACCTTGCCGTTTTGGCCGAGGCGGCGTTCCATCGGCTCGGCGATTACGAGAGCCTGGTTTTCGAGGACCGGGCGTACCGGTCGGGCGAGCTGTTCGACCGGGCGTGCCGGGCGTCATCGGGGCTGGTCAAGCTGGGGGTGTCGGCTGGCGAGCGAGTGGTGGTACTGATGGCGAACTGCCCGGAGGTTGGTATCGCCTACAGCGCGATCTGGCGGGCGGGTGCCGTGGTCACCCCGGTGGTGTTCCTGGTTAGCCCGCCCGAGTTGCGGCACATCCTGGCCGACTCCGGCGCGGTAGCGGTGGTGACCACTGCCGAGTTGCTGGCCACGGTGGCCGCCGCGGCGGCGGGCGCGCCACGGTTGCGGCACGTGATCGTCGTCGGCGGCGTGCCTGACTCGCTTCCCGGGCACGTAGGCGGGGTGGACTTCGCCGACCTTGAGTCCGCCTCGGCCGCCGGCATCGTGCGCGTCGGCGACGATGACCTGGCGGCGCTCATGTACACCGGCGGCACGACCGGCCGGGCGAAGGGCGTCATGCTCTCGCACCGCAACCTGTATTCCTGCTCCCGCAGCTCGCACGAGGCCTCGCAGGCCGACGGGATCATCAGAGCGCTGACGCCGCTGCCGTTGTCGCACGCCTACGGCATGATCGTGACCCTGGTCGGATTCCACGCCACCGAGCGCGGCTTGGCCGTGCTCCAGCGCTGGTTCGATCCAGCGGAGTTCCTGGCCCTGGCCCAGCGGCACCGGATTCAGCGCACGGCGCTGGTGCCCGCGATGATCCAGATGCTGCTCGCACAGCCGTTGGAGGACGTCGGCTTGCCCTGGCTCCGCTACGTGAACAGCGGCGCCGCGCCACTCGCGGCGCAGACCCGGGAGCAGTGGGAGCGGCGGGTGCCGGGCAGCGAGATCCTCGAGGGCTATGGGTGCACCGAGTCTGGCGCGGTGATCTCGGTGAACCCGCCCGGAGCCAGCCGGCCCGGCTCGGCCGGGCTGCCCATTCCCGGCTACCAGGTCGCGATCCGCGACGACAACGACGCTGACGTATCGACCGGCACCGACGGAGAGATTTGCGTCCGCGCGGACGGGGTGATGGCCGGCTACTGGAACTCGCCCGCGGAGACTGCGGCGACCCTGCGCGGCGGCTGGCTGCACACTGGCGACATCGGCCGTCTCGACGCCGACGGCTACCTGTACGTGCTGGACAGGAAAAAGGACCTCATCATCCGCGGTGGCTTCAACGTCTTCCCGCGCGATGTGGAGGACGTCCTGCTCCAGCATCCCGCAGTCGCGATGGCGGGCGTCGTCAGCCGGCCAGACGAGCGCCTGGGCGAAGAAATCGTCGCCTTCGTGTCGCTGCGGCCCGGCAGCCAGGCCACCCCGGAGGAGATCACCGAGTTCGCACGCGGGCGGCTCGCGGCGCACAAGTACCCACGCGAGATGAACATACTCACCTCGGTGCCGCTCACCAGCGTCGGGAAGCTGGACCGCAAAGCCCTCCGCAGCCAGGTCGCCGGCGGGCACCGGTGACCATAGCGGCAGTGACGTTGGTTATGGCATCGTCGGAGAGCGTGCGGTAAAACGTCACCATGTCCGCGGCATCGGGTGAACTGACCGGGCGCACGTTCATGGTCACCGGCGGCAACACCGGGATCGGCCGCGCTACGGCGGCCGGACTGGCGAAACGGGGTGGCAGAGTTTACGTGGCCTGCCGCTCGCCGGAGAAAGGCCGCCAGGCGGTCGCGGACATCGTGGCCGCCACCGGGAGCGACGCGGTCGCGTTCTTGCCCCTTGACCTGGCCGACCTCGCGTCGGTGCGCAGGTGCGCTGAGCAGTTCCTGGCGCTAGGAGAACCGCTGCACGTGCTGATCAACAACGCCGGCGTGGGCGGGCGGCGCGGCATCACCAAGGACGGCTTTGAGCTGGCATTCGGCGTCAACCACCTCGGGCACTTCGCGCTGACGACCGCCCTGCTCGACCGGCTCGCCGCCAGCGCCCCGGCCAGGGTGGTCACCGTCGCCAGCGATTCCCACTACCAGGCCCGGGCAGTGGATTTCGACGCGGTGCGCCGGCCCACCGCCAGCGTCACCGGCTTGCCCGAGTACGCCGTGTCCAAGTTGTGCAACGTGCTGTTCTCCCAGGAACTCGCCCGGCGTGCGCAGGGTCGGGGCATCACGACCTACGCCTTGCACCCGGGAGTGGTGGCCTCCGACATCTGGCGGCGGGTCCCGTGGCCGATCCGCCCGCTGATCAAGCTGCGGATGATCTCGCCCGAGGAGGGCGCCCAGACGTCGCTCTACTGCGCCACGTCGGGTTCGGTGGCGGCGGCCAGCGGCCGTTTCTACGACAACTCCCGCGAGCGCGAGCCCAGCCAGGTCGCCACCCCGGACCTCGCCCGCGCCCTGTGGGAGCACAGCCAGGCCTGGGTCACCACCTGACTGCTGGCACGACCGGCGGGCGCCATCGGCCGCCGTAAAGGCCAGGAATTTTCACCAGAACGTCGCCTGGAGGTCGTGACTCCTGGTCCCAGCAGATGGATAAACAGAGAAATCTTCGTCCTATGGGGGTGAGCCAGAAGCTCTGTTGACCACGTATGATCCGGCTATCGCGTTCACATGGTGGTGATGCGGATGACCGGAACGGTATCGAGCGGTATCGATGAGATCGACCTGCAGCCGGGCAGCCACGTGTGCGCGTTCTACCGGGGGGACAGCGACCGGGACCGGCTGCTCACCGGCTACCTGGGCGCGGGCCTGACCGCCGGGGACAAGTGCATCTGCGTCGTGGACTCCGCATACACGGCGAAGCGGCTCGAGTTGCTGCCGGGCACCTGCGACGGACCTGGCCCCTTTGACGGCCAGTTGGATATCCACCTGCCCGAGTCGACCTACCTGGCCGGCGGCGAGTTCACTACCAGCGACATGCTCACATTCTGGACCGAGAGCATGGTCAAGGCGGAGATCGAGGGGTTCACCTTCTGCCGACTGGTGGGCGAGATGACCTGGGCGCTGCGCGACGCGCCAGGGGTAGAGCATCTCGTGGGCTACGAGTCCGAGCTGAACCGGGTCACCTCGAGCTACCCGGTCATCGTGCTGTGCCTGTATGACCTGGACCTGTTCAGCGGAGAAGTCGTGGTCAACATCGTCAAGACGCATCCGCAGGTGCTGGTCCAGGGCATCCTCGTCGAGAATCCCTACTACGTCGGGCCGGATGAGTTTCTCAGGTCGGCACACGCCTGATCCGCCTCCGCGATGACCGCCGAACAGACAACGCCAAGCGGCGTGGCGGCCATGACCACGATGCCCACGCGGCCCGACGAGGCAGCCGACGCGAACCTGCGGGAGCGGCTGGGCGAGTTCCGTGCGCTGCTGGTGATCTCGCTCCTCATGACCGAGTCGGTTGACGAGGACCAGATCCTGGAACTCGCCGCCTCGTCGGCGCCGGGGCTCGGCCCATGGCGGATTGACGGTTACGGCTTCACCGACGGCAGCTGGCGTCCTGGCATCGACCATGGCACGCCTATACCGAGTGATCTTGCCGGGCAGCTGGCCTCTCTGGGGAACGGCGCCGCCATCGTGGAGCTACCCGGCCGCGGGTGGGCATGGGCCTTTCCGCTGCGAAGCGTAAGCGGGCTGCTAGGCCACCTGGTCGCGTCCTGCGAGCGGGAGCCATCCGCCGAGGAGCGATTCCTGATCCAGGTCATCGCGCAGCAGACCGGTGTCGCGGTGTCGAACGCCCGGCTGCACGCCAGGGAGCGCGCCACGGCGGCGGAACTCGCTGTCACCAATGCCGC
>WNFG01002264.1_pt1 | contig 16135 bp, 17 predicted proteins | sample 5400431 | NCBI WGS metagenome assembly WNFG01 (sample SAMN13153346, study PRJNA577476) | soil metagenome | isolation source: 120 cm saprolite under Douglas fir tree site 2 hole 3 replicate 2 | place: USA:California | collected 2015-04-18 | reverse complement strand
TACATCGGATGTTCGGAGGACAACTGCTTGCGGTTCTCGATGACCGCGGTGAAAAAATTGTCCCGTGATGGATCAATGGTTCGGTCTCCAAGTACGGTCGGAACCAGACCATTCTGTATGCCTACCGGAACTAGTCTGATCGCTCTTAGATACTAACGGCAAAGATGATAAAGAAAAATACTTCAACATTTTGCGGGCTAAGTCAGGCAGCAAGGAGTTGAACGATTTCGCTGATGGCAGTGTCGGCTTTGTGATAGGCGGCTTCCAGTTTGCTTTGGGGTGCGTGCTTGGGATCGGGGCGATGGTGGAAGAGACTGTTGGCTAGAGGTCCGCAGAGCCGCTTGTGGAAGAGGACGAAGAGGAGGGCGACTTGGTTGCCCTTTTCAGTAAGCCGATAGGCGTAACGCTTGCCGTCGCGTTGCAGCAGGCCGTGGGCTTTCAGCTTGCGGAGGTCGTAACGGAGTTGATTGAGGCCGTAGTTTTCGGGGGAGAGGTCGTAGGTTTGGAGGACGGCCTCATGAATCTGCTGGGTCCGCCAGCCGGCCAGCTTGGTGCCGGTGTGCAGAAGGATCTCCAGCAGGCGGATCATGCGCGTATCGTGGATCTTGATCCCTGGGAATTTTCCTTTTCCCACCTGAATGGGCAGGGCCAGTCTTTGCAGGAGGGGGAAGTCGACATGGACGTTCAGGCACTGTGCCTGAAAGGCAGCGAAACGGTCGGTAATCTCTAGGAATTTCTCGCGGACTGCGTCCAGGTTGCCTAAACTTTTCTTGAGACCGAAGTCGCTGAGATTGTTGGAACAGAGTTCGTTGCGCAGGAAGGTGGAGAACTTCTCGTATTGCTTGAGAAAGGCGTTGCGGCAGTAGGCGCGGAAGACGTGATGGCCGTGCTCGATCTGTTCCAGGGTGGTGTACAGTTTGCCTTTCATTTTCTTGGTGAGCCGTGTGCCGAAGACTTCCGAGATCTTGCTTGAGGTCATGCGCCAGAGGCCGATTTCGCAGGAGCGCTCGAAGATCTTGTGGATGGGGAAATTCCGCTTGAAGATGAAATTGCGAGAGTATTCGACTTGGCTGAGGGCGTAGAAGCGACCCAGGTTCATAGCCCCACGCTCGCGCTTGGAGAACTTGGGCCCCAGCAGCAGGGTCCAGTACTGGAGGCGCTTACGGATCAGCTCGGGACGGAAGCGATCGGCGGCGGACTGTAGAGCCTGGGAATCGGCAACAGCGAGAAAGGCATTATCGTTCTTGCGGAAGCTGACGTTTTCCCGATGCAGTTCGTTCTCGATGAAGTTGTGTCCATTCAGGTAGTAGGTCGTTTGAAAAGGAAAGAAGGAGGCCACGCGCATCACGATCGCGCCTAGCACCTCGTCGCGGATATAGAAGTAATAGTGAGTGAAGCGGCTGCGCTGTTTGGCCAGAATGCGATAGTTGGGATCGGGGGTGGGGTACTTGGGGACACTGGAGCGGAAAGTGTTGCCTTGCTCCATGCTCTTGAGAATGAAATACACACCGTGCTGGTTCTTCCGTTCCATGTGGCGCAACTCGGGTCGCAAATAATCTTCTTTGCGCACTCCTTTCTCGGCCCACTCGATGGTGATCTGGTGATTGCGGGCGTAAGCCTCGACCCAGGCTTGATACTGCTGCGTACGCCGCGACAAGACCTCCTTACTGATGACCCGCTCGCCGCCGACGTCCCGGAAGAAGTAGACCGCCTGTTCCGGGCGGCACAGCCCCGAAAGATATCCGTGGATGACAACCCGGTCGAAGCAGTGGTACACAAACAACAACAGATCTTCAAAAAGATGTGCGAACAGTTGCATGGGGACCTCTCCGAGGACCTCTACTGTAAGGGTTTTGAGGAGCCACTGGAATGGGCTGGCGAACGATCAAGCGTGGAGCAGAGAAACAGTGGGTCGAGGGGAGGACTTTCCGTCTGGCCGACGAGGTCCGGTACATGCAGCGTCGTGCTGCTCAACGACAGAGTCGGATTGTGACCATCGGCCAGTTGGTGCTTTTCTCCACCGAAACTGGCGACGCCTGGTTACTGGATCCCTCCGATCAACTTGCCGCGCCCCTGGCCCGGGATGGAGATCCGCTATCGGTGGAGATCGAGGAGACCGAAACCAGCTTTACCGTAGCTTGGAAAGGAAGGTACCGGATCGATGGTCCGGCCTTCACCTATGCTGAGAAAGGATTGGGGCGCGTCCGCACCATCCTGGGCTACCCTACTCGGCGAATCGTTCAACAAGCCGGATAGCAAAATTACCAGAGGCTGACCGCTGAGTACTGATAGCTGAAGGCTTACACCAGAAATTTCAAATATTTTTGGCTAGAATTAACTCCCCATCTGGCGGTCCAATTTCCGGACAGACTACCCCAACCCGCCGGGCCTCGGTCTCATGAAAGGTTCCTTCGGGATCTTTGTGGAAAGCAGTCGTTCGTAGGCGGCCCAGGGTAAACTGCATAGCGAGAACAGGAATACCTGAAACACTTTGCGGCCGTTGCCTGTGGTGGCGGAGCAGACGGTATATCGCTCCTCGGCCCACCCCCGCACAGAAGTCTGCCTCCCGCTTTGCCGCAACGTCGATAATTCGCTCGATTTCGCGGGCGGCGGCACAGATTTTAGGCTCCGGCAAACTTTTTCACAGATTGCATGAAACGAAAAGCTAGGTCGCTGCACTATCTCTACAAGTGGAGGCCATTGCAACATAAGGCGATTGCGCCACACTTATCGGTTCTTCCCATGCGCTGTGCTCGTTCTCTCCCGCCCACCGGCGACTATCGGAGTAGCCACCCGCTCTCGAAGTGCCCGCCGCAGCCGGCACTGGTGCCGAAAACCGGTCACGCCCCAGCCCTCCAAGTGTTACAGTGTCAGCCACTTCAGGCACAGGGTAAGTACTTGCAATTTCAATCCTTTGACGACGAATACCTAAGATGTTTGCGAGCCGGCGATTCCGGCGTCGAGGAGCATTTTCGGCGCTATTTCAGCGCGTTAATTCAGATTAAGCTGGGCTCGCGGCTGCGCTCGGCGGAAGTGATCGAAGACGTCCGCCAGGAGACCTTCCTGCGATTCTTTACAGCCTTGTACAACGGAAGGATCCAGCAGCCAGACCGCTTGGGATCGTTTGTGAACTCTACGTGCAATCACGTTTTGCTCGAACACTACCGGGGAGCGTTGCGTGACGATTCGCTGGACGATGACGAGCCCAGAGATTTCCCAGCCAAAGCAGTCGACCCGCTCGACGCGCTTTCGGCCCAGGAAACGGAAAATAGAGTACGCGAGATACTGGAGAAACTTCCCGAACGCGATCGGCGGATTCTCGGCGAGGTGCTTCTCGCGGGGCGAGTCATCGATGACGTCTGCCGTGACTTCGGCGTCGACAGGGAATACCTGCGGGTGCTGCTTCACCGCACGAAGCAGGCATTTAAGGTGTTGTACCTAAAGAATATGGGGGACGAGCCACCGGAATTTGCTCCAGTCTAAAAACTCTGAAACGTTGTGTTTGCGGGAGCGCACTAATCTATTGGCACAAGTACTCTACGAGGGGGGATTGAAGATGGACCACGACGTGGTGGTTCGGGAACAAATAACGGAAAAGTATCTGCTTAAAGAACTCGATCCAGAGGCCCGGGACCAGTTCGAGGAGCACTTTTTCGACTGTCGGGAGTGCGCGTTGGACGTACGCGCTGCTGCGGAATTTGTGGAGCAGACCAAGGTTGTATTGGCGGGGGAACACAATGCGGATCCCGCGCCAATCCCTGTCCCCGCGCCCAAGCCGGACTGGTTCACTTGGTTGCGAGCGGCGTTCCGGCCCGGCCTTGCCGCGCCCGTGATGGCGCTGCTTCTGGCGGTGGTCGGGTATCAGAATCTGGTGACGTTGCCGAAGCTGGCGCTAATGGCCAACAGTCCGCAGATCTTGCGCTGGACTTCGATTAACATCAGCACTCGCGGTGTAACCGTGCCCGTGATCGTGACACAGCCGGGCAAAGATTTCCTGCTCTTTGTGAACATTCCGCCCGAGCGCCATTACGCCCGCTACACAGCGGACTTGTATAGTCCGGCAGGCAAGCTAGAATGGACGCTCACGATTCCGGCGGACTCGGCCAACGATGCCTTGGCGCTGCAGGTCCCAGGAGCGAATCGCGCAGCCGGTGTTTATGCCGTGGTAGTTCACGGAGTGACGGCCGCCGGCGAGACTTCGGAACTCGGTCGTAATTCATTTGAGCTACAACTCCAGAAGTAACTCGGACAAGCGGAGCAAACAATATGGCGACACATGCGAAACCATTGCTGATGGACGAGTCAGTTCACAACTATTACGCGGAGAGCAGTGTTCTGAGTGCGGATCTTGAGCAGCCGCTGAAAGAGAAGATCAGGCCGCAGGCGCGCGTGCGGTTGTCCGCCGACGGCCACTACCAGTTCAAGAAGGCCGATCCCTTCCGCTTCGAAGGTATTCTTTCCTACGAGTCCGGCTATACCCAGGTGGCGGGACATCCGAGCTCGAAGATTGCCGGTTTCACCACGCTGGCAACCTCCGTCCTTGAGGGCCTGAACGTGCTCGACGTGGTGACCGCCGACCGCGTGGTGGCGCAGATCTCCACTGTGCATCCCGTCTATGGCAAAGGCCAGGTCCCCTCGGTCACGTTCCTGGGCACGCGTTTCGACAATCTACGGATCGGTGGACAAAAGGTCGAGGTGGAGCGGAATCTGGAAATCCTCGGTCCCCGGCACGAGGATGATCGATCATATCTTGACGACCCCGACGTTCAGACCCGAATTTCTGATCAATACGACAGGATTTCCTCCGCCAAGGATCTTCCCGAATGGGCCAGTAAGGAATACGCGAGGAGCCGCCCCACTCTGAATGGGCATGGCGAACTGAATTGTTCCGTTATAGACAAAGTCACGGGGGCCCCTGGAATCTCGTTCGGTCACGTCATCGATCTGCCCCACTTCGGAAAGATATTTCTGGGCGAGTTGAAAGTCGAGCGAACGCCGGGCAACCTCGCCAAGGAAGTATACGACACGTACAAGTTCCACCTGACCATGATTCGGCTGGAGATGGGATGCCTCGCCGCGGGCAGGGCAAAGATCATAATGCTGGATGCAAACGGCACCGGTAGTGGTGGCGGCCATCACTAGAATCGGCGGTGTTGCAGCAACCGTTGGTGTTTGTGCGAGCTTTGATCCACGTCCAATCGGATCCGCCCATAGGCCCAATTGATGTTGCGAGCCATCTCCTGATCGAGACGGGGACCCTTTATCTCGCTCGCCACGGTAAGCGCTCGCCGGTAGCACGAGACGGCTGTGAAACGATCACCGGCGATGGAGATACACGTACGCTTGCAGTTGTGCCTGCTCCGGACCTCAGTTCCACTTCTGTCATAATTCGAGCGCCCTTTCGTCGTCCTTGCACGCCAGGCGGCGGACGCCTAACTCACACCAGCGCGATCACCAACCGCGTCGGCGTTCTCAAGAATCCCCAGAATTCCTCAAGACAGGGCATGGCATACCGATAGTGCTCCGGTATCATCACGTTCTTGCCGGCTCCCTAAGGAACATCCCGCGATAGCACCAACCACAAGGTCTTGTGTGTGGGGCTATACTAGGACGCTTTCCTGCTTTTCAACTAAATTTGTCGACGAGTGGTTTTGTGATGTTCGCGGGATGGAAAACCCGAGATGTCTACGCGCAAGCCGAGAGGAGAGCCTGCTTAGAAATACAACGGTTAAGCGCGGCCATGTCAGTGTTCATTTTCTTGTGCCTTTCGGGTTGTGCCCACCGCGACCCTCAGGCCGCGTATGAGCACGCGCAGCAGACCTTCAGACATGGCGATGTTGTCATGGCGGCGAAGGAGGCGGAACAGGGGTACAGGGATTTCCAGAAGACTAGCACGGAGTGGGCCTGGAAATTTACGATCCTCAGGGCGAGGATACTGTATCAGCAGGGGATGTACGAGGACGTGCTGGAGCTCATAGTTTCGCAGCCGGCCGCACCCTCCTCTGCCGACCTGGCCGTAAGAAAGTGTTGGCTGGAAGGGCTCGCGAACACGTCCTTGGGCAAATTCCAACAGGCGGAACAAAAGTTTGTAGAAGCTGAGGGGTTCTGTACGGCCTCGGATTCCACTGCGTGCGCGGATGTGCTCACTGCGCGAGGAGCACTGGAGATGAGGCGAGGGCACTACGCACAAGCCCAGATCTTCTTCGAGCGTGTTTTGCGCTATGCGCGTGCAAGTGGTGACCGAATCTGGGAAGCCGATGCCCTCTTGGATATGAGTTGGTCCGCGAACGAGCAGACACACTTCGACAACGCGCTCGACTGGTCTGCTGCTGTGCGCCAGATATCGGTGGAGCGAGGTGTTCCCGACCTCACGCAGGCTGCATTGGGAAATATGGGCTGGGCTTACTACAAGCTCGGCGACACCGAGAAAGCTGAAGGGATGTTCCTCGAGGCGAGGAAACAGGCCGAGAAGCTGGGCAACATCAGCGACCAAGTTAAGTGGCTCTTGAATGTCGGTTACGTTTATCTTGACACCCGTGACTTCGTACTTGCCGAACAGTCCTTCCGGAAGTCGCTCGATCTTGCAGAGAGGATCAAAAGCAACGAAGACATCATCAATGCCCTGCAGTCCCTCGCCTTCGTCTCCGAGAAAACTAACAAACTGGAAGACGCGAAGCGCTATGCGGACGAGGCGCTTGCCATGGCGCGCGCCGATGGCAACAAGCGCAATGAGCTCTATCCCCGGCTGGTGCAGGGGCGCATCGCGGCACAGGGTCACGATATAGCTACTGCCGAATCCGCCTTCCATGAGGTTGCGCAAGCTCCAGACAGCCCGGTGTTTCTGAAGTGGCAGGCGGAGCACTCGCTGGCCCGGCTCTACGAAAGCGAAAACCAACCGGACGCGGCCGAACGCGAGTACGAGACTGCGCTCTCCACGTTTGAAGAGGCTCGCGCGAACATCAGGAAGATGGATTCGCGCCTGCCGTTTCTCGCCAATGCCTCGGCCATCTACGACGACTACATCCACTTCCTGGTGGCTCGGGGCAAGACGGCACAGTCTCTGCAAGTCGCCGAATACAGCCGCGCTCGGAATCTGGCGGAGGGGTTAAACCTGTTAAAAAAGGGCACGTCGTTTGCGCCGGCGCCGCTGAATGCACAGCAAGTAGCCCGGCAAGATGGGAGCACGATTCTTTTCTACTGGCTGGGCGAGAAGCAATCTTATCTGTGGGCAATCACGCGGCAGAAGACGAGCCTGTTCTTTCTCCCTCCGGAATCGGAGATCAAAGCCGCCGTGCAGCGATACGGAAAGGCTCTGGTCGGGCCGCAAGATGTGCTCGATACCGCCAACGAAGACGGCCGGTGGCTCTATCACACACTGATCTCTCCGGCACATGCGATGCTGGCAGCGCAGCCCTCAGGGGCTAAAGCCCACCTGATTTGTCGCTCTTGCGGCACGGCTGAAGCCGTGCCCTTCCCGGGATCTGCTTCTGTGGAAGCTAGCCCCAAGGTCGTGATCGTCCCTGACAGCAGCCTGAACAGCCTGAATTTCGAAACCCTGCTGGTCTCGGAACCGAAGCTGCACTACTGGATCGAAGACGCGACCATTACCAATGTCAGCTCGCTGCGCCTGCTCTCCGCCACTCACAAAATTGGGAAAAACACTCCCAACTTGCTCATCATGGGCGACGCGGTTTCCCCGAGTACGGACTATCCCAATCTACCGAAGGCGGCCGTGGAAATGGACAGCATCGAAAAGCATTTCGCGCCGTCGCAACAGCAGGTCTTCAAGCGCGAGCATGCGAGCCCGCCAGCGTATCTGGCCAGCAAGCCGGAGCAGTTCTCTTACATTCATTTTGTCGCGCATGGCACCGCCAGCCGGCTGAGCCCGCTCGACTCCGCCATTGTGTTGTCCAAAGCAACGGCGGCGGACGACTCATTCAAGCTCTACGCCCGCGACATCGTCCAACATCCGCTTCACGCGGAGCTGGTGACGATCTCGACCTGCTACGGCCAAGGCACACGCGCATTCTCGGGCGAAGGCATGGTCGGGCTTTCGTGGGCGTTCCTGCGCGCTGGCGCGCACAATGTGATCGGAGCCCTTTGGGAAGTCAGCGACATTTCGACTCCGCAACTTATGGATCAACTCTACAGGGAGTTGAAAAAGGAACGGACACCCGACGCCGCTCTTCGTAGCGCGAAATTGTCTTTGCTGCGCTCGGACAGTGCTTTCCGCCGGCCGTTCTATTGGGCGCCCTTTCAGCTTTACGCCGGGTCCTGACTCTCGGTGTCCCTCTGGGTTCTCGGTGAGAAGACGAACCAGAAAAAAGCGGCCGATGCCCCAAAAGAAAAAGCCATTATTTGCAAGCCGCTCCTCGTCTTTCCGGGCGACGGTCATCCCCACATGGAAGGACTGAGCGGCAATTGGTCGGATTGGAAGATGGTCTCGATATCGTGGCGCAGGATCGCCGTGAGGCGGTAGCAATCCTGGGTCTGCTCGATCATTCCCTTCCTGCACATTTCTCCCAGAATGCGTTCTGCGAATTCGCGCCTGCGCTGCATCTTCGAGCACAGCTCGTCCAGGCGCGCTGATTCCTTGCCCCACAGCAGCCGCAGCACGATGATCTCGTCGAGCTGGGTCAGCGTCTGCGAGCGCTTTCTTACAAATTCACTGAATTCCGCGCTGCCGGCGAGCGGAATACGCGCGATAAAAAAGATTGCTGCCGCTCTCAAACTCGGGGAAGCCGAGACCGTCCGAAAGTACGCTCTTGAAAATCAGGTCGATCCCCTGCCCTATCTTGTCGCACAGGCCGACGAACCGGGCCCCATCCGCCAGGAGCAGATTCCGGTAAACCGGCACGCCGTGGATGAGGTTATTGACGCTCAGCCCGGTCAGCAGCTCTCCGGGACTCCTGATCTCCAGGGCCCACTCGGAGATGGTGATGATGACGGGCGCCGGCGTCCGGTAGCACCGGTGGATATAGGCGTTGACAACCAGCTCCTTGAGAACCTTTGCTGGAACCTGCGGCAGGCGGCTACGCAGGATCGAACTTTCGCCGATGCACAAGTCCCGGACGGACTCGATCACGTTCTTGCGGGCGTTACGAGATGTAACCGACGTAACAGCAACGCCGTTCAACCCTCTGGCCGTGCGCTGGTATGCAGGATGGAGAGGAATCCGATCTCGGCACCGAGATGCCTTATACGCTGAACGAACGGCAGGAGGCGGTCCCTTTCTTCGCCAGGCGTTCCTGAAAATTCTTCCGGTCGGTTCCGTGGGAGGAAACCATACGTCCCAGAGGCTGCAGAGCTACCGAAAGCGCCTTAGCTGCGGAAACGACGTAGCGGTCGCGTACACGGACATGTGCGTTATAGTACAGAAAAATAAAGGTGTTGTGCTTCGAGCGGGCGCTGCTATAAGTAGGTTGGCCACGTCATGAATTATGGCAACGGTCGCATTCCGCGGTGGAAGCAACTATGCGAAGCTGCAATCTTAGAACCTGACCCGGCAAAGCTGCTCCTGCGGGTCATCGAGGCACGTAGCGCCGTTCTTGACCAAATTGAAGACTGCCTTGCAAAGCCATCAGACGGAGAACAACTAGCCCTTCAAGATGCCTTGGAATACCTGCACGTTCTCCGCGAGGTTGCCGAGTGTGAAATGGACGAAGAGCGGAAGACCGGAACCTAAAACCGCATGTAAAAAAGATACCAAACGATAGCATCCTTTTTGAACCTGGCGAATCCCGTTACGAGAGAGAATGCCGCGAGACCCAAGTGCTAGCCAAAGAGCGTGCCGCTCGTAACGCTTTGGCCAAACGTGGGATATGTCGTAGAAGGTAGCGCTCGAATCCGATGATCCGGTGTCCCCGAAGCAGATGCCCCGCTCTCTCAACCGTGGACAGCACCCACGTAGAACACCCCGGAGCCAATTTCATAACTTTTTCCAGTCAGTTAGGGACCTCAATTCGTCTACGATTTCTAGCAATCTTTGCATACGCCGCTCATGATCAGCTACAGCTGAGCCGTATTTAGGACTGTGCAGGTACACGCGGTTCGCTTGGCTAATTGCGGCTATTTCATCTCGCAACTTTTTGATTCGCTCTGCTACAGGTTGCGGCATATGGCACCGCTGTGTGCTCCGCAGGGGTGAGGCCCTAGCAGACTAAGGCCAGAGACGTAGAGTAGATGCAATTCCTTGCAGGTGAGGTTTGCCAATTCCAGTTGTGGAATTTGTGGTTTAGGGGCTAGCCGGTGACGTTTTTTTCGTGCTGCACTCTTCCGCTTGGCCGATGAGCGCGGCTGAGCATACCAAGCATCGCAGACCAAGGAGCGGTGAGTATTTTGTAAGTCGCTACGGGAAATTGCAGATGACTGGGAGTCCTGGAGTTGGAATCTGTTTGGAAACTATGTCATTGTGGGCCAACCTGAACCTGAACAATATTGTTGCGAATCGCATAGAGCACCAACTCGCTCAGGGAGTGGATTCCCAATTTGCGCATGATGTTCGAGCGGTGTGTTTCTACTGTGCTTACGCTTAAATTTAGAAACGACGCTACCTCTTTGCTACTCTTTCCCTCAGCCAGAAGCTGCACGATTTCACGCTCCCGAGAGGACACCATGGGTTGGGCAGGCTCTTGCTCGGCATCAGAATTCCGGTGACCACCTAAGATCATTTCCGCAACGCGGCGCGTGAAAAAAGTGCGGTTGTGATCTAGCGCGTCGACTGCGCCCCCCTGTGTCCCCACAGCAATTCGCCTTCCCAGTTCAAATGCAGCAGCCGTCGCGGATGTACGCCTACAACGCGACGGTGGAGCACATACTCGGGTGTGTTCGTACAGGTGACAAAACGGTGGGCGCTTTCTACGGTCATCCCGGAGTCTTTGCGTATCCTTCGCACGAGTCGATCAGGAGAGCGAGAAGTGAGGGATTTCCAGCCCGAATGTTGCCCGGTGTGTCTTCAGAAGACTGTCTTTTTGCGGATCTCGGCGTTGACCCTGCTGTGGGGGGATGTCAGTCTTACGAAGCCACCGACTTTCTGCTGAATGCGGTTCTGATCGATCCATCCAGTCAGCTTGTCCTCTGGCAGATAGGAACGCTGGGGGACTGGACGTACAAGACACAAATGTACGACATAAGGGCTATGCCCTTGCTCGTTCAGAAACTTTGGCCGGTTCTATCCACCGACCCACCCCGTGACCGTCTACGAAGCTGCAATGTTTCCCGGAGCTGAACCGATGATTGCCAAGATACCTTTGTATTCACTCTGTGAATTCCCAATAACCGCAGCAATCCCGAGCCCCGTCCGCGTTTCCAACTGTCTTGAATTTTTTCGCGCAGGGCACATTTAACAGCTTGGGAGGACAAGACAACTCTTACGCCTTTGGTCAAGGTAGATACAATACGCAGTATCAACTTTCCGGGGTAGCTTTATCCGGCTAGCAGCCGAAGTCGATAGCCGCCTGAAGAGAATAACCCGAGGTGACCGCAATAAGGGACAAAGTGGTTCGCTTGACGCATTGTTCTAATTTTGTAATAACCTGCTTTTCCTCTTGACTTTACCTTAGGAGCCCGGCAGAATCTTCGCGCCTATTGCCGTGCCAGCCGATCCATCTGACTTCCCGCGCCGGCTGTCAAGAGGTTCTACATTCGCCTTGATCCTGGGCACCGGAATGTCTTAGCGGACGGGCGCAGAGCGCGACCCGAAGGAGCCACCAATGGTACCAGATCAGATTAACCAGGAAGATTCGTCGGACTCTCAAGTGCATTCCTCGGCAGGGGAAACTTATGTAGGAACTTCCGGCATTGTTTGCATGTCGGTGTACCTAATATTCCTGGGCATCATCTTGTTTTACAGTCTTGCGGCCTTGTGGCCCGCCGTCGGTGCACTGTCTATAACATCGGTGGATCCTAACCAAGGACCCGCAACAGCGAAGACAGAGGTCACCATCTTGGGTACTGGTTTTACGGACGGGACGCAAGTCTTCTTTGGTGACATTCCATCTATCAAAGTGCTTCGTGAGTCTGATACCGTCCTTTTAGCAACAACCCCACCATGGCCGAAAGAGGGTCAGGCAGGCTTGCTTACGGTTCAAGTAGTTAGTCCGAGCGGTCAAAAAAACAGCTTGACCAATGCTTTCCAATTCCGAAGAGACACCGACATTCAGCAAGCCCCTGCGGCCGGCTCTGAGCCTGCGATCGGACCGGGAGCTCACCGAAACACCGGGGAAACTCCGACTGCGCCAGCTGCTAGCAACACATCGGCAATGCGTGAAGTCCAGCACAAGCTTGCTCAATCAACTACCACAGTGAAAAGTTCCAGTCTTCCGTTCTTCGGATGGGCGGGTTCTCTGCGAGACAATATTCGTCTTCTCTTAATAGTAATTATCGTCGGAGCAGTCGGCGGGCTCATACACGTGATGCGCTCCTTTTACTGGTACGTCGGGAACCGGAATTTGAAGACCAGTTGGTTGTTAATGTACTTGTTGGTGCCCTTCGTCGCTGCAGGTTTGGCCTTGCTTTTTTTCTTGATTATCCGAGGTGGATTCGGGCAATCGGTTCCCACTCAGTCGACAGTCGATGCATACGCGGCATTGGCTGCTTTAGTCGGGATGTTCAGTCAGCAAGCATTGGCGAAACTCAAGAACATAGCCGAATCAGTCTTCACCGGTGCCGAAAAAGGAAAAGATCAGGCATTAGGTACCGCACCTCTCAAGCTCAGCCAATTAAAACCCACTACGGGACCAACCACGGGCGGAACGGTAGTCAGAATGACGGGATCTGGGTTTGACGACCACGTTCAAATTAAGTTTGGAGGAGTTGTGGGTACAAGTGTTACCAAGGTCAGCGATACACAGCTAACAGTCACAACTCCCGCTCATGCCGCAGGAGCTGTTGACGTCGAAGCAAGCAACACCACCGGCCAAAGGTCAACCTTGGCGTCAGTGTTCACGTACGTCACTTAGCAGAATTGTCGGATTCTAAAACGTGGACCGATTCGTTTTTCCGCGCTGGAAAGAGTCAGCTGCTATCCGGTGGTTGGAATCCGCCCAATCTCGCAGCGCATGTGCCGTACGCATAGCAAAACCATGACTCAGCTTCTTCGATTCGCGCTTCGCCTTGACCGCGCGTCTGGTCTTTCCCTTACCGCGCGTCGCCTTCTCTTTGACGGCCCCGACAATGGCATTGGCGACGGTTCTCGCGTCTTTGCCCAATGTAGGCACGAGGGAGCTGCGGTCTTTTTCTGGCAAGGAGGGGTGCCTCGCAAGCAGCGAAAGCACCGACGCGTCGCGACCGTTGATCAGTTTCATTTTCTTATTCTAGCACGCTAGATCGATGGTGTCGGCACTAGGTGGATTCCGGCCAGAATGGGGTAGGCCGTCGTGCCGAAATCGGTTCGCCCGTCAGCAGTCCATTCCTCGCGATAATCCACCGTGATATTCAGGACTACCGCTTTGGCAGCAGACGGAAAATCGATTTCGGTTGCGACCCCAGTTTTTGCATCCTTCCATAACGCTACCACCGACGAGCGAGTTGCTCCGAATCGGGGTCTGCTCAGTCCCGACATTCCCCTGCTGGTCAAGCTAAGTACCGAACTGCCGGGATCGTCGGCCAAAGCCGTGGCATAGCGTCCAGGCCACCTCGCAGCCAGCTGGGGCCCGTCCATGAGCAAGGCTATAACGAGATTCGGACCAACTGCTCGCACTAGGTCTGCAGCTGGATCAGGACGCGCCAAATCCTCGCAGATGAGGGCTGTCATCGTGAGCCAGGGCCGCATGGCAACAAACATCAGCTTCCGGTCAATCAAAGAAATGTGCTCCCACCACTCAGATTCAGGATGCAGGTTTGTTCCCAGCCCGTATTGCATTATCTGCGACTTGTCCAGCCGCCACCGGTGGTGCTTACTTTGCTGCAAGCTGACACGGAAGTCATGCCCGCTAAGCGGAACATCAAAGCGGAGATAATTCAGTCCTGGGCGTCCCCTCTGAGCACAATGGCCGATGCCAGCGATGAGGAATGTCGATCGTTGGAGAATCTTGGGCGCCAATAGACCGTGTTGCTCTTCCGAAAGCGACAGTTCGGGGAGTATCACGCCATCAATTCGTCCCACCTGCCTCTCAGCCTCCGCTAACAGGTCAACAATTTGCCTTGAAATATCCGTCTCATCTCCTTCAGCAATAGTGAACAATCCGAAGTGTCCGGGCGCAAAAGTGTTCGCTGATACTGGTTCTCGACTCGAGACAAAGCGTGCCGGAGTGATGCTTTCCGGCCAAGGGACCAGCAATAGATTCAAGGATCTCTCCTGTGTGCTTACAGGAAACGAATACCACTCCGGCTGGATCTCACCGGAAGCACATAGCGCCAAGTTGTTGGAGAAGGAGCGGATTGTGAGTCCCGTTTGCGGGGTATGCATCTTCGGAAGTACTCGGACTTTAGAATCGTCGATCAATTCACACAGAGTTGAACCCGAATCTCTCGGCAGCAAAAGTTTGTCGGCGTGCGCCTGGAAACGATCCAGCAACGCAACCCTTTGAGCCTTCACTGCAGGATTGGAGACTGGAATCCCAACTCCTACCGACGCTTCGTCAGCCGCAGCGCAAATTTGCAACAGCGCCTCGCATAGCCTCCGATTCTTTCCGATATGAGCGACAACTGCATTGAGTTCATCCAGCAGTACACCCCAACTCTTCACGATTTCCTTTGGTAGCTCGCCCCTCGTCACCCAAGCATCTCGCCACTGCTGGCCTAGGCTATGCATGCGCGCCGGCCATTCAAACTCCTCTACGTAGCCCTTCCTCCGGGGCATGCGCCACTGCTCCAATACCGAACAGTACGACCCTGATTTCTTGAGAGTCGCTGCGGCGAGTCCGAATGCATCAGGAGGCCAGCGCGGAATCTTTCCTTGCGTTACGCCCGGACAGAAATGTTCCAGGAGCTCACCGAGACTTTCCGGTCTTGCTGAAAGTCTGGCTCCGACCCCAGATCGAGAGGGTTCCCGACGCCGCTGTACGCGCCGAATGGATCCGATCGTCCTCACTGAATCACCGCGCTTTCGACGGTCTTATATTAGCGCTAGGCTGTCCGAAACGCTTTCTCGTCCCAGCTCGGTAATGGCTCCGCCTAACTCCGCTCCCAGCCTCGCCCAGCCGACGCAAGCGTACACCCCCTGATCCAACACAGGCTTAAGTGTGCGCAACACGTATATTGAGCTCGTCGGGAGACCAATATGACCACACTTTCCTCGGTCATAAGCCACGAGGGAAGGAGGGCGGATCGCGGGGGAACGGTAGCGCGCTTCATTCCCGGTGTCAACAATGAAGTAGACGCTTGAAAGTTATTCACGCAAGTGGCGGGGTGCCACTTCACTTTGGGGTTCAGAAGGCATCGTGAGTAGCCAGCGAACAGAGGATCCTTTCCTGTGGCTCCCCGAAATTCAGTGCGCACAGGAAAACGTGCGCAGTGTTAACCAGTTTGTCTCGCCTCGATGGAAACTTGTTCCTGTGTAGGCACCGAGTCGCCGCTAACTTGCCTCTGAAAGAAGAGATACTCCTAGAGAGAGAAACTGGGGACCCTTCACCTCTCTGATCTCAGGCTGTGCGATCGTAGCGGTGGTACAAGCCTCCCAGCCGACGATGAGCAATGATCATTTCTTCCCGATGTCGATGGATCATGGCGCTCTGTTGCAAGTCCGTGTTGCTAGCGAATACACTTGTTGCGGAGCCCCAGAGCTGCCATCCAGATCGGGGCATCGTTAGGCTACAGATACCAAAATCAATGAGCAAAGAATTCGCTAGAACCAGTATCAAAAAATACCTTACAGCAGCTTTTCTCTTGGCATTTCAGCGGGGAGCGGGCTAAGTCAAGTTGGAGACTTGTCGGTTCAGCGGTGAGCAATCCCTGGCAGAAGGCTTAGCCGGAACGCGGCCAACTGCAACACCGCAAGCAGCAGCACGGTGGCCGTCGCGGACCAGGCACGAATGTTGCTTGTCATCCAGAGCGCTGTAACGATTCCCACCACCGAGGACAGCCCGACGATCACGGTCATGGCGACTTCCGTCGGCGAGAAAGTGCCCGATACGATCCGCGCCCACCCGAGCAGGAACAGCCAAATTGCTGTCATCAGCAGCAGCCAGAAGACTAG
>WNFG01002429.1_pt1 | contig 16138 bp, 17 predicted proteins | sample 5400431 | NCBI WGS metagenome assembly WNFG01 (sample SAMN13153346, study PRJNA577476) | soil metagenome | isolation source: 120 cm saprolite under Douglas fir tree site 2 hole 3 replicate 2 | place: USA:California | collected 2015-04-18 | reverse complement strand
AAATGAGTTCCTTGTAGAACGGCGCATGAACAAACACTTTTTCGATATGAGTATCGATAATTCGGCCAAGATGAGGCTCGAGCAGGTTCCAAATGTCGCGCCGCATCGCCCGCACGTCGCGGGTGATCTCGTAGATCCCGAGACGGACCTGAAATGCCGGTTCCAATGCCATCGCTTGAGCTCGATATAGGAGGCTGAGAGAATGAAATGATAAATTTAACAATTCTCTAAGAGTTCTGCCGTCGCCTTGCGCAGGATCAACCTCCGGGTCTCTAACGTGCACCGCGCAGGGAGCGTCATCAGGCGTCGGTTTCCAGGCCCAAAATAGCTAGACTCACGGGCGCCAACGCGCGGACCACGTGGCGGCCCACGAACCCCGAGCAGCGGAATACCGTCACGAGCAGATCGACGCGGTGCACGGCCGGTTTCTTTGTGGCGCGTCGAGCCCAGGCCGCCGCGCCGGTCGATGCCGCGCCGAATACAGGATCGTTCCCGGCCTGTACAGGGCGGGCGGGCCCGCCGCGGCAGCCCAAACCGGCCGGCTTGACAAGGGGAATCCCGGACATTTATGTGTCGCGCGAGGCCCAAGCCTCGTTGCCCAGGTGGCGGAATTGGTAGACGCGCTGGTTTCAGGTACCAGTGGTGAAAGCCGTGGAGGTTCGAGTCCTCTCCTGGGCACCAGATTTCCAGTCATGCCTCTTGTCGTCGCTTAGGGGCGAAGATAAACCCTGGACTACACCTCTCGGTTGGAAAGATATGGAAAATGCCCTTACTCCCGCTGTGGTCTTCGAATCCGGGTGCAATCGACCAGTTCACGATCGAGCAGGTGGTCACGGCAGCCGGGGACGGCAACCTCAAAGACGGGTCGGAATGCTCGCGAGAACTCCGGACGTTTCTGTCCGAGGTGTCGAGCTCAAAGCTCGTCGAATACGTCGACCGCTGCCTTACTGCCCACTTCACTAAGGGCGGGATGGTCCTGCAAGATCTTGTCAACGAGCTTGGCCGTCGACTCGATTTCAAAGTCGATAATGGCCGGTACCAAGGAACCTCCAACGCGATTGGATTTGATGGCGTCTGGACCTCTCTCGAAGGTCATTCGATCATAGCCGAAGTCAAAACGACGGACGCATACCGGATTTCGTTAGACACCATTGCTGGATATCGGGAGAAACTGTTGAGCGCCGGCCAGCTAAAGGAGCAATCATCAATCCTCATCATCGTTGGACGGGAGGATACCGGCGAGCTTGAGGCTCAGGTCCGCGGATCACGGCACGCCTGGGACATCCGTCTGATTAGCGCCGACGCGCTTTTGAAGCTGGTACAGCTGAAGGAAGAATCAGACGCTCCGGAGACCGGGAAGAAAATCAGGAGTCTTCTCGCGCCAATGGAATACACTCGACTTGATGAAATGATTGATGTGATGTTTACGACGGCAAAGGACGTCGAAGGAGCCGTGGCCGAAGGCGCCGAAGATCTCCAACCCGTCGAAGCCACCACGCCGGACGAAAAACCGAAAGGTACGTGGCAATTCACCGAGTACAAGCTAATTCAAGCAAAGCGAGAACAGATCATCGCTGCTCTCGCAAGGAGAGAGGGCGCCGCGCTGATTAAAAGGGGCCGTGCGCTGTATTGGAGCGCTAATCACGCTGTAAGGGCTGTTTGCACAATCTCGAAGAGGTATGCCAAGAGACCTAAAACGCCCTATTGGTACGCATACCATCCGGAATGGGACGAGTTCTTGAGCGAGGGGGACAAATCATTTTTCGTGCTCGGCTGTATGGATCGAGACACGGCGTTTGCAATCCCTCACAACATCTTCAAGGAATGCCTGGATAGTTTTCATACTACTGGTGACCGCTACTGGCATATCGTCATCACGGAAACTGCTGCAGCGGAACCTGCTCTTGATTTACCGAAGCGGCATTCGAACCTGATACTGCGACCATATGCAATGGAGCTTCCGGCCTTCTCTGCGGCAGACGCCCGTACGTTTACTGCCGCGTGATCACCGATCCAGCTAAACCAACTCCAATCTAACTTTGCGGCCGAGCAGCGCGGCGGCACGCTGGAGGGTGCTGAGAGTCACGTTGCCGTCCTTGGGGTCGAGCAGTCGGCCGACCTGGCTGCGGCTTGTGCCCATGCGCTCGGCGAGGCGCTTGCGCGAAAGCCCCTTGCGCTTTCATTGCCTCGGCAGTCTTCCTTCATCGCCTGGGCAAACTGCCAAGCAAGAACCTCCTTCATCGCAATCGCCTGAAACGCTTGCCGGGTGCCCTCCTCTTCGAGGAAGGTGTCGAGGCTAGTGAAGCTCTCAGGGCTGCGGGGTCTCTTCGTTGTCATTGACGCTCTTTCGTTTTTTTGCGCTTGGGGCCCAGTTTCCGCCTGCGCTTGGCCTTATCGGAGCGAGCCGCTCTGTGACGGAAAGGGCTCTATCGGACGTGCCACGAAGCCCAAAGCAGCCCGGTTAGCGGCCGAAGCTCGGCCGCCCGCCCGGCTTAAGCCTGAGGTCGACCCACAAACACGGCGATTTCTCCGATGTTAGGTTCACGGCCGAGCTTATCCCATTCATCATCAATTCTGGCGAGGATGTCAGCTATTGGTATATCCCACACCTCGATTCCCTTACCGTCAGGTTTGTAGTATCCGGCAACTACCTCACCAGATTCAAGGAGGTTGCGAACGCAATCCAAGACAGCCGCGCGCAGTCTCTTTGAATCGGGCACTTGTAAATCATTCCGAAGTTTAGCGATAACCAGCCATAATCCAACCTCATCGATTACAGCCTCTTTAATTAGATCCTCGACTAAGCTCATTAGGTCTTCAACCTCCTTATGGGAAGTGAATTTTGGTGACCTGGGGAATTGCAGGTATGTCGATGTCTAACGCTGGGGATCCGTCGGACGCTGAAACTGGGCGGAATCCAATTCGTGCCCCGTTGGGGAATTCTACCATCTTGCCAGGGTAGCCTGTAGGTGTAACATCTTTTCCACCGTTAGAAAGTTGGTCAAACATCTTTCTTGCTGCATCTAGCCCACCCTGCACGCGTCGAACATCCGAAGATGAACCTTGATCACCAATCGGTTTGCCTCCGGGCATCAGAATTTCATACCATCTTTGAATAAAGCCGATGTGATCGTACGGCGCCTGCCGAACGCGCACTCCAACAATATTATAGCACTCGCCGGATTCTCCGCAGGTCCCATGAACGTTACATATTGTCGGTCCACAAAGTTTGCGAATCCGAGGGTCATAACAAACCCCGCGGTAGGGATTGCATTTCTCGCTAGGTGCACATCTCTCTCTCGTAGGGCCGCAAGGTTCACCGGTGTAGTTGTACGGAGTAATGCACCCACCATCCGGTCGACATGTTTCTCCGGGACGGCACGCATTTTCGCCGCAATCCACGTATCCGGGATCCATGCAGCCCCCCCGTGCCATCCGCACTTCTCCCGGAAAACATCCGGTGTATTTGTGGCGCCCGCAAGAGCCATTGGCCAAGCATACCATGCCCCCGGGGCAATACAGACCGCTCTTGCAGCGAACAGGTGGTAGAGCTTGAACATCGCACGCGAACAGCGTAGCGAAGACGATGGCAAGGTAGAAAATCTTTGGCCGCTTGTGCGATTTATAAGTGCCAGGTTTCAGCTGCCATTGCCTCGTCATGGATCGCCCCCATCCCGAATAAGTGGACTTATCCAGGTGGTCGCATCCCATACCTCGTACATCAAGAGTCAAGTCCGCCACGCCGAGGGTGTAGTATCTGACGGTTTTTCCGGGGACGAGACGCGATGCGCAGTTATCCAAGCTGGAATTGCGGGGCTTCGGTATCGGGGACCCGATGGCACGAACCGGGCGAGCTATTGCGCAATCCGCACGACGATCGTGCGCTCAAGAGTGAAATGGACATTGAAGCGTCGTATATCGAAACAAGGCTCGCAATGGCCGGATTTGACCACGATCCTGCTTTAGTCGATTGGTTGATCGGGATTTCCCAAGGGCTCATTGTCCGCAAACCGTCATTCGTGCGTGCCGTCAATGCGGTTACCGCTCACGAGCAGCATTACTTGCTGGTCTGTGATGCTGCAAAAGAGCTAGTGGCGGCATCGGGACCGAATCCGTTCCAATCCGAGGCCTTGAAACGCCTTTACGCGGCGCGCGGCGAAGGGGCGGCGAAAAAGAAAGGGCCAGATGGGGCCGCACCAAGGTAGCGCGAGTCGCGCTGTCCATGGTCGGGCCCCAGGTTCGAGACATCGGCCGTCGCCTCGCGACGTACCGGTCGGCCAGCTGGGTCTCGCCATCATCTTGCCGCGACCCAAGGCCCGTACACCGCAGTGCCCGATTGCCCGGCCCTTGCCCCAATGGTAAACAGGCCGGCGCCCGGTCCCCAACAAATTCGCAACAAATATCAAGTATAAAGCGCGACATGACCATCCGGCTGCACCGCGGGGATTTGCCCGACCTGTCGCGCTATCGCGGCGCGGTCGCGATCGACACCGAGACCATGGGGCTCGACCCGCACCGCGACCGGCTCTGCGTCGTCCAGCTCTCGCCCGGCGACGGCAGCGCGGACGTGGTCCAGATCCCGGCGACCGGCCGCGAGGCGCCGAATCTGAAGCGGCTCCTGGCCGATCCGGCCGTGCTGAAGATCTTCCATTTCGCCCGGTTCGACATCGCCGCGCTCGATCGCGCGTTCGGCGTGATGGCGACCCCGCTCTATTGCACCAAGATCGCGTCGCGGCTGGCGCGAACCTATACGGACAAGCATGGCCTCAAAGACCTCGTGCGCGAGATGCTGGGCATCGATCTCTCCAAACAGCAGCAGCTCTCCGACTGGGGCGCCGAGCAGCTCACCGATGCGCAAGTGGCCTATGCGGCCGCGGACGTGCTGCACCTTCATGCGCTCAAAGACAAGCTCGACGTTGTGCTCGCGCGCGAAGGCCGGGCCGAGCTTGCCGCGGCCTGCTTTCGTTTCCTGCCCGATCGGGCGCGGCTCGACCTCGCCGGCTGGGCCGCGGAGGACATTTTCGCGCATTCGTGACGCGCAAAGCCCGGGCTCTCGCGCCCCCGCGGGGCCACATTCCTCGGCCATTTTGCGCCCCCGGACCAGACATCGTATGATCGGCGGGGCCTGATTCCGCGCTCGAGACGGGGGCAAAGCGCCTGACCACCGCGACCGCAGCCGAGCGAAGCGAGGGTTGGACGGCATCGCGCCGTTCCGATCTTTCGCACGCGTTCCGCCTCGCCAGGCGTCACAGCCGCCGGGTGCGCCTGTTGCGGATCGCGACCCCGACCTTCGTCGTGCTCCTCGTCCTCGGGTTTGCGGCGGCGACCTGGTTCAATCCATTGCGGATCGTCGCCAAACTGCCCAATGCGGCCGGCACGATGACGATCTCGGGCACGAAAATCACCATGGAGCTGCCGCGCATTGCCGGCTACACCCGCGACGCGCGCGCCTACGAGCTTTCCGCGCAATCGGCCGACCAGGATCTGGTCCACCCGGAAAACGTCGAGCTCAAGGGCATCGCCGCCAAGGTCGAGCTGCAGAACGATGCGTTCGTCGAGATGAGCGCGGCGAGCGGCCTCTACAACACCAAGGCGGAGCAGCTGCGGCTCGGACAGAGCATCTTGCTGAAATCCTCCAGCGGTTATGAGGCGCGGTTGACCGACGCGCTGATCGACATGCGCAGTGGCCAGATCGTCTCGGACCAGCCGGTCGAAGTGAAGCTGCTCAACGGGGTTCTCAACGCCCGCCGACTCGAAGTGGCGGAATCGGGAGCCCTGGTGCGGTTTTCCGGTGGCGTGGCCATGATCCTCAATCTCAACCGCGACGCCGTGACGGGAAGCGTCGGGGCTTCCTCGCCATGAGCCGCAGCTTCCTTCGTTGCCGCGATTTGCTGCCGCAATTCGCGTTCCTGCTGGCGATGGCGGCCGGCGCGCCGGCGCAAACCGCACAATCCGCGGCGCCGGCACAGACCGGCGTGCCCAATGCGCTGCAAGGCTTTTCGCAGAACCGCGACCAGCCCGTGAAGATCGATTCGGCGAGCCTCGAAGTCCGCGACAAGGACAGAATCGCGACGTTCTCGGGCGACGTGCACCTCAGCCAGGGCGACACCACCCTGAGCTGCAAGACGCTGGTCGTCTATTACGAGGACAATTCCCGCTCGGCGACGCTCAAGGCCGCGCGGCCGGGCCCGGGCGGGCAGCAGCAGATCCGGCGGCTCGAAGCCAAGGGCGGCGTCGCCGTCCACCAGAAGGATCAGACCGCCACCGGAAACAATGGCGTCTTCGACATGAAGACCAACACGGTGACGCTCAGCGGCAACGTCGTGGTGACCCAGGGGCAGAACGTGCTGCGGGGCGAGCGGCTCATCGTCGATCTGACGAGCGGCGTCTCGCGCGTGGAGGGCGGCCGGGTTCAGGGATTGTTCCTGCCGCACAGCCAGCACGACATCCGTGCGCCCGGCGAAAAAGAGCCGCCCAAGCCCGCCGCGCCGGGGCCGCTGCGGCTCAATTGACGCCTCGCGTGGCCGGCATTGCGCCCCGCCGCCCAAGCGACTACACCCGCCGAAACAGCGACTCGAGGCTGATGTGCTCGATGATATTTTCGCGTGGCTGAAGGGCGTCCGGGCGCCCGCGCGCCCGCGCCCCCGACATGACGACTGGCGCATGGACCTGCGGCCCGTGAAGGCGCCGATGTTGGAGCGTCACGCCGACGCTTCGATCTCGCTCCCCAAACCTCGGCGCCGGCAATCGGGGAACGGCGAGCGCCGGCCCGCGACCGATTATCTTGCCGTGCACGGCGTGGAGAAGAGCTTCGGCGGGCGCAAGGTGGTCAAGGGCGCCAGTCTTTACGTGCGCCGGGGCGAAGCGGTGGGCCTGCTCGGTCCGAACGGCGCCGGCAAGACCACGGTGTTCTACATGATCACCGGCCTGATCAAGGCCGACCGCGGCCGGATCGAGCTCGACGGTTACGACATCACCAAGTTGCCGATGTATCAGCGCGCGCGGCTCGGCATCGGCTATTTGCCGCAGGAGGCTTCGATCTTTCGCGGGCTCAACGTCGAGGACAACATCCGCGCGGTGCTGGAAGTGGTCGAGCCGGATCGGCGTAAGCGGCAGCGGGAGCTCGACGCGCTGCTCGAAGAATTCAACATCGCGCGGGTGCGCAAGACGCCGGCGCTTGCGCTCTCCGGCGGCGAGCGCCGGCGCGTCGAGATCGCACGATCGCTGGCGACCCGGCCCGCCTATATGCTGCTGGACGAGCCGTTCGCCGGCATCGATCCGATCGCGGTCGGAGACATTCAGGCGCTGGTCCGCCATCTCACCCAGCGCGGCATCGGCGTTCTCATCACCGATCACAATGTTCGCGAGACGCTGGGACTGACCGACCGGGCCTACATCATCTATTCCGGCCAGGTGCTGATGGAAGGGCGCGGCGAGGAGATCGTCACCAACCCCGAGGTGCGGCGGCTGTATCTGGGCGAGGAATTCCGTCTCTGAGCGCGAGCCTTGGACCGCGCAGCGGCGGCCGATTAGGGCGCCCCTGGCATTCCGGCGAGCGGATCGGCGAGATGGTAACGACGCGCCGGAACCTTGGTGTTAATCTTGTCCGACGCCTGCCGAAACCGGCGGAAGAGATCGATCGCTGCGAACCATGGCACTGACGCAAAAGCTCGAATTCCGCCAGAGCCAGGCGCTGGTGATGACGCCGCAGCTGATGCAGGCCATCAAGCTGCTGCAGCTCTCCAACCTCGATCTTGCCGTTTACGTCGAGGGCGAGCTCGAGCGCAATCCGCTGTTGGAGCGCGCGGGCGAGTCGGAGCCGGGCGACGCCAATCCGCAACCGGCGGAAGGGGAACCGATGCCGGCCGCGGAAGCGTCCGCCGCCGATTGGGTGGGCGAGGATTTGGCGACCAGCCGCACCGCGATCGAAGACCAGCTGGGAACCCGTCTCGACAACGTCTTTCCCGAGGATTCGGGCGAAGCGCCGGCGCGGCCCGGGGGCGATCTACCCGCGGGTTATTCCGAATGGGCTCGCGTGGGCGGCGGCGGGCGCGAGGACGCCGATTACAATCTCGAGGCCTTCGTCTCGGCCGAAACCACGCTTGCCGACCATCTCGCGGAGCAGCTCACGCTCGCCGTTGCCGACCCGGCGCGCCGCATGATCGGTCAATATTTGATCGATCTGGTGGACGAGGCCGGCTACCTCGCCGGCGAGCTTGCCTCGGTCGCCGAGAGGCTGGGCGCGCCGCCCGCCGAGATCGAAACCGTGTTGGCGATTCTGCAAAACTTCGATCCGCCCGGCGTGTGCGCGCGCAACCTTACCGAATGCGTGGCGCTGCAGCTGCGCGAGCGCGATCGTTTCGATCCGGCCATGCAGGCGCTGGTGGCTCACCTCGATCTCGTCGCGAAGCGGGACCTTGCGGCGCTGCGCAGAATCTGCGGGGTCGACGAGGAAGATTTGAGCGAAATGATCGCCGAGATCCGCCGGCTCAACCCGAAGCCGGGTCTCGCCTTCGGGTCCACCCTGGTGCAACCGATCGTGCCCGACGTGTTCGTGCGCGCGGGCGCCGACGGCGGCTGGACGGTGGAGCTCAATTCCGACACCCTGCCGAAGGTTCTGGTGAACCAGACCTATTACGCCGAGGTCGCCGGCGGCGCGCGCAACGATTCCGAGAAGGCCTATCTGGCCGATTGCCTGCAGACGGCGTCCTGGCTGATCCGCGCGCTCGACCAGCGCGCCCGCACCATCCTCAAGGTGGCGACCGAGATCGTTCGCCAGCAGGATGGCTTCTTCGTCCGCGGCGTGCAGCATCTGCGGCCGCTCAATCTCAAGACGGTGGCGGACGCGATCGGCATGCATGAATCCACCGTCTCGCGGGTGACGGCCAACAAGTACATGGCGACCACCCGCGGCATCTTCGAGCTCAAATATTTCTTCACCTCGGCGATCGCCGCGGCCGACGGCGGCGAGGCGCATTCCGCCGAGGCGGTCCGCCACCGGATCAAGCACCTGATCGACGCCGAGCGGCCGGACGACGTCCTGTCGGACGACGCCATCGTCGAGAGATTGCGCGCGGCGGGCATCGACATCGCGCGCCGGACCGTGGCGAAATATCGCGACGCGATGCGGATCCCCTCCTCGGTGCAGCGCCGCCGCGACAAGCAGGTTTCGACCGGCGCGGCGCCATGAGCGGCCCTGCGGCCGGCGATCGTGACCGGCGCGGTCCTGGTGTTCCGCCATGCCGGGCGCGGCCGCATCAACCTGGTTTACCGCCGGCCGGATGGCCATATCGGCTGGATCGACCCGCCGGTCATGAACGTGGCCGGCGGCCATTGACGGGGTGGCGGTCGGTCCCTATGTTCCGCCGCCTTTGCCCAACAGCCTCCGCAAGTTTTGCCGATCTCCGGACCGGGTTCCATGCCGCTCAACGATCTCGTAGCGCCGAACGCAGTTCTTCCGGCGTTGAAGGTCAACAGCAAGAAGCAGGCGATCCAGGAGCTTGCCGCGAAGGCCGCGAAGCTGACCGGGCAGAGCGAGCGCGGCATCTTCGAGACCCTGCTGCAGCGCGAGAAGCTGGGCTCGACCGGAATCGGCCACGGGATCGCCATTCCGCACGGCAAGCTCGTCAGGCTCGACAAGCTGTTCGGGCTGTTCGCAAGGCTCGATCGGCCGGTCGATTTCGAGGCGCTCGACGGCCAGCCGGTGGATCTGGTCTTCGTGCTGCTGGCGCCGGAAAGCGCTGGCGCCGACCATTTGAAGGCGCTCGCACGCATCGCGCGGCTGCTGCGCGACCCCGACATCGCGCGCAAGCTGCGGGAATCCCGCGACGCCGAGGCGCTTTACGCGGTGCTGACCCTGCCGCCCACGCAGGCGGCGTAGCGCGGGCGATGTCATGCCCCGCGCATGCGGGGCACCCAGTAACCCTGGAACTCCCTGTCGTTACCGGTGGGAGTGGCTAGCGGGTCGGTCAGTGCACGCTGACGGTTTCGAGCTGATTGTCCCAGGCGTTCGCGAGCGCCGCCTCGCGGGTGTCGGCCACCATGATCGGGGTGCCGTCGGCGGCATGCAGGGCGAACAATTGCAAGCCCGGGGCGAGCTGGGGCGCCTGCGGGAAGAGCGTGTTGAGATCCTCGGAGCGGATCGCCTTGACGTAGGCGATCTTGCCGCCGCCGATGGCGGCCAGCGCTTCGGGGGAGATGGTGCGTGTCATGGCCCTCGACTCCTTGTCTGTCGAGTCCTCAAATTCCGTCACTCATGCTGGGTGATGGCGATCGTCTTCACCAGGCGTTCGGGTTCCGGACGCGCGAGATCGATCGCCAGCAAGCCGTTGTTCAGGTCGGCACCCAGCACCTCCATTCCGTCGGCCAGCACGAAAGTCCGCTGGAACTGCCGCGCCGCGATGCCGCGATGGAGATATTGCCGGGCCTTGTCGTCCTGCTGCCGCCCGCGGATGACGAGCTGGCTTTCCTCGATGCTCACGTCGAGCTGGTCCCGGGTAAATCCGGCCACCGCCAAGGTGATCCGGAGCCGCTCGGGGTTGCCGCCTTCCCGCGGCAGCCGCTCGATATTGTAGGGAGGATAGCCGTCGGCAGCCTTGCTGACGCGGTCGAGCGCTCGCTCGATCTCGTCGAAGCCGAGCAGAAACGGGCTTGAAAGCGACGGCACTCGGGACATGGTTGCAAAGTCCTTGATCAGCGACTTTGCCGGGGCCCCGATGGGCACCCCGACCATCCCAATATGGGCCTACCCCGTTAAGGCTTCAAGAACGCCGGCGTCGCCAAGGCGTTGCTCCGTTTGCGCCGGGAGCGAGGCTGAAATGGCTGCCGCCGAAGGCGCGGCACCAGGGGCCCCCGAGCCTGCGCAGGGGACCACCGCAGGCGCCGAGGTGTCGAGGAGGCCGAGCGAAACCGGCAAGGCGTCCGGACGGAACAACTCCAGCCCCCGAGGCACGCCTGCCGGCCGCTCCCCGGCATGAAGCGCCTCGAAATAGCGCACGACCTCGAGGATCGTCGTCGGGTTGTACGGTTTTTCGACGAGCCCCAGCGCCAGCTCGCGATGCGCGCGCGCTCCGACCGGCTGTCCCGTCGTGAACACGCAAGCCACGCCGTGCCGCCGCAGCTCCGCCGCGAGCTCGATGCCGCTCTCGCCGTCGCGAAGCTCGATGTCGACCAACGCCAGGTGCGGGGTTCGGTCGGAAACGAGCCCGAACGCTTCGGCTCGGCAGCTTGCCGGCCCCAGCACCCGATGACCGACATCGGTGAGCGCCTCGGCCAGCAACAGGCCAAGCAGAATTTCGTCCTCGACGATCAGAATGTCCATGGAACGCGGACCCCCTCTCGCTCAGCAAAGCAAGATGGAGAGGAAAGTTCCCCAAATTTTCTACAAATTGGGGGCTGCTCGTTGATGCTCGCTAGATGTCGTTAATTGCGGGTTAACGAGCGAGCGCCGTGCCGTGGCAACACAAGCTTTTTCGCCGGGATCGCGGTCTTGTCTGCGTCTCGACGAGTGCCCGCCGAAGCTCGGCTCAAGACATGAAACCCCGGTCGGCACACGGCATCCGACCGGGGTCATACCGAGCGACCGGGTGGGGGAAGAAGCCTTGGGGGAACGTCGCCCGGCACCCATGGTAACGTCGCGCATGCAGTTATGTTCCTGGCGCGATGGCATCCTGAGCACGCTGCGAAGCGCTAGCTCTTGGCGATTGCGGTCTTGTCGAGTGCCGCCCGAATGCCCCTTGCGAGCTTCACCGCATCGTCATTCGCCCAGAAATGCACGAAGAACAGTCGCGGCTGCTCGTCGAGCATGTGACTGTGGATCGCGGTGACCTCGATTGCACCAGCCCGCAAGGCACGGATCAGCGGATTGACCTCGTCGGCCGTGACCACGAAATCGCCGGTGATCGCCGCCTTGCCCTGGCCGGTCGGCTGGAAATTGACGGCGTTCGCCGATCCCATCGCTCCCGGAACATTCACCCCATTCTCGGTGATCGGATCGCGGCGCGGCACGCTGAACTGATAGACTCCGCCGGTGGCTTTGCCCTTGACCCCCAGGATCTCGTCGAGCTGCGCCGTCGGCAGATCGGGCGCAGCCGGCGCGGACGCGGCCTGTCCGGATTCGGCCGGCGTCTTGCTGAGCGCCAGCGCCGCCCGGATCGTCTCGGCCATTTTCACCGGATCGCCGTGGCCGCCGACGTGCATGTAAAAGGTCGCCGGATTGGCGCGCAGCAGATGGTTGTGCAGCGCCGTGATTTCCAAGTCGCCTTCGAGCAGCTTGGTCATGACGGGCTTGATCTCGGTCTCGGTCAGCACGACGTCGCCCATCACCATCGCGCCGCCGTGTGCCGGCTCGAACGCGACCCAGCCGCCCAATGCGAGCGCCGGCTTGATCGCCACGCCGTCGACGGTGACGTTCAGATCGGAACGCGGCAAGGCGTAGCGCTGAACGCCTCCCGGCATCGCCGCGCCGGTCCGCCCGAGAGCGGCGTCGACCTTCTTCCAATCGATCTCCTGGGCGAGCGCGTTCCCGGCGAGGATGGTTGCAAGGCCGCAGATCAGCAGGCAAGCCGCAGTCCGTCTCATCGTCTCCTCCACGTGTTCCCGTCCCGATCCGTGCAATCTTGTCAGATGTGCCAGTGCCGATTGGCTCCAACGACCCATCTCTTAAGAGCGCAAATCTGCCGTAGCACTGCAACGAACCAGCGGTCGCTCGGTTGCATCGGCAAGCCGCGGACGCGGCTCGAGCGCAATCGCGAAATTGTGAACTTCGCGTCGCCAGCCGCGCGGGAATAAGCAGGATTCTCCAAACGGTTCATGTTGCTTAACCTCCGCTAAATGCACGCCTCAGTTCTGGTTCAGCCGCGATCGCGCATTCTTGCGGCGTGTCACGGCTATCGATCCGCAACTGGATCCCAGAAGGGAGGTACGTGATGCTCCGCAAGCTCATCGTCACGTCGGCTGCACTCGCAGCCCTGAGCACCGCCACCGCGACTGGCGCGCTGGCGATGCACGGTCATTGGGGCGGCAGTCACCCGGGGGGTGGCTGGGGTCATCCGCACCACAATTTCGCACTCCACGACCGCTTCGCGTCCCGCCACCACGCATTCTTCTTTCGGCACCGCCGGCATTTCGCCTTCATCGGCGCGCCGTTCGCGTTCGGCGACGAGTGCGTCGTGGTCAGGCGGGTGTGGACCCCATGGGGCTGGCATTGGCGCCGGATCTGGGTGTGCGATTGATTAGGCGGCAGGGAAGTTTCGTCCGGCTGCGAACGAAGGAAGTCCGGCCGGGATCCCGAGCTGACGGTCCCGCGCCCCGGCGAACGCCATCGCTTCGCGATGACACCTGGTCGCCGGTTCGCAATCTCCGATCCCACGTCGTGTGGTGCGCGGCGAACAAAAAGGTCGATCGCGAGTTAGCCTTGCGACCCCGTTAGGGCAGCGCGCATGTGGAAGATCGGCGCTCGCGATGCAGTCCTGCCGTTTGTGGCCGCGGTCGCTTTGATCGGTGCAACGCACGTTGCGCCGGCCGCGGCGCGTTTCGGAGCCGCGGCGGCGCACCACGGCGCATCGGCGCCGCGCGCTGTCGGCTATTCCCCGCATATGGGCGGGCCCCGCGGCAGTTTGCCCAGGGCCGGCGCCGGCGCGCATTCGTCAGCGGCCGGGCGCGTTACCAGCCCGTCTCTTTCGCGCCCGACATTTCACGCAAATCGTCTCGCCGGCGGTTCATCTGCGGGATCGCTCCGCGGTCATGGTCCCACGACCGCCCGAACCGTCCACAGCCGCAAATCTACCACGCCCGCGAAACGCGTTGGTGGGAATGCACCGGAATTGCACCGCCGCACCGCCGGTCCCGCCTACGTCCGGCCTCGGTACCACGGCGGATTCACCGGATGGTCCGGGCCGCTGTTCTGGCCGCATGCCTACGACGACATCTTCGATTACACGTTCTGGCCCTACGACTTCGACCAGACTTTCTGGGCCTATGCCTACGCCGATGTCTACAACAGCATCGTTTGGCCCTATGGCGATTCGGTCGGGAGCATCGGAGTGCCGGGTGGTCCGCCGCGGCTGACCCACGGCCGAGCCGGCACGCCCGCAGGGCAGGCGCACGAGATCACGCAGTTCTGCGGCGATCGCACGCCTGGCCTCACCGATTGGCCGATCGAGCGAATCGAGCAGACGGTGGCGCCGACGCAGGCGCAGCAATCAGCGCTCCTCCAGCTCAAGACTGCCTCGGCCAATGCCGTCGAGGTGCTGCACGCGGCCTGCCCGATCGATGCCGTTGCAACTCCGCTTGCGCGGCTCGATGCCATGGCAAAGCGTCTCGATGCCATGCTGCGGGCGGTCGACCTCGTGCGCCCGGCCCTCGAGAGCTTCTACGATTCCTTGCGCGACGAGCAGAAGGCCCGCTTCAACGCCATCGGATACGCGGGCAACGCACCGCAGCGAGAAACCGGCACCGGGCGCGAGGGCGAACGGCGAAGTTACAAGACGGATTTCTGCAATAGCGATCACGGAGCGGCTCTGTCGCAGCAATCGGCCAGGCGGATCGAACGGGCCGTGCATCCAACCGAGTCCCAGCGCAGCGCACTGGACGATTTGAGGGAGGCTTCCGCCAGGGCCATCGAGACGCTGCGGTCTGCTTGCCCCAAGGGCATACCGGCCACCCCGCTCGCCCGGCTCGATATCTTGGACAAGCGGCTCGATGCGATGGCCCGGGCGGTGAAGACCATTCGCCCGGCGATGCAGCATTTCTACGATTTGCTCGGCGCGGAGCAGAAGGCGGTTTTCAACGCGATCGGTCTGCGAGAAAACGCCATCGGATCAGGGCAGGCGACCTCCGGCGAAGAGCGCTAGATTTTGGGTTGCTCCCGTTTTCCCCAGCCGGCCGGGGCAGCGCTCGGACGCACGCCGCGCCGGCGCTCCCGAATTGCGATTGCGGCGCGGCAACGCCTGTGCTTTTAAACTTGCGGACATTTGCCGCCCGGGGGCGGGGAGATCCGCATGACGGAAATCGTGGACCCACAGCATCGCGATTGGAACTGGTGGTATCTGCTGCTGCTGATTCCATTCGTCGCCGTGCTCTGGGTGCCGTTCTACAATTCCTCCGAACCATACCTGGACTTCGGCCGACAGCGTCCGCCGGCGAATTACCCGCGGCTCACCACCTACACGGTGCAGAATGAGACCGGGCCGCTCAAGGTGGGGCTTCCGCTGTTCAAGCCCGGCGCGAACTACCGCAGGTGGGTCGAGGTCTGGCTCGACGACAAGCTGCTGCGGCCGGGGCGGGACTGGATGCTGAGTTCGCCCGGCGGTCCGCTCGACACGCTCCCGCGCCCGATCACGGACGCGGAAATCACCTTCACGAGCCCGCGCACCGGCGAAGTGCAGATCGTGGCCGACCGCCCCGGCATTCCGTTCTTCTACTGGTACCAGCTGCTGTGGGTGCTGATCGGAGCGGCGCTCACCGCATTCGTCTATTTTATGACCGAACGGCGCTGATCGTCGGCAATGAAAATCCGAAATTCTGGGGGGAGCCGTGCGTGAAGTGAATTGGGTGGCACTGATCGTCTTCGTGCTGCTGTTCGGCTTCGTCACCTGGCTGGGATTCGTCGCCGCCCGATGGCGCAAGGGCGATCTCGACCTGCTGCACGAATGGGGACTCGGCGGCCGCCGGTTCGGCACGCTGATCACCTGGTTCCTGGTGGGCGGGGACCTCTACACCGCATACACCTTCGTGGCGGTTCCGGCGCTCGCCTTCGGGGCCGGCGCGATCGCGTTCTTCGCGGTCCCCTACACCATCCTGGTCTACCCGATCCTGTTCGTGGTGTTCCCGCGGCTGTGGCACGTGTCGCACAAGCACGGCTACATCACGCTCGCCGATTTCGTGCGCGGGCGCTTCGGCAATCGGTGGCTGGCGCTGGCGGTCACGATCACCGGCATCGTGGCGACCATGCCGTACATCGCGCTGCAGCTCGTCGGCCTGCAGGTGGTGATCGGCGCCCTCGGCATCGGCGGCAAGGGCATGATGGGGGATGCCCCGCTCATCATCGCCTTCCTGATCCTGGCCGCCTTCACCTATTCGAGCGGGCTGCGGGCTCCGGCGGCGATCGCCATCGTCAAGGACACGCTGATCTTCGTGA
>WNFG01002263.1_pt1 | contig 16140 bp, 13 predicted proteins | sample 5400431 | NCBI WGS metagenome assembly WNFG01 (sample SAMN13153346, study PRJNA577476) | soil metagenome | isolation source: 120 cm saprolite under Douglas fir tree site 2 hole 3 replicate 2 | place: USA:California | collected 2015-04-18 | reverse complement strand
GGAAGAAACTTCTGCAAGACCCCTTTCGCGCGGGCGCCCGAAGCTGATCGGAAAAGCGCGCCCCGCTACTCATGGCCTCCGCACCTCTACCAAGAACACTTCGAGTCTAGAGGAAGGGCGGGGGAAGTGTCAATGAAAGTTCAGAGCGGTAGAAAGGGAAGAGATTAGAGCTCGATGGGCCTGAGGGGCTTGTCCTGCGAAGCGATGAGGAGCTCGCCGTGGAAGGCGCAAACGGCGGGGCGGCGGTTGAGAGCTTCTTCAGCGGAAAGACGCGCGAGATCGGGGTTGTTGTTTTCCTGCGAGAGATGCGCGAGGACGAGGTAACGCGCGCGGGCGTCGAAGCCTTCCGGGTCGGAAAGAAATTCGCTCACGGCGTGATTCGAAAGATGGCCGGTGCGGCTCAGCACGCGCTGCTTGACGACCCACGGATACGGTCCGACCTTGAGCATGTCGAGATCGTGATTGGATTCAAGGACTAAACAATCGGCGTCGCGCAGATGTACTTTGACCAGCGCGGGCATGTACCCGAGGTCGGTGACGAGGGCGAACTTGGAGCCGTTGGTGCGAAACGTAAAGGCGACGGGATCGGCCGCGTCGTGCGGAATAGCGAAAGCGTGGACGTCGATGTCGCCGATCGAAAAACACTGGCCGGGCTGAATCGTTTCGACGCCTCTCAGGCGTTTCCCGAGCGTATCCGGAAGAACGCGGTTCATCGCATCCATGGTCGGCTCGGTAAAGTAAAGCGGAGCCTTCCAAAGAGCGAGCATCTGCGGGAGGCCGTTGCAGTGGTCGGTGTGCTCGTGGGTGATGAGGATGCCGTCGAGATGGTCGACGGTTTGCTCGATGGCGGCGAGCCGGGCCAGAGTTTCGCGCTTGCCGAGTCCGGCGTCGATGAGGAGGCGGGTGCGCTCCGTTTCGAGCAACGTGATGTTGCCCGAGCTGCCGGACGCCAGAATGGATACGCGCAAGCCGATCGTTCACCCCTGCTGTAGCTCAGGCCTTTAGGCCTGAGGCTTTTTCCGAAAAACGAATTTTCAGAATGATGGCAGAGCGATTCATCCGCGTCAACGTCGAATCGCGTGAGCTCGCGTAACGCTAGCAGACCAAGCGGGAGCGGTCGAGGGTGAAGCCGTTGAGGGGGCCGAGGACGGTGACGGCGATTTGTTCGGGGCGGAAGAAGTCGCGTGCGAGAGACTGCACTTCTTCACGGGTGACAGTTTCGATGGACGCCAGGATTTCATCGAGAGAGTAAAAGCGGCCGAAGTACAGCTCCTGGCGCGCCAGATTGGACATGCGGGAGCTAGTGGATTCGAGCGAAAGCATCAGCGAACCTTTGAGATGGTTCTTGGCGCGGAGAAGTTCTTCTTCGCTGACGGGAGATTCTTTCATGGCGCGAAATTCTTTGATGGTCAGATCGATGACCTGCCCCACGGTTTCTTTCGCGGTGCCAGCGTAGACAGTAAACATTCCTGCGTCGGAGTAGGGCGTGAGCTCGCTGAAGACGGCGTAGGCCAGACCTTCTTTTTCGCGGATGTTCTGAAAGAGGCGCGAAGACATGCCTCCGCCGAGAAGATTGTTGAGGACAGCGGCGGCGAAGCGCGCTTCGTGGCCAAGCGGGAGCGCCGGCACGCCAATGCAGAGATGGACCTGCTCGAGGTCGCGCTTGGTTTCGAGATGAATGGGGGCCATCGTGTAGGGCGCGGTGTGGTCCTCGAGCGTGCCTGCAGGGGGTAGATCGCCGAACTCGCGCTGGACAAGGTCCATCACTCTTTCGTGGGCGACGTTGCCGGCAGCGGTGATGACCAGATGATCCGGCGCAAACCAGTTTTGAAATCGCGCGCACAGAGATTCGCGGTTGAAGCGGCGGACCGTCTCGGGCGTGCCGAGGATGGGCCGGCCGAGAGGATGCTCAGGCCAGAAGCCCCGCGTGAAAATGTCGTGGAGCAGATATTCGGGATTGTCCAGGTCCATCTTGATCTCTTCGAGAACAACCTGGCGCTCTTTCCTGACGTCGTCGGAATCGAACTTGGGGCGAAGAACGAGATCGGCGATGACGTCGAATGCGATGGGCAGATGCTCGTCGAGAACTTTGGCGTTGAAGCAAATCTGCTCTTTTGAAGTGAAGGCGTCGAGCATGCCGCCGACGGAATCCATTTCGCGGGCGATGGCTTCGGCGGAGCGGCGCTCGGTACCCTTGAAGACCATGTGCTCGATGAAGTGGGCGAGGCCGTTTTCCTGCGGGACTTCGCGGCGGGAGCCGTTGCGAACCCAGACGCCGACGGAGACGGAGCGGACGTGCGACATGGTCTCGGTGATGACCACGAGGCCGTTCCGGAGGGCGTGCTTCTGGATGTCGCGAGTTTCCGTCGCGGTAACCATAGCTCAATTGTGACACAGGCGAGGCGCAAGAGAAAATAGTACGACGGCTCGAGCTAAAGTGCTTTCTTGCAAAGAGTTATAGACATTCGATGCTGCATGTGATTCCGGCCCCGGGCTGCCGGAGTCCAAGGGGCCCAGACTGAAGCCTGTGCTACAGCAGCTTTTCGGAAGGGTTGAGCTTGCCGTACTCGCTGGTGTAGTGGAGCGGAACGTCGCCGTAAGTGCCCTTTTCGCGGAGATAGATTTCACAACTGTCGAAGGGCTTGGAATAGATGTGGATGCTGACAGCCCGCTGATCGAATTCAGGGAGGTTCAAAACTTGGTGAACGGGTTCGAGCGGATTGACGTAAGCGGGATGTGCGGCGTCCATTTCGTAGATGTCGGTCGGGACGATACGGCAAGTGCCGCGGAGGGCGTCGCGATCGTCGACGCGGAAGTTCTGCACTTTTAGGCGGCCAATGGGGGCGGACATCCAGCAATTCTGACCGCGATGATTGTGGACGCGGCTGGCCTGGCCGATCTCCCAGCAGATGGTCATGCACTCGAAGACATCGTTCTTGAAGATGAGATTGCGGGTGTAGTTGCCCTTGGAGAAGAAGCAATACTCTTCGAGCGTTTCGGGACGGACGGCGTGGCGGAGGATGTAGTCCTGGACATTTTCCAGAGTGAAATTGCGGTCGGGAATGGCGGCGAGTCCTGCAACCCAGTCGGCGATGGTGAGCTGTTCTGCCGCGATCTTGCTTGCCATTGCGAGCCTCCGAAGAATAGAGGGATTTCGTAGCAATTATAGCGCAGTGAGAAGGAAGTTAAGGAGGCAAAGGAGGTTAAGGAAGTAAAGGAGCCCGCGAAACGCTGCCGCGATGCGCGTGCTAAGATCGGTGTGAAGACCTCGACTAACTCCAATGGCAACCGAACTCCTCGGCAAATCGAAGCAAGAGCTGCGCGAATTTTGCGCGGCGATGGGCGAGCCTGAATATCGCGGCGGACAGATCTATCATGCGCTGTACTCGGAGAGGAAGTTCGAGTTTGCGCGAATGACGAATTTGCCGGCGGCGCTGCGCGAACGGCTGGCGAAGGAAGCGCGGATAACGCTGCCGGAAGTGAAGCAGAAGTTTGCTTCGGCGGACGGGTCGGTGCGGTATTTGTTGGCATTGGGGGACTCTCCGACTTCGGTGGAAGCGGTGTTTATGCCGAGCGAGGGACGGCAGACGATTTGCATTTCGACGCAGGCAGGCTGCGCCGTGGACTGCCAGTTTTGTTTGACGGCGCAACTGGGATTGATTCGGAACCTGGCAGCGGGCGAGATTCTTTCGCAGGCGCTGCTGCCGCTTGAGGAGCACAAGACGGAACTTGCGCCGCAAACGAACATTGTGCTGATGGGGCAGGGCGAGCCGCTGTTGAATTTTGATGCAGTGATGGCGGCGATGCGGATTCTGCTGGACCCGGAAGGCGTGGGGATTTCGCCGAAACATGTGACGCTTTCAACGAGCGGGATCGTGCCGGGAATCGAACGGCTGGCGCAGGAAAAAGTGCGGCCAAAGCTGGCGATTTCGTTAAATGCGTCGAACGACGAACAGCGCGATGCGCTGATGCCGGTTAACAAGAAATATCCGTTGAGCGTGCTGCTGGAAGCTTGCAAAAAATATCCGCTGCGGCCTTGGGAGCACTTGACGTTCGAGTACGTGATGCTCGGCGGAGTGAACGATGCGCCGGAAGATGCGCGGCGCGTGGTGAAGCTGCTGGCGCCGCTGAAGAGCGTGAAGGTGAACCTGATCCCGTGGAATCCGGGGGCGCTGCCGTACTGGGAGCCTACGGCTGAGCGGATCGAAGAGTTTCGGCGAATCTTGAGCGACAAAGGAGTGCCTGCTTTCGTGAGGTATTCGCGCGGGCGGGACGCGATGGCCGCTTGCGGGCAGTTGGCGCTGCTGCAAGTCGGCAGTTCTCAGTCTTCAGTTGTCAGTTCTCAGTGAATCGAAATTTCCGAGTCAGTGTGACTTTGCTACCCTCCCCCTATGTTTTTTGTAAGAGTATGACTATAGGGGAGTTGAAGTTATTTGTTTTGATACACTTTTACAAGTGTTGATTCTAAAAGAGTTAAAAGGAAACATAATTCAGGTACAAATGCGCGTTCTGGGTGAAGGGTTCTCTCTGAGAGGAGGATGCGAAAAGCCCGCCCTCTGAAGAGGGCGGCTATAGAACTTTGCAGTCAAGCAAAAACTTGGCAAAAACTTGGCAAAAAAGTAGCTGCGTGCCAAAAAAAACGGGATTCCGGAGATAGAGAGAACCGTGAAAGGTCTAATCCGGGCTGTTTCAGGGGCGGAGGCCGATGACGGACATGAGGCGGCCGGTGGCGGCGCCTTCCTTGCGGTAGCTGAAGAGGAGATCGCGGCGGCAGGCGGTGCAGAGGCCGCTGACGAAGATGTTCTGGGGGCGGAGGCCGGCATCCAGGAGCTGGGAGCGGTTGGCCTTGCGCAGGTCCAGGAGGACGTTCTTGGGCGACGGCTGGTGGCCTGGGGGCATCATGTTGAGCCATTGCAAGGGGTTAGGCTCGTCGCCAGTGCGAAGCTCGTCGAACCACGCGGCGGCGTTTGGGAATTGGGAGATAAAGGCCGTGGCGACTTCGTTGCCGACTTCGTAGCAACAGCCGCCGATCGCGGGGCCGAGGGCGGCGAGGAGATTGGCGGGCTTGGTGCCATATTCCATTTGCATGCGGCCGATAGCCTTCCGGGCGATGCGCGCAAGGGTGCCGCGCCAGCCGGCGTGGATGGCGGCAACGACGCGTTTCTTGGGGTCGACAAGGAGAATGGGAACGCAGTCGGCGGTCTGGACGCCGAGGAGGAGGCCGGGGCGTGTCGTGGTAGAGGCGTCGCCGCGGCAGGGTTCGGCAGGAGCGGAGTCGAAAAGATGGACGACGTCTGAATGGAATTGCTTGAGGGCGATGAGGGTTTGGCTGTCCGAGGCAAGGGCTGATTGGAGGAGGCGGCGGTTTTCGAGGACGTTTCCACGAGTGTCCCAGCCGGTGAAGCCGAGATTGAGAACTTTTTCGCCGTTAAGTGAGCTAACGCCGCCGTGACGGGTGCTGAAGCCGTGGATGAGCCAGGGGAGTTTGGAGAAGGCGGGGACTTGGAGGATGCGGAGGCCGTGGGAGGCGAGCTCGGTCCAAGATCCCGAAGAGAAACCCGGGCGAGGAGGTTTGCGCACAGTGCGCTTTCTCGGAGATGTTTTCGTCGGAGCCACAACCCGACCAGTATAATCGGAGGCGGTCGCAAGAGGAAAAGCCGCGGGGCTGACGCCCCGCGCTACAGGCGGCGTCTTGATCATCGGGATGGGAGTGGACATCGCGGAGGTGAACCGCATTCAGGTGGCGATTGAGCGGCATGGGGAGACTTTTCTGCGGCGGCTTTATACGACGAAAGAAAGGGAGTACTGCGAAGGGTTCAGGAATAAATACGAACGGTATGCGGGGCGGTTTGCGGCGAAAGAAGCGGCGATGAAGGCGCTGGGGACGGGATGGCGGCGAGGAGTGCGTTGGGTGGATTTTGAAGTGGTACGGGAAAAGAGCGGGCGGCCGACGATTCGGTTAGATGGCGAAGCACGGAAGATAGCGGATGAGTTGGGAGTGATGCGGATCGCGCTGAGCATTACGCACACGGCGGAACAGGCGCTGGCGCAGGTGATTTTTGAGAGTTAAGAGTTGAAAGTTGAAAGTCTAAAGAGAAGAGTTTCACCACAGAGGGCTCGCAGAGGCAAGAGTCTTCGTGTTCTCTTAGGTGCGGCGTGGCGTCAGAACCAAACCCAAAGCGAATAAGCCGGTGAGCGCGGCTAGTTCCATCCCGATTCGACGATAATCCATACTGGCGTAACGAATCCGTTCGTTCCATTCCTTCGCCGGGAGTATAACTTGTTTCCACTCGCCGATTATCTTCTTGCGGCCAGACTCGCCCAAGTTCGTCTTTTCTGGAAAAGTGCGCTCGAAGTTTTCTCGTTGGTCGAGCCAATTAAGCACTTCGTCATCTGACATGCCCTCCCTGTGGCTTAAGTTAAATTCGGCCCGCTTCAACTTTGCCATCTCAAGGGCGCGCTTGGCTTCTTCTTTCACTCTATCTTTGTCTTCAGGACTTGCTTGCTGTACCGCGCGTATCCATTTTTCGCCAACCGTTGCCAAGTCGTTTGCACGGTACTCCGCATCCCAACGCTGCCGCGCTTCCGCAACCATATCGTTCTGAATGGCCCTAGGTCGCGGCTTAGACCAAAGCCACGAATATCCGGCGTCGCTTGTCCACGGCACCCACAGAAATACCAAGGAAACACAAAGACAGAAGGAGGCCACGACAATTCGTCTAGCGGGCTTCATCACCCTCACCTGCTGTGTTATCTCATCCCCAAATGGGATAACGGCGCGGTCCCGCCTCCGGCGACCTGCCCTTGACTATCATGTGCCAGTGGGGGCGCAATAATTCTAACTCTCCGTCGTCGGAGAACACCGCAGCCCGGCATTCGGACCCATCGCAAGACACTGCATCTTCGGAATCAATAATGACCTCTGCTGAATGGGATGGGTCACGCAATGTCGCGGCGGGAACGCTTATTCGTATGGTCATAGGCTACTCCTGCGGGTGATGCCCGAAATTCTATCACGCGTTGGGCAGCTTGGATGACGAGCGCTCAGCAACCAAGTGAACAGAACGGGAAGGCTTTCTTTCGGCCAGCACCGCCTTTTCAGCATCGCTTAAGTTCACCCCGCACGCAGTTCTCTTCGGCGTTTGTAACGCAAACATTGAGCCAGGAATTCGGCGGATAAGTGCCGGGGACGCGCACGCGCAGATAGTTGGTGGAGAGCGCCGGTGTAATGACGGCGTTTGCGGCGGGGTTCGTCGAGGCGAGGTGTTGTGAATCAGGCTCAGCTTCACTGCGAAGAGTTAGGACGCGGAGGGTGCGGCCGAGTTGAGAACGGCGGAAGGCGGTGGATTTGTGCTCACCGAGGGCACGGAGCTCGCGGGCCCGGCGCTTGATGATATTGCCGGCGAGGTGATTGGGGAGAGAGGCGGCTTTGGTGCCGGGGCGGCTGGAATAGGAAAAGACGTGGAGATAGGTGAAAGGCAAGCGCTCGATGAAGGCGAGCGTTGCGGCGTGATCGGCGTCGGTCTCGCCGGGGAAGCCGGCAATGACGTCGGCGCCGATGGCGGCGTGGGGAAGACGCTCGCGGATGAGCTCGACGCGGCGGGCGTAATGCTCGGAGCGATACCAGCGGTGCATGGCGGCGAGGATGCGGTCGGAGCCAGATTGCAGGGGCATGTGGAAATGATGGGCGATGCGATCATTGGAGGCGAAGAGGTCGATGAGATCGCGGGTAACGTCAAGAGGCTCGATGGAGCTGATGCGGAGGCGCTCGACGGTGGTGTCATCGAGGATGCGGCGCACGAGATCGATGAATTCGACGCGAGGAGAAAGGTCGCGGCCGTAGGTGCCGAGGTTGATGCCGCTGAGGACGATTTCGCGCGCTGGTGAAGGCGCGAGCGAAGCTGGGGAATGGACAGGCAAGAACGCCTGCCCCACCGTGAGGCGCTGGATTTCCTCGATGACGCTGTTGGGCGGCAAGCTGCGGGATTTGCCGCGGACGAAGGGGATGACGCAGTAGGAGCAGCGGAGATTGCAACCGTCCTGGATTTTGAGAGTTGGGCGGGTATGGTTGGATTCGCCGCCGAGGACGGGAGCGGAGAGGAACTCCGAACGGTCGAAGATGTTGCCGACAAGGATGTTGCCAAGAGGGGGCGGAGGGTGCTGCGCCCCTACAAAGGAATGAAACGGAACCGTCGAGTCCGGATGCAGGGCCGCGATGGGGAAAAAGCCGGGGACGGAACTGGGGGGCGCGTTGGATGAAAGATCGCCAATGAGCTGGGGGATTTGGGGTTTGTGGGAATTGCCGACAACCCAGGAGACGCCGGGAAGGGCGGCGAGCTCTTCGGGGGCGCGCTGGGCGTAGCAGCCGGTGACGATGAGGCGGGCGGCGGGGTTGCGGATGTGAATTTTGCGGATGGCGTCGCGGGCCTGGGCATCGGCGGCGGCGGTGACGGTGCAGGTGTTCAGGACGACGATATCGGCAGCGGCAGCTTCAGAGACGGCGACGCAGCCGCGTTCGAGGAGCTGGCGCTCGAGGGCCGCGCCGTCAGCCTGAGTGGCGCGGCAGCCGAATTGTTGAATGTGAAAGGTTGGCATTTAACTCAAGCAATCCTGCAAGAAAAAGATTCAACACAGAGGGCACGGAGACCACAAAGAGAGAGAAAAACAAAAGCATACCATGCGCGGGCCGAGGCACTCTGGCACGTGCGGAGCTGGGGCGCGACATGCTGCGGCCCCACTTAGGATAACTGCTTCGGGAAGCCGCGGAAAGACAGGAGGGAGGAAAAGTTGAAATGCCAGGGAATGCGGCTTTACTCGGCGCATGTTGCGCCGCTAGAATCTGTTCGCGACAATGTGCGCTCTCCGGCGACACCCCTCCGCGCTTGATGACCCCAAGTTATCGATTGTAATTCCCGTCTACAACGAAAAGGCGACCGTCGAAGAGATCCTGCGGCGCGTGCTGGAGACCCCAAGCCGCAAGGAAGTGATCGTGGTGGACGACTGCTCGACCGACGGGACGCGGCAAATCCTGGAAAACATGGCGCGGAGGCACGCGAATGGAGAAGCGGCAGCTCCGGCGCATGACGGCGGGGACGCGGTGGAATTGGGCGATGTAAGGTTTCTTTTTCAGACGCCGAACCAGGGGAAGGGCGCGGCGCTGCGGCGGGGCTTTGCGGAGGCAACGGGGGACATCGTGCTGGTGCAGGACGCGGACCTGGAGTATGACCCGAGGGACTACCCGGTGCTGCTCGAACCGATCCTCGACGGACGGGCAGACGTAGTGTACGGGTCGCGGTTCCTTGGCGGCCCGCAGCGGGTGCATTATTTCTGGCATTACGTTGCGAACAAGTTTCTGACGCTGCTCTCCGATGTGACGACGAATTTGAAGCTGACGGACATGGAGACCTGCTACAAGGTCTTCCGGAAAGAGGTATTGCAGGGGATAAAGATACGATCGGACCGGTTTGGATTCGAACCGGAGATTACCGCCAAGATTGCGAAAGGCAAATGGCGCATCTACGAAGTGCCGATTACCTACGCGGGGCGGACGTATGAAGAAGGCAAGAAAATCACGTGGAAAGACGGCGTGCAGGCGCTGTGGTGCATCATCCGCTTCAGACTCTCCGACTAAAAATTATTTAGAGCGAGTTTCAGGATAGCCGCGAGGGTGTTTCTGTTTCCAGGCCCAGGCGGAGGCGACGATTTCTTCGAGAGAGGAATGCCGAGCCTGCCAGTCCAGCGCGCGCTGGAGGTTTTCCTTGCCAGCGACCAGCACGGCGGGATCGCCGGGCCGGCGGGGAGAAATTTTTCGCGGGATCTTACGGCCGGTGACGCGCTCGGTGGTCTCGACGACTTCCAGGATGGAATAGCCACGGTTGTTGCCCACGTTGAAGGCCTGACCGGCCACACGATCGATTTCTTCGAGCGCGCGAACATGAGAATCAGCAATGTCCAAGACGTGAATATAGTCACGGACGCAGGTGCCGTCGGGGGTGGGATAGTCCGCACCAAAGATTTCCAGATGGGGGACGAGACCGAGGGCGGCGTCGAGGACGCAGGGGATGAGATGGGTTTCTTCGGGATGCGCCTCGCCACGTTCCGCCGTAGCACCCGCGGCATTGAAATAGCGCAAAGAGACGTATTGGAGGGCGGTGTAATGGCGATAGTCAGCGAGAATCTGTTCGAAAAGAAGCTTGGTCTTTCCGTAAGGATTGATGGGCAATGTGGGGTGATCTTCGGGGATGGGAATGGTTTGCGGCTCGCCGTAGACGGCGGCGGTCGAGGAGAAAATGAATTTCTTCACACCGTGGCGGGTCATCGCATCTAGAAGGTTCAGGCTGCACGCAACGTTGGCGACGTAAAAGGTGCTGGGCTCGCGGACGGACTTGGAGACGACGATTTCGCCGGCAAAGTGCATTACGGCGTCGATGCGATGATTCGAGAAAACCGCGTCGAGCTGAGTGCGATCGGCCAGATCGGCCAAGCAAAACGCGGCCTCGGGGGGAACGGCGGCGCGGTGGCCGCTTTGCAGGTTGTCCAGGGCAACGACGCGCATGCCGCGCGAGATCAGGACTTCGGCGCAGACGCTGCCGATGTAACCCGCGGCCCCAGTGACGAGGATGTTCAAGGGCAGAGTCTCCCAAACAGAGGTTCAGCGAGCGAAAGAGGAGACAGGATACACGAATCCTGTTAGGCCTGGGACATGCGGCGCTGGAAGGTGAGGAGAATCAAGTCAGCGCGGCGGCGGACGCCGAACTTGCTGAGCAGGTTGGAGACATGGAACTTGACGGTGCGCTCGGCGATGTTGAGCTTATTGGCGATTTCCTTGTTGGACTGGCTTTCGAGGAGCGCGTCGAGGACTTCCTGTTCGCGGCGGCTGAGATTGGTTACCGAATCGGTTTTCAGGCGGCGCCCCTGACTGGTAAGAACGGAATCGACAAAACCGGAGAGAAGGGAGCGGGGCACCCAGAAGCCGCCGTTGGCGACGAGGGGCAAGGCGCGGATGAGCTGGTCGCGAGCTTCGACGTAGGTGAGCAGTCCCTTTACACCTGAGCGAAGCAGAGAGTAGCTGTTGGCTTCGTTGTGCTGTTCGCCGACAACGATGAGGCGCGATTCAGGGTAGCGTTCAATCAGATTGGCCAGAAGCGCGCCGGTAGCGGGCCGCGCGGCGTGAGCATCAACGACGTAAACATGGGCGCGAGGCGGCTCAAGATTGCGCATGTCGGGCGCGAGAGTCGATTCGAGCTGCTTGGCGGTCACCTTGAAGGGAGCTTTCGCCAAGATGCGCTCAAATTCGCTCAGCACCAAAGGGTGCGGCGAAAGTATACAAACCGTCAATTTGGAATTGCTGCGCTTCGTAGCCACTGTCTGCCAGACTAGTGAAAACTGTCCTAAGGGGCAAGTCCCATCGGCGGTTTTGTTGTCGAGTTGTTACGTGACAGCTAGGAGGCCTTTCCCGCGGGAAGGGAGCGCAGGAGGATGTCGACAATGCGCTCGGCGGCATGGCCATCCCAGAGCGGGGGAATGCGGCCAGCCTTGCTTTTTCCGGAAAGAACGCCCTGCGCGGCGGCCACGATTTTGCCGGGATCGGTTCCCACCAGCAGATTAGTGCCTTCGGAAATCGTAATGGGGCGCTCGGTGTTCTCGCGGAGGGTCAGGCAAGGAACGCCGAGTGCGGTGGTTTCCTCCTGAATGCCGCCAGAGTCGGTGAGAACGAGGGTGGCTTTGCTGAGAAGGCAGAGAAAATCGAGATAGCCGATGGGGGGGATCAGACGAAGCTGGGGATGGTGGGCGATGCCGGCCTGGGTGAGGCGCTGCTGAGTACGGGGATGGACGGGGAAGACGACTGGAACCTGGGAGGCGACAGCGTCGATGGCGCCGATAAGCTCGGCAAGTTTTTCGGTGGAATCAACGTTCGAGGGGCGATGGAGAGTCAGGACGGCAAAACGACGCCAGTCGGAGCCGTTCTTTAGAGCGAGGTCTTCGCCGACGCGGGACTTTTGGGCGATGGGGAGGAAGTGGCGAAGGGAATCGATCATAACGTTGCCGACGAGGTGGATGCATTCGCGGGGGCGGCCTTCCTTGAGGAGGTGCTCGATGGCGTCTTCCTCGGTGACAAAGAGATAGCCGGCCAGGGCGTCGGTGAGGATGCGATTGATCTCTTCTGGCATGGTGCGATCGAAGCTGCGCAGGCCGGCTTCGACGTGAGCCACAGGAATGCCCAGCTTCACAGCGGCGAGAGAAACGGCGATGGTGGAATTGACGTCGCCGACGACGAGTACGAGATCGGGCTGGCGCTCGAGGAGGACAGGTTCGACGCGCTTGAGGATTTCAGCGGTTTGCGCGGCGTGGGAGCCGGAACCGACCTCCAGATTGACGTGGGGTGCGGGAATACCCATCTGGTGGAAGAAAATGTCGGAGAGCGTTTCGTCGTAATGCTGGCCGGTGTGGACGAGGATGGGGTCGATTTCAGGGTGGCGCTGCATTTCGCGCATGAGCGGGGCGATTTTGGGAAGGTTTGGACGCGCCCCGACAATATTGATGATTTTCAGGCGATGCCCCATGGATGGTTATTCTCGACGGCTCACGCAGTATACCATCCGCGTTTTGTGAGGCCGGGGCGGCCTATTCGCCATTCGCGCCAAGAAAGCACTACTTCAATGCAAGGACGTTCGAATCCGGCGGGAAACTGCGTAAAATAAGGGTGTATCCACAATGGGCGGATTTCGCTCTTGGTGTCCCCAGAAAGGCAGGGCCTCCGGCAAGGAGTGAGCGTTTTCTCGAAGATGCGTGATTTGAAGGAATCCGGCAGGGCCCTGCGAGAGTTGCTATCGCAGCGCATTCTTGTGCTCGACGGGGCCATGGGGACGATGCTGCAGCAGCGGCAGTTGACGGCAGCGGATTTTGGGGGAGCTGCCCTCGAGGGTTGTAACGAGAACCTCGTTCGAACGCGGCCGGACGTGGTGCTGGATATTCACCGGAAATATTTTGAGGCGGGGTCAGACATTGTCGAGACGAATAGCTTCGGCGGGGCCCCGATTGTGCTTGCGGAGTACGGGCTGGCTGCCGATGCACACGAACTGAACAAGCGGGCGGCGGAACTGGCGCGGCAAGTTGCAAACGAGTTGAGCACTTCAGCGAAGCCGCGGTTTGTCGCGGGGTCGATGGGTCCAACGACGAAAGCGATCACCGTGACGGGCGGGGTTACGTTCGACGGGCTGCGCGAGGCCTACTACGTCCAAGCGAAGGGCTTGGTCGAGGGCGGCGTGGACTTGCTGCTGGTTGAGACCAGCCAGGACACGAGGAATATCAAGGCGGCCCTGCTGGCGATCCAAAAGCTCTCGAAAGAGATCGGCATGCAGGTGCCGGTGATCATTTCCGTGACCATCGAGCCGATGGGTTCGATGCTGGCGGGGCAGACGATTGAGGCGATGTGGGCGTCGCTGCGGCATGCGAAGCCACTGGCGTTCGGAATGAACTGCGCGACCGGACCGGAGTTCATGACGGACCACATTCGGACGCTGAGCCAACTGACGAGTGAATTCGTGTCCTGCTATCCGAACGCGGGGTTGCCGGATGAAGAGGGCAAGTATCTAGAGACGCCGACGACTTTGGCGGCGCAACTCGAGAAGTTTGTGGATCACGGATGGCTGAACGTGGTCGGCGGGTGCTGCGGAACCACGGAGCAGCATATCCGGACGATTGCGCAGATGGCCGAAGGGAAGAAGCCGCGAGTGCGGCCAGCGGAGAGTCATCGCGCAATTTATTCGGGAATCGAGACGATTGAAGCGGAAGAGAGCACACGGCCGTTGCTGGTGGGGGAACGGACCAATGTGATTGGTTCGCGGCTGTTCAAGAACCTGGTGGCAGAGGACAAGTGGGAGGAGGCGAGCGAGGTCGCGCGGCGGCAGGTGCGGGGCGGAGCGCACATCGTGGACGTGTGCCTGCAGAGCACGGAGCGCGATGAGAAGAAAGACATTCCGCCGTTCTACGAAAAGCTGATTCGAAAAGTGAAGGCGCCGGTGATGATCGATACGACGGATGCGTCGGCGATCGAGCTGGCGCTGACGTATTGCCAGGGCAAATCGATCCTTAATTCGATCAACCTGGAGGATGGCGAGGAGAAGTTCGAACGCGTTGTGCCGATTGCGCACGCTTTCGGCGCGGCCGTGGTCGTAGGTTGCATTGATGAGGACAAGCAGCAGGCGCAAGCGTTCACGCGCGAGCGAAAGCTGGCAATCGCGCAGCGGAGCTACAAGCTCCTGACGGAAAAGTACGGGCTGGGGCCGGAAGACATTGTTTTCGATCCGCTGGTTTTTCCTTGTGCAACCGGCGATGAGAACTACATCGGCGGGGCGGTCGAGACGATGGAGGGAATCCGGCTGATCAAGAAGGCGCTGCCGGACGTGCGCACGATTCTGGGGATTTCGAATGTGTCGTTCGGACTGCCCGCGGGTGCGCGGGAAGTGGTGAACTCGGTTTTTCTGTACTACTGCACGAAGGCGGGGCTGGACCTCGCCATCGTAAACACGGAAAAGCTAGAGCGGTTCGCTTCGATTCCGGAGCACGAGCGGCGGCTGGCAGAGAACCTTCTGTTCTCACACCCGCCGGCAGATGTGCCCGCGGATCATTCGAAAGCAGAACTGCTGAGCAACATTCCGGCGGATTGGCGCAAACAGAATAAGGAACAGCGCGCGGCCGTAAATCAATACCATATCGCGGCAATCACGGACCACTTTCGTACCGCAAAGAAGAAGGAAAAGACCAAGGCTGCGGACGTGCCGCTCGACGAACGGCTGGCGAATTACATCATCGAGGGGACGCGGGACGGCTTGATTGCGGATCTGGAGCGAAAGCGCGGGGAAGGCACGGCGCCGCTGGACATTGTGAACGGGCCGCTGATGGCGGGGATGGCGGAAGTTGGGCGGCTGTTCAACGCGAATGAGTTGATTGTCGCGGAAGTGTTGCAATCAGCGGAAGCCATGAAGGCGGCGGTGAGCCACCTCGAACAGTTCATGGAGAAAGCGGACACCGCGAAGCGCGGGCGCGTGGTACTGGCGACGGTGAAGGGCGACGTGCACGACATCGGGAAAAACCTCGTCGAAATCATTTTGAAGAACAATGGATACGACGTGGTGAACCTAGGGATCAAGGTGCCGCCTGAGGAGTTGATCAAGGCCTACCTGGAGCATAAGCCGGACGCGATCGGGCTTTCGGGGTTGCTGGTAAAGAGCGCACAACAGATGGTGATCACGGCAAGCGATTTGAAGGATGCGGGGATCGAGATTCCGCTGCTGGTGGGCGGAGCCGCGCTTTCTGCGAAATTTACGCAGACAAAGATCGCGCCGAGCTATGGACAAGCGGTGTGCTACGCGAAAGATGCGATGACCGGATTGCGGCTGATGAATGAATTGATGGACCCCGCCACGCGGGAAAAGGTGCTGCACGAGCATACAGCCTCGGGGAACGGCTTTGGCGTAACGACGACGGTCAAAGTGAAGGAGATGCCCGGGGTGACGCGCTCACCGAAAGTGCGCGCCGACCTGCCAATTCCGAGCGTGAAGCATCTCGACCGTAAGGTGCGGTTGGTGCCGGACCTTCGCGAAGTGTGGAGCTACATCAATCCATTCATGCTTTACGGGCGGCACCTGGGATATCGCGGCGACTTTGAAAAACGGTTTGCGGAGCGTGAGCCGAAGGCCGTGGAGCTCTTCGAAAGCATGGAGGAAGTGAAGAACGAAGCGGCGCAATTCATGAAGATTCGCGCGCTGTGGCAATTCTATGAGGCCGAGCCGGATGGGGACGCGCTGAACCTTTTTACTCCTGGGGGGACGCAAGTGCTGCACACCTTCCGGTTCCCGCGGCAGAGGCAGGGCGACTTCTTGTGTCTGAGCGATTACGTTCTCCCGCGGCAGAACGACAAGCGTGATCATCTCGCCTTGTTTGTAGTGACGGCGGGCGAAGGAGTGCGCGAGCGCTCGGAGAAAGCGAAGAACGAAGGCTACTACTTCAAGTCGCACGGCTTACAGGCGCTGGCGATCGAGACGGCAGAAGCCTGCGCGGAATGGCTGCACCGGAGGATTCGGGAAGACTGGGGATTCCCCGATCCGCCAGAAATGACCATGCCGCAGCGGTTTACGT
>WNFG01002261.1_pt1 | contig 16144 bp, 22 predicted proteins | sample 5400431 | NCBI WGS metagenome assembly WNFG01 (sample SAMN13153346, study PRJNA577476) | soil metagenome | isolation source: 120 cm saprolite under Douglas fir tree site 2 hole 3 replicate 2 | place: USA:California | collected 2015-04-18 | reverse complement strand
TGGGTACATTGTCCGAGGGCTTCGAACGGTCTGTTGCCTCGCCGCTCCAACCTCGTAGGCTACGTGCGATGGGACGCACGGTCTGATCGATTTCCTCCTTGTCAGACAATCATTCCAACAGCTTTCAGGTCGCAGTCCTGTTTGCCGACCATCCAGTCAGAACTGCGCTGATCATTTGTCGCTATCGCCAACTCAACAGGCAGGGCTCCACCAGGCGTGGCCAGAAGATCCGCCGTATTTCACTAGGGGAATGACAATGGTCGGAACGTCTCAAAGGCGCGAAACGACTTGTTCAATTTCTTCGCACGTCGTTGTCCGACCAAGACTGAAGCGAATGGCGCCCATTCCGATTTCCGGGGGAACCTTCATAGCCTTTAATACCGGCGAAAGCTCTACCGAGCCGGAGTGGCAGGCGGAGCCCGTGGAAGCGGCCACGCCTTCCAAGCCACTTAAAATTGTTGAACCAATCTTTCCCACAAAACTGACGTTCAGTGTGTTGGGCAATCTCTCCGTCGGATGGCCGTTCAGAACCACTCCTGTACCGAACCGGGTCTGCAGCAGCTCCCAGAAGAGATCGCGCAGTTGGCGTATCGATTCCAGCGCAAGCCAGGATTGTGCCAGTTCACAGGCCGCGCCCAGAGCAACATCGAGCAGGATGTTTTCGGTTCCGGCGCGGCGGCCTGATTCGTGACCTGCTCCGTGGATCAGCGGCTCCAGACAAACGCCTTTCCGAACATAAAGAGCGCCAATACCCTTCGGCGCATAGAGCTTGTGTCCTGCCAGCGATAACAGATCCACGCCAAGCTCATCAACGCCCACAGGGATCTTGCCGGCCGACTGCGCGGCGTCGGTGTGGCAGAGGATGCCGCGTTCACGCGCAATGCGAGCAATCTCCGAGAGGGGTAGCAATGTCCCTACCTCATTGTTTGCGTGCATCACCGAAATAAGGATGGTGCTAGGCGTCAGTGCATCCCGGACATCGTCGGGATCGACTCGGCCGAAGCGATCAACCGGGAGGTAGGTCACCGACGCTCCGAGCCGCTCAAGAAAACGGCATGGGTTTAGCACCGCCGGGTGCTCGACTTGAGTGGTGATTATGTGGCCGCCACGCCCGCCCTGGGGCGAAGAAAACACCCTTCAAGGCGTGATTATTGGATTCACTTCCGCCGCTGGTGAATATGACCTCGTCCGAGTTGCAATGCAACAGTGCCGCGACTTGTGTCCGTGCCTTTTCGACGGCCTGTCGCGCCGGCAGCCCTGCCCAGTGCTCGCTCGACGGATTGCCGAACGGTCCTGTCAGTACCTGATCAATCGCGGTTGCCACTTCGGGCGCGATTGGAGTCGTGGCATTGAAGTCAAGATAAATGCGTTTTTCTTGCATTGCTTTTACCCAGCATAGTTCGTCGGGGCACGGATTCTAAGCCTTGTTCGCCCGTCATAGCAAGGTCTACAATGGCTCGGCTCAAATCGGGAGGTGCATCCATGGATGTGGAACGCGCGGTGCGAATGATTGCGGGAGCATTTGTGCTGCTCTCGCTTGCCCTCGGGTATTGGGTTTCTCCTTATTGGTACTTGTTCACAGCGTTCGTCGGGCTGAATCTGTTTCAGTCGGCGTTCACCAAGTGGTGCCCGATGACTCTGATTCTCCGGAAGTGTGGGATGAGGTCAGCGTAATCAAGTACCGATGTCAAAGTAGTCGCGGGTACGGATGAAGTGGGCCTTTGTTCTGTGTTGCCAAGCAGCATACAGGCGAGTGTTACGGGAGACCTGCGACTCCCCAAAAACAATACGACCCGCACTTCGGGAACGGCGCCAGATAGCCCGTGTCCATCTGCTCAATCTTGAGTCCGGCTTCGATGATAAGAGCCGGAATGTTTCGCGTCACGTGACAACCTTCAAACGCCCACTGGAACAACGGCTCAGTCCGCTTCTGCCACGATTGCACGGCAGTGTCAGGTGAGAGGCCATGTTCAAAAAAGATGAACTTGCCGCCCGGCTTCAGAACCCTGCGCAAACCTTGAATCGCCTCTACCACTCCGGGGATGGTGCACAGCGTGAAAGTGCTCACAACGGTATCGACGCTCATGTCTGCTAACGGAATGCGTTCACCAGGCAGATCGAGAAATTCAACCTCAAGATTTGTGTTTCCACGTTGTTTGTCAGCGCGACGCAACATTCCCAGATTCGGTTCCAGCGCATAGACTTTTTTTACTCGCGCTGAATCATAATGCGGGAAATTGACGCCCGGCCCTACGCCGATTTCAAGCACATCCCCTTGCGCCAACGGCACGATCCGCTTCCGAATTTCAGCGATGGGCTTCGGATTCCCAAGCGCACTCACCAGGTGAGGATAGATTCGTTCTTTGTAGAAAGACACAAGGCCTCAGCGTTCCCGGATGATTCAAAATGGTACTCCTCTACTGGCCCAGAGTGTCATAATCGTCTGTGAAGGCACTCGTGACCATGGGAGTAGCCGACGATGGATTCACGGACGCATTGGGAAAAAATCTACGGTGAGAAGGCACCGAATTCGGTCAGTTGGTATCGTCCACACCTTGAGACTTCGCTTTCGCTGATTGAGCGAGTAGCTTCCAGAGATTCCGCAATCATTGACGTGGGCGGAGGGGAATCCATATTAGTTGATGACCTGCTGTCACACGGACATGAGAATGTGACGGTTCTGGATGTTTCTCAAACCGCAATAGACGCCAATAAGACACGACTGGGGAAAGCTTCGGAACGTGTTCATTGGCTTGTTGCCGACATCACAAAGGCAGAACTCACTCAGTCTGCTTACGACTTGTGGCACGACCGTGCCGTGTTTCACTTCCTTACGGCACCCAACGACCGCGTGGCGTATGTGCGCCAGGCCGCACGCGCAGTGAAGCCGGGAGGTCACGTGATTGTTAGCACCTTCGGGCCCGAGGGACCAACCAAATGCAGCGGTCTGGATGTGGTTCGTTACGATGCCGAGTCATTGCACCGGGAGTTTGGTGTGCATTTCCGTTTGTTGGACAGCAGTAAGGAACTGCATCAGACGCCGTTCGGAACGATCCTGCAGTTTCTCTACTGTCACTGCACGCTCGAATAGAGCACTAGCCCCTCCGGCGTCCGAACCTCACGTCCAATTTCGAGAAGCCGAATGCAAACGTATCGTTCTTGTCGATGAGCACGATGTCGATCGCATCGCCGAAGGCGTCCGAAAGGATCGTGGTCAGTTCAAGGCCTCCGAAGCCGGCACCTAGCACTACAACGCGTGTGCGCATAGTCGAGCAGAATACCAGTTTTCGGAAAGGCCGTGCTTCTATCACTGCGTGCGGCGAATCCGGATGTACGAGGAGTGGCTAACCTGCATGGTGACTCTCGATTTGTCGCCTGTCAGGAAACTATCCATTTGGTTGGTCGGCTTCTCGCAGAGGTCACATGCGCTGCCATTCACTGGCGGCTAAGTCCTGGATGACGGGCAATCCTGAAGTAATCGGCCGGGCCCAGATTCCGGTTGGCCGACAATCCGGCGACTGGCTTGTTTACGGGTAGTGATACTGCGTTTGGCAGTACTGATCCCCTACCGCCATCGCAGATGCGCCCACTCCCGGCTACTTGCCTTGTCGGGCCATGCTAAGTAGCAAGGCACGGTCGAGAACTGTTCCTTCTGGAATCACAGAATGAATCTTGCGGCAGTACGGCTACGTATTGGAAAAGCAGCTCATCTTACCCGTACGTTGGGATCAGAATTCTAGGACATTTCACCAGGAAGAACCCTGTTGGTTCTTGGATCCTGATTCAGAGGACGCTCTCAAGAACAATGGCATTGACCCTGAATCCGAGCGTGTCTTGAAGCGCCCAAGATAGCCAACACAGACACCCGCACATTCCAGGTAAACATTAGAATCGTTTCCAAGATTTGTCCCGGCTTGAATCGTTGGTTGAGATTGAAAGAGTAACGAACACCATTGCCTTTCATTCGGCGGCCCAACACCCCGGAGACCCTCCTGCCGACTTTCGAAGTTAGCTTGACTCTGGAGTGCACTCCAGTGTCTATACTGTTCTTGTCAGGATGATCTGTCTCATGTCGCAAGGCTTTCAGATCGGCAAAGTTGCGGAGCGGACCGGGCTCAGCATTGACACGATTCGCTTCTACCAGAAGATCGGATTGGTCGAGCAGCCCGCGCGCAGCGAGGGCGGTTTCCGCCTTTTCACTGATGCGGACATGAAAGACCTCGTCTTCATTAAGAAGGCTCAGGAATTGGGTTTTTCTCTGGCCGAAATCAAGCAGTTGTCCATCCTCAATCAAGACCACGGTCACGCGTGTTCTCAGGTGCGAGACCTGATTGAGGGCAAGCTCAGAGATGTGCGCGAAAAAACAGCCCAGCTTTTACGGCTGGAAGCAGAGTTGAATAAGGCTCTTAGAAAATGCAATCGCGACCTGCGCACACATCAGCGATCCAGCCACGGTGAGTGCTGTCCGGTGCTGAAAGCGCTTGAGGAAAGACAGCATGAAGCCTCGGTCGCGTCGGTCGTCACACGATTGAATTTGCGGCGGAGAAGAACTTTCTGTATCTGGAGTGGGCTCCAGGGTGAATCTGATTTTGGTAGGGAAGGAAAATAGTAGATGAGAGTCGAGGTCTTGTACTTCGAGGATTGCCCAAATCATGCGCCCACCGTCGAAAGGGTGCGCGCGGAGCTAGTGTCCCGTGGTCTGCCCAAAGAAATCGAAGAGGTCGAGATTCACAATCAGGCGGAGGCGGCGGCACTCGGATTTCTGGGTTCTCCAAGTGTACGCATCAATGGCTTGGACATCGAAGAGGAGGCACGCAACCTCAAGAGTTTCGGAATGAGCTGCCGCACCTATTTGGAAGGAACCGTCCGCAGCGGTTCGCCATCCAGCGACCTAATCGGTCGCGCCCTCAATGAGCAGACATCCCAGGCGAGTCACGGGTCTGGTTTCAAATCGAATGACCCGTGCTGCCAAGGCGATTCCGCAGCTTCGGCTCCGGTGAAATTGAGTTCGTCCGTTGCCTCTGCGACGAAATCCAGTCGATCCGGCTCGTTTGCATTGTTCTCTGGAGGGTTGGCAGCGATTCTGGCATCCACGTGCTGCCTGGGACCGCTGATTCTGGTGACTCTTGGTGTCAGCGGGGCTTGGATCGGAAACCTTACGCTGCTAGAGCCGTACCGGCCATTTTTTATCGTGATCGCGCTTGTCGCGCTGCTTTTTGCCTGGCGGAGCATTTACCAACCGGGGCAGGCATGTAAGCCCGGCGAGGTTTGTTCGCAGCCCCCGACGCGTCGCCTTTACAAGTGTCTGTTTTGGACCAGTGCATTGCTGACGCTGCTGGCGCTGGTATATCCGTACTTCGCTAAGTACTTTTACTGAGTCTCAAGAACTGAACAAGGAGATATTCACAATGGACAACAACATCAAGAGTCGATTCGCTGTGCTGGTACTCATGGCGGTCGTGTCCGCGCCTGTTTGGGCAGCTACAAAAACAGTGACGCTGGACGTACCGGGCATGACCTGCCCCGCATGCCCAATCACAATTAAGAAGACGCTCAACAAAGTGCAGGGCGTTGCAAAAGTCGACGTTAGTTACGAAAAGAAACAGGCGGTCGTCACCTTCGATGACACAAAGACCGACACGAAGGCGCTGGTGAAGGCCACTACTAACGCGGGCTACCCTTCGCAACCAGAAGGCGAGAAAAAGTAAGTGCAGGACAAGTTTGATCTGGTCGTTATTGGAACCGGGACGGCAGGGTCTACGGTTGCGTCCCAGTGCCGTGCTGCCGGGTGGAGTGTCGCCGTAATCGATTCGCTGCCATTTGGCGGAACGTGCGCGCTTCGCGGCTGCGACCCGAAGAAGGTTCTGGTAGGAACCGCAGAGCTGCTCGACTTCTCGCGGCGCTTGCTAGGGAAACATACGGTCAAAGGCAAGCTAACAATCGACTGGCCGGAACTTATCCGTTTCAAACGGTCTTTCACCGATCCAGTACCAAAAGAGAAGGAAAGTTCGTTTGAAAAAGTGGGCATCAAGAGCTTCCACGGGAGGGCAAAATTTGTTGATGGCAATTCACTTGAAGTTACAGGACAGCAGCTTACCGCCCGGTTCATTGTTATCGCCGCTGGCGCAAGACCCGCGAGCCTAGGAATTCCTGGTGAAGAGCACCTCATCAACAGCACGCAGTTCTTGGAGCTGGAGCAACTCCCTGCCGAGATTGTATTTGTGGGCGGCGGGTATATCGCAATGGAATTTGCCCATGTAGCTGTCCGAGCGGGAGCGCGTGTGACTATCCTTCATCGCGGAACGCGAGTGCTCGAAGGCTTCGATCCCGACCTGGTTTCGAGCTTGTCGAGCCGCAGTGAGGAACTCGGAATTGCTCTTCGCACCGGGACGACGGTCGAAGCGATTGAAAAGTCTGGATCCAAGTTCACGGTACATGCCAGACGAGAAGGAAAGAAAACGTCTTTCACATGTGATCTTGCGGTGCATGCTGCCGGCCGTGTACCAGACATCGACGACCTTGATCTGGAGAGCGCGCACGTTGAACGCGAGAAGAAGGGCGTCAAAGTAAACGAGTACCTGCAGAGTGTTTCAAACCCCACAATTTACGCCGGAGGTGACGCAGCGGCGAGCGATGGCATGCCCCTTACACCGGTGGCGGGATACGACGGCAAAGTCATCGCGGCCAACGTCCTTTCGGGTAATCAGGTAAAGGCAGAATATGACGCCATACCCACCGTGGTTTTCACAATTCCGCCGCTGGCGTCTGTTGGCATGGCTGAAGAGACAGCGAAGAGAAACGGACTTCGCTTTCGCAGGAATCATATGGAGATCGGCGGATGGTACTCGTCACGACGGGTCGGGGAGAGGACCGCCGCTTTCAAGGTACTGGTGGAAGAAAGGAGTGAGCGAATCCTCGGCGCTCACCTGCTCGGCCCGGCAGCCGAAGAAACAATCAATCTTTTTGCTCTGGCAATGCGAAAAGCAATCACGGCCAGCGACTTGAAACAAGTGTTGTTCGCCTATCCGACTCATGCTTCGGATGTGCAGTACATGGCCTGAGAAGGGGACCAATCTGATGGCAGATTGCTGCAATCTTGATTCAAAGAATCCTCTGGACCTGACGGCCTCCCGTGCCGCATGGTTTTTTTGGTATGGGCCGGTCGCCGTGATCCTCGCCGGATCATTTTGGGCCGCCGGTAGAAATTGGCTATGGGCAGGCGCATTCGCCGTGATGGGGATAGGATGCCTCATCAATGCCAGCCGCTGCCAGCGGCTTCATTGCTATTTCACCGGTCCGTTGTTTCTTGCTGCCGCGGGATATGCCATAGCTGCGCAATTTCAGTTGGTGCCTCTGCGTGCAGATATATTTCTCCTAATTGTGCTGGGTCTTTCCTGTGCGTTCCAGTGTGCTGAAAGACCATTCGGTCGTTACCGGGGAACATCGCAGCCAGAAGGCACTCGTCGCTGAGGAGCACAGAATACCAGGAGAACAACGTCCGGGTGCTCACAAGCAAATGACCCTAGCGTCTAAATGATGAGTACCAAGGATGGCATTCTGCCTAACGCGGTCACATCGGGTATCGGCAGCAGAGTCGAATCAAGCTGCTCCAACGGGTCTTTCCGAGCTAATCTCCTGCGGGTCCGCGATGCCGCTGGCCTCTGCCTAACAGAGGCGACTCACCCACCAGGGCTTCGGGTGCCGCCGCATGCACACGAGAAAACCCATTTTTGTCTTCTCCTTCAGGGAGTCTATGAAGAAAACTGGGGCAGAGACATTTTCGTTCGCAAGCCGGGCACTTTGGTGCTTACGGCCGGTGGTGCGCTCCACTCCAATCGCATCCACAGCTCCGGGATACGGTTCTTCTCCATTGAGATGACGCAACCCTGGATCGACCGAGCGAACGGACATCTGAAGTACTTCCAAGGTCTGACGCAATTTAACAACGGTTCACTGCCGTGGCTGGCAATGCGGCTCTATCGTGAATTCCGATCCGAGGATGATGTGGCGCCGCTGGCGATTGAAGGATTGGTTCTCGAATTGCTAGCGGGCTTGGCGCGACAGAGTTCTGAATCTGAGAATGGGGCAGCGACTTGGCTAAAAAAGGCGCAAGAGTTTGTGCGCGACCGATTCCAGCGCTCGATCTCTCTTGTTGAAGTGGCCGAGTTCGCCGGTGTGCATCCTGTGTCTCTGGCACGCGCTTTTCGGCGAACGCACCATTGCACATTCGGAGACTATGTTCGCAAGTTGCGGGTCGAATTCGCATGCCAGAAACTCACTGGCTCACGCGCATCGCTGGTTGACATTGCTCTCTCCGCCGGCTTCTCCGAGCAGAGCCACTTTTCTAGAACCTTCAAACGTCTTACGGGTCTGACCCCTTCCCAGTACCGTTCCTCTCGTCAAGGCTAATTCCAGCCAAACGCTTCATTCGTGCAAGACGATGCTCTGCACTTCTCGATAGCCTCGGCTCAGTGAGGCTTTTGGTTTGAGAGGAATGACATGAATGGGCGAAGTTTGCTGAGAGGGCTACTGGTGATTGTGGTCGCTATGGGAAGCACGTTTGCCCGAGCCCAGAAATCGCCACGCGAGACATCAGAGCAACATGCATCGATGATCAGCACGTCCGATTTAACAAAGCCGGTCCTGAAGGAGATTCAGGACATCGAGGAGAGGACGGTGGCAATAGCCGAGGATTTTCCAGATCAGTTGTACAGCACCTATCGCCCAAAGGGAGACCCTGACGTACGCACCGCCGCAGAAATCCTGCTACATATCGCAGAGCAGAACGAGTCGGCTGCTTCCCTCATACGCACCAAGCCGCAGCAAGACGCATTGATGGCCTCAGGGAGGAAGCGGGCGGCGAAGGACATCCTGACCTATGTATCCAAGCCAGACACGGTGACCAAGGTAAAGGCATCGTTCGTCGCGGTAAGGAGAGCGATCGAAGAGAATCCCGATCCGAAGAAGCTGGAGTGGTGGATTTATGTCATCGCGCACAGCAACGGCCACTTCGGAAATCTGGTGACTTACTACCGCGAAAACGGGCTCGTGCCGCCGAGCTCACGGCAATAGTAGGCAACGGACCGACTTTGCCTGAGACAAGGAACGGAATGAAATGACTAAGAGAATTCTATTTAGCCTGCTTGCGGTCGTTGCACTGGGAAGCGAAATCGCGGGAGCCCAGAAATCTCCGCCATCTGCACCAGACTTGAAACCCGCAGCCTCCCCTTCGCTTCCGTCACAGTTGACCGAACCGATATTGGAACGAATTAAAAACATTGAGGAGAAGATGGTCACGGTCGCAGAAGATTTTCCGGACGACTTGTACGCCACCTATCGCCCCAGGGGAAATCAAGATGTACGCACCGCGGCTGAAATCCTTTTGCACGTCTCAGGCGTGAACCGGAGGATGGGTTTCAATCTCAGCACGAAGCAGCAAAAAGATTCCTTGTTTGCGGCCGGCAAGGCACCCCAGTCCGTGACCCCATTTCCCTACGTATCGAAGCAAGACACCGTAGCCAAGGTAAAGGAATCCTTCGCAGCGGTGCGAAAGGCCATCCAAGACAACCCGGATCCCGAAAACCTAGAGGGGTGGCTATATGTAATTGCACACAGCAGCGAGCACTTCGGAAATTTGGTGACTTACTACCGCGAGAACGACCTCGCCCCTCCGACTTCGCGGCAATAGAAGCAACTACGTACACGGAAGTGGAAGAGGAGGACAGAAACATGAAAATTCAACGGCGGAAATGGCATCGGAAAGCAGCGGCACTTGCAGTGGCCGCAGTGATACTTCTAGCTGGCTCGGTCCCCGCTGTATCTCAGGACAAGCCATACCCGGAACTCGACCAACAGTTAGCGACGCTTAGGAATCAGTTCAACGCCGATACAGGCAAAGTGCGAGTGCTTTTCATTGGGGACCCCACCTGCCCTCCCTGCCGGCACGGTGCCTCAGTCATTCAACAGAACGTAGTGAGCAAGTTTTCCAGTGACAAACTGGCGGTTTACGTCGTCTGGGTACCGCTGCTGAACCTGCAGGATCCGGCGACGCTGCAGAGACACGCGCACCAGTATGCCAGCCTGATTCCGCAGGGGCCGCGCGTCACACACTACAGCGACCCAGAAGCAAATTCGGGAAAGCAGTACGGTTCGATCCTCCGTGTGCCCTATGGCAGTCCAGCTTGGGACGTCTATCTTGGCTTCAGTGCCGACGCTCGATGGGGAGATACGGCTCCGATACCAACCTATTGGGAACACCAGTTGGGCGGCCTTGAGTCAACTCGATACTTGGACGGTCTACGTTTTGCAGAGGAGGTTCGCAAGCTGCTGGCGAAGATCGGCCAATGACCGTGAATGGAATGAATCCGGTCGCATTGAGGGGAGCAAGATGGGCCTGACATTTACGACCGCCTTCATTGCCGGGATGCTGTCGTTCATTTCCCCATGCATATTGCCGCTTGCTCCGGGCTATGTGGCCATGATCTCGGGCGTGAGCGTGGAAGAACTGCGTGACCGCCAGCATGGAATTCTTTGGCGTGTCCTGCTCAACGCGTTGCTCTTTGTCCTGGGCTTCTCAATTTTCTTCGTGGCTTTGGGCGCTTCGGCGGGTGTGGCAGGACGTTTTCTCTCCGCCCATCGCGAGCTCCTTAATCGAATCGCCGGTGCGGTGATCGTTTTCTTTGGCGCTGTGTTATTGGGATGGATTCGTGTTCCCGCGTTTTATCGCGACAAGCGTTTTCATGGCGCCGTCGCAGCAGGCAAGCTGCGCTCCTTCCTGTTGGGATTGGCATTTGCCTTTGGATGGACGCCATGTGCAGGGCCGGCGCTAGTCGCCATGCTCATGCTCGCTTCGACCCAGCAAACCGTTACCCGTGGCATGGCACTGCTCAGTGTTTATTCGGCGGGTTTGGCAGTGCCATTCTTGCTGGTGGCGCTTGGAACCAGCAAGTTTGTGTCTCTTTACCAGCGCTGGCGCAGCCGCTTGGTCTGGGTGGAACGTTTCGCGGGCGTGCTGCTGATCAGTGTGGGAGTGGCGGTCTTCTTTGACGTGTTCCAGGAGCTTTCTTATCACCTATCATTTTTCAATCGCTTTGCCTGGTGAATCAAGTGCGCGCGAGATGCGTCTAACACTTAAAGGAAAAAACGAATGAGTGAAGTAGTCTACGTCTCCAAGTCTCGGATCGAGCGTAAACAAGGGCCGTTCCGTGTCGCGTATCTGCCCGGCGAGTCTCAGCCTGTGATCTATAGCGTCCACGGAGCAATCGCCGAGCACTACAAAGTTGACCCTGCGAAGCTAAAAGAGTCGCATTCCTCAACCATTGACTACGTCATCTCCGCGACTGCCGGCTGAATGCTGGGTACCTTCGGAGGCGCGCTGGAAGCGCGCCAAATTGACGCTAGTAATGGAAAGCTGGTCGCGGACGTGACCGGAGAAGTCGAGCAGGAGGAGGGCGTACTGGTCATTCGCAGGATTCACGTAGAAATGCGGCTGAAAGCGCCGGAAGAAGCAAGGAAGACAGTTGAGCGGGTGCATCGTATATATGCGATGAACTGCCCTCTGTACCGCACTCTGCACAAAGCAATCCAGCTCACGTCCTCTTACGAACTGCTGTCACCGTTGAAACAGTTTCGCAAAAGGAGTTCGGTGAAGAAACACAAATTTCTTGTTGGGGCACCCACTCCGGGGCACCCATAAGAAAATGACTGAGACCGTCGAGCAGGAATTACGTGAGTTTATGCGGTTGAAGCACCACTCACATGGATTGAAAAATCAACACTTTGGCTAAAGTTCTTTGTTTCGGGACCAGGGGGTCGGAGGTTCAAATCCTCTCTCCCCGACCAATTATTTTCAATCGCTTACAATTTTGCAAATCCTCCAAATTGAGCCCCTGGTGCGGTGTTTATGGGTGCCCCAACTCAAGTGTAGATTTCAACAAGGTTTAGGTTCGCTCGACGAATGACGGTTGGGGCACCCAATTGGGGTACCCATGAGGACTTCATTGCTCTGTAATTTCAGGACGTCCAGTAAAAATGCGGGTCTCGCGATGGTCCACAGTGTGATTGTTGCCTGATTGAGCACTTGGCTAAGCGCCAGGGGATCACTGCGTTGAGAGTTGATGGTCTCCAACCGAGTCAGCATTTTCAGGGGACTGCATCCGGTCTTGGCCAAGCACTCGAAGTCGTTTTCACAGACCAACTGCATTTCGACATCGCGTCAGTTAGGGTCGACCCTACTATCTGCGGTCACACCCCACACTTCGTCCGGCGAACCGTAACCGCGACGATAGGCTTGGCCGCAGATTTCGTATCGCTTCAAGTCCGTCGAACCCCACTGACTAGGCGCAGGCGGCATACAGCAAGAACAGTACAGGATCCACCCTGAGGCGCCGTGCGCGGTGAGCGCGATCAGGTACGATCCGTTGCGATACGGGCTGAAGCCTGGCAAATATCGAGTGCGGCATTTCGGGCACTCGACGCAATGACGAACACGAAACATAAAGATTGAAAGCGCGGTTTGATCGCAACCAATGTGGCACGCCAGAAATAGCTATTGCGCATGCTCTCTCTGGTTCACGATTCCGTTGATGGGGTGGAACTTGGCCCCGAAAAACTGTCGCACGATAAACGTCACTCTGAATGACGCATTAGCGGCGCTAGCACCGCAACCCTGCGAGTCAGTGACAGCCTGAAGTGAGCGCATACGTCCTCCCCAGTAGTACTCCGTACAGCTGCAACTCGCTTTTTCATTGCACAAAGTGCAGGCGATCTCAGCGTTGCTCGACCCTAACAACTAATGTCTAATCCAGAAGCGGAATTGGCTCACGACTTGCAGGAAATTCTTCGTATCGAAAAAGAACCCGTGTGGCGTGCCGTTATCACGCCTCACGAGTTCGTGTTCCCTGGGCGCCCCTGCGGTCGCGTTCGTCGAATCAAACCGAGCGGAGACCAGGCACTACCCACGGGAAGGAATGGCCTCTATCGCTCGAATCGGCCGGGTCCGAATCTTTGCAAAAGCTGTTTGCCAACGTTCGCGGGCAAAGTGATTTTCGGATGCGTACGTGCTACCTCTGCAACCGACGTACCTACGCTTGCGTTTACCGGGGTTGCCAGAAAGGCGTGGACCTCGCCCGCATGCGGTCCGCTGAGCACCGTTGCCATACCCGAGATTTGTCCGCGGTCGTTGATCGCTTGAGCCATGGTTGCGTAGAGGTTGGAACTGGCAGGAAACAGCGTATTAAGGTCGGTCAACACGCCGTTCTGCCAGATGAAGGCGCGGTCGAAGTTGAAGTTGGAGTCGATGCCGCTTCCCACCACTTGGCCCAGGTTGTTGATGCCGCTGGCATAGGCGCCAAAATCTCCCGGCACAAGGGGGATGTTTATCATTGTGCCGTTCTGCCAAAGAGTGGCGTATTTGGTTGTGCCGTCGGCGCTGCGGACTTGCCCAACAATTTGGCCCTGGTCGTTAATGCTGAAGGCGATATTAGAACGCGGAAATCCGAGGTCAGGAAGCTGGGAGGCAATGCCGTTTTCCCACAATACAGCGTGAAGCGCTGTGGTGCAGGTTCCCGAGTAGCCTACGGCCTGGTCTTGATTGTTGATGCCGTATGCGACCCCGTCTGGATCGCTACCCACCGTAGGAAGAGGTTGGGCTTTGCCTTTTTCCCACAACACCGGCAGTTCAATCCGATAAGGCGGGCATCCGGAGTCCACGGTAGTGTTTTCCGCAAATCCTGCGATTTGTCCATGGTTATTGATCGCGTTCGCCCACCCGTTATTTCCGCCGAGCGTCGGGAGAGCTCTCATGTGGCCCTTTTGCCAAAGAAACGGACGACACGTAAGTCCTGTGCCGAAGCCGCAAATATCTTCGCCGTTCGGGTCTGGGACAGCCGTTTCGGCCAAACCCACCGCTTCCCCGCGCTCGTTGAACCCGGCGTACCCCCACATAAAACTGTTCAGTCCTCCAAGTGTGCCGAGGTCGATCTTGAGTCCATCGACGTTTATCCCCACCCGCCCTTCTACAAGATTCCCCGACGGGTCCAAGACCCCATATTGGGCCTCCGTCCATCCGTGATTATTTACGGACATGGCACAACCGAACCCCCCGTTCTGCAGAACGCCCAAATCGGTAACTTTGTAGCTGGCTTGAGCGACCGCATTGCTGAAGCAAGCGAGAACCATCGTCGTAACCCACAGTATCCAGAAATTCCTTCGTTTTAGCGTACTCATATCTCTGTTTTCCTCCGATAAAGTCGTGGTGCCGAGAGGACTGACGATTTACGTCAGGTACCACTCGGTGCTCTAACAGTTAATGTGCGATTCCCGCGGACCCGCCTGTCACTGGCTGACGAAAGTCGCGGGTGCACTCGCGTAGGGTGCTGCTGTGCACTGGGCAAGCCGGGGGCCGTCTTTGGAGGGAAATACGCGAGGTTCCACTGCTTAGGTACGTGTTTGCGGTATCACGATGTGACGAATTGGCCAATGCCAGAAACCAAATAGAACAAGCTCAGTGATCAATTTATACGGATATCGGTAGAGATTGCCGCTAATGCTCCGAAATTCGGGAGGCCGGAGGTCGGAACTTGGGTCCGCGATTCAGAAAGCCGGAAGAACATTGGCTTTCGAACAAGGTCAGTTAAGCGCGAACTCACCGAAGCTGGCGTTGCCTTCAATCTGGCACTCTTCCCCACCACAGCTGAAGCCGAATGCCGTTGAGTACGAATAATACAAACCACACTCCGTTGGGCGGGAATCCCTGCATACTGTTGTTCGTACGGGTCTTGGGCAAGCGGCCGGCGGTTGAGTTACCTTGCCTCAATCCCGGCCGGTGGAGATTCATGTTGATCAGATTCACAAAACACAGAAGAAATGGAGCGGAGCGGGAACTTTTGGCCTTCTTCTGACATTAAAGAAGCATGAACGATGTGAAAGTGCCGCAGAAGGATTTGCGCGGATTGAGCTGGCGCCCCGACTATGACTAGCGACGAAGCCTTGATGCTGGAATTCCAGGGCGGATCACGCGCAGCCTTCGAGGAGCTGTTTGCCCGCTATCGCAAGCCACTGTACGGCTTCTTCGGCCGCCGGCTGAACAACCCCGAGCGGGCCGAGGATCTCGTCCAGGAAACTTTTCTCGCGGTGATCCGCGCCGCCTCCCGTTATGAGCCGCGCGCTTTGGTTCGAACGTATCTGTGTGGTATTGCGTTGAAGCTGCTGGCTGCGGAGCGACGCAAGTTCTTGACGAGCACCACATCAGGGCAGTCCGCTCCGGAGCCTAAGACTGACGGAACTCCCGACTGCGTGCTCTGGGTCCGGCAAGCCCTGGAAAAGCTGGATGGGACGGAGCGCGAGATCTTGATGCTCCGCGAATATGAACAGCTGAGTTACTCCGACATTGCAGAGCTGTTGCGAATTCCCGTAAATACGGTCCGTTCCAAGCTTTTTCGATCGCGACTTGCATTGAAGAGTTACCTAGAGTCGGAGGAAAAAAACAATCCTTCCCCGAGAGCGAGTGTCAGGCAGCCGCACCCAGGAAGACGAGGCATCAATGAGCACGAATAGACATCCGATCGAACAGGAAGAACTCATGGCCTATTTCGACGGCGAACTGCCCACGGAACGCGCCACCGAGGCCTTGTCGCACCTGGAGCTGTGTCCGGAGTGCCAGACCCTCGCTGCCGATTTCCGTGTTGTTTCCCAAGAACTAATGGCCTGGGAAGTTGAGTCAACAGAAGTAGGCATTTCCTCGAAGATCAACGCGGCGCTTGCGGAGCGCCTCCAGAAGCGGCAAGCGGCAAAGGTCAGCTGGCCGAGATTGCAACACAGAGTGATGACGAGCCGCTGGGTCTGGGCCGGAGCCTTAGCTATCGTCTGCTTGGCTGTGGAAATGAAGCTTACGCTTACCAGCCGCAATCGGAATGAGAATCGCTCGACAGCGTATCCGAGCATGGCTTCGATCGAGCAATACCTGATGCCGGATCGCAACGCCGAGATCGCCCTGGCCCGAAGTGCTGCCCCGGCTGCTATATCCAGCGACGCAAAGATCCTGGTCCTCGGTTGGCGTGGCTATGAGACCGCCATCGAAGGAAAGAACGGTTTTGTTTGTGTTGTGGAACGATCATGGGGGTCCCCATTCAACTCCGCGGAGTTC
>WNFG01003356.1_pt1 | contig 16146 bp, 8 predicted proteins | sample 5400431 | NCBI WGS metagenome assembly WNFG01 (sample SAMN13153346, study PRJNA577476) | soil metagenome | isolation source: 120 cm saprolite under Douglas fir tree site 2 hole 3 replicate 2 | place: USA:California | collected 2015-04-18 | reverse complement strand
CTCCGGCAACTACCTCGGCATTCAGATCGACGGATCCACGGCGGGACAGAACGCCGGCGAGGGCGTCCTCATCACCACTGCCAACAACACCGTCGGCGGCAACAGCGCCGCGTCGAGCAACGTCATTTCCGGCAACCTCGGCAGCGGCATCGTACTGAAAGGGACGTCCGCTACCGGCAATGTCGTCAGCGGCAATACCATCGGACTGAATGCGGCCGGCACCGCGGCCGTCCCCAACCACACCGACGGCGTGGAGATCCTACTCGGCGCCAGCAACAGCACCATCGGCGGAACGACGGCCGGCGCGCGGAACGTCATCTCCGGCAACGTCAACGCCGGCATCAAAATCGCCGGAAACATCTCGACGTTCTGCACCGGCAATGTCATCACCGGGAACTTCATCGGCACGAATGGCACGTCGCTCGTCACGATCGGCAACTCCGCCGCCGGCATCTACCTCGGCCAATCAGCCGTCGGCAACATCATCGGCGGTCTGACGGCGGCTGAGGCGAACACGATCGACTTCGCCAGCGGCGGCGGAATCCTGCTGGTCGGCTCCGGCAATGGCAACGCCATCCTCGGCAACGCCATCCGCGACGGCGCACCGGGCATGAGCATCGATCTCGAGAACAACGGCCCCACTCCCAACGACGCCGGCGACGCCGACACCGGCTCGAACGGCCTGCAGAACTTCCCGCTCTTCCTCGACGCCTCGCTCGCCGGCAGCACGCTGACGACGCACTTCAACGTCGACTCGGCCTCGGTAGCAGGGACGAACGGAATCCGCGTCGAGCTTTTCCGGAGCGACCCCACGGGCGTGCAGCGTCTGAAACCGCTCGGCTCGCAATGCTTCGCCGGAAACTCGCTCACCTCCGCGGCGATGACCATCGCCAGCGCGCCGATCGCCATCGGCGACAACCTCGTCGGGACCGCCACGAGCTACACCGATGCCGCGTGCACGACTCCCGGTGATGGGACATCCGAGGTTTCGAACGCGATCGCGGTGGCCCCGTGCACACCGCCGGCGGCGACCGTCACCCCCAGTGGACCGACCACCTTCTGTACGGGCGGCAGCGTCACCCTCACCGCCTCGGCCGGTGCCACGTTCCAGTGGCGCAACTTCGGCACACCGCTCGTCGGCTCCACCGGTCAGCAGCTCGTCGTCACCACCAGCGGCAGCTACAGCGTCACCGTCACGAACGCCGCCGGCTGCTCCGCAACATCGTCGCAGACTTCAGTGACCGTCAACAGCGCGGTCAACGTCACCATCTCCGGCCCGACAACGTTCTGCGCCCCCGGCAGTGTCACTCTCACCGCAAACCCGAGCGGCGGCAGCGGAACGTTTGCCTCCTTCCAGTGGTTACTCAACGGCTCGCCGATCGGCGGCGCAACGGCGTCGACATTCAGCGCAAGCGCCGGCGGCAGCTACAGCGTCACTGTCACCGACTCGAACGGCTGCACCGGCACGTCGGCACCGACAACCGTCACCGCCAATGCCCCGCCGCCGGCGACGATCAGTGCCCCGTCGTCGGCCTGCGCGAACAGCGTCGTGAGTGCCAGCATCGCCGGCGGTCCGGTCGCCGGTGCGACGTACACCTGGACGGTCAGCAACGGCACGCTGCAGACGGGACAGGGGACGGCGTCGATCACCTTCTCCGTCGGCACGGCGACCCCGGTGTCGCTCAGCGTCGTGGCCACTCTGAATGGCTGCTCCGCGAACGGAAGCGCCAGCGTCACCGTCGGGGCATTCATTCCGACGATCACCGCCTCCGGCCCGACGACGTTCTGCTCCGGAGGGAGCGTCACGCTGACGTCATCCGCGGGGGCGTCGTTCCAGTGGCTTCTCAACGGATCTCCGATCGGCGGCGCCAACGCGCAGTCGCACGTCGCCACGGTGGCCGGCAACTACAGCGTCTCCGTCACCACCGGCGCCGGTTGCAGCGGTACCTCGGCTACGACGACCGTCACGCTGACCGCCACTCCCTCGCCTACGATCACCCCCTCCGGTCCGACCACCTTCTGTAGCGGCGGGAGCGTCACGCTCACCTCCAGCGCCGCTGCCACCTTTCAATGGCTCCTCAATGGCGTGGCCATTAACGGAGCAAACGGCCAGTCGTTCAGTGCCAGCGTCTCCGGCTCCTACAGTGTCACCGTCACCAACGGTGGCGGATGCACCGGAACGTCGCCAGCAGTGACTGTCACAGTGAACCCGAATCCGGCCGTCACGATCAGTGGTCCCGCCTCCGTCTGCGCCGGCGGAAGCACCATGCTCGACGCCGGCGCAGGCTTCGCCTCGTACTCCTGGTCGACGGGCGCCACGACGCAGACGATCACCGTCTCGCCGGCGGCAACGACGCCGTACAACGTCACCGTCACGAACGGCAGTGGATGCCCGGCCGCGGCATCGAAGACCGTCACGGTCACCAGCGGCGCGGCGAACACCACTGTCAACACGCCGTCCTCCGTCCCGAGCGGCTCCACCGGCAACGTCGCCTCAGTCGCCTCCGGCCCGCCCGGCTCGACCTACAACTGGACGATCACCGGCGGAACGATCACCAGCGGCAACGGCACACCATCGATCACCTGGACCGCCGCCAGCAGCGGCAGCGCCATCATCAGCGTCACCATCACCAGCGGCTCGTGCACAGCCTCCGGCAGCGCCACCGTCGCCATCGCCGAGGCCGCCGATCTCGCCCTGACCATGTCGGCCGGCCCGAATCCCTTCAGCGCAGGCGGCACCGTGACCTTCACGCTGAACGTCACGAACAATGGCCCGAATGCGGCGCAGAACGTCCGCCTGGCCAACAATCTATTCGGTGTCACTACCCCGGCAGTTTCCGGCAACGGCTGGTCGTGCACGATCAACAGTCTGACCATCGTCTGCACGCTGCCATCCCTCGCGACCGGTCCGGCCGCGCCGCTGACCATTACCGCGGCCTCTGGCGCCGGCAGCAGTGCGGGCGACAGCGCCGCTGTCGCCGCCGCCACCAACGATCCGAACGGCAACAACAACAGCGCCAGCGCCACGATCAACATCAACACGCAGCCTTCGTGCAACAACACCGCGCCAGCGGCGATCTCCCCCGCCGCGGGGGCAACGAACGTCGCCAACCCGGTCCACTTCAGTTGGTCGGCCGCGCCAAACGCGACGAGCTACGATCTCTGGATCGCCGGTTCGGGCAACGCCTCCGTCATCGCCACGACGACACAATCGACCACGGCAACGATCAACCTGCCCAGCGGCCCATCGACATGGTACGTCGTCGCGCACTTCACGGCCGATTGCCCGACGCTCTCCTCCGCCCCGCGCGACCTAACCGTGGCTGTCTCGTCGAATTGCACGCATCCGTCGCCGCAGCTCATCGCCCCATTGCAGAATGCGGCAGTCAGCTCGCCGGTCAACTTCTCCTGGACCCCGGTGGCCCAGACGATCGGCTACCGCCTCTGGGTCGCCATCAATGGCGGCGCGGCACAGGACGCAGGCACGACCAACGGCGCCACCTCGCTCACCGTTCCGCTGACCGGCTCCAGCGTCGCCTGGCACGTCGACGCCCTCTTCGCCGGATGCGATCCGACCTCTTCGACTTCCTCGACCTTCACGATCACCTCGCCCGATCCGTGCGCTCACGCCACACCGGCGATCCTCGCGCCGCCGCCGGGCGCAACACTGGCCTCCTCGGCCGTCGACTTCCACTGGACCGCTGTCGCCGGCGCGAACGGATACCGCGTCTGGGCATCGATCGACGGCCTCCCGTTTGCGCCGCTCGGCACGACGTCGGCGACTACGCTGCACGCCACCTTCACCAGCGGCGTTGTGTCGTGGTACGTCGAAGCGTTCTTCAACGGCTGCGCATCGGTTGCTTCATCACAGCAATCCTTCACCATCCCGGCCGCCGGCAATTGCAACAACGCCCCGGCCACGTCGCTGGCACCATCGAATGATGCGACGCTCGCGAGCGGCAACGTCGACTTCGCCTGGTCGCCCGCGGCGAATGCCATCGGCTACGAGCTGTGGCTCTCATTCAACAACGGAAGCCCGGCCATCGCCGGCACCACCAACGCCACGACGCTCCGCAGCACGATCGGCGCCGGCAACATCGAATGGTTCGTCCGCGCGCTGTTCAACGGCTGCGATCCGATCGAATCGGCGCATGCCCGGTTCACCTTTGCACCGCCCGCCAATTGCCCGCTCGTGCGCCCGATCCTCACCGCTCCGATCGACGGCGCGCCCGCCGTCATCTCCCCCTTCGATCTCCGCTGGAGCAACGTCCCCGGCGCGACGCAGTACAAGGTCTGGCTCGCATCCGGCGACACGCCGCCCACCGTCATCGGCACGACTACGGCCACGCATCTCGACGATCAGAGCGCGCCCGAAGGCGGCGTAACGTGGTTCGTGGAAGCGCTCTTCGCCAACTGCCCGTCCCTGCCGTCGACGCCCAGCACCTTCATCGCCGCGCATCCGCTCCCACCCTGCTCGATGCCGGACGTTCCGCTGCCGCGCGCCGAGAGCACCGCCTCGACCAATGTCGAATACATCATCCGCTGGACGCCGTCCGGTCCGGCCGGGACGACGCAGTACGAATTGCAGGAGTCGACGAACGCCTCGTTCTCCGCGCCGCTCTCGATCACGACCAGCGCCAGCGAGCTTCCCTTCAAACACACCAACAGCGGCGACGCACCGGTCACCTACGACTACCGCCTCCGCGCCATCAACACCTGTACCGCCGCTCGCACGCTCTTCTCGCTGCCTCTCACCGTCCAGGTGCTGCCGTCGAACGTGACCGACCCGTCATCGGCGAATGGATCGACGCCTGCCGACAACCCGCAGACGACGCACTATCAGATTCACGTCGGAGGAGGCAGCGCGAGCAAAGGCACGATCGCCGCCGCGACCGGCGACACCTTCACGGCCACCACCAACCAGCCGTGGCTCACAGTCTCGCCGTCCGGCGGAACGGTTCCCGCCGAGGGGACGACGCTCACGGTCACGGCAAGCACCGATGGACTGCCGGTCGGGACCAGCAGCGGTGCGGTCAACGTCACCTTCGGCGCCGCGCCGAGCCAGCACGGCCTGGTGGCGCTCGACAACAAACCCCCGTCGACGACGACCGTCTCGGTCAACCTCGTGCAGCCGGTGGCGCCGACCGCGAAGAGCGCTCCGCCGCCGGATGCCCTCATCATCCCCGCCGTCGCGCACGCCGACGGCATCAACTCGAAGTTCCAGTCCGACATCCGCGTCACGAACTCCTCGGCGCAGCCGATGAAGTATCAGCTCACCTTTATGCCCACCGGCGACAGCGGCATCACGGACGGGAAACAGACCACGGTCGACATCGATCCCGGCCGCACCATCGCCCTCGACGACATCCTGCAATCGTGGTTCGGCGCGAACGGCGCCACCGGCACGCTCGAAGTCCGTCCGCTGACGGCGACGAGCACCTCCGCCTCCGCCGTGCTGCCGGCCGGCCTGGCAAACATTCTCACCTTCGCTTCCAGCCGCACCTTCAACACCACATTAAACGGCACCTTCGGGCAGTACATCCCGGCCATTCCGTTCGCCGCATTCGTCGGCCGCGGCAACGATCCGACGAAGTCGACCATCCTCAGCCTGCAGCAGATCGCGCAGTCGGCCGCCTTCCGCACGAACCTTGGCATCGTCGAAGGCTCGGGCGATCCGGCCTCCGTCCTCGTCAGCGTCTTCGGCGACAACGGCCAGAAGCTCACCGAGTTCACCCAGGAGCTGAAAGGCGGTCAGCACGTCCAGCTCAACTCCATCCTGGCGCAGAAAAACGTGCAGGTCAGCGACGGCCGCATCGAGATCAAGGTCGTCTCGCCTGTCGGCAAAGTCACCGCCTACGCCTCGGTCCTCGACAACCTCACCAACGATCCGCTCCTCGTATCGCCGGTCGCGGTCAACCAGACCGCCGCCGCGAGGTACGTCCTTCCCGGCGTGGCCGATATCAGCAACGGCATCGCCAACTGGCAGACCGACGTCCGCCTCTTCAACCCATCGACGAACATCGTCAAAGCGACGATGACCTTCTTCTCGCAGAACGGCGGCACCCCACAGTCAAAGGACGTCTCGCTCGCCCCGGGACAGGTGCAGACCTTCGACGGCGCGCTGCGCCAGTTCTTCGGCATCACCAACGACGGCGGCGCGCTGTCCATCACCACCACGGCCACTACGCCGCTCGTCGCCACCGCGCGCACTTACAACCAGACCTCGAACGGGACCTACGGCCAGTTCATCCCCGCGGTCACCGCCAACGACGCGGCCGCCCTTGGCAGCCGCCCGCTGCAGATCCTGCAGATCGAAGAGTCCGACCGCTACCGCACCAACGTCGGCTTCGCCGAGGTCACCGGAAAAGCGGCAAAGATCGAAGTGACCGCCGTCCCCTCCGACTCAAAAGTCGCCGCCTCCACGCAGATCGACCTGGCTCCGAACCAGTTCGTGCAGTACCCGCAGCTACTCAAGTCGCTGGGACTCACCAACATGTACAACGCCCGCGTATCGGTGAAGGTGATCAGCGGTCAAGGCCGCGTCACGGCATACGCCTCGGTGATCGACATGCTGACGAACGATCCGACGTTCGTACCGGCGCAGTAGAGAGAGGGCGCGGAGGTTTCTTTCGGTTCGGGGTAGGGATCTCCCCACCCCCAGACACTCCTTGGGGGACATGAACGAAATGCCCAGCTTGATTGTCGAAATGACGCCGGAGCAGCAGGCGAGTTGCATCCTCGATGAATGGCGAGCGAACATCGATCTGTACAAATTTCACGATGGGCTGAAACACCAGCGCATCACTCATATCATCACCATTCAAACCGCGCTGTTTGCCCTGTGCGGGTTTCTCATCCGCGAGACCGCCGGCTCTGGACTGCCGTTCCTTCCACTATTTGTCGTCGCCGCGGCCACGTCAAGTCTGATTCTGGTATGGAATTACCGGCGGATGGACCTTCGTGCGCGCGCGTATGTCGACACTGTGAAAGCACGTCTCCTGCTATTGGAACGTGAGTGGAACGACACGTTCAGCGGCCATTCTCTGTCCACCTTCCACGAACAATGGCGGGTACTGGTGGCACATGACGAAAGTCAGGTCGATCGCTACCTCGCGATTCGAAGTCACCCGCGCGGTGCGAAGAACGATCCGTTCGCAAAGCGTCTGCGCACGCCAGCCGCACACGTGGGCGAAGAGCGCGCTTTCTCCATCTTCATTTGCCTTTGGCTGATCGTGCTCATCATCGGCGTCTGGCAACTTGCCGCGACCTTATAACCGCTGCGCCGCGTAGCAAAATCGCTCCTGCCACGCCGCAAACGTGCGCCGGCATCGAGTTTTGCACTTAGACGCGTCAAGGTCTCTATCTTCGTCGCGCTCGCCGATGGGAGCAGATCAAGCAAGGGCGACCTCCGGCTCGATGCTCTGTATCGAGCAGGCCGCTCTCGATACGACCTGGATCGTCGTCACGACTCCGGGAGGAATCATCAGAATGTCGCCTCCACGGACGTCGATCGCCGGCGGCGCGACGCGCGGGGCATCACCACTCCCGCGAATTTCGCACGCTGCCTGACCGGCTACCGTAAACAATATTCGCGCGCGGAGCGGGTCAGCTGGCAATTCTACGGAGCCCTGCTCCACGTGCAACCGGATCGCGTCAAACGGACCCTTTGTCAACTCATAGATCTGCGCATTGCCGAAACGCACGATGGCGGCCGAAGACGGCCCGGAAACCTGCGCCACACAAGGGGGGTGCGAGGAAAGACTACGCAAACGTGCCGTCACGATTGCGCGGGGCACGAGCGGATCGTGCCTCCCGGCATTCTGATCGTGGAGGCGATCCACCATATCCGTGGAAACCGTAGCGAATTCCTCGAGGATACAGCCGAGAACCGAGTGCACCTGCCCAAGACTGCTCACGTGGTAAACGCCACCTGCCTTCGGACGAACCGCCAACCTCTCGAGGGCGTCATCGGGGGCGCCGTCAAGCCATCGGTCGAAGCGCGCTGGCTCATACAATGCCTCCCACTGTCGGGACGTACAAAGAAAGACGAGTGCCCGCTGCAGTGGCTCGATGATGTGAAAAATCTCGGTCTTCCGAATGACGTGGCGCTGAAAACTGAATCCTTCTCCGGGGTTCTGCAGAAATACGGAGTAGCCGAGCGCCGTCGCGCACTTGACGCCGTAAGACTTGTATTTCAGAAGAAATCCCAGGTCGCGCTGCCAAAGCGCCAGGAAGCGGGCGTCGTCACCGGATAGCTCCGATCGCAGAATACGACGAAGATAGGCTTTGAGCACCGCTTCGAATCGCTCCGTGTCTGGGAGCGACATCGGCTGCTGGAGATGGCGTGCTAACTCTGTGAGGGCAGCGCGCCACCTGTCAACGCTAAGCTTGGATTCGCTGGCTGCCGCCTCTTCTGCCAGTTGTTGCAACTGCTCGAGATCCGGGGTCGCGCCCAAATGCATCAATGATCCTCCTGAACTGGAACAACGACCGTGGGCTTGAAATGTTTGCGCCAGAACGCCGCGTAGATCTCGAAACGATCCTCCGCCGTAACCCGCACGACCGCGTCCACGACAGGATCGTTTGCATCGTGAAACACATGGCGAAGCGTTGTCATCTGGCCGTCGAATGGAGGTGCAATCCAGTACGCAGTCGTCATCAGGGCCGGGACGAGATAGTGGCCGTCCTTCAGCGCATCGAGCACGGCAATGACGGTGCGCAGGTCCGCGATCCCTCCCGTAACATCTCCGCCGCGGTGGCGGCAGATCGCTCGGTACAAATCGCCGGACGCGATTCGTCGGCGATCGCCAACGCTCGCGCTGAGCTCACCGGCCTGACTCAGCCGTTCATCGGCAATGGCAAGATCCCCCTGAATGAGGTCCAGCAGCCCCCAGTTCTTGAGAACGCGCCCCAATTCGCGAGTATCGCGGGAGCCATCAACGTCGTAGCACAGATCATGCGCTTCCTTGAAATGAGCGGCCGCGCCCGCTGCATCGTTAGTGAAGATCTCGGTTACTGCCAAACTGCAGAGGACGCGCGTCAACAGGCCGCGGTCCGTCATCCGCCTAGCCAGTTCGAGCGCTTCCAAACCGTATTTCAAGCTGAGACTCATGTCGTGATACTTCAATTCATCACTCATGTACGAGAGAGAGAGGCACGCAATGGAATCCGGGGGCGCCGGAGAGGCCGCGATTGCTTCGTAGTAGTTCCGAAGGCACTGGCCAGATCGCGCGATGTTGCTGTACGCGACCGCTGAGTAATATGCGATCTGGCGCCGGATACCGGACACCGCCGGCTCTCCCTGCAACACATCACGCGCACGATGCATCTGATCGAGACAGGTCTCGAAGTCGCTCAGGTCGTTACAGGCCGCGGCGGTCGCGAGGTAGATCCGCGCGCGGTGAGCGTTGGAGAACCCTTCCTCAGCGTTCAGAAACTGATCCATCAGAGAGCGCAATTGCACGGCTAAGCCTGCCCGTTGCAAACGTTGCAGAACGTCCGTTTCAAAGACAAAAGTGTATGCCCACGCGTATTCGCGGCATTGGACGGCGTGGTGAACGAACGACTGCAGGTCGTCCACCGTGTCACTCTGCTCGTACTGCCGTCGAAAGAATTCCGCGGCGAAAAAATGAACGTTGTCAATCCGGCCCTCGCCAATGCGTGTCGACAGCGCGCGATACAACTGCTTGTGGATGTCCTCGTTGATGCGGTACGTGCCCGGCATGTCCTGCACTGGAATCAGCAGGCGCACGTTGACGAGGCCGTTGCGCATCGCCACGTATGCCTCGCTGCTACCTCCGCCCATGCGGTCCCAAAGGAACGCCAGCAGAGACTCCTCGAACTGGAGCCGTCGGACGATACCCAAAGCCATGAATGGAGTGGGCGTAAGCGTAACCTTGGCGAGCAAATCCTCGATGGCGACGAGCCTGTCCAACGTGCCAGCGGTCAATCTCCCCACGTGTTCGGAGAGCTCTTCCGGAGTTTCCGGGTCAAGCCATTGAACATAGATCAGGCTGAGAGGAACGCCCTTCAGGGGCAGAATCCGATCGACGAGGTTATCGCTGGCAAAGCGCTCCTGAAGCTTCTCGCCAAGAAGCAGTTGTGCATATTTCGCCGAGACGCCTGTAAGTGGAAGATGCGCGACACGCGGATCGGCGATGAACGGGGTCAGAGACGTGGCGAGCAGGACCGATTGACGCGAAGATCCGACCCATGCGCGAAAGAAATCGGCCGCCGCTTCATACTCGCTCGTCTCGACGTTGTCGATGACGACAAGGATCCTCTCCTGAAGGGCAGCAGCGACCACGCGCTCCTGCAGTTCCTTGACCGTAGCCTTGAGCACTATGTCCCGGCCGAGCATCGACTGGCCCAGGAGCGCCATTACCGTCGTCCACGGCTGTCGGTAAGCAGATACCCAGAAATGGCGATTGAAGCGGCTCCCGAATGCTACCGTCGCTGATCTCGCGTTCTCCATGAAACGGTCCGCTAACGCCGTTTTTCCCACGCCCGGAGTTCCGGTGATGAGAACGGCGCGATGGCCGGACTCGGCCATCGCTCTTCGCAACTGTTCGAGCTCGGCGGACCGCCCGACAAACTCGTGCATCTTGGCATAGTCGGACGTGATCACAACTGCCACCGGGTGTCGTAGGGGCCGGTCGGACCAAGGTTTTCATGGCCGAGGCGCCACAGCGTGTCGACAAATCCGCCCTTCCTGCCAGCCGCCACAACGATTGCGTCGAGCAGAAGGCTGATCACATACTCCTCACTGTCGGCGAGCGCCCGGAGAGGGTTCCTCGCACCCAGCGGTTCCGCTGCGATGCCGATGAAAATGTCACAGAGACTGCGAAAATCCGCCGCGCCGGTTTTCGCGATGCCGACAATTTGAACGTCCCGCGTCTCTTCTCGCGCCGAGCGAAGTACATCCAGCACGCTCTTCGTCGTCCCCGATGCGCTGGCTGCGATAATCCCTCCCCCCTTGATTGTGTGGGGCATGGGCACAATATCGTCCTGGATATAGACGCGCGCGCCGCCGTGAGCCAGACGGTTCGCGGGAATCGATGCCGCCAGCCGCGCCCGTCCGGCACCGACGACGCGCACGATCGATCCTTCCGTCATCCAGCGCAGAAAGACGTCGACGGCTTGGGTGATCTCCGTGGAGTGCAGGTTCACTGTCCCGACGACCTGTTGGTGAATACTCTCGCTCCTGCGCCGGATCGCTCCGCCGATGTCGAGCATTTCCTCGGTCTCGCCTGCCTCCAGCTGCGCGACATTAACGTCACCGAGGACATCGGAAAGATCGCTCCGTATCCGCGCTGAGAGCTGCTGGATGTAGTTCATCATTGCTTCGCGATCAGCGGTATTGGGCCGAGGGTCAGCCGGTAAAAGATCCGATCCGAAAGCAATCGTCGAAGCAGAAGGACGATCGCCACAACGCGCGGCACAGCGTAACGCGTTCGCGGCGACTCGCTCGCGATCGCACGGGCTACGACCTCGGCGACCTGTTCAGCCGTCGCCGAGAAGCGGCGCCTCCAATCGCGGCTTCTTAGAGCGCGCGCGTGGACTCCATAGACTCCGTTTTCAGCGTCGCGTGCGTCGGCCGCGGCACTGAAGTTTGTCGTCGTATAGCCCGGCTGAATCACCGTCACGTGAACTCCGAATGGCGCAAGTTCTTCTCGCAATCCGTCCGACAGCGCTTCCAGCGCGTGCTTCGTAGCATCATAGACAGCCGAAAACGGCCGGGCGATGCGTCCGGACATCGAGCTGATGTTCACGATGTGCCCCGACTGCTGTGTACGCATGATCGCGGCGACATACTGAATCAAAGCAGCCGGCGCGAAAACGTTGACATCGAAGCATTCCTTCACGCGTTCCATCGGTACCATTTCAACGGCACCGCGTTGTCCCACCCCGGCACAATTCACCAGCACATCGATTCTCCCGCTTTTCGCCAGAGCAGCCGTCACGACTCCTGCGCGATCGGCTTCGCACGTGATGTCCGCAGCCAGACAAGCCGCACCACCGCCGCTGCCCGCGATTAAAGCGCGCACCTTCTCCAGCTCTCCGGCTCGGCGACCAACAAGTAGAACCCACACACCGTTTCGCGCTAGTGCCATCGCGGTTGCCGCTCCGATTCCGGATGACGCGCCCGTCACGATCGCTATGCGATTGGTCATGAAACTACATTCTACGCTCCCGCATATGGAGAGATCGGCGGAGCAGGATACGTGGATCAGCCGATCACGAAAGCCTCGCCATGACGCACGAATCCCCGAATCACTAATGCGCTCATCTACTGCTTCACCGCCTTGATCAACGCCTCCATATGATTCAGATACCGCTCCAGCGCCCGTCGTCCGGCGGCGGTGAGCGAGTACTCGGTCCGCGGCACGCGGCCGGCGAATGACTTCTTGCAGGAGATGTAACTCGCTTCCTCAAGCTTGCGGGCGTGAACGCTGACGTTGCCGTCGGACGTCTTCAGAATCCCCTTCAACTCGTTGAAGGTGAGGGTCGGATTGACGGCCAGGGCGCTGATCATGGCCAGGCGGGTCTTCTCGTGAATGACGCGGTCGAAGTCGGGGATCTTCGTCTCGATGACGTGGCTGACCTTTGCCGGTTCGCCGTGTTTCTTCGCTGTTGCCGATTTAGCCACCGTAACTCCTTGCGATGATGAATCCGAAGATGATGTGAAGGCCGCCGAAACCGGCGCCTAGGATGATGTTCGACGCACCAAGCGGGACGAACGCCGCGAGCGCGCCGAGGAGCATGAAGGCCACGCCCATCACCGGGATCACCCGGATCGAGAACGCGCCGCTGCTAACGAAGGCCGTCCCGTACAGCAGCAGCCACGTCGAGGGAATCGCCGAATACGCTTCCGCACGAACGAGCGCGAGCGTCACGACCGCTCCTGCCACGAGCGGCGCGAAGTAGCTGATGAAGAACCTTTTCGCGGCGCCGGACATGAACGCCGCTTCTGAGCGGCGCGCTTTAAGGGCCATCGTCCCGAAGCCGATGACCGCAGCGACGACCGCCTCGGCCAGCCAAGTCGCCAGCCACATGCGCAGCGAGCGCCCAAGGAACTGCTGCGCGACGATGGTGGTCACGATCGCCGTCACTCCCACACCCACGCCGCCCCACCCCGGAATCGAGGTAAACGATCCCGCCCGCTCCATGGCGTCGCGGATGAAGCGGATGTTGTCGAGCGCATGCTCGCGCATCGGCAGAGGGGCCCTCGGACATGAAAACATGGTAGCATCGGCACCTTCTCCCCCGCTGAAAAACGCGGGGGAGAAGGACTCTCGATTGTAAGGAAGCGCGAGCACTTGTTCTCTCGGGCGCTCCCAACAGTTTGGAAGAAATCCTCGCGTCATGCGCAGAAACCAAACGTTAGTAGTCTCTGTGCGCGCCGCGGAGACTTAAGATCGAGAGTCCTTCTCCCACAGCGCTTTTCAGCTGGGGGAGAAGGTGCCGAAGGCGGATGAGGGGGCGGTACTTGCCGTGTTCTTGCCGGTATCCATGTTCGGTTGCGACTACGCCGCGCTGTGTCTCCGTGGTGAAGGCTTCTCGACGAAAAGCATACGGTCCATACATGGTTAACGAAGTCCTCGACTTGAACAACCGCGCAGTAGACTGCCCCTGATGCCCCTCCCCCGATCCCTTCGCTATCTCTGCGTTCTCCTCACCCTCGCCCTTCCCGCCTTCGCCGGAGACAACCGCTGGACCATCAACGGGCCGGGCGGCGGCGCGGTGAACAGAATCGCCTTCGACCCTGCCGATTCGTCGATCGTCTATGCCGCGAGCGAGAACGGCGTCTTCCGCAGCACTGATAGCGGCCAGCATTGGGTCGCGGCGGCGACGTTGCTCGGCACGCCGTTCGGCGATCTGGCAGTGGTGAGCAGTGATCCAACGAAGGTCTTTGCTTCGTCAGTCTACGGACTCTATAAAAGCAGCGACCGCGGCGTAACCTGGAGTGCCGCTTTTCCCTTCGCATCCTACAAACTGGCCGTCAGCGCGAACGGCAACGTCGTCTACAGCATCTCCACGGGCGGGCCGATTCGCTCCTCGGATGGCGGCGCAACCTTCGGCAGCGCCGGTAGCGGCTTCCCTACCGCGACGTCTGTCACTGCCCTGGTGGTGGACCCACAGAATTCCGAGACCGTCTATGCATCACTCCTCTCCACCGCCGGCGTGTACAAGTCCGTCGACGGCGGCGCCCACTGGACAGCAGCGAATACCGGCCTGACGGCGTCCGGGTATTACTCCCTCACTATCGACCCGTCGAACAGCGCCACGCTGTATGCCGGTGCCGGCCCCGGCAGGATCTTCAAGACCACCGACGCCGGCTCGTCGTGGACGGAGCTGACGAACGGCCTGGGGTCATCCTTCTATCGTTCGATCTCGATCAGCGCGGCTTCGCCGGCGACGATCCTGGCGGCGACAGACGGCGGCATCTACAAATCGACGAATGGAGGATCGAGCTGGACCGGACCGACGCTGCCGCCTGCGGCGACCATCATCGCCATCAACCCACTCGATCCGACGATTGTCCTTGCCGTCTCGTTTTTCAATGTTTTCCGAAGCGCGAACAGTGGATTGAACTTCGCGGCATCGAGCTCCGGGTTGACCGCCTTTTACACACAATCGATCGCGGTTGATCCACGCAACGAAGCGATCGCCTATGCGTCGGGACCGGCCGGAATCTACAAGAGCGCGGACCGAGGCGTGAGCTGGTCGTCGATCGGAAGCTTCAGCGTGGCCGTGGCGGTTGATCCGTTCAATTCCCAGACGTTGTACGCCATCACCTCGGGGGAATTCCGGCGAAGCATCGACGGCGGCAACGTCTGGCAGAGTTTCACGACCGGACTCCCGGCCGGCGCGACCTCGTTCATCCTCACCGATCCCCAGATCCAGGGAACGATCTACACCATCCTCGGCAACGCCGTGTACAAGAGGACCGGAACCGATCCGTGGGTGAAGAGCAGCACAGGTTTGCCCAACGGATTCCCAGCCTTCCTGGCTATCGACCGGAACAACTCCTCCACGCTCTACACCGGCGGCACGTTCGGTCTCTTCAAGAGCATCGACGGAGGAGCGAACTGGAGCGCGGCCGCCGGCGGACTCTCCGGAGTGACACCCTCGGGTCTCGCGGTCGATCCGTTCGACTCCCGGCACCTGCTCACCTGGTCGAGCTCGTCGGCGTACGAATCGACCGACGGCGGAGCGAATTGGGCTCCCTTCGCCATCGCTGCCGGGCGGCAGTCCATCCTCCTGGCCTTCGACCCAGCCGTTCCGGGAGTCATCTACAACAGCAGCTTCGACGCCGTCGACCGCAGCGTCGACGGCGGCAAGAGCTGGTTCCCGATGCAGACCGGACTGGGACGGACGCACGGCAACGTATTCGTCATCGCTCCGAGCGGCAAAACGATCTACGCCGGCGGTTCAGGCGGAGGAGTGTGGGCGTTTCACTTCAACCGCGCACGGGCGGTGGGGCACTAGGGCGGCAGCGTTGGATGGCCCAGGCTCCTGGCCCGTATGTCTCACAGCATGCACTACCTTACGCCGGCCTGTGTGCAAGTTTATATCGGCCCGCGCGCACTGTACGGCGGCCGGCGTGCACCGTTACACCGGTCGATCGCGAAGTCAGCCTGACCTCACATGGCGCGGATATCGTCGTCCGTCTGGAGGAGCTGGGACTGCATCCCAACGCCGCGATCCTGTCCAGGTCAACGGAAGATCGACGAGCTTACCAAACGTCTCCGTGACCGTGGTCACCTGCTCGCCGGGCAACCGACCAGATACTATGAAGATGAAGTCGCGCTCCGTCGCCCTCCTTCTTCCGTGCCTGTTTCTGTGCGGCTGCATGATGCATCTCGTCGACCGCATGACGGGTGAAGATCGAGCCAACGAAATCCGCAAGAGCGGGAGACCAGGGACGGCACGTGTTCTGAAGATCTGGGACACGGGTATGACGGTCAACGGGAACCCGGTCGTCGGCTTTCGCCTCAAGGTGCGCGCCGAGGGGATCGAGCCGTTCGAGGCGGAAACGAAGGCGCTGATCGGTCGTCTGGACGTCCCCCGGATCCAGCCCGGCGCCGAGCTCGCGGTCATGTTCGACCCGGCAGATCACACGCGCGTGGCGCTCGAGATTTA
>WNFG01002259.1_pt1 | contig 16149 bp, 22 predicted proteins | sample 5400431 | NCBI WGS metagenome assembly WNFG01 (sample SAMN13153346, study PRJNA577476) | soil metagenome | isolation source: 120 cm saprolite under Douglas fir tree site 2 hole 3 replicate 2 | place: USA:California | collected 2015-04-18 | reverse complement strand
GCTGGTGACGCTGTTCGCGTTGCTCACCGGAGAGAGATTTGTGTTCGAGAGCACGGTGTCCTACATCTTGTCACTCCTGTATCTCGCGCTGTTCGGTTCCGTGCTGGCCTTTGGCGGATACCTTACTCTCCTGGGACGGATCGGCGCCGATCGCGCCGGCTACGTCAGTGTGGCGATCCCCATTGTTGCGGTGCTGCTTTCCACGCTCTTCGAGGGATTCCGCTGGCACCCGGCCACGGCGCTGGGCATCGCGCTGTGCGTACTCGGCAATGTGTTGGTGTTGCGCAAGAAGAAACCGTAGGTGGGATTAAGAATGTTGTGGGATGCCTGGATAACAAAACTTGCCAACGCACTCGAAGTTTCCATTGCGGACTTACTTTCGTGTTGACAACTTCATTGCAGTAGCTTTTACTGTCATTCAAGAATAAAGAAAAATAGGTTCTATAAATGATTTCTCAATTTTGCTCGTTCACGTCCAGAAGATTCTTAGTCAGCTACAAGATCGGGCACGCTTTCGGAGTTCTTCTCGCCACTACTTTCCCCTCTTGAGTAGTACAGATGTTATCTTCCTTTAGCATCTAGATAACTATTCACTAGTTCTTCAATGTTGTCTTCGTAATCGTAGAACTTCTTATCTAAGCTGTACAATTCTTCGAGCACGCTTTCGCTAAGGCCATCAAGTACATCCAGGCGCTGGTCTCGATCCCCAGGCGGCAGGCCGTTGAACGCCACATTACAAGCCCTTTCTAGAAGTTCTTTTGTTTTGTCAGCCCCGATCTTTTCTAACGCTGATAACGTTTCTAAACAGTAGTCACCCCATGAATTCAAGAAGAATTGATGGAACCCACCGTTATTCACCTCCCCTTCTAGCCACCATATACAGAAGTGGATTATTACTTTTCATCGGTAATATCCTTAGGATCATCAGTGGGATGTGACCATTCCGCATCAAACAGCTCTTTGATTCGCTGCAACGCCGTCTCGGTGTTGTGGCCTTCACGGCTATACGCCTGCGCGACATGTCGGGCTATATCTACTAGTAATAATCCCCACGCGCCCGGGTCTTTCCAAGCCGTTTGCAGTGTAAGCTGGTGCGGGCTGTGTGGAGCGGTCCAGACTCTCAGTATTTCCACAGCTTCAGGATTAGCCTCCGCCATCGGTGGCGGATCTAAGCAGTTCTGCGGTTTCCGTTTACCAAACATCGAATAACCCCCCTACGAACTCAGGTCTAAACGTTGCGCTTGAGCGGCGCGCCGTCTGCGGGTCCGCCTCAAAGCTCGGGTTAGGAGTCATTTTGAAGATTGTCCCACGTTAATAATCTCCTCAATATGAGTTTCCCAGTTGTTCCAGTATTTCGGCGGGACCGGAAAAATGTGATCCTCGATGATTAAATAAAATATCGACGAATCGAATATGTAAGAATAAAAAGGACCGCCTTTGTGCGTTAACGTCTTGGCGTCACTATTTATCGCCACAGTTTCTCCCCAGCTATCGGAAAGGATATGTCGTGATTGGTGAGGCTCCAATGTGAAGCGGGTTTCTTTAGAACGGAATAACTTATTCGTATGGAAAATACCAACCGTACTATTCGTCGCATTAATGACGTTAATCTTGTACGTGACTCCTTGTCCAGGGTGGTTTATTGGAGAAAAACTAGAACTCGGTCTTTCGGGCCTATTTTCAAATATACATTCCGCCCCCGCAGCATGAGGAATCGCGCTTGCGGCGCAGCCGTACATGGCAATCCAGGTATGCTCTTTGGTCCTCGCCTTTACGACTAAGCCGTTCTCAATCCCAAATTCGATGTATTCATGCCCGACGGGAATCATAAGCGGTAACGGTATAAACGCCACCAGCAGCCCGACACCATTCCAACGCAGCCCAAAGTTATATTGCCACAGCTCCGCTGCCTGAGAAGTATGCTCGAGACTGTCAGGCGATCCCCAATACCGATGAAGATCCTCGGCATTGACCCAAGGAGTGGAACCTTCGGTTAGAATGCCTTTCTCATGTATATGGGGATTTTTTACGGTTTCTTCGTCGTTACCAAGCAGACCTACACCTAAACCCATGCACCCCGACACGAAGACGGTAGTGAGGATTAGAAAGGTCTTAATCGGGTTGGATAGATACATTGAATTTCGCGATACCTGAACTAGACGACAAAATCATATTTAAAACATTAGCAGGCAGGTGTATAACGGGCAACTGCTTGATTCATCCTGCGCGAAGAGCTGTGCCCCGATGCGCCCAGGCTTTCCCACTCGGCTCCAACCTAAACTCCTTCCGGCTCGCCCGTTTGCCACGACCTCCCCATGATCCCCGGACCCCACACTGCCCGCTGCCCACTCGCCCGGCGGGTGCGCTTTCGGCAACCGCTCCCGGCGTTGCTCTACCTTCCTACATCCCTGTGGATCGACTTCGCGCCACTCGCGTGCCCTATAATCTATAATTAAGTATTATATTGAACCTGGCCTCATTGATAAGTCACCGAATGAAGTAGGGCGGCACAGCCACGAATTGGTGCAAAACTTTTCCCTTAGGCGGGAGATAACATTACAGATGACGGAAACGATGAAGTGTACTCGTACGAATCTACTGGCCTGTCTGCTGCTTGCTGCGGGTCCTCTCCTGTCTGCATCAGCAGAAGCAGTGCCGGGATGTCCTATTGGCCAAGAAGACTGTTGGGAAAACGGCAGGGAATATGCCGGAAAGATAAACAACAAGTACGCTGTCCATATGCTTCTTCGCACGAAGGGGGATGAGATCAAGGGATTCATGTTTTATGAAAGTGCAGCCATATATTTACGGGTGGAAGGCGCGAGGAGCGGAAGCGGGGAAATCGTCACGAGGGAGACCGACGATAGCGGCACTATAACCGGCATTTTTCAGGGACATCTAACGAACGAAAGTTATTCAGGCACATGGTCTACGGCCAAGGGCGATCGCCACATGCCCTTCGTGCTCACGGCCGTTCCCGACTCTGCATCGACAGTCGATGGCAGCTACGTGTGTAAGATCGCTTATCCGAAATTCAGCCAGAACATGACACTGAAGGCGGGGAACGGAAAGATCACTGACTTCGACGTCTTCAGTGCAGCCGGGCCGAATGCCCACACCTGCGACTTACAACTCAAGGACCTGGCGCAGGAACGAGCCGCTCGCTATATCACGCTCCAGCCAGCGGGCGACTTCTTCGTTCAAAGCAAGAAACTTTATGGCGACCCGGTAGAGTACATTAGGATCAAAGATGTGAACGATAAGGTCGTTGTGCAGTTTTTTGGCGGCTGGCGTCTCGCGTGTGGTTTGAATGGATACCTCGCCGACGTGTTGATCGACAAGAAGAGTATGAACTGCAAGCTCTTACGGTAAAAAAGCGTTGCCCCGGTGTGGCGGACTGGCGCTAAGAGCAAGATAGAGAATGGGTGGAGTTCCTCTCGCCACTACTTCCCCCGATTGAGTAGTATTGGAACGCTACGAATCACTAGTCAGGGGGTCAGGCGAACCCTCGCTCTTCACGGCGGTAACAGGGGTTCGAATCCCCTTGGGGCTGTCTTTACTGTTTTTTCAAATTCAACAGGTGGCCTGGCGTATCTTACTCGATGTCCCTGCAATATCCGTCACACTTAAATAGGCCCGCGAATATGCGCATACCATCAGATATCAACTCTTTAGTTTTCTTTGCATCTAGCTCATTTGCATAAGGGCCTATCAAGATGCCTGGGCTGCCAGAGCAATTATTTGCGATCTTTGGCGTCAGATTGGTTGGCATCACATCTGAACGACTCCAGAGAACACAAAACATTTCTTTGCCTTTTAATACAGGATTTGCTCGTAGCTCATTTAGTAGTTCATCATGCGCCGCACCCCCGCCGTACTTTGACCCTAAAGAAAATTCTATCCAGTAACCCTGTACATTCGCTATTTTCAAGGGATTTTTAATCAGTTTTTTATAGTTATCGAGGGTGTAACCTGCCAAGCTTCGGGCGTCTATTACGTCGGTATTAAGCTGGAGCGAACTCATTTCTTCTAATCGGCGTGCCTCTCCACTTGTCAGATCCCATCCGTAAAACATCCATACAGCCGCACTCCCGCCACTATACAATGCAAATAAGCACGCCCGATGACCTCCATCTTCAAACCGAATCGCAGCAAGTTTAGGGGTTGTATCTGGGAGTTCGTTAATCCGAAGCATACCCTGTACACGCTCGCCATACATGAGACAATAATTTTTGGCCTGAAGGCATTTCTGGAGGGCGTTAGCGGATTTTGGCGTAACGCCATAGACTTCGGGTACGAGATTACTACAAGACGTTGCAGCGGCAGCATTACCCGTGCAGATAATCAGGAATAGCCATGCAACCTGGATGTATTTGTATTCAATTCCTCTCTGGCTCACACGATCCCCCCAGGTAATCGTACCAAAACAATATAACTTAAAGCGTAGCAAATAGATTGTTTTATACCAGTTAGACCTCAGTTATCCTTCGTCGCAGTTCTTCTACAAAAGCCTCGAGCTCTGATCTTTTTGAAAAATGTCTTGTTGGGATAATGTGCCAAAGATGCCCGCTTACCCGAATAAGCACATAGCCAAATATCTTCTTTATCTTGTCAATGGAACTCCACGTGTGTTCGGTCTTGTTGTATGCTGTGGATTCAATAAACCCACCTTCCGTAACTTCGAAGGTGTGCTCCCCGAGCGTTCCTTTTTTCAATTTTGGATTGACCATTACGTACATCGCTAAAAGAACAAGCAGTGCCGTGATAAGTACGATAAACCCGGACACCGTAATAATAATGCCTACCATCATTGGATCTTTCGCACTCGGCTCTGATCCGATCGAGTAACCCACCCAAACGGATAGAGCAACATATAGAAAGACCCAGGGCGTATGAAGGGTCGCTAACCATGTTCCTAAAACAAGGTCTTTTCGATTTATCAATACTCGTATTTTCACGATCATCCCCTTCGTGGTCTAACTTAAACATTAGCAGGCGGTTATAGCTAGGCAAGTTTAGGATAATTGCGCGCCTGCACATCCGGCAACTGCTCCCTGCGTTGCCCTCGGCCGCGGTTCCCAACTGAAGGTTCAGCTCGCGTACTGGGCGATACCGTTGCCGAACGACCAGTTTTCTTTCGGCACTTCGACGAGATTGATGATTACGTCCTCCGCGCGCACTTTGAGCCGCGCGTGCAAATCATCAGCGATACGTTGGTAGAAGGCCTTCTTCAACTCGACCGTCCGTCCCTGGTTGAGGGTAATCTGTATGAAGATGATGTCCTTGCTATACCGGATGCCAAGATAGCTGTCGGCAACGTTGATTTCTTCGGGCGCATGCTCGGTGATGACTTGAAACTTGTCGTCCTTGGGGACGTTGATCACTTCGGTCATTGCTTTGTAGATGATCTCCCCGATGGTCTTGCGGTAGTCAGCGGATTTCCCTTTCGCCAGATCGACACGGACAAATGGCATTGCAGTTCTCCTTGGTAGTTAGAGCGATAGCCGCTCGGTGATAACGCGCGTATATACACGCAATAAAACCAAAAAATTTGCAGCGTCAGCCTTGACAACTTCGAGAAATTCGCGCGGGCGTTCGAACTGTCCCTAAACCAACTGTTCGACCTCAAGCTGCCTTGGTCCAGGTTTGTATGCCGGCCATCGCTCTCTCATTCCGCGCGAAGAGCTTGTATGATGAATCGGTTCTAACACACTGCTTTTTTTCCGGCTGATGTCAGCTTAAACTGAATCCTAATTTCATATCTACTTAAAAGCGCGTCCATTAAAAACTAAGGTGCCATGCGGATTGTCGTCCTCGGGGGGTATGGTAATTTCGGCGCACGCATTTGTCGTGCTCTGGCGGGAGATGCAAGCGCTGAGGTAATCGCAGCCGGGCGCGATCCGGATCGCGGATACCGTGAGGCGCTGCTCGATAGAAGAATCGGCAAGACACGGATCGACTGCGCCGACCCCGGTATGGCCTTGGCGCTGCGGAATCTTGCGCCGCAGATCGTAATTCATTGCGCCGGGCCGTTTCAAGGACAGGACTATCGTGTAGCAATTGCGAGCCTCGATGCGGGCGCACATTATATTGACCTCGCCGATGGACGGGATTTCGTTGCGCGATTTTCCAAGGAGGTTGATTCAGTGGCGCGTGCAGCCGGATTGTTAGCGGTGTCCGGTGCGAGCTCGGTCCCGGCACTCTCTTCGGCCGTGGTTGACGCGCTGGCCGGTCGTTTCAACTCAGTTGAGGAAATACAGATCGCGATTGCACCGGCCCAGCGCGCACCGCGCGGCGCGGCAACCATTAAAGGTGTTTTCAGTTACGCCGGTAAACCGTTCAAGTGGCTGACCGGTGATGCTTGGCGCGCTGCTTATGGCTGGCAGGAATTACGCCGTTTGCAGTTTGCCGGGTGCGGCACACGTTGGGCCGCGGCCTGCGATGTGCCCGATCTGGAGCTTTTTCCCGCGCGCTATCCGGGCGTCAAGACCGTTGAATTTCGCGCCGCGTTGGAACTGGGTATCCAGCACTTTGCATTATGGCTTGTTGCGCAGATGCGCCGCTGCGGGATACCGGTACCGTTGGAGCGATGGGCAGGGCCGCTCGATCGGTTTGCCTCCTGGCTCGATCGATTCGGTAGTGAGCGCGGCGGCATGCTGGTGAGCGTTACCGGCGCCAAAACAGACGGGGCAAAGGGTTGCATTCAATGGCATCTTACCGCCGACAGCAATCACGGTCCCGAGATTCCGTGCATGCCGGCGATCTTGCTCGCCCGGAAATTGTCTCGCGGCGAAATAACAGCGCGCGGTGCTTCGCCATGCATGGGCTTTCTCACTCTTGGCGATTTCGCGCCCGAATTCGCCCTTTGGAATATGCAAACATACATTAAGGAAATGTGATGATCAGCGCCTACACATTATGGAAGACCGCACATATCCTGAGTGCCGCGATCCTGTTCGGGACCGGGCTCGGCATCGCATTCTTCGCCTGGTTCGGTTATCGGCGCGCGCTGGCTAGCGGGGAGATCGCCGGACTCCGGTCGCTGCTCAGGCTCACCGTGATCGCCGATGCCTGGTTTACCGCACCGGCGGTGGTGTTCCAGGCAGTCAGCGGTTTGGTATTGATGGATCTTAATTCCTGGTCGCTGTTGAGCCCCTGGTCAATCGCCGTGTTCAGCCTGTTCTTGCTGATCGGGGCATTATGGCTTCCGGTTGTCGTAATCCAGATATTACTGAGTCGTGAGGCGGATCGAGTCGCGTCCATCGCTGATCTTACCGCGCGGTTCCACCGCCGCTTTGGGTGGTGGTTTGCGCTCGGCATACCTGCATTTACCGCGGTAATCGTTTTGTTCTTCCTGATGGTGGTCAAGGTACTTTCGGTTACGGGCGCATGACCATGGCGCACCGCAGACTAACTTTGATCATGCCCGCTCCGAGCACAGCCGTTTTCGAAGCGTTTCACAATCACCGTGTTCGTCTCGAATGGGATACACTGCTCAAGGTTGCCTATGTCGAAGGCGGGGGTACACATCCGTTTCCAGGCGCCGTCACGGTCAATCGCGGGCGCGGGTGGAAATCGATGCTCGCCATGCGCACCCGGTTCTTGACCTACGATCCTCCCCGGCTTGCGGCGGCTGAAATGGTGCAGCCGACCGGGCCCTTTGCGCAATGGGCTGCTTCCATGCGCCATAAAGACCGTGCCGATGGAAAATCGGAGCTGATTTACACCTTTTCCATTCGCTTACGACCGCGCTGGCTCGGGGCGCTGCTCGATCCGGTTGCGGCGTTTGCATTTGCCTGGGAGACGCGGCGACGCTTTCGGGCAATGACGCTCTACCTGAGCGAGAAAAACAACCATAGCCCGGATAAAGCATAAGAGGCTGTGTCAAAACCCGAATCCAAATTTTCCAGTGGGAGCGTCTTTGCGAGAGAATCCAAATATTGACGTTCTCATGGCGCAATTGCGAAATATTTCCACAGCATCTTGATATAGAGTGGGAAATTTTCCAGTCATGAAAGAAATTTTTAGAGTTTTGACACAGTCTCCATAGCGGACCAGGCAAATCTCCGCCAGTAAAACCAGCGAGCTATCCCTTCTTTCCTTTGCCGAAAGACTTTGACCTCGGCTTGGCCTTCTTGGGGGGCTGTGACCGGACAAATTGGACGGCTTGATCGATCCAGAATTTCAGTGCGGAATCCATTTTAACTCCGTCGGAACCGACGAAAATGAAGCCTTTTAGGGGACGGCCGGTGAGGTCCATTACCCGCGCGTGCGGTTTCTTTAGTAAATCCTGGTATCGATCGCGGGGCACTCGAACCATGAGATTATTTTTCTCCACCCCGCAGCACATGTGGCCGTTGAGCATGAACGTCAGCCCGCCGAACATTTTCTTTTCTTCGAGATTTCGCTTTCGTTTAAGGATTTGGCGTATGCGGCTTGCGAGCTGTTCGTTATAGGCCATGCGATTTCCTCGATCGCGAAACCTGACGATCCGCGAGGGTAACGATGGTATACCCGAAAAAGGCGAGAAGAAATTTTCCCATCGCTTTCGGCTCGCGCCTGAAGTTAACCTCGCTCGTATTCCGCTCATTTCATGGTCGCTTCCTCGTGCAAAACAAGCCCTGCTTCCTTCATCCAGTCGACCAAGATCCGAGCAACCCTTTCCGGATTTTCTTCCGCCAGAAAATGATGTCCGGGCCCGAATTGCTTGATCGCCATGTGCGGGACTTTCTTCTTTAAGTCTTCGAGCCTTTTCAGGCTTGGAGGGTAATCATCGGACGGCACCACGCCGGGTGTCGCCTTAATCCACATAACGGGAAACCGGATATCGGAAAGGCCGTTTTGGATCTCCATAAAAAAGGCGTAGCTGTCCTCCGGGTTTCCTTCGACCGGAAGCAATTTAGGAAAGGCGGCCATCGCTTTTCTGGAGCGGATGGTTGGGGTGCTATTGACGTAATAATCGAGCGACTCTTTAGAGATTGGACAGTGCTGCGGGATAAGCTTTTTTGTCATGATGTTGAGTACCTGAACGAACACGAACCCAAGCGGCGAGCGCATCATCTTAAAAGGCCCCCGGAATTCGGGGGAAAAATCGTCCTGCCAGTTCATCGGCCACAGAAACGTCTCCATGAGGCCAAGCCCCCGCACGTTTTCCTGGTGATGGATGGCATAGTACGTCGCCAAGGGGCCGCCCCAATCGTCCCCGACCAGGATCAGATTCTTCAATTTAAGATTGCCGATAAAGCCAGCGATGATCTCCGCGTGCAGCTTGAGAGAATAGTTAATGTCCGCCGGCTTTTGCGACTTTCCGAAGCCCAACAAGTCAAACGCAATCGCTCTTTGGCCGGTCGCCTGCGCAACCCGCGGGAAAACGTTTCGCCAAAGATAAGAAGAGGTGGGATTTCCATGAAAGAAGAGAACGGGATCGCCCGATCCTTGTTCTACGTAGTGGATGTCGAAGCCCTTCACTTTCGTAAACCGGCTGTCAAAAGGAAACGTGGATGTCGGCGACGGTAAATTCGCGGCCATGACTCCCCCCTTACTTCATGCTATGCAAAGCGACCCGATTGCCTTCGGTGTCCCTGAAAGTCGCGATAAAGCCGTGGTCGCCGATGCTGGTCCTGCTTTGAAGAATTTTTCCGCCGGCCGCTTCGACCCGCTTCAAAGGGAGCGAGAGGTCGCCGCCGCCGTTCAGATAGACAAGCGTGCCTTTTTCATTCGGCGCGTTTTCCTTGCTTTCGACAAGGGCGCCGGATGCCACGCCGGGCGCAAACGGAAAGAAGGCCATCTTGTTTGGCCCTGCCTCCACCGGCTGTATTTCAACGGCCAGCACTTTAGAATAAAACTTCACAGCTCGATTTAAGTCCTTGACGGGTATTTCGAACCAAACCACCACATTATTCACGAGAGTCTCCTTTGCTTTGCTTGGTTGCGTTTAACTTACAAATCGAAACTAAGCTTCGGTAATCACTTGTTTTTTGCAAGTCATTTTAACGATAACTTAATCGCTTGTATTTTGCAAGTTATTTTGAGAAATTAGCTTTATGAAGGCAAAACGAAGATCAGGCTGTCCTATATCGTTCGCTTTAGACTTGTTCGGAGATAAATGGTCGTTATTAATCATGAGGGACCTGCTCTTCCTGGGGAAAAAGAACTACGGGGAATTTCTCAACTCCGAAGAAGGAATCTCTACGAACATTCTCGCATCTCGCCTTGAGCAATTAGAGTGCCACGATTTAATCCGCAAAACGGAAGACCCGGAAAACAAAAAGAAGTTTGTCTACTCCCCGACAAAAAAAGCGCTCGACCTTATCCCTATGCTTCTTGAGATGATCAAATGGAGCGCGAAGTACGATCCGAAAACCGCGGCGCCCGCTTCTTTCACAAAGCGGATCGAACAGGATCGTGAAAAGCTGATCGCCGAAATCAGAATCCAATTCCGGGAGGTAAAATAGATCCTCCGGAAGAATCCAGCGCGCAAACAAGTATGCCTCTCGGCGCAGTTTTCCATCACCCTGCTAGTCGCGGCGCTCAGGCATAATGTCCCTTTATGTCCACCATCGTTGGCAACTCTATTATCTTTTTAATTATCTTTTGCCATTCCGGCATGGCTTTTACCTTTTTTAGTGCCCGGATTGCGGTATTAACAAAAGGATCGTTATTAAACGGGACGGGCGGAATCAGCGAACGAAAAATCAGGTCCTGGTTAAAGTAATGAACGCATATATCTTCAGCGCTTGGTTCGTATCCGAAAACCACCATCCAGTACTCGCTATCTGATTTTCGAATGACGTTGCAAACACATACTGTCGGCCATTCCATATTTCTTCCGACATGTCTAAAGTAGGAAGGCCAATACCTCGGACGTATCGGATCGCATCCAAGTTCATTGAAGTAAAGGAGGGTGGCTTCCTGCAGAAATGCTTCGACGCTAAGCGGCTTCATCATCTCCTCGCTCATGTAGTAGTAGTGTTGGCGTCAGCATACAACGTTCATGCCGAGATCATCCAACCTTTAGTCCCTTGTTCTCGCGCTTAAAGATCTATATGAGGCGCGCTGAACCACGTAAAGAAACAGAGGTTCAAACGGCCGCTGCCTAGAGCTTATGCCATGAGCCGTCGTAGCCCGTTCAACCCGCCTGGTCGTGTTAAATATTTCACCGTAACCGGATTATTTGCATGGTTCTTTATCGCTTGTAGCCGCCGGCCTATTCGGCCTTCGCCCGATCAAACGTCTCGCCGGCGGCGCGAGCCGGGTGATCTCCTTCGGCAAACTCGTTCTTCCGGGCATCTGATTGCGGTGGGGAAAGCGACCGAACCGTTGAATGATGTCGTCTCGGCATAGTCGAGGAATCCCGCGAATGCATCGGAGAGTTGAGCCGGTGCGCGCGATGCGAGCTCCTTCATTTAGCAAGCGTAGTGGACGCCGGGACGGATTCGCGTACCATTTTCAATTCGGCTAATGGTTCAGGCGCTCACGGAGCTGCATAAACCGGGCGCTGCATGCGGAGAGAAGACAATGCAGATATGGGTCGACGCCGATGCGTGCCCTAATGTCATCAAAGAAATCCTGTTTCGTGCGGCGGAGCGGGCGCAAGTCTCGCTCACTCTCGTCGCCAATCAACCTCTGCGAACCCCGCCTTCGCTTTATATTAAGACTGTCCAGGTGCCGGCCGGCTTCGATGTCGCCGATAACAAAATCGCCCTGCAAGTACAACCGGGCGACCTGGTTATCACCGCTGACATCCCCCTTGCCGACAAGGTTATTGAAAAAGGCGGCCACGCGCTTAACCCCAGGGGAGAATTCTATACAAGGGAAAATATCAAGGAGCGCCTGGCGATGCGCAATTTCATGGACGAGCTAAGAAGCACCGGTGTGAACACGGGCGGCCCGGCGACCCTCAGTCTGCGTGACCGTCAGGCGTTTGCCAATCAATTGGATCGCTTTTTGACCAAATACGGTAATGCATAAAAGTTTCCAGCCGGATCGCGACATGCCGATTGGCACGGAGTGATGCGAGCGCTTTGATGGTAGCCGCGACAGACGAGCCCCGTCACTTGTGCGCCGGTTGCGTTAGTGGGCGGCCGATAGGAACCTGGGCGCGATGCCATTCGTGTTCCTCACAACGCGAAGCACCACGTCGGGTATCCACAAAAAGCTTGCCTTGGTCAACGATGTCACCAGGTATTTGCGCGGCTTGAGGAAGGCAACCGGGGCGGCGGCCTTCGGCGTGCCGCCCTCCACCGTTGACGTCTGGCCGTCTTCCGCGGTCAGCATCAGCGTACCTTCGAGTAAGTACAGATTCCAATGGTCGGTCATGCCGCGCTCGAGCAATGGCGTACCGGCGGGCGCGGTGTAAATTAGCGTCTTCGCGGCCATTAGATTGAGAAAGGCGCCATCGAGTTCGCCGAAGTGCAGAAACCGGCGCAGGTCCGCAGGCTCGACCGGGCGATGTGGAATCTCCAGGCAGCGCTCGACTCGCTCGAAGCTTCGGCTGACATGTAGCTTCTCAAGTTCGTCGGCCGACAAGGTGACTTCGCGCTCCGCGCGCACATCGGCGTCGTAACCATCCATCACTGTCGCACGTTGCTCTCGGACCACGCTGGCGTCGATGAGGGTAAACTGCGCCGCGTGGCGCTTATCCTTACGGATCACGCTGGCATACAGTTTCTCTTGGAGTACACACAGCGCGGATATATCCCGCTGGGATAAGGAAAAGTCTGCAATGAGATTAATCACCTCGATGACCGGCGTGTCGGCGTCCCCATCCTCTTCGACGCGGCCGAGGCAATGGAGATACTGGTTGAGCATCCTCCCACGATCGAATAACACGGGACAGAACAGCGGGACTGCTGATTCCTTGCTGCGATACTCGAGCAGTAACTCCATCCCGCGATAAATGCTCTTCTCTTGATTTTTCTTTTGGAATACCGTAAGCGGAACATCCGCGGCGGCGCCGGGATAAAGCCGGCGAACAACGATCTCGTCGAGAAACATCGTCACCGCGCCCCACGCCCGTGGCGCGCGCATGGGGCAAATGAACCCGGCGCGGGCGCGTTCCCCGTCGCCGTCAGCCAAATACCACTCCAGGAGCCGCGCACTATGCTCCCGGAAGGCCGATGTGAGTTCGGCATCGAGATGAAACTGCTTTCGCTCGTCATAGACCCCGAGCTGGCCGTCACGCGTCAACGCGTAAAAGCCGCTTGGATTCGGTAAGATATCAATGCGCACCTTGGTTCCCCGTGACTGTTTGCATAACATTTTGCAATAACCGCGCCAACCTGGGCCGCCCTTGGTCGCATGAAATTAAATGCGCCAGCCTAATGCATAAAAGAGCCGCGCCGTTATCGCAGGGGAGTGCCCTTTTTCTGTAACAAGATCTTGAGAGGAAAAGAGATGCGGAGAACGGCCGAAAGTCTCTTGCGAAGTTTGACGATATGTGGCCGGGGAACGGGCTGCAACCGGCATGTAAACGGCGCGAACACACTATCTGGCGTTCGGACCAGCAAATGTCTCCCCACCGGCTGCGAGATAGGCCACCTCCTCCGGCGAACTCGTTCTTCCGAGCGCTTTATTGCGGTGGGGGAAGCGGCCGAAGCGTTGAATGATGTCACGATGGCGGCGCGCATAGTCGCTGAAACCTGCGAATGCCTGTGATAACTGAGTCGGGGCACGGGATGCAAGCTTTTCCATTAGCGCAACGCAGCGGTTTTGCAGATCTAGGTTTTCGGCATGCTCCAAGGGCAGGTACAAGAACAAGGCCTCGATGGGATGAAGCATCTGGTCGAAACCTGATTCGATCGACGCGAGCGCAATGCTGCATGCTCTTGTGTCATACAAGAATGCCTGGGCACTGCCGCGAAACAGGTTGCGCGGGAACTGATCGAGACTAAGTACCAGGGCCAGCGCCGAGCGCGGCTGATTTGTCCAGGCATCAAACTCACTCTCAGCAGCGCGCTCGGGAAGCGACCCGAAGCGGCGACGAATTTCTTCATCAAATTTTGGATCCGACCCGAACCAAAGCGCACCACGCCCGGCAATCGCCCTGGGCGAGTCGAGGTCGTCGCCAAACCAGAATTCAAGAACTTCTTCTGCGATTGCTTCCATTTGACTCCGCATCGCCTTAGCATCTGCGCTTGATGGGTATGCTAACTGATTCTCCTATACTCTGCGTTGCCCACTGCAGCCCTTGCCAGAATTTTATTAAGAGATGGACTTTATACCGTGTTCATTTTGTCATTAAGAGACAAAAATAGGTTGCCTATTTCAATATTAAGGCCGATACCGACCGCAAGCGCAGAAGCTGGTCGAGATTTTACATTGCCAACACGGTTAAATCCCGGCACGAATGCGATGGCGCAATTTGACGAACCGAGGAGTTAATTTTATGGATAAGGATACACCTGAACTGAACAAACCCGTTACGCCTGAGGACCATAGCCTCGGAGCTGATGTTGCTCTGGTGACATTGGTGGAATATGGCGATTACGAGTGTTCCTATTGCGGAGAAACCTATGTCGTGGTGGCGGAAGCGCAAGAACGGCTGGGAGACAACCTTAAGTATGTTTTCCGAAACTTTCCGCTTAAGGACGTGCACCCGCATGCCGAGCGTGCGGCGCAGGCCGCGGAAGCGGCTGGTGCGCAAGGACAATTTTGGCAAATGCACGCCCTTCTGTTTGAGAATCAAGGCGCGCTTGAAGATGAAGATTTAATCGCGTATGCGCGCGAGCTGGGTCTGGACATTGAGCGCTTCCGCGACGATCTTGCGACGGGGAAGTACGAGTCGCGCGTGAAGCAGGACTTTTCAAGTGGAATCGATAGTGGTGTGAATGGAACGCCAACGCTCTTCATTAACGGGTTTCGCTATGAGGGACCGCCTGACGCCCTGACCGAGGTGCTGCGTGAGGTCGCGGAGCGTAGCGCGTAAACCCGGTCCATTACGCTTCATTCGGGCTACGCATGCTATATATTTCAGAATTTAGCGGGGAACTTTCTGGCAAGGATTGTACTCGAAAATAAATAAACTATACTTTTAAAGATAGTGAAAATTACAGCGTCTATCGACATGATTTGGAGGCTATATGAAAAAAGGCAGAATTCTCGTTGTTGCCCTGACCAGTTTTTTGTTAGCCAGCACTGGTAGTCTGAGTTTTGCCCGAGGCGCCGGTGGCGGCGGCGGGCATGCCGGTGGGGCGTCTTCAGAACATAGGTCAGAAGCTGGACAAGCGAATAATAACGCCCAATCCTCGCCAACTGCTAAACGGGGCTTGAACCGCGCTGAAGAGCGCATGAGTCCAGAAGGTCTGGCGCATGAAAAAGCGACGGATCACCAGAAACAAGGCAAGGCAAAACAAAATAAAAAGAAAGAGGTAAAGAAGCAGGCGGCGAATTCCATGGATCGCTGATCTTTCTTCAGGACAAGACTTTAACAGATAAATTTTTGGCGACTTAACTAGTGTCGCGTCCATGCGCATCGTAGGTTGGGCTGAGGCATGCCGAAGCCCAACAAACCGCCAAGCCTAGCTCGATAGGGGTCGGGAAGGCTCTCGCCTCCCCGCCCTCCGAACCGTGCAGGCGGTTCTCCCGCACACGGCTCTCCAGTCAGTGGTTGCTTCATCGAGATTGGCTCGCCAGCGCATGGGCCCGGTCCATCATGAAGAGCCCCTGTGCAGCGAAGAAGGCGATTTCTTTATCGCCTGCTTGGACGCCGTTGTCCAGCGCCGCCAACATCCGCTTGGACCACCCCGCGGCTTCCACCCAGCACCCTTTACGGTTCCGGGCTTCTGTCTCTCGTTTAGCTGTTTCCAGCACTGGCGAGACTCCTTCGCTGTTCGCTCGGGTGACTCGGTGTGTCCCTCACGTATCCACCTTCCTGCCTCCCTTCCCTGGGCGCGGGTTATGTTGTCCCGCGCTTTTCGCGTCGCGCTGTACGATCTCAGACGGAGTATGCACTCCCGCTTCGTCCGTGCGGTGTTTCCGCCGCACTGCCTGGATCGACCGCCTCGACGTATCGGTGTTGGGTCGGAGGAGGCGCACCCGAAGGTGCTGGCCTCCGTCCGCCGCTCAAACGGTGTGTGCGGTTTTCCCGCGCACCGCTTTCACGAAGACCCATGTTGCTGGGATGCAATGGAAGGAATTAATCCGATCAGG
>WNFG01009259.1_pt1 | contig 16150 bp, 10 predicted proteins | sample 5400431 | NCBI WGS metagenome assembly WNFG01 (sample SAMN13153346, study PRJNA577476) | soil metagenome | isolation source: 120 cm saprolite under Douglas fir tree site 2 hole 3 replicate 2 | place: USA:California | collected 2015-04-18 | reverse complement strand
CCCGCCACGTGGTCGATCGCAACCTGGTCACCCAGGCGGGCCGCCAGGGGAGCCTTCTGGATGCGGTCAGCGACCTTGGTGAGGGGTTGGTGATCACCGAAGACGGCAGGTTCGTGACAGGCAACGAGGCCTACATCGAGCTCACCGGCTACAACGCGGAGGAGCTGGCTGCGATGCCTTCGCTCATCGACCTTGCGCCCGCCGACCAGCGCGAGGGCCTCACCGATCAGCTCGCCAAGCGACTGGGGGGTGTCGGCGACGTCCCTGTGCACTACGAGTCAGCGCTGGTCTCCAAGGAAGGCCGGCGCATCCAGGTCGAGACCTCGATCCGTCCGCTCACGGCCGAGGGTTCGCGGCGCCTGCTCGCGGTGGTGCGCGACGTCACCGACCGGCACAGGTCGGAGGAGGCCGAGCGCGAAATCGAAACCCGCTTCCGAACGCTGTTCGAGCAGTCGCAGGCGGGCATGGCGTTCGCCGACCTCAACGGGCGGCTGACGTCCAGCAATGAAGCGTTCAGGCAGCTCGTCGGATACACCGAGCAGGAGCTGCGCGGCGTTTCGGTCCTGGAGCTGACGCACCCCGAGGACCTGAAGGCGGGCGAGGACGCACTGCGTCGGGTGCTCGCCGGCGAGACGCCTGGCTACCGCATCGACAAGCGCTACGTTCGCAAGGACGGCCAGTCGGTATGGGTGGACGTCGCGGCCAGGCTCGTGCGTGACGCTGAAGGCAAAGCCGTTTACCTGCAGACCGTCGCGGTCGACATCCGCGACCGCATGCGTGGGGAGGTCCTGCAGTCGGCGCGATTCGCAGTGACGCAGGCCCTCGTGACATCGCCCGGCTGGGACAAGGCGGCGCCGCATGTGCTCGAGGGGTTGTGCCGCGCGCTGGACTGGGAGCTTGGCGAGTACTGGGAGGTCGACGCGGCACGCGAGGCGATGCATTTCGCCGTGTCGTGGAAGCGGCCCGGACGCGATACCTCCGCCTACGAAGCGACCGCGAGCCAGTTCACCTACCGCCGAGGCGAGGGACTGGCCGGCCGCGTGTGGGAAGAGAGCCGGCCGGTCTCGATGACCGACCTGGCGAAGGATCCGTCGCCACGCTCGGCGGCCGCGGTGGCTGTCGGGCTCCACGGCCTCGTCGGATTTCCTGTGCGAAGCGGCCGCCGCGTCGTCGGAATGATCTCGCTCGCCACGTGGGCGCCGCGGGAGCCTGACGAGGGGCTGCTGGGCGTGATGAACGACATCGGCTCGCAGATCGGGGAGTACGTCGAGCGCAAGCGAGCCGAGGTTGCTCTGCAGGAAAGCGAGAAGCGTATGCGGTCGGTGCTCGACAACGTGTCCGACGGGCTCGTCACGCTGGACCCGGCGGGCGTGATCGACTCGATCAACCCGGCGGTGAGCCGCCTGTTCGGCTACGACGAGAAAGAGCTCGTCGGACAGAAGGTCGATGCACTCATCGCCACGACGCATCGCGGCTCCTTCATGAACTACGTCGAGCGCAGGCTCACGCAGGACCTGCCGGCGTCAGGTGCGCTCGAGACCATGGGCAAGCGAAAGAACGCGAGCCTGTTTCCGCTCGAGTTCCTGGTCAACTCGATGCAGGTGGGGTCGCGTCGCCTTTTCATCGCAACGGTGCGCGACATCTCCGAGCGCAAGGCGCACACCGATGCGCTGGAGTACCAGGCGCTGCACGATGGGCTCACGGGACTGCCGAACCGCACGCTGTTCGGCGACCGGCTGCGGCAGGCGCTGCTCGGCGCGCGTCGCAACCAGACGATGTTCGGCGTCCTGCTGCTCGACCTCGATCGCTTCAAGGACATCAACGACGCGCTCGGTCACGACCGTGGCGACGCGCTGCTGCAGGAGGTCGCTTCGCGGCTCAAGGGCGTGCTGAGGGCAACCGACACCATCGCGCGACTCGGCGGTGACGAGTTCGCCGTCGTCAGCACTGACGCCAAGCATCCAGACAACGTGGTCGCGGCTGCACGCAAGATCCTCGCCTCGCTCGAAGGCACCTTCACGATCGGCGACCACACCGTCGAGACGGGCGCGTCGATCGGCATCGCGATGTACCCGATACACGGCGACGACCCCGGCACGCTGCTCCGGCGCGCCGACGTCGCGATGTACGTCGCCAAGAAGTCCGGCGGCGGCTTCGCTGTTTACTCGCCCGAGCACGAGGCGCAGACGCTGCGCCACTCGGGACTCGCCGGCGACCTCAGGCGGTCCATGACTCAGGGCGAGCTGGTGCTGCATTACCAGCCGATCGTGCTGCTGCCGGCACACACGACCTACGCGCTGGAGGCTCTCGTGCGCTGGAACCATCCGCGTGAAGGCCTTCTGCCGCCTGACCGGTTCATCGCGCTCGCGGAAGACACGAACGTCATCAGGCCGTTGACCAGCTGGGTCCTGGACACCGCGCTTGCCCAGCTATCGCAGTGGGTCGCGTCAGGCCAGGACGTGTCGGTGGCGGTGAACGTCTCGCCGCGGTGCCTCGACGATCATTCGATCGTCGAGGACGTCACGCGGGCGCTGGCGACGTCGGGGGTCGAGCCGCGACGTCTGACTCTCGAGGTCAGCGAAAGCGCCGCGATGTCCGCCCCCGCGGCCAAGGCAATGGAGCGGCTGGCCGAGCTTGGCGTGCGGCTCTCGCTCGACGACTTCGGCACCGGGTACTCGTCGCTCGTCTACCTGAAGCGGCTCCCGATCCACGAGATCAAGGTCGACCGCTCCTTTGTCAAGACCCTGCCTGGCGACCCAGACGCCGCGGCCATCGTCAAAGCGGCGGTCGGCCTGGGCCACAGCCTCGGCCTGATGGTGATCGCCGAGGGCGTGGAGGATCGTGACGCCGAGGGCATGCTGGTCGAGGCCGGGGTTGACGCGGCGCAGGGATTCTTCATCGGCCGCCCCGCGCCCGAGGGCGAGATGACGTCGCTGCTCGAGTCGGGTCAAGAGATGTCGGCCGCCGCCGGCCAGCAGGGTCCTCCGGCCCTCCCTCCGGAGAGGGAGGGCTCAAGGGAGGGGTGAAGGCGATTTTGCTAAACGACAGTTTAGCTCACGCTTAACAAAATCGTGCCCATCGCTCGTCACCTGGTTGCCAGGCGGCCTTGAAGGCTCTGGTGCTCGGGGCCGGGGGCCAGCTTGGCTCGGATCTGGCCGGGCTGGTGCCCGGCGCGGTGGCGCTGACCCGCGAGCAGCTCTCGGTCGACAATCCGGCCGGCCTGCGCTCAGCGCTCGAGCGGCACCGCCCCGAGATCGTCTTCAACTGCGCGGCCTACAACCCCGTCGACCGGGCCGAGACCGAGCCCGAGCAGGCGATGTTGGTCAACTCCGACGGCGCGTTCAACGCCGCGGCCGCATGCCGGTCACTTGGCGTCGGGCTGGTGCATTACTCGACCAACTTCGTGTTCGACGGCCGGCTCGACCGGCCATACGTCGAGTCGGACCCGGTGGGGCCGCTGGGCGCCTACGCCCGATCCAAGGCGGACGGCGAGCGGCGGGTGCTGGCGGAGCATCCGGCCGCGCTGGTCATCAGGACGGCGGCTCTGTTTGGAGGCACCGGGTCCAGGGCCAAGGGCGGGAGCTTCCCCGACCGGATCGTCCGCGCCGCGCGGGAGGGCAGGCCGCTGGCCGTGGTCGCCGACCAGAAGGTGAACCCGACCTTCACGCGAGACCTGGCAGAGGCGAGCATCGAGCTGGCGGCGTCCGGCATGGTCGGACTCGTCCACGTCGTGGCCGAGGGTTGCTGCGGCTGGGACGAGTTTGCACGCGCGGTGCTGACCGAGTGCGGCGTCGAGTGGCCGGTCGAGTCGGTCGCCACGAGCACCTCCGCAGGCGTTGCGCCGAGGCCCCTCAACGGCTGCCTTGCCTCAGAGCGCGTGCTGCCACTGAGGCCATGGCGTGAGGCGCTGCGGGACTGGGCGGCGAAAGGCCGTCCCGGAGCATAAAAAAACTCGGGCCGGGCGATTTCTCGACACCGGCACCGAGCTTGGCTGCGGGGGGTGAGGTTCTTATTGAATGAGGACTGGGGCACGACTGGTCGCCCGCCTCGCAATCTCAGTCTAGGACCGGATTTGGGCCTGTAACAGGATTTTTTCTGTTCTTTTTCAACGACAAACCTGCGACGCCACTCTCGAAATGCCAAGGGTCGGGCTGACAACCCCGATCCCGTCGTGCTAATGATTCGTTGCCACAGCGGCCCAATTGCACACCACGATCCGACCACGGGAAGCTGTCAACCGCCTGGCCATGGGCCAGGCGCTTCTTCAACGCACGCTTTCGAGGTGCTCTGAGGAGCCCGTCGGAGGAGCCGGCCTCCGCTCCTGATGGGACGCTTCGTATCGGCTATTGGCCTCGCTGGAGGCGCCGCCCTGGTGGCGTGCGGCCTGTTGGTGGTCGCCCTGGCACCGTTCGGCGCCGCGTGGTCGACGCCCACCGGCCTGGCGTTCGCCGTCGTCGGCTTCGCCGTGGCGGCGGCGACCATCGTCATCCTCCGACGTGGCCCCGACTCGAGCCAGGCCTTCTGGACGGCGATCCTCGACGGGGTGCTGCTCATCGCGGCACTCACCGCCGTCCTGCCGGTGCTCGCAATCATTCGCGGCTCCGTGGAGCTGTTCACGCAGGCGCATGTCCACGACACGCGGGACGCCATCGCGTACGCGTTTGCCTTCACGGGATTGCTCCTTGGCGGCGCCTTCTTCGCATACGCGGTCAAGTACTACCTGAGCACCGGCATCGTCCTGCTGTCGGCGCTGCTGCCATCGGGCCGGCGGCGCAACGGCAACGGTCATGACCAGATCGGGGCGGAGCGCCAGCATTCCTCAGGGCTGATCGGCATCAGTCGCGGCCGGGGCAATGGCAACGGAAACGGGAACGGCCATAACAACGGCAACGGCAACGGCTACCACATCGACCTCGGCTACCACCCATTTGTCTCGGTGCACGTCGCCGCCTACAACGAGAAGCGCGTCATCGAGCGCCTGCTGACCTCGCTCGATCAGCTCGAGTACCCCGCGTACGAGGTCGTGCTCGTGGACGACTCGACCGACGAGTCGGTGCAGATCCTGCAGCGGTGGGCCGGCCGGCCGAAATTCAAGATCCTGCACCGCAACAGCCGCCAGGGATTCAAGGGTGGCGCGTTAAGTGAGGCGCTCAAGGTCATGGACCCGCGCACCGAGTACGTCGTCGTCTTCGACGCCGACTCGATGCCATTCCCCGACTCGATCGATCGCTTTCTTCCTTATTTCTATGAGAAGGGCGGTGCAGATGGCGCGCCGCGCCGGCGCGATCAGATCGCCGCCGTGCAGAGCTACCAGTGGCACGTGCTCAACAAGTCGGAGAGCTGGCTGACCGAGGCTGTCCGCGCGGAGTACGCAGGCAGCTACATGGTGGAGCGGCCATTCCAGGACGCGGTCGGCGCGCTGAAGATGGTCGCGGGCACCGCGTACATGATCCGCGCGGACGTCCTGCGCCAGGTCGGATGGGGCACGAGCCTCACCGAAGACTGGGAGCTGACGCTGAAGTTGTACTCGCGCGGCTACAAGGTCGCGTACACGCCGTGGGCCGAGACGCCCGCCGAGTGCGTGGCCACGTTCTCGCGTCTTGCGCGGCAGCGCATGCGCTGGGCCGAGGGCCACACGCACAACGTCCGCAAATGGTTCTGGCCGATCATGGTGTCGCCTTACCTCAGCCCGATCGAGAAGCTCGAGTTCGCGTTCGACGCGACGTACTACCTGCAGGCTGCCCTCTTCGTCCTGGGCTCCGCGAGCTGGCTGATCTCCGACGTCGTCTTCCGCACGAACGTGCCTGGATGGACGGCGGTCCTCGGCTGGTCGCTCCTTTTCTCGAACATCTTCGCCTTGCCCCTGATGAACCTAGGCGGATTGATCCTCGAGGAGGCGCCGGGTCGAGACCTGCAGGGTGTGCTCGGAGCGCTCGTGCTCTCGTTCGCGCTGGTTCCGTTCCAGGGTTGGGCCGCGCTGAAAGGACTCATCAGAAAGGAAGAGGGCCCGTGGTTCCGCACGCCGAAGACGGGGCGCATCACCGACGAGGTCCATCACCTGCGGCGGCTGCGCATGCTGCGGCGGTGGCTGCTCGGCCCGCGCGAGACGCGCCTGAGGCCAGCGCCGCCGCCGCCGTCACCGCCCGTCCACTGGGTCTCGCATTCGCGCCGCCGCCATGCCGGCTGGATCGTGGCGGGCGCCATGGCGATCGCGATCGCCGCGCTGGTGTGGGGCTCGACCAAGGCACCGGTAAGCCAGGCTGCCGGCAATCCCCTGTACCTCCATGGATCCGGCGCCGCGCCGTGCACGGCATCCACCATCGACCAGACGGCCGGCACTCGCACCACCGCTTGCACGATCCAGTCCCAGACGGGCGGCGTCATCACGACCTGGGCGTGGACCGGCCTTCCGGCGCAGACGATCACGGCCGGCGTCTGGACCTTCACGATGTACTGGACCGGCGGCACCGGCAACACGCTCGACATAGTGACCATCAGCGCGGGCGTCGTCTCTGGTTCCAGTTGCGCGCTGTTCGTGCCCTCAGTGCCCAACGCCGGCACGACCTGGACGACGACCTACGGCGGGAGCGGCGCCAACACGACGAGCCCGTTCACCGTGAGCACCAGCGCAAGCCAGGCTGCGCTGTCGATTCCCTTAAACGGTTCGCTTTGCGTGCAGGTCGTGCTGACCCACACCACCGGCGGAAAGCCGTCGCTGGTCTACGACGGCGTGGTGGGCGCCGGCGACACGCACGTCACGCCGCCGAGCGTCGTGGTGCCTGAGTCGCTGCTGCCCTTTGCCGGGCTGGCCCTGGCGATCCCCCTCGTCACGGGACGACGCCGGCTGAAGTCGCTTGCACAATGGGTGACCCGATGAGGAGGCAGGAGCGTGACGCGCTGAACATGACGCTGATCGCGCTCGCGTGCGCGCTGCTCATGGTGCTCCCGCTCGTCACGACGTTCGACGACCTCCTCACCGCATGGGCGCTGCAGCTCGGTGTGAACAACCCGCTGCAGGCCATCGTGCCGGTCGAGTCGCGCATGGTCGTCGGCCTGTTGAGCGCGGTGGGCATCAAGGCCGCGGCGTCGGGCAGCCACATGGTCGTGTGGGACGGCAGCGGCTCGATGCACGTGCTGCTGATCTCGTGGAACTGCATCGGCTGGCAGAGCCTCGTGCTGCTCGGCGCCAGCTTCATCTCCGGTCTGCGCGGACATCAACCGCTCGAAGCCCGAGTGCAGATCGTCGTGATCGGAGTCGCGGGGACGATGCTGCTGAACCTGCTGCGTGTCGCGGCGGTAGCGGCCCTTGCGGCGACGTGGGGTCAGACCGCGGCCGTGCTGTTCCACGATTACGGTGGAACCTTGCTGGTCGTGGGCTGGCTGTTCGCCTTCTGGATGTTCGTGCAGCGCTGGATTCTGCCGGCTGATCCGTCGGACCAGCCGGAGCCCGCCGCAGCATGAACCGCTGGGTACGCCTCGGACTTCAGACCGCATTCGGGATCGCCCTGCTGTGGCTGTGGGTCCGCACCGTTTCGCTGACCGACGTGGCCTCTCACATCCGCGTCCAGCGCTGGTGGGTGCTGCCGCTGATGGTCCTGATCTTCGTCATCACCAGCGTGATGCGCGCCCGCCGCTGGCAGTGGCTGCTCCGGTCGCTGGCGCCGGTCGGGATGGTGCGCGCTTTTGCGATGAACGCGGCCGGCGGCCTACTGAACTACGTGCTGCCCATTCGTTCCGGCGACGCCGCGCGCGCGTGGTGGCTGTGGCGCCGGCACCGCGTGCCCGCCGGCTCCGCGCTGGCGACCATCGTCATCGACAAGGCGTGCGACCTCGCCGGGGTGGCACTCGTGCTGGCCGTGCTGGCGGTCGTCGCGGCGACGGGCGTGGTCGCGGCTCCCCGCGGACTGCTCGGCGTGACCGCGCTGGCGGTCGGACTGCTCGCCGCGGTCTTCGGGACCGCACTCCTCGGGCCGCGGGTGGCGCGATCGGCGCTGGCGCGGCGCGTGCTGCCCGCTCGCTTCTCCTCGGCGCTCGCCGGGCAGGCGTTCGCATTCCGCGCGGGTGCGCGCGGGCTGTGGACGCCGGCGCTGGCGGCGCGGCTCGCCGGCCTGACGGCGCTGGCGCTCTTGCTGGACGCGTTCAACTTCACCCTGCTGTTCGCAGCGGTCGGCGTCGACGTCCCGACCTGGAAGGCGATGGCCGCGTACCCGGCGCTGCTGCTGAGCTTCGCCGTGCCTGCCGGTCCCGGCTACCTGGGCAACCTCGAGGTGGCGGGCTCGCTGGTGCTTGGCGGGGGGCTCGGCCTGGCGCCCGCCGTCGCCGCCGGCGCGATCGTCGCACCGCGGCCTACGCGCTGGTGTTGGGCCTGCTCGGCTTCCTGCTCGTCGGCGGGCGGCGCACGGCGATCGCCGGCGCGCCGCGGCGGGTCGCGGTTTTCCATTGCGGCTTCACGTACTCCGGCGGCGGCGAGCGGATCGTCATCGAGGAGGTGCTCGGCCTGCGGCGTCGCGGCTTCCAGGTCGATTGCTACGCCCCGACAGTCGACGCGTCGCGCTGCTACCCGGACCTGCTCGCCGACCTGCGGGTGCGCACCTTCCTGCCGCAGCTGCCTCGCTGGTTTCCCTTTCGCGAGGCGCTGCAGATGGCGGCGACGTCGCTGCTCATGCCGCTGTACGTGTGGCGGTTCCGCGGCGTCGACGCGATCGTCGGATGCAACCAGCCAAGCGCGTGGATCGCGTGGTGGGCGGCCCGCCTCATCGACGTGCCTTACGTCGTTTACCTCAACCAGCCGAACCGGCTCGTCTACCCGCGCAGCATCGACCGCCAGACCGGCTGGTTCGTCAACTCCGATTACCGGCTGCTTGCCGCGATCGTGCTGCGCGCGACGCGATTCGTGGCGTGGGCCGATCGCAGGTCGGTGCAGGAGGCCGACCAGCTGCTGGTCAACGGCGACTACATCGGCGACATCATCCGCGGCATCTACAAGCGCGAAGCGATCGACTGTCCGGCGGGGTGCCACGTCGTCAGCTCGGGCTATCCGCTGTCGCTCCAGTCGCGCTTCTCGGGCGGGCTCACCATCAACGGCTACCCGATCCGCAGGCCGTACGTGCTTCTGACCAACCGGCACTACCCGCAGAAGCGCTTCGACCTCGCGATTCGCGCGATGGCGCTGGTGCGGGAGAAGCACCCGCGCGTGCAGCTCGTGATCCCCGGCCCCGCCACCGCGCACACCGCCGAGCTGCACGCACTCGTGAAGGAGCTAGGCGTTGGCGATTTGGTGCTGTTCCTTGGCACCGTCACCGAGGACGAGCTGCAGCGCCTGTATGAAGGCGCCGCGGTGTATGTCTATCCGGCGCCTGAGGAAGACTTCGGCATGGGCGTCATCGAGTCCATGGCCAAGGGCGTGCCGGTCGTGGCGTGGAACCAGGCGGGCCCGACGGTGACGGTGGGTGAGGGCACCGGGCACCTTGCCGAGCCGCTTGTGGTCGAGGACTACGCGGCGGCGATCGTCGCGCTGCTCGACGACTCGGAGAAGAACCAGGCCACCGGCGAGCGGGCGTTTGAATGGGCGCGGCGCTTCGACTGGGAGCGGCACACCGACGTCCTGGAGCGGACGATCCTCGAGGTGGCGCGTTCGCACGAGCAGGTCGCGGCGGAAGCGGCCAGCGCGTGAAGCTGCGGCTCCCGCGGATTCTCGCCGACGAGGACGAGCTCGATCGGGAGCAGCCGCTCGCGGCGTCACGTACCGAAGAGGCTGCGCAGGTCTATCCGGCCGCGCCTCCATGGCCCTGGCTCGCGTCAGTCGCCGCGGCCGCGCTCATCCCGAGGCTTGTCTACCTTTTCTTGGTCGCCGATCCCGAAAACGCCGGCGACGGCTTCACCGACGCGTACCACCACTGGCAGATCGCGTACCTCACGAAGGAGATCGGGCTCACGCATGGCCCGCGGCTGTGGGATCTGCGCGGCTGGGAGTACTACTGGGGCCTGCTGCACCCGGCGCTGATGAGCGCGGTCTTCCTCATGACCGGCTCGCCCGACATCGTGCTCGCCCGCCTGGTGAGTGTCGTCTTCGGCACCCTGACGGTGGTCCTCATCTTTCTTCTGTGTCATCGCTACTGGGGCACTCAAGTCGCGGTTGCGGCCGCCGCGTTCGCGGCATTTGCGCCCGCATCGGTGTTCAACGACACGGCCGGCATGCCGGAGCCGGTGGCTGTGGCGGTGGTGCTCTTCGGCATCTGGCTCACGCCGCGTCGAGGCTTCTGGGCAGGCGTCGCGTGGGGACTCGCGGCGATGGCGCGGGTGGAGGCTTGGCTGTTCGGCGCCGGCCTTGTGATCGCCTACGTCATCGGGCAGCGGTCGCGTGCGCTGTGGCTGGTGGTGGGGTGGCTGATGACGATGGGGCTCTACATGAAGTTCATGTGGGACCAGACCGGCAATCCGATCTATCCGTTCTACTGGAGCTTTCTCTTCGTCGGCTTCGGTGCGTTCAACTCGGCGCCGGTGGTGACCACCGCGCAGGAGTCGCTGGGGCCCTTGATGGCGGCCGCGACGCTCGCGTCTGCGGCGGGTGTTGTCTGGTCGTTGTGGAAGCGCCCAGCCTCACACCTGCTGCTCGTGTACGGCTTCGGCTATTCGGCGTACAGCTTTGCCACCTACCTGATCGTCGACGCGTGGAAGGAGCGCCGCTTCGAGCTGCCGATGGACTTCGCGGCGATCCTCGTGGCGGTCGCGCTGTTCAAGGTGCTGCCCCGCCGCCTACCGAACCTCCGCATCGTCCCGATTGGCGCCGCGGTTGGCTCCGTGCTGCTCATGCAGGTTGTGTGGCTTCCGATCCAGTCCGCGTACGCGGCGACCGAGCCCACCTATCGCGATCACGTCGGGCTCGGCATCCTCATCGGCTCCGTCTACAACCGCGGCGAGTACCGCGGCGGCGTGATCGCCGTCCCAGGCGACGAGCCGACGCTTGTGTACACCATGGTGCGCTACGGCGCTGTGCCGGGGGATCGGATCACGAGCGAGTTCTATGACCCGTTCTACTACCTGCCGGCCGGCTACCACTACGCCGATCACAGGGACACCGCCGGCCCGCTGCTTCAGTGCTGGCTTGCGAGCACCCACACGAAGTTGCTGCTCATCCCTCCGAGCAGCGACTTCAATCACTCGGTCCCCGATTACCTGGCGTTCATGGCCGACCATCCCGACTGGCTCACGGACACCAATGCGAGCCTGGGTCATGGCTTGCGGTTGATCGCCGTCCAGGTGCCCGCCCTCGGCGGGCAGTGCTCGAGCTAGGGGGCTGAGGCTGCCCAGCGCACGAGGTCGTTCAGTCCCTGGTCGAATCCGATTCGCGGCTCCCACCCGAGCTGCTCGCGGACCTTGGTGATGTCGCTCACGTAGTAGGCCTGGTCGCCCTCGCGCCAGTCCGCGAACGTGTATGCAGGCTTCTTCTCGGTGAGGCGGCCGACGTGCTCGATCACCTCGAGGAGGTTGCGCTGGTTTTCTGGACCGCCGCCGGCGTTGTAGATCTCGCCGCGCGCGTCGTCGATGCGTTCGATCACGAGCTGATACAGACGCGATAGGTCGCGGGCATCAAGCAGGTCGCGGACCTGCGTGCCGTCGCCGTAGATCGTCAGCGGCCGGTCGTTGAGGATCGAATGCACGAAGTGCGCGACCCAGCCCTGGTCCTCTGTGCCGTACTGGTGCGCGCCGTAGATGCAGCTCTGCCGCAGCACGACCGTGTTCATGTGGAAGCAGCGGGCGTAGTCACGCACGTACTGGTCGGCCGCGCCCTTGCTGCAGCCGTACGGGCTGTGGAAGTCGATGGGCTGCGTCTCTTTACAGGCGACGTTGTTTTTCGGCAGCTGACCGTACACCTTGTTCGTCGATGCGAAGACGAATGCAGCCTTCGGGCTGTGCAGCCGAGTGGCCTCGAGGAGGTTGAGCGTGCCGCGCGCGTTGATCTCGAAATCGGCGATCGGGTCCATGAGCGAGGTGGTCACGGCCACCTGGCCGGCCAGGTGGACGATCGCGTCCTGGCCTTTGACGTGAGCGTCGAGGCCTGCGTAGTGGCGGAGGTCGTGCTCCACGAACTCGACGTTGGCGGCGTGGTTCTCCTGCAGCCACGCGAGGTTGCGGTGCGTGCCGGCCCGGCTGAGGTTGTCGAGCACCGTGACATGCCAGCCCTGGCCGGCCAGGTGTGCGGCGGCGTTGACTCCGAGGAAACCGGCGCCTCCGGTGATGAGCACTCGACGCGCCATGAGGGGCCCTACCTTAGCCGGTCGCGAACCCTCTCAGGTATGCGATGGCCACGATCCACGCCGCGCCGGCGAGATAGACGGCCTCGCGGCGCTTCGTGCCGCCCTGGGCGTAGCGATACACACCGGGTAGGAAGAGGACCGCGAAGACTCCGTAGACGACGTGCAGTGGATTGTGCAGCCGATGACCGAGTAAGAACACCGCGAGCCCGGCGAGGCCCTGCACCGCGGTGAGCCCGGCCATGATCAGGAAGCTCGATCGAAACCCGCCGGTCAGGGATTCACGGCGGAAGTACAGGTACGCGCCCCAGACGCCGAGCACGACGGCGAACGCGACTAGAGCGCGAGCGCCGACCTGATGGACGAACAGCAGCGCATCCGTCATGCGGACGGTGCGGCGACACGCTGCCGGAAGTAGTCGACCGTGGAGGAAAGGCCCTCCTCCAGCGACACCGCCGGCTGCCATCCCAGCTCGCGCCGGGCGCGCGTGTTGTCCAGCGCGATGCGGTACACGTCGCCCTTGCGGCGCGGTCCGTGCGGTGGCAGCTGCTTGTAGTCAGTGAGGATCGCGAGCTTCCGGAACAGCTCGTTGACGGTGATGTCGGATCCGCTGCTGACGTGGTAGGTGCCGTTCGATCCTCGGTCGAGCGCGGCGAGGTTCGCGGTGGCGACATCGCCGACGTAGAGCATGTCGCGCGACTGCTCGCCGTCCCCGTCGATGGTCACGGGCGTGCCCGCGATCATCCGGCTGGCGAAGATGGCGATCACGCGGCCCTCCTCGCTCTGGAAGTCCTGTCGCGGGCCGTAGATGTTCGCGTAGCGCAGCACGGTGTACTCGAGCCCGAACGTTCGCCTGAAGGTGCCGAGGTACTGCTCGAAGCAGAACTTGCTCGTGCCGTATGGCGACAGAGGGCGGACCGGATGATCCTCGTCGCACGGCACAACATCCGGCTCCCCGTAAAGCGCGCCTCCGGTGGAGATGAAGATGAACTTCCGCACGCCGCCGTCGACCGAGGCTTTGAGCAGGTTTATCCCTCCGATGAGGTTCACCTGCGCGTCGAACGCCGGATCCGCAACCGATTTCGGCACCTCGGCCTGGGCGGCGTGATGGTTGACGACCTCGGGCTTGAAGGACGAGACGACGGAAGCGACGGCGGCAGGGTCGCGCAGGTCGAGGCGGTGCATCTGCGCGTCACCATTGAGGTTGTGCTCATTTCCTGTGGCGAAGTTGTCGATTACGGCGACCTCGTGTCCGGCCGCGATGTAGGCGTCGACCACATGCGACCCGATGAAACCTGCGCCGCCGGTGACGAGAATCTTCATCGGCCGTGACTCTAATCGAAGTCGATGTGGTGAAGGCCGTGGCCTCGCCGGTGGCGCCGGCGTTCGTCCGCGGCGTCATCGAACGAGCGGTGGCGGTGCCGGAGGTCGCGGCGCGCATGCCCGCGGGCGAGGCTTCGGTTGCCGTTCGGATGATGGGCGACGCCGAGATGCGGCGCCTCAACCGGACGTTCGCGGGCGAGGATCACGCCACCGACGTCCTTTCATTCACGGGCTCGGGCGATCACCTCGGCGACCTCGCAATCTCGTGGCCGGCGGTGGTCCGCCAGGCGCGGCTGTATCGACATCCGCAGAAGACCGAGCTCGCGCTGCTGTGCGTGCACGGAGTGCTGCACCTGCTGGGCTGGGACCATGCGACCGCCGCCCAGGCTCGCGAGATGACGCGCCTCACACGCGCGGCGCTCGCCCTCTCGGATGTGAAGCCGGCGTCGCGTAGACTCTGACACCGGCATGTGGCGCTCGCCACAGGCCTTTTCGCGTCTACATGGAGAACAGCGACCTGCACCTGATCGTGGGGCTCGGCAACCCCGAGTCGGAGTATGGCGACACGCGCCACAACCTCGGTTTCGCGTGCGCGCGGGAGCTGGCGCGCCGTCTCGGCGTCGACATCAACCGCAAGCGCTGGAAGTCCCTGGTCGGGCACTCCGAGGAGCGCGGCGTGTGGATCGTGCTGCCGCAGACCTACATGAACCTTTCCGGCGAGGCAGTGAAGGCGGCGGTGCGCGACACCGGCGTTGCCGTGCCCCAGGTCTGGGTCGTGCACGACGAGCTCGACCTGCCGCTCTGCCGCATGCGCATCCAGCGCGGTCGGTCGGGCGCCGGGCACAACGGCGTGCTCTCGATCATCAGCGCGCTCGGCACGAAGGACTTCGCGCGCTTCCGCGTGGGCATCGGCAGGCCCTCGCATCGGTCGACGGGCGTTGGCGTGCGTTACGTGCTGGGGCGCTTCACGAAGGCCGAGTCGGAAAAGCTGGAGAAGGTCGTTTCAGGGGTGGCCGACGCGCTGGAGGTGGCGCTCGAGTCCGGGCTCGAGCGTGCGGCCGACAGATACAACCGCGGCGGCGCGCTGGGCTGCGAGGAACCGCAGTGACCGCCCTGCGGCAGGCCGCGGTCGACGCGTCGCCGCCGCTGGGCCGCTGGCTCGAGCATCCCGGAGCGCGCCTGCGCGTCGGGCGGCTGCCGCGCGCGGCGTGGCCGATCGTCGCTGCGTCGATTGCCCGCGACCTGACCGCTCGAGGGCGCCCGGTGCTCGTGCTCGTTCCGGCGCCCGAGCGATTCGCGGGCGACCTACGTCCGTGGCTCGCCGGCCGGCCTGCCGTTCACGTTTTCGCGGAGGTGGCGGTTTCGTTCCTCGACAGGCCGCCGGCCTTCGACGAGGCCGTGAGCCTGCGACTCGAGGCGCTCACGGCGCTGGCCGGAGCCGGCCGCGAACCGGCGGTCGTGGTCTCTTCGCGGCGCGCCGCTTTGCGGGCGACCATCTCGCCGGCCGACCTCGCCGCGGGCACGGTTGAGCTCGAGCCTGGCGCGGGTCCCGACCCCATCACGGTCGCCGCGAGGCTGACCGAGCTGGGCTACTCGCGGGAGGCGCTGGTCGAGGAGCCAGGCCAGTTCTCGCTGCGCGGCGGCATCCTCGACGTGTTTCCGGCCGGAGCCGACGCGCCCGCGCGCGCGGAGTGGCTCGGCGACACCGTCGACACGCTGCGCGTGTTCGACCCGACCAACCAGCGGTCGGTGATGGGCCTGGGCCGGCTCGTCGTCCGCACCGGCCGCGAGCTGATGATCGGGCCCGAGCGAGGAGCGCTCGCCGCTCATCGGATCCGCACGGAGCTGGACATCCCGGCTCTTCGTTCCGACGTGCGTGCGGAGTGGGACGACGACCTGTCGCGGCTTGAGTCGGGCGCGACGTTCCCGGGTGTCGAGTTCTATGCCGCCTACCTGGAAAGCGGCAGGCCGTCGCTGTTCGACCATCTGCCCGAGCAGGTCGTGGTGCTCGACTTCGAGCCGCAGCGGCAGCTGACCGACGCGCGCGCCATCGTCGACGACACCAAGATGCTGGCCGCGGCTGAGGCCGAGAACGGCGAGCTTCCGGCGGGGTTCGAGCTGCCCGCGGTCGAGCTACCGCGCCTGGACCTGGACGCGGCGCACCCGGCCATCGAGATATCGGCCGGCGAACGTGACGGGGCTGCGCTGGACCTCGGCTGGACGGACGGCGAGCCGCTGGTCGGCCGGAAGACGGCGCTGGCCGCTGTCGCCAAGCAGGCCGAGAGCTCGACCGTCTTCGTGGCGACCGAGCAGACCGATCGCTTTCGCGAACTCCTCGAGGCTGACGAGGTGCGCGCCACCATCAAGGAGGCAGACCTCGACGTGGACATCGAGCTCGACGCGGGTCTGCACCTGGCGGAGCAGGACCTGCCGGCCGGGTGCTCCCAGTCCGCGATCGGGTTCCACCTGCTCACCGACGCGGAGCTCTACGGCCGGGTGCGCCGGCCATCGCTGCGAAGAGGAATCTCGAGCAAGGCGCGCGCCGAAGAGCTGACACGGGAGTTCACGCTCGA
>WNFG01002257.1_pt1 | contig 16154 bp, 17 predicted proteins | sample 5400431 | NCBI WGS metagenome assembly WNFG01 (sample SAMN13153346, study PRJNA577476) | soil metagenome | isolation source: 120 cm saprolite under Douglas fir tree site 2 hole 3 replicate 2 | place: USA:California | collected 2015-04-18 | reverse complement strand
TCTCGACCCAGCTCGACAAGTACCGCAAGGCCCACGAGTTCCACCGCTACGACGGCGCCGGGCACGCCTTCCTCAACTTCAGCAACTCGGTCACCTACCGGGAGGGGCCCGCCCGCGACGCGTGGCAGAAGCTCATCCCGTTCCTGCAGCGGCACCTGCAGTCGAGCCGCCAGCCGCGCCAGCGGCTCGCCTAGGCCAGGGCGGTCAGGGCGCCGACAGGCTGGCCGCGGGCGTCGCCGCGGACCGGGTCGCCCGCGGCTCCAGCGGGTGGGTCCGGAGCAGCTCGCGAAAGACCTGGCACCAGCGGCACTCCACGCCGCCGTCCATCGTCGAGCAGGTGCACCGGCCCTCGAACTGATTGGCGATCGCTACCGCTCTCGCGCGTAGGTTCATGACCGGCCTCCAGTCGTTGACGAAACCATAGTCCCGGCGCGCGACGCCTGGATGGCACGGGCGTGAAGAGTGTGTGACGGGGCGGGGGAGGGCCGCTTACCGGGCGGGGGTGCTGCCGAACGTGGCGTGCGCGGCGGTCCACCGCGCGAGCAGCGCAGGGTCGGGCTCCTGCGCGATGCCGGGGACCCGGGAGGTGGCCACCTCACCGGGGCCGCTCAGCACGATCTCGGGCTTGCCCAGATCGTCGGCGTAGAAGTAGGACGAGGGGAAGATGTCGCCCGGGTACGTGAAGTTGGCCAGGGTGGCCAGCTCGGCGCAGATGGCTCCGCCCACCGCGCTCTCGAGCATGCCGCCCACCCAGCACGGGATGCCGTCCTCGGCGCACCGCGACTGGATCAGCCGGGACTCGGTGAGCCCGCCGACGCGGGCCATCTTGATGTTCACCACCCGGCAGCTCTTGAGCGCGATGGCCGCCTCCACGTGGGTCAGGCTCTGGACGCTCTCGTCGAGACAGACCGACGTCCCGATCTGCCGCTGCAGGGCCGCGTGGTTGACCAGGCTCATGCCGTCGTCGGCCAGCGGCTGCTCGATCATGGCGAGCTTGAAGCGGTCGAGCGAGCGGAAGAGCGGGGTGTCGGCCGGCGAGTAGGCCGCGTTGCAGTCGATGTGGATGGTCAGGTCCGGGAAGGTCCCGCGCACCGCCTCCACCATGAAGAGGTCCCACCCCGGGCGGAACTTGAGCTTCACCCGCGGGAAGCCCGCGTCGACCGCGCCCTGGACCTTCGCCAGGAGGAGGTCGAGCGAGTCCTGGATCCCGAAGTCGGCCCCGACCGCCACGCGGTCGGCGGTGCCGCCCAGGGCACGGTGCAGCGGAAGCCCGCGGCGCTTGGCGTCGAGCACCCACCAGGTGATGTCGAGCGCGGCCCGCGCGAACTGGTTGCCCTTGATGAAGGCCAGCCGGTCCAGGAGATCCTGCGCGGTCTCGATGTCCTGCCCCACGATCCGGGGGGCCATGTGCTCGCGCAGGGTGTGGAAGACGGCGAGGGTGTGGTCGGCGGAGTAGGCCGGGATGTACGGCGGGCAGCTCTCGCCCCACGCGTGGTGGCCGCCGCCTTCCATGCGCACCAGGATGGTGTCGGTGAAGGACTGGTCGGCGTAGGAGGTCTTCCAGACGAAGGCCAGCGGCACCCTCAGCCAGTAGACGTCGATCCGGTCGATCTTCATGTCGCGCGGGCCCTAGCGCGCCCGGGCCACGATGAAGAGGCGGCGGAACGGAAACAGGGTGCGCCCGTCCGATCGCCGCGGGTACGCCCGCGCCACCAGCGCGGCGTAGGCCGCCTCGAAGCGCCCGCGCTCGGGCTCGGCGAGCGCGTCCAGTAGCGGCTTGAGCCAGGTCCCCTTGGTCCATTCCTTGACCGGGTCCGTCCCCTCGAGCACCTGGAGGTACTCGGTCTCCCAGATGTCGAGCGCGGCCGCGTGGGGAGCGAGCACGCCGTAGTAGAAGTCGGGATCGGCCACCGGCGCCGGCCGCAGCAGCGGCTCGAGCGTGGCGCGCCAGGGACCGGCCAGCGCGGCCTCCGCGATCGCGGTGTGGGAGCGGGCCCCGAAGTTCCGCGGCATCTGGACCGCGAGCACGCCGCCTGGCGCCAGCCCGGCCAGCAAGGGCGGGAAGAGGCGCTCGTGGCCGGGCAGCCAGTGGAGCGCGGCGTTGGAGTAGATCAGGTCGGCGGGCTGGGCCGGGCGCCAGGTGGCCAGGTCCGCCTGCCGCCAGGTGATCGAGGGCGCGGTGGCCGCGGCCTTGGCCAGCATGGCTTGCGAGTCGTCCACGCCGGTCACCCGGGCGTCCGGCCAGCGCTCCTTGATGAGCCGGGTGACGTTACCGGCCCCCGCCCCCAGGTCGTAGATGTCCCCCGGATCATCGAGATCGACGCGGTTCAGAAGGTCGACGGCCGGCCGGAGCCGGTGGTCGGCGAACTTCAGGTACTGGGCGGGATCCCACGCCATGCCCGAGAGAATACCGCAATAGGCCTCTCCGAGGCTGTCTTGACCCTCTCGGTCATCGTCTGGTATACAATCGACCAGCCTTGAGCCAGGACGCCGATTCTCGCATCCGCTTCACCGACCCGGGTCTCATCCGAGATCGGGTGGTCGACGCGCTACGGGACGCGATCATCGCCGGCCGGCTCAAGCCGGGCGAGCGGATCCGGGAGCGAGACCTGGTGGCCATGCTGGGAGTCAGCCGCTCGCCCCTGCGGGAGGCCATCCGCATCCTCGAGACCGAGGGGCTGATCACGTCGCTCGCGTATCGGGGGGCTCGGGTCAGCGAGCTGAGCGCGACCGATCTGCGCGACATGCTGCACGTGCGGATCATGCTGGAGAGCTTCGCGGCGCGGCTGTTCATCGAGCGACTCGATGAAGCGGCGCTCCAGGCGATGGAGCGGCAGGTGGAGCGGGCGCGCGCGCCGGGATACCAGGTCGATCTGCAGGCGAACTTCGACCTGGGGCTCGAGTTCCACGACCTGCTCGTCGGGGCCTGCGGCAACCGCAAGGTGGTCCAGCTGCACGAGAACCTCAAGCGCCACCAGACCCGCTACCAGCACTTCGCGTTCGCCCGGCTCGGCCGCGACGTGCGCGCCCTCGACGAGCACGCCGAGATGGTGGCCGCGCTCCGCGCGCGCGACCTGGTCGGGGTCGAGCAGAAGCTCCGCGCCCACCTCCTGCGCTTCCACGACTATCTCGCGCCACTCCTGCCGGTGGACGCGGCGCCCGATCCCGAGCCGCGATGAGCCACGAGCTGGTGGTGCGCGGCGGGACCGTGGTGACCGCCACCGAGTCGATCCGGGCCGACGTGGGCGTCGACGGCGGGTGCGTCACCGCGCTGGCCCCGTCGCTGCCCCCCGGCCGGCGCGAGGTCGACGCGGCCGGGCTGCTCGTCCTGCCCGGCGGGGTGGACGTGCACACCCATCTCGACGCGGAGGTGGGCGGCGTGCGAAGCGTCGACGACTTCGAGTCGGGCACCGCGGCCGCCGCGTGCGGCGGCGTCACCACCATCTGCGACTACGCCTGGCAGGTCCGCGGCCAGTCGCTGACCGCGGCGCTGGAGGGGTGGAAGACCAAGGCGGTGGGGCGCGCCCACATCGACTACGGGTTCCACGTCATCGTGTCCGACGCGAGCGACCGGACCCTCGCCGAGATCCCGCGCCTGGTCGACATCGGCTACCCGAGCATCAAGGTGTTCATGATCAACGAGTTCGGGATCGGCGACCAGGCGATGATGCGGGTGCTGGACGCGGCGCGGAAGGTGGGAGTCGTGGTCAACGTGCACGCCGAGAACGGCGACATGCTCGATCACTGCACGCGCAACCTGCTCGCGGCCGGGCACCGCGACCCGCGCTACTACGCGGCGAGCCGGCCCCCGCTCGCGGAGGCCGAGGCCACCCGCCGGGCCATCGACTACGCGGCGCTGGTCGACGCCGAGATCTACATCGTGCATCTCTCGTGCGCCGACGCGCTCGAGGCGGTGAGCGCGGCCCGGCGGCGTGGGGTGCGGGTGTGGGCGGAGACGCGCCCGATCTACCTGGCGCTGACCGAGGAGCGCTACGCGGTCGGCGGGGCCGAGGCGGCCAAGTTCGTGGGCGCGCCGCCGCTGCGCACCGCGCGCGACCAGGCCGCCCTCTGGGAGGGCTTGCGCTCCGGCGACATCCAGGCCATCGGCAGCGACAACACCTCGTGGACCGTCGAGCAGAAGGCGGCGGGGGCCCAGGACTTCACCCGGGTGCCCTACGGGGTGCCCGGGCTCGAGACCGAGATGGCGGTGATCTACTCTGAAGGTGTCGGCCACGACCGCATCTCGGTGCAGACCTTCGTGGGCGCGTTCTCGACCAACCCGGCGCGCATCTTCGGGCTCTATCCCCAGAAGGGCACGATCGCGGTGGGCAGTGACGCGGACATGGTTCTCTTCGATCCGGCGGGCAAGGGCGTGGTCGACGAGCGGCAGCTCCACTCGCGGGCCGGCTACGATCCGTTCAACGGCTTCGAGCTGCGCGGGATGCCGGTGCTGACCCTCTCCCGCGGCGAGGTCGTGGCGCGGAAGGGCCAGCTCGTGAGCCAGGCCGGGCGCGGGCGGCACCTGCTCCGCCATCGGACGAGCACGGGCGCCTGAGAGCGCCCGCCACTGCAGTGCACTGCTTCGCGTGAGGAATGGAGGCCGGAGGATGAGGTACTGGGCGGGGGCGGTTCTGGCGGGACTGGTGGCGGCGACGGTGGGCTTCGGGACGGCGAGACCCGCGCAGGCGGCCTGTGAGCCCGACAAGGTGGCGACGAAGTATCCGGGGCTGGCCGGCAAGACGCTCAAGGTCGGGCTCGACCCGACCCTGCCGCCGATCATGTATCGCGATCCGAACAACCCGAGCAAGATCATCGGGCAGGACCCCGACATGATCGAGGCGGCCATGAAGTGTCTCGGGCTCAAGTACGAGCTGGTGGGCCTGGACTTCGGGACGCTAGTCCCGACTCTCCAGGCGGGGCAGATCCAGCTGATCTGGTCGAACATCTACTACACGCCGGCGCGGGCCCAGGCCGCCGACTTCGTGAACTACGCGACCACCGGTACCGCCGGGATCGTCAAGAAGGGCAACCCGAAGGGCATCAAGACCATCGACGACGTCTGCGGCAAGCGGGCCGCGCCTATCCTGGGCACCGTCGAGGACAAGGGCTTCCAGGACGCGAGCGCCAAGTGCGTGGCCGCGGGCAAGCCCGCCATCGAGATCACCCCCTATCCGAACGCGCCCGCGACCTCGCGCGCCATCGAGAACGACCGGGCCGATCTCTCGATGTACGACGTGGTGCTGGTCGACCAGGTGGTGAGGAGCAACCCCGACAAGTTCGAGCGCGCGTACTACTTCCGCAGCAACATCAAGGTCGGGGTGGCGGTGAAGAAGGGCAACGAGGAGCTCGTCACCGCGGTCAAGGACGCGATCACCGAGCTGCAGGCCAACGGCACCCAGAAGGCGCTGATGCAGAAGAACGGGATCGATCCGACGCTGGCGATCCCGGTCGAGATCGGCCGCTAGCGCGGAGCTAGCGAGCGGCCGGCCGAGCGCGAGCTCCGGGGACATGGAGGCGTTCCTCCAGTACCTGACCTTCCCCTTCCTGCTGGAGGGGATGTGGCTCACGCTGCGGATCTTCCTCGCCTCGATGGCGGGAGGGCTCGCGCTCGGCCTGCTGATCGCGCTGATGCGTCTGTCCCCCTACCGGCTGCTCGCGGGGCTCGCCTGGACCTACGTGTGGCTGATCCGGGGCACGCCGGTCCTGCTCCAGCTCGTGTTCCTGTTCGACGCGCTGCCGTTCATCGGCATCGTGATGCCCCCGGTGACCACCGCGATCATCGGCTTCTCGCTCAACGAGGCCGCCTTCGCGGGGGAGATCATCCGCGGCGGCATCCTGTCGGTCAGCCGCAACCAGACCCTGGCCGCCGCCTCCCTCGGCATGAGTTCCCTGCTCACGCTGCGGCGCATCGTGCTCCCCCAGGCGATGCGGGCGATCCTGCCCGCGGTGGGCAACGACGCGATCAGCGTGCTCAAGGGCACCTCGCTCGCGTCGGTCATCGCGGTCAACGAGCTGACCCTCCGTAGCCAGCAGATCGTGGCCCAGAACTTCAAGTTCTTCCCGGTCTTCGCGGCGGCCGGCGTGATGTACCTGACCGTCACCACCCTGATCACGGGGATCCAGTTCCTCCTGGAGCGGCGGGTGAGTCCCGACGTGGACCGAAGCCGGGGGCCCCGGAGCGAGACCGCCCTGGGCCGGCTCTTCGGGTTCCGCTGGCGGCTCCCGGCGGCGGCGCCGGCGCCCGCGGTGGGCGAGGCGCCCGCGGTCCGCGCGGCGGCCCCGGCCGCGCGCGTCGACCTGGTCGAGCTGGTGGGCGGGCGGGCCGCGCGCATCGGCGCCGATGCCGCGGGGCCGTTCGTGCGCTGCGCCGACGTCTGGAAGTCGTACGGGCACCGGGCCATCCTGCAGGGGGTGAACTTCACGGTGCACCGCGGCGACGTGGTCACCCTGATGGGGCCGAGCGGCTCGGGCAAGAGCACGCTGCTCCGGCTCATCGCCCACCTCGAGCCGATGGACCGCGGCGAGATCACGGTGGACGGTGCGCACGTCGGCTACGAGCGCGTGGACGGCGTGCTCCGGCCCTCCCACCACGTCGCGCGTGAGCGGGCCCGTGCGCGCATCGGCATGGTGTTCCAGCAGTTCAACCTCTTCGAGCACCTGACCGCGCTCGAGAACATCTGCGAGGCGCCGGTGCGGGTGCACGGGGAGCGGCCGGAGCTCGCCCGCGCGCGGGCCACCACGCTGCTGTCGAGCGTGGGGCTCGCCCATCACGCCGATCACCTGCCGTCGCGGCTCTCCGGCGGGCAGCAGCAGCGGGTCGCCATCGCGCGCGCGCTCGCGATCTCGCCGCGGGTCATGCTCTTCGACGAGCCCACCTCCGCGCTCGACCCGGAGCTGGTGTCGGAGGTGCTCTCGGTGATTCGGCGCCTCGCGGAGGCGGGCATGACCATGATCGTGGTCACCCACGAGCTGCGCTTCGCCCGCGAGGTGGCCGACCGCATCGTGTTCATGGCCGACGGCCGCATCGTCGAGGAGGGCACGCCCGAGCAGGTCCTCGAGCACCCGCGCGAGGCCCGCACCCAGCAGTTCCTGAAGCTCGTCCAGGACTAGCGCGGCCCGGCGTCGGCGCGCCGGTCAGCGCGTCGGCGCGGGAGGCGGCGGCCCGGGCGGCGCGGGAGGTGCGGGAGGCGGGGGCGGAGGTGGCCCGGTCGGGGGCGCCGGGATCCGCGCCGGGGCGCTGCCGGGCGCGCTCGCGGGAGGCCCGACGCAGCGGAACACCTCGGCGTAGGCGGTCGACAGGTCCTCCGACCCGCCGAAGGACAGGAGCCCGGTGTTGCCGCCCATCTTCACGATCTTCCGCCGCAGATCCTTGACCGAGTCGTCGTGCACGGAGCCGATGCGCCCGCAGCCGTGGGTCAGCCCGGCGTCGGTCGTGAGCCGCACGCGTGCCATCGCGAGCTTCTCGAGGTCCTGCGCGCGCGCCCCGGATACGATCGGCGCGCTCATCGTCAGCAGCACTCCCGCCAGCCCCATCGCCGCCCGCGTCTTCATGGCCATCTCCCGGATCGTGCTATATGCTGTCTTCGCCATGATACCCGACCGCCGTCGCCCGGTCCGGCTCACGTTCCGGCTGGCCCTGGCGCTGGCGGTGCTCGTGGTGGTGGGCGGCGCGGCCGCGCAGCAGCCGGTGCAGAGCCCCCTGCTGCTGCTGATCTCCATCGACGGACTCCGTCCCGACCACGTGACCGCGGCCGACAAACTGGGTCTCAAGATCCCGAACCTGCGCCGCTTCCTCGCCGAGGGCACCTACGCCGAGGGGGTGCAGGGCGTCATTCCGACCGTGACCTACCCGAGCCACACCACGCTGATCACCGGGGCGTGGCCGTCGCGGCACGGCATTCTTGCCAACGGGGTCTTCGACCCGCTGCGCGAGAACCAGAGCGGCTGGTACTGGTACACGGAGGACATCCGGGTCCCCACCCTCTGGGACGCCGCGGCGCGGGCCGGGCTCAGCACCGCGAGCGTGCAGTGGCCGGTCAGCGTGGGCGCCCGCGTGACCTGGAACATCCCGGAGTACTGGCGGGCGAGCACCGCGGACGACGCGAAGCTGCTGCGCGCGGTCTCCACCCCGGGGCTCCTCGCCGAGCTCGAGACGGATCTGGGCCCGTACCCGCGCGCGCTCACGCCGGAGTCGGACGAGCAGCGCGGGCGCTTCGCGGCGCGGATCCTCGAGAGGAAGCGGCCCAACCTGCTCACCCTGCACCTCATCGCCCTCGATCACACCGAGCACGAGAGCGGCCCCGGCAGTCCGGAGAGCCTGGCGGTGCTGGAGCGCCTCGACGCGATCGTCGGCACCCTGCGCACCGCCGCGGAGACGGTGGCGCCCGGGCGCGCCTACGTGGCCATCGTCTCCGATCACGGCTTCGCGCGGACCACGATGCAGCTCAACCTCACCGGGGAGTTCCGCCGCGCGGGGCTCTTCACCGTGAACGCCCAGGGCAAGGTCTCCGAGTGGCAGGCGATGCCGTGGATCGCGGGGGCCTCCATCGCGGTGATGCTGAAGGACCCGGCGGATTCGGCCACCCTCGAGAAGGTGCGCGCGCTGCTCGATCGCCTCGCGGCGGATCCGGCCAACGGGATCGACCGCGTCCTCGACGCGGCGGCCCTGCGGGAGCGGGGCGGATTCCCGGGCGCCGCGTTCCTCGTCGGCCTCAAGCCCGAGTGGCACGCCGGCTCGAGCCTGAACGGCCCGCTGACCACCAAGGCCTCGGTCGGCGGCACGCACGGTCACCTGCCCGATCTGCCCGACATGCGGGCGTCGTTCTTTCTGGTCGGCCCCGGGATACCCGCGGGCCGCTCGCTCGGCCTCATCGACATGCGCGACATCGCGACGACCCTCGCGCGGCGCCTGGACCTCTCGCTACCCTCTGCGGAAGGGAAGGTCCTCTTGCCATGAGACTCGAGACGGTCAAGACGCTGATGCTGACGACGGTCGTGGTGGTCACCACGGTCGCGATCGCGAGCGCCCAGGTGCCCATCCGCGTCCGGGGCGCGATCTCCAAGGTGTCCGGTCAGACCCTGACGATCGCCTCGCGCGACAACTCGACCGTCGAGGTGCGCCTGGTCGACACCGTCGGGGTGACCGAGGTGGTGAAGGCGGCGCTCTCCGACATCAAGCGCGGCGCCTTCGTCGGCGCGGCCGCGCTGCCCCAGCCGGACGGGATCTTCCGCGCCCAGGAAGTGCTGATCCTTCCCGAGTCGGGGCGCGGCACCGGAGAGGGCCACTATCCGTGGGATCTCTCGCCCGGCAGCACCATGACCAATGCCACGGTGGACGCGATGATCGAGCGGGTGGAGGGGCCGATCCTGACGCTCAAGCACAAGGGCGGCAGCATCACCGTGGCGGTGCCCACCGACGTGCCGATCGTGACGTTCGCGCCCGGGGACAAGGCGATGCTCCAGCCCGGCGCTCACGTGTTCATCCCGGCCCAGCAGCACCCCGACGGCACCGTGACCGCCGAGCGCGTGCTCGTGGGGAAGGACGGGCTGGTTCCGCCGATGTAGGGATGATTCACCGGCGACGCGCGCTCAGCGCGCGCGCCAGTGGCCCTCGACCCAGACGTAGCCACCCTCGCGCGGCATCCAGCCGCCCGGCACCCACACGTAGCCGGGGGAGGCCGGCACTTCCCAGTGGCCGGGGACCCACACGTAGTGGTCGCGGTGCCATCCCCAGTGCCCGGCAATCCACACGTGGGCCGGGGTGGGCGCCACCGGCGCGATCTCCACGCGGACCGGCGGGGGCGGCGGCGGCCGCCGCACGACCACCGGCTGCGCGACGACGCAGCCGGCCATGAGCAGCGCGACGGCCGAGGTGGCCAGCATCCGGTAGGTGGTCATGGCGATTGGACGGAGGGAGCGCGGGAACCGTTTACCAGGGCCCGTCGCCGCGTCTTTTCCTCCCCGCGATCGGGAATCCCGCGCCGACACCTCGGCATCCCAATCCTCGGGGGAGGCGAGAGATGACCGAACCGCTGACCGTGACCGCCCGGCCAATCGAAGAGCCCATCACCGGCCGCGAGGACCTGGGTGACCTGAGCCGCCCCGAGCAGGCGCTCGCGCAATTCTACAGTGGGCTGAACGGGCGCGACCTCGCGTTATTGGCGGAGAACTGGGCCCAGTCCGATGGCGCGGTGATGGACAACCCGCTGGGCGGCATCGCGCGCGGCTGGGAAGCCATCCGCGCGATCTACGAGCGTCTCTTCGCGGGCTCGGGTCGCCTCTCCGTCGAGTTCCACGACTACACCATTCACCGGTCGGACTCGATCTTCTACGCGGTGGGCCGCGAGCGAGGGCGGTTCGAGCGCGGCCCGGTCGCACTCGACCTGGCCATCCGCACCACGCGCATCTTCCACCGCGTGGGCGGGCGCTGGCGCCAGGTCCACCACCACGGCTCGATCGAGGATCCGGCCCTGCTCGGCGCGTACCGGCAGGCGGTGTCGCCTGCCGCGCGCTGATTTCGCAGGACGCCTGACCCTACTCCGGGTCGGCCATCAGGCGGACGGTCACGCGGCGCTTCTTCACGTCCGGGATGCCGGCGGTGGCGATCGGGCCGAGGCTCGCGGCCTGGATGCGCGCGAGCTGGATGCCCTTGTCCATGAGGAAGCGCCGCACCGCATCCACCCGTCGCTGGCTCAGGCCGTAGTTGTAGTCGAGCGCCCCGCGCGGATCGGTGTAGCCGCCCAGCTCCACCGTGAGCGTGGGGTGGGCCTCCATCTCGCGGACCACCCCGAGGAGCGCGGTCTGGGCCGCGTCGGTCAGATCGATGCTGTCCGGCGAGAAGTAGACCTCGAGGCTGTCCGCCTGCTTCTGGTTGAAGCGGTTCGTCCACAGACGGGTGAGACGGCCGTCCACGCCCTCGGCCTTCTTGGCGGCCTCGTCGGCGCGGCCCTGGGCGGTGGCCACCCCGCCCTCGAGGCGCTTGACCTGGCCGCCGACCTGGTCGAGGCGCTGGTTCATCTCGCCCAGCCGCCCCTCGACGGCGGTGACGCGATCGTCCACGCTCGCGTCCCGCGCCGGGACCGGAGCGTAGGCGGACTGGGTCGCCGCGCACCCACCGAGGAGCAGGAGGTAGGCCAGTCGCGATGCGATGCCGGCTACCGGGTGGCGGGGGCCGGGCGAGCGATAATGCGGGTGGTCGAGACCTCGGTCCATGTGTAGTACCAACCCTCGTAGATGAGCACCTGCAGCGAGCTGTCCTGCTTCTCGTAGACCTGGGTCGTGCCCTTGCCCGCCGAGGTGGTGGAGGAGATGTGGCGCCACCCGTTGGCCTCGAGCGACGTGCGGTAGGCCACCGCGAGGCTTTCGGGCTTGATCCGGCTCTTGTAGAAGAGACGCGCCGCCTTCAGGGTGGGCGACTCGATGATGGTGGTCCGGCTCGAGTCCAGGGTCAGACCCGAGGGCACCGGGACGTCCTCGAACTCGCTCCGCTGCGGCTTCGCGGGCCCGGACGAGGAGGCACACGAGGCCAGGGTGAGGACGAGCGTGCAGAGGATCAAGACCCGCGCCATGGGAAGAACCTCCTTGTGGGGTCAGCAAGTAGTGTGCCGCGCCGGGAGCGGCCGGTAACGGTGCATCATCTAATCACGCCTCCCCCGAGGGGTCCAGGGCCCGAGTAAGACTTACACCCTCGCCGGGAACTTTTGTAGTATGGGCTCGATGACGAGCCGCCGCCTCCTGGTCCTGGCGCTGCTCTGCGTGACCGCGGTCGTCGTGTCCGGGTGCGGGCGCGGGGACGGCAAGCCGGCCACGATCAAGGTGGTCATCGCGGAGTACAGTCGCGATCACACCCGGCCCTTCTGGCAGAGCCTCGCCGAGCAGTACACCAAGCAGACCGGCGTCAAGGTGGATCTCCAGGTGATCGACTGGAACTCCATCGACCAGCAGGTCAGCACCATGATCCAGAACAACCAGCCGCCCGACGTGCTCAACCTCAACTCGTTTTCGAGCTACGCCAAGGACGGGCTGCTCTACTCGGCGGACGAGGCGCTCTCCCCCAAGACGCGCGACGACTTCCTCGAGGCCTTCGCGCGCGGCGGAACGTACCGGGACAAGCTCTACGGGTTCCCGATCCTGGCCAGCGCGCGCGCCTTCTTCTACAACCGCGATCTGCTCGAGCGCGCGAAGGTGACCGCGCCGCCGCGCACCTGGGACGAGCTGGTCCAGGCCGCGCGGAAGGTGCAGGCGCTCGGCGGCGGGGTGATCGGCTACGCGCTGCCGCTCGGCCCCGAGGAGGCGCAGGCCGAGTGGTCGATCTGGATGTGGAACAACGGCGGGGACTGGAAGTCGGGAGACGCCTGGACGATCAACAGCGACAAGAACGTGCAGACGCTCCAGTTCCTGGCCGGGCTCGCCAACACCCACAAGGTGACCCAGGTCAATCCGGGCAAGACCAACCGCACCGACGGCGCCTTCCAGCTCTTCAAGGACGGCAAGGTCGGGATGGTGATGGGCTTCGGTCCGCTCGCGGCCCAGCTCGACGCGGAAGGCAAGGTCCGCTACGGGGTGGCCCAGATGCCGACCAACGTCGGCGCCCCGGTCACCCTCGGAGTCGAGGACTACCTGATGGCCTTCAAGAAGAAGGGCAACCAGGAGGCGGTGCGGCAGTTCCTCGACCTCTACTACCAGCCGGAGCAGATCACGCGCTGGATCACCGCGGAGGGGTTCCTGCCCGTCACCAAGTCCGGGCGGGAGCGCATGGGCGGCAACGAGAAGCTCAAGCCGTATCTCGACGCGCTGCCGAGCGCGCGCCTCGCCCCCACCACCGATCCGGTGTGGGACAAGGTGAAGCTCGACGTCCAGCAGAGCATCGGGCTGGCCGTGCAGCCGGGCGGCGATCCGCGCCAGGTCCTCGACCGGATCCAGAAGAACGCGGCGGAGAGCGGTCGCTGACGGGTCTCCCGCCCGCGCGCGGCCGCCGCCCCGCGGGCGCGGGCGTGGGGCGGGCGCTCCTCTGGCTCGGCCCGAGCCTGCTCCTCATCGCCGCGGTGGTGGTCTACCCGGCGGTGCAGCTCGCGCGGGCTTCCCTCGGGCGCTACTCGATCACCGGCCTCTACCAGGGAGCGGTCGGCCTGCGCAACTACGGGCGCCTCCTCGAGCAGGACGCGCTGCCCACCGTGATCGGCAACACCGTGACGTGGGTGGCCCTGGTGGTCGGGATCACGATCGTGATCTCGCTCGGGCTGGCCCAGCTCCTCGACGCGTCCTTCCCGGGACGCCGCCTCGTGCGCGGGGCCCTCATCGTGCCGTGGGCCGCCTCGCTCATCATGACCTCGAAGCTCTTCGCGTGGCTCTACGACTACTACTTCGGCCTGATCAATCGCGCCCTCGTGGCGGCCGGTCTCGTGCGGGCGCCGGTCGACTGGCTGGGCGACGACGCCACCGTGATGGGGGCGATGATCGCGGTGGGGGTCTTCGTCTCGCTGCCGTTCACCACCTACGTCTTGCTCGCCGGGCTCTCGACCATTCCGGGCGAGGTCTACGAGGCGGCGCGGGTGGACGGTGCCTCCGGCTGGCGGGCCTACCGCGCGGTCACCCTGCCGCTCCTCCGTCCGGCCCTGCTGGTGGCCGCGGTCCTGAACCTCATCTACGTCTTCAACTCCTTCCCGATCGTGTGGACGCTCAACGACCGCAATCCCGGGATGGCGCACGACACCATGATCACCTACATGTACAAGATCGCCTTCAAGAGCGCGCTGCGGGACGTGGGCCTCGCGGCGGCGCTCGGGGTCGTCAACGTGGGCCTCATCTTGCTCGCGGTCCTGGCGTATCTGCGGGTGTCGCAGTGGCGGGAGGAGCCGGTCTGAGTCGCCGGGCGGCCCTGGGCGGCCTCGGCGTGCTGGTGGCCGCGGCGCTCCTCGCCCCGTACGCGGTGATGCTGCTCACCGCGCTCAAGCCCGAGGTCGAGCTGCGGGTCACCCCGCCGCGCCTGCTGCCGGTCGCGTGGCGGCCGCAGAACTTCTGGACGGTGCTGCGCGATCCCGAGTTCCAGTCCTGGCTGCGGGTCTCGCTGGTGGTGGCGGTGGCCTCGACCGCCATCGTGATCGCGGCCGCGGTGCCCGCGGCCTACCACACCGCGCGCCACCGGTTCGCGGGCCGCGGCGCGTTCCTGTTCCTGGTCCTGGTGACCCAGATGTTCGCGCCGACCGCGCTGGTGGTGGGCCTCTACCGCGAGTTCTTCGAGCTGGGCCTGATCAACACCTACGCGGCGCTGATCCTGGTCAACGCCGCCTTCAATCTCGCGTTCGCGATCTGGATCCTGCGCGCCTTCTTCGCCTCGATCCCGCGCGAGATCGAGGAGGCCGCCGCGGTCGACGGCTGCGGTCGCGCCGGGACCCTGCTTCGCGTCGTCCTGCCGGTCGCGCTTCCCGGCATCGTCACCGCCGCCATCTTCGCCTTCATCGCGGCCTGGAACGAATACATCGTCGCCCTCACCCTGATGACCGACGCCTCGATGCGCCCCCTCACCGTCGGCATCACCTCCTACGTGACCGCCTACGTCCAGCACTGGGACCTCCTCTTCGCCGCCTCCACCATCGCCATCGTCCCGGTCGTCGTCCTCTTCGCCCTCATCGAGCCCTACCTCGTCGGCGGGCTCACCGCGGGGTCGGTCAAGTAACGGCGCGGCGGCTCGGCGGGTGGTCACCGCCGCAGATGATTCCAGCCGTTGATGCGAAGGGACCCGCCGCGGCTTCGGCGGTTTGTTGAAGCTCTGTTGAAACAAGCTGGCGGGAGGCGGCAGGCGAGAGGGGGCGGCGCGGCTAGCTTTTTACCGAGCCGGCGGTCAAACCCGCCACATAGTAGTCGACGAAGAAGGAGTAGATGACGGCCACTGGGATGGAGCCGAGGAGCGCGGCGGCCATGAGCTGGCCCCAGTAGAAGACGTCGCCCCGGATCAGCTCGGTGATGGCGCCCACCGGCACCGTGCGCACGTCACTCTTGGAGAGGAAGATCAGGGCGTAGAGGAACTCGTTCTGGGCCAGGGTGAAGGCGAAGATCCCGGCCGAGAGCAGCCCCGGGGTGGTCAGCGGCAGCACCACGCGCCACATCGCCTGGAAGCGGCTGGCCCCGTCGATGCGGGCGGCCTCCTCGAGCTCGCGCGGCACGCTCTTGAAGTAGCCCATCAGGAGCCACGCGCAGAACGGGATCAGGAGCGTGGGGTAGGTGAGCATCACCGCCTTCAGGGTGTCTCCCAGCTCGAGCTTGTTGATGATGTCGGCCATCGGGATGAACAGCAGCGGCTGGGGCACCAGGTAGGTCGCGGCGACCCCGATCGCGACGACCGCGGCCCCGGGGAAGTTCATGCGGGCGAGGGGATACGCGATCATCGTGCCGAGCGCCAGCGAGACCGCGGTGGTGACGATCGCGACCAGCAAGGTGTTGTAGGTCCAGGTGAGGAAGTTCGTCTGGGTCAGGAGATCGACGTAGTGCTTCAGGGTCGGGTGGTAGACGACCAGCGGCATGATCCGCGCGTTGTACAGCTCCGCGTTCGGCTTGATCGACGTGATCAGCATCCAGTAGAAGGGAAACAGCATCGCGACCAGGCAGACCGCGAGCGGCAGGTAGAGCCGGAGGATCCGGGTGCCGAGCCCGCGCTCCTCGATCACGGCTCGCGCCTCATGTAGAGCGTGAGCGCCACGATCATGACCGCGAGGGCGGGCAGCATGGCCAGCGCGGCCGCCGCCCCCATGCCGAGCTGGCCGCCCGACATCCCGAGGTCGAACGCGTAGGTGACGAAGACCTGGGTGGCGTTGGCGGGGCCCCCGTGGGTGAGGGCGTAGACGATCTGGAAGTCGGAGAAGGTGAAGATCACCGAGAACATGGTCACGATGATCAGGATCGGCTTGATGATCGGCAGCGTGACGTGGAGAAACCGCTGTCGGACGGTCGCCCCGTCGATGGCGGCCGCCTCGTAGAGGTCGGGGGAGATGGTCTGGAGCCCGGCCAGGATGGTGATGCCGTAGAACGGGATGCCCCGCCAGGTGTTCACGATGATGATCGACACCATGGACAGGGTCGCGTTGCCGAGCCAGGAGAATCCGCTGGTGATCATCCCGCTGTGGACGAGCACCCAGTTGATGACGCTGAACGTGGGATCG
>WNFG01008057.1_pt1 | contig 16168 bp, 13 predicted proteins | sample 5400431 | NCBI WGS metagenome assembly WNFG01 (sample SAMN13153346, study PRJNA577476) | soil metagenome | isolation source: 120 cm saprolite under Douglas fir tree site 2 hole 3 replicate 2 | place: USA:California | collected 2015-04-18 | reverse complement strand
TCGGGCTTGCCCTTGAGCGCAACCATGTCCTTGAAGCTGGAACCTGGGGGAATGGTGATGGGCGCGTAACGCTGGCCGGCGTATTTATCGCTGACGTATTTGATGAAAAGCAGGACTAGGACGTAGTCCTTATATTGGCTGGCATCCATGCCGCCACGCAGTTCGTCGCAACTGGACCAGAGCGAGCTGTACAGTTCCGATTTCTTGAGGGCCATTATTTTCTTGTTCTAGGGACTTGAGGGTTCGATTAGTCTTGGGTGACAGCCACGACGATGGTCCGCGGCGAGAGTGCAGCGGCCGGCGAAGAGTTGAGTCATGAGTTATTCATTGTAACGCGGGCGTCTTTGAGCGAAATGAGTGAAAGAGTTGGCTGTCACCTCATTTCTGAGTAGACTGTCCCCGCAGTTCTACTAAGAGGATGCCGGCTAGGATTAGGGCTGCGCCTATTGTTCCGCGGCGGGATAGGACTTCGCCGGCTACCAGGTAGGAGGTCACCCAGGCGAAGACTGGTTCTAGTGAGAAGATCAAGGCGGTGCGGGTTGGGCTGCTGTAACGCTGCGCCCAGCTTTGTACTGCGAATGCCACTGCGGTGGCGAACAGGCTGGTGATGGCCAAGGCGATCCAGACGCCGCGGGTCCATTGGATATGAACGGGCTCGGCCCACCAGAATGTGCCGGCGCCTAGGGCTGCGCCGGTTGCGATTTGCGTCACCGCTAGGATTCCCGAGTTTGACGAACCGGCGAATCGGCCGAGCACCAAAATGTGAAACGCGTACGCTACCGCGCAGCAGGCCACCAGCAATTCGCCCAAGCCGATCTTCAGTATGTCTTCCTGGACACTCATCAGCGTGATTCCGACAAATGCAGCCACTACGCCCAATATTTCGGGGACGCGCGGGATTTTCCGGTAGACCAGACTGCTGAACAGAGGGACTAGCGGGATGTAGAGGCAGGTGATGAATCCGGTCTTCGACGCTGAGGTATATTTCAGGCCGAACGTTTGCAGGACATAGCCGCTGAACAGGAAGACTCCAGCTATGATACCGCCGCGTATGGAGTGTTTATCCAGCTTTCGAAATTGAGTGCGAAATATGACTGCGAGAGCGAGTGTTGCTAGCGTGAAACGGATGGTCAGGAAGAGCAACGTCGAAACGTCGGTCAGGGCCTGTTTGACAATTACGAAGGTAGCGCCCCAGATGAGGGCGACGCCGATCAAGCTGCAATCTACCAACCAGCCGGCGGGTTTCTTGCCCGTCATCCGCCGTTCGGTCCACGCACCAGCATCGCCAGAATCAGCAACACTCGTTTCAATCCAAGCTCACGGCCATCCGGATGGAACCATTCTTGTGGCGTGTGCGCGCCGCCGCCTTGTCCGCCCGCTCCGATGGAGATTGCCGGCAAGCCGATGGAGAGCGGAATGTTGGCGTCAGTAGAGGCGCAGTCAAGATGCGAGCGGATGCCGAGGTGCGAGTCCACTGCGCGCACGCATTGCAAAATGTAAGCGTCATCGGAAAGGCGTCCGCCCGGCCGCGATCCGATTTCTTTTATTTTGGCGGTGACCTTGCCGCCCGTCGCGCGATCGTTCTCCGCTTCGAGCGCGCGTTCCACGCAGCTTGTGAGAATGCCTGAAATTTCCTCGATTTTGGCCGCGCTTTCGGAGCGGATATCCACTTTCGCGCGCGCCTGGGTGGGAATGGAATTGATGCTGGACCCGCCCTCGAAGATGCCAAAGTTGTAAGAAGAGCGCGGACTGCCGTTGCCGGGAACGCGCTGCTCGGTAAAGAAAGCGATGGCGCGAGAAAGCGCGTGCACGGGATTGGCCAGGCCGTAATCGCTCCAGCTATGTCCGCCGGGACCGTTGACGGTGACGTCGAAACGCCGGCTCGCGAGGGCTTGGGAGGTGATGTGATCGGTGTTGGGGCCGTCCAGAATTAGAAATGTTTGGATGCGGCTTCCGGTGCTGGATTGACGCGCCAGGTAGCGCATGCCGCTCAAGTTGCCTTCGCCCTCCTCGCCGACATTGGCGATGAATACGACGTTGCGGAACAGTTCGTCGAATCCTGGCGATACTTGGATGACGCGTGCGAGGGCCAGCAGACCTGCCAGGCCCGCGCCGTTGTCGGAGACGCCGGGGCCGCGCAGATTGCCGTCCGCGCCCATGGAAACATCTTCGCTGCCACGCGGCGCGAGCACGGTATCGAGGTGTGCGGTGAGGGCGATGTAGGGGCCTTCGCGATTCTCGACCGGATGAGCGATGACGTTGCCGGCGCGATCCATGCGGGCAACGCAACCGAGGGCGCGGAACTGGGCGAGCATCCATTCGGCGCGCTTTTGCTCGAAAAAAGTGGGGGCGGGGATGCGGCAAAGCTGCAAGTGCTGCTCGTTGATCCACTGTTTTTCGCGGGCGAACCACTGGAGGGCATCACGGATGGGGGCGGAGTTGGCGCACTCTGTCAGGAATTTCGAGATGGGTGGAGGGGTAGATGGAGGGGAGGCGAGTTTGATTGGAGCTGCCAAGTGTCAGTTTAGCAGTGGGTGGTTGGGTGGTGGGTTCTGAGACGCCTGTCGGAGCTGTTTTATATACTTCATCGCAGTGGGGATGGAAATCTACTTTCTGTTGTGGTTTGGCATCCTGCTGTTCAGCTCCTGGCGAATAGCTAAAGAGCGGGCCGGTGAGGGGCGCAGGTGGGTCTATGAGTTGTGGGTCGCGGTGATGTTGCTGGGCACCGTGCCTATTTAATCGGCCTGGATCGAGGATTGGCGATTGGCGAAACAGCCCCGGGGAATTCTCGGAATCGTCAAGGGCCGATTGCCAATCGGCCGCAGGTTACCAACCTGCCCCACAAGGCAGGCAACTAAATGTGGAGTTGAACAGGCCCCCGCGGAGTCGCCGGCCTTTGTAACCTATCTCTATCTAAAGTACGAACTAGCTCCAGCCGATCTGACCGTATAGTCATGCTCAGCCCCACGCGAATATTCCGTCTTGGCATCCGCTTTGCTGTCTGGGTTGAGCCCTACGTTAAGGAATGGCATCGGAAGCGTCATCAGAATCGGGTGACGGGGCAGCAGCATCTGGCGTCGCGCAATTGGAGCGAAGCGGAGAAGCACCTCAGCCTGGCACTGGGCGAGAGACGTCATGCGGCGAAAAAACGTGTCGACCTGTTGCTCGACTTGGAGCAGGCCCAGCGCCACCAGCGCAAATTCACGGAAGCCGAGCAAAGCGCGCGCACGGCGCTCGATCTGGCGGCCAAGGGGCGCAACCACTCCGGGCAGTCGCGAGCCATGGAAGCACTGGTGGATATCCATCTCGATCAAGGCAAGTGGACGGAAGCGGAGCAGGCCACGGCCGAGATAGCGCGGCTGGAAGGGGCAAGGTCCAAGCCCGATCACGCACGGCTGGCGAAATCTTCGCGCAAGCTTGGAACCGCATTGTTGAACAGCGGGCGCAAGGCCGAGGCGCTGGAAGCGTTCCACCAGTCCGCCAAACTTTGTGAGCAGACCCACGGCGAGAACCATGCCGAGACTGCTGCCAGCTTCGTCGAGCTTGGCATGCTTTATCGGCAGCATGGGGAGCATGCCGAAGCGCAGACGCATCTTCGGCGAGCGCTGCAGATTCATCGAAAGATAGGGGGCGCCGATTCGCACGAAGCGACGCAGGATCTCTATAATTTAGCGGCGTCGATGGCGGAGTCGGGCGATCTGGATGGCGCAGTGACGGAATTTGAGCGGCTGCTGGTGGTGAAAGGGCGGCAAGTGGGTGGCAACCGGAATGAGACTGCGGAAGCGCAGGTGCGGCTGGCGGTTTTATATACGGCCGCGGGACGTCCCGCTGCGGCTTGCGAACTACTAACGCAGGCCATCGCTTTCCTGGAGCGCAAGGGAGGCGAGCCGCTGGTGTTAGCGATGGAAACCATGGCTTATGCTCAGGAGCACATGGGACTTCACGAAGACGCGAAGCAGTGGCGGGAGAAAGCTGCCACGGTGGCTGGATCTTCGGTAAGCCCAGGCGACGCCGTGACAGCGGAAAAATGATGCACAATCGGAGTGTTGGAGGTGCACGTTGCGACTCGGCAAATCACTGGCCGTTCTTCTTTGTTTCGCGGGGGCGGGGTTGTGGGCTCAACCCCTTATTCGCGGTTCCTTTGTACGGGCGTTTGGACAATCGACTGTATCCGTTAAGCCCGACTTAGCACGGGTCGAATTCAGCGTCGTTACGCAAGCATCCACCGCGCAGGATGCATCCAGCCAGAACGCCATGCGGACCAGCAACGTACTCAGCCAACTTCAGACATTGCTGGGGCCGAACGCCGACATCCAGACAGTCGCCTACTCGATGTCGCCAAACTATACTTACCCACCGGGCGGCGGGACGCCGACACTGGTCGGCTATACGGTTTCGAACACGGTTCGAGTCACGACGACCGATCTTTCGATTACCGGGAAGATCATCGACACAGGCATTCAAGCCGGCGCGAACCAGGTGTCGGGTCTGCAATTCGGGCTCAAGGACGACCAGCCGGTGCGGGCGCAAGCATTGCGATTGGCTACCGCACAAGCCAAGGCGCATGCCGACGCCATGGCCGCGGGGGCGGGGATGCACAGCGGCGGATTCCGCTCCATTGAAGAAGGCATCGTAATTCAGGCCACGAGATCCCCGACGGCGGGAGGTGCCGTCACTACTACGCCGATTGTGACAGGACTCGTGGATATTGAGGCGAGTGTGACTATTGAGGTGGATTTGGTGCCGTGACGAATAACCAGTCATCTGTGTCAAAATGTTGGTCGGACTCCACAAAGGCAACATGACACGAACAATCGAGGCCCCGATTCCGGAAGAACTTCTCCGGCTCGTGGACGAGAAGGCCCGTAGCGCCGGATTGGAACGGGAAGCTTACATTCGTGCTGTTCTTTCGAAGGACGTGACCAGTGGGCCTTCAATCAGTGAGATCCTCGCCCCCTTCCGCGATCAGGTGCTCAGCAGCGGGCTCAGCAATGACGAACTAGATTGCCTCTTCTCTGTAGCTCGCGAGGAGTCCTACCATGAGCGTAATCGTCCGAAGAATCGATGAGCGCCGATCATCCGAAGATCCGCGCCGTCTTCGATTGCATGATTTTCCTTCAAGGTGCCGCCCGGCGGGAGAGCCCAGCCGGTGCGTGTCTCCTGCTTGTCGAGTTGGGGGCAATCGAGTTGTGCATCTCTGAAACGATCGTCTCTGAAATCCGGGACGTTCTCACACGTCCACGTGTCCGGCAGAAGTTTCCCGCACTGACAGATGAATTGATAGAAGGCTTTCTCTTAGCGTTAGGTGAGCGCGCCCTAACGATTCCGGCAGTGCCTCGCGTGTTCCTATACGAACGCGACCCGAAGGATGAGCCATACATCAATCTGGAGATTGCCGCAGAAGCAAGTTATCTGGTAAGCCGGGACAGCGATGTTCTTGATCTCGCCAATCCCAACATGGCGTACGTCTTCGACACCATGCTCAGCGACAGCAAATTCTCGAGCCACTTTCGTTTTTGGCAGAGATGCGCCTTAGGATGGAGACCCCCAGCCAGCGTTGAGTTGGGATTCTGTGTGATCACGGACAGAGTGTTCATTTGACGGGTGTGCCGTACGGCACCAGTGTCTTTACCCGTTGTGCGGTTTCTACGCGCGTGATTTTCCATCCGGTTGTGGTCTTTTCCAGGTACATGTTCTGGGCTTCGTTTCGATCCTGGTACACGTATTCCACGCGGGCTTTTGCCTCACGGTCGCTGGTGATTTCGGGCGCCATGACCGCTACTCCTTTCAGCGCTGCGTTGGTGTCCTGCAGATACTGGCTGAAGGCGGAGTTCGAGGACTCGGCGATGGATTGGCGCAAGGATGTTTGCATCGGGCCGCTATAGGCCGCCAGATACTTCTGGACGTCGCCCTTGCGGGCAGCGTCCAACATGGCGTAGATCGCATCTTCGGGTGTTGCTTCGGTTGGCCGCATGGCTGCCCGAGTTGTCCGAAATGTCCAGCCGTTCTTTTTGATCAGCGTGCCGCCCAGCACGCCAGCCAGTATGATCACCGTGAGAATCTGCGCGATGCGCTGCTTGTTCATTTCTCACCCCGGCGAATAATGGTGAGATCCAGATTTCCTTTATTGTCGACAATCAGTTTCTTGATCTTCGGAAGAATTAACTCCATGGTCTCGAGGTACAGGCGCTCGCCATTTACCTGGCTAGCTTTGGCGTACTCACCGGCCACTTGCGTGAAGCGCGCGGCGTCACCCTGGGCTTCATCGATCTTGCGCTGGCGATAGCCCTGCGCGGCTTCGAGAAGTTGCTGAGCTTGCCCGCGCGCCCGCGGGATTACGTCGTTGGCGTAGCCTTGCGCTTCATTCACGATGCGTGAGGAGTCGGCGCGCGCGCTGGCGACATCGCGGAAAGCGTCGGCGGCTTCGGGCGGCGGCGTGACGCTTTCAATATTGATGGTCGAGAGGACGACGCCTGCGCGGTAATCGTCTAACAAGCGTTGCGACGCGGCTCGGACGTCCTCTTGGATGGCCGCCTTGCCACTGGTCAAAATAGCGTCGACGGTTTGCGCGGCAACTTTTTGGGCAAGCGTTGTTTCCACAGTTGACGCGACTACCTGCGCGACATTGCTGGTTCGGAACAGATAGTCGACTGGAGAAGCGACGGAGTATTGAACCACTACCCGCAAGCTGATGATGTTCTGAACGCCTGTGAGGAACTGCGATTGCAAGGGCTGCGAGCGGCCCACTACCGTATCGGCAGCGTCGCCGCCGACCGTCAACCGCTGGAGCTGTTGCACCTTGAGCTTCGTTACTCGATCGATGGGCCAGGGGAGCGCGATGTGGATGCCTGGAAGAACTCGCGGTTCCACCACAGCGCCAAATCGCGTGACCACCGCTTGCTGCTGCGTGTTGACCAGGTACACGCCGGTCAGAATCCACAGGACCACGGCGGCAGCGATCCATCGGCGGAATTGCCGGCTGGGTTGTTGTGGCGCGACAACGGATGCCAACTCGGGCTTGAGCAGAGCTTGCATTATTTCGCGCCGGCCTCACCCCGCATCATGATGCGCAGCAACTCCGAATCGGAACTGAGAATTGCTGTGGTTTTGTCGTCGAAAATCTTCTTGTATGCCTCTAGCGTGCGGAGTAATTTATAAAAGCGCGGGTTCTTAGAGTACGCCGCGCTGTACGTTCGCGTGGATTGTGCGTCGCCCTCGCCTTTGATCTTCTCCGCCTCTTTGTAAGCGCCGGACAGAATTTGCTCCTTCTGCCGATCGGCGTCGGCACGGATGCGTAGCGCCTGCTCTTCGCCCTCGGCCCGGTACTGGCGGGCTATCCTTTCGCGCTCCGCTCGCATGCGCGCGTACACGCTTTGCTTATTCTGCTCCGGCAGATTCAAACGCTTGATTCGCACGTCGACCACCTGGATGCCGTAACGATCCAAGGCGGCGCGATCGGTCATGTTCGTCAGGCTGTCGAGCAGGGTGCTGGCTTGGACCGTCTCCGCAGTTGGGGCAATGAGCGAATCCAAGTCATGTGTGCCCAGAGAGGCCGACAGTCCCGACCATACGATGTCGTGCAAGCGCATCTCGGCCGCGCCTGGATCGCCGACGGTCTCGACAAACCGTTTCGGATCTTGAATCCTCCACGCTACGTAGCTTTCGATTACCAGGTTCTTCTTATCGTGAGTCAAAAATTCCGACGGCCGCGGATTGTAAACCCGCAGGCGGCGGTCGAAGAAATTGGTGCTTTGGAAAAACCATTTGGCGTGCAGGCCAGCGTCCGTTACGGTGTAGAGCGGCCGGCCGAACTGCGTGATCAGCACGAACTCCGTCTCGCGTACGGAGTAGAACGTGAGCCAGCCAAGAAGCAGGAGTGCGAGTGCGCCTGCCAATGGAAAATAGCGTTTGTATTTTTCGAGCATCATGAAGTTTTTTCCTATTCGCCGGGTGGCCTGGTCCTCTCCGGCAAGATACTGGGAATGGCGGCAGGAGCCAGCTCCACGCCGTCCTCAATCAACAGCAACGAGCGGCGGCCCTTGCCGGCGTCGACGATCATCTTTCGTTTGCCCGTAAGAATCTGTTCCATTGACTCGAGGAACAAACGCGTTTCCGTTAGAGCCGGCGCGGCACGGAAGGCCTCTTCGCTTTGATTGAAGCGGCTGGCGTCGCCCTCGGAACGATTCTTGCGGCCGCCGGCGTAACTGTCGGCCTCCACTACGCGGGCTTGAGCGTTGCCACGCGCCAGGGCGATCTGTTCGTTGCGATAGCCTTCCGATTCGTTGATCAGGCGGTTCTTCTCTTCGAACGCAGCGGATACTTCGCGGAATGCATCCACCACTTCGAGCGACGGATGCACATCGAGCAAGCGCGCGCCCAGCACTTCCACGCCCGCCTCGTAGCGATCCAGCCGGGTCTGTAGCTCTGTGCGCAGCCGCGACTCAAGAGTCAATCGGTCGAAGGTCAAGACATTGTCGAGCGCGCTGGTGGTTGTGACCGATTGCAATACCGACTCCGCGGCGGTTCGAACCGTGGCATCGCCATCCATTTGCCGGAACAGGAAATCGTCGGGCTTGCGAATCCGGTAATGGATTACTGCGTTCACTTCGATCATGTTCAGGTCGCCGCTGAGCATCAATGATTCTTCCGGCTTACTCTGGAATCGTCCGGTGCGATGCTGGACATTCCACTCGTAGGTGAGAGGTTCGTTCGTAGTCTTACCGGCGGATGATCGAAAGCCGATCCGTCCGAAGCGCTCGATCACTCCAACTTCATCCGGACGAAGTGCGTAGAATCCGTTCAGGACGAGCAAGGCAACCGCAGTGAGCAACACCGGTCGCGCCAGCTCGCGGCGGCGATCGACGATGTTTAGAAACAGCTCGCGCACATCGAACTTATCCGTCAAATGCCGCAGGCCATTCCACACATGTTGCACGCGGGGATGCGTAAAAAATCGGAAACGCCGGACGCCGGTCCCTTCGATACGCAGCAGGCGAAGAGAGTTCAGCATCACGAATAAAGAAGAGAGTTGATGCGTGAAGGCGGCGCCTAAGGGGCCGATTACGCCGGTTGCGGCGGCGGCGACAGCGAGCAGATTTACTATGCCGGCAAACAGAATAATGTTCTGCCATGCTGTGGCCACGGCCTTGCGGCTTACCTCAAACAGCTTCGGAAGTTTCTCTAACGAATGTCCGAGGTACACGACGTCTGCCGCTTCGGCCGTGATGTCGCTCGCACCGGCGACTGCGATTCCGACGTGCGCTTCAGCAAGTGCGGGCGCATCGTTTAGACCTTCGCCCACCATGGCCACGTGGTTCCCCTGCGCCATCCAGCGGCGGACGTGATCGAGTTTTTCTTCTGGCAGAAGCTGGGCCTCGACCAGCGGAATTGCAATTTCCCGGGCGATGGCTTCGGCAGCTCGGCGACGGTCGCCTGTGAGCATGATCTGACGTGTCATACCCAGCGCGGTCAAACCTTGTACGGCCTCCCATGCGCCTTCGCGAATGCGGTCGCGCAATAAGATCGCGCCCCTTAACTGGTCGCCTTTCGCAACCAGAATGGTGGTTGCGCCCAAGCGGTCCGCTTCTTCGAGCAGCGGGTCAAATCCATGGATTCCAAATTCTGTGAGGAAGGCCGCGTTTCCGGCGCGCACAGATTCGCCATCCACCAGGCATTCAGCACCACGGCCAGGCAGGACGCGCGCCTGCTCCGCACGTAAAGGCACTACGTCTCGCCGCGTGGCCTCTTCTTGAATCACGCGTGCCAGCACGTGCTCCGATCCGCTTTCAGCAGCCGCGGCCAGCCGCAACAATTCGTCCTCGCTGACGCCGACCGGCAGGATTCGCACAATTTCGAAGCGGCCCTCAGTCACGGTGCCGGTTTTGTCGAACAGCACGGTGTCGATCTTGGCGGCCAACTGCAGCACCGTGCCCCCGCGGACCAGAATGCCTCGGCGCGCTAAGCCTCCGATTGCGGCGACCATTGCGGTGGGTGTGGCCAGGATTAACGCGCACGGGCACGCCACTAATAGCACGGCCACGGTTCGCAGCCAGTCCCGCGTGAAGGAGAAGGTGAGGCCGGCGGCGATTAGCAATGCGGGCAGGAAGTAGCGCGCGAAGCGGTCCGCCAGACGCTCGACCGGCGCCCGTTGTTCGCTCGCCTCCTGGACCAGACGGATCACGCGCGAGAGCGTGGTTTCATCACCGGCGCGAGTCACCGAAATGTGCAGCAGGGCGTTGCCGTTCAAGGTGCCGGAGAATACTTCATCGCCCGGCTGTTTCTCGCGCGGCAAAGACTCGCCGGTGATTGTGCTTTCGTCGATGCTCGAGATTCCGAGCGAGATGACGCCGTCCGACGGGATTCGCTCGCCTGCGCGGACTACGATTTCGTCGCCAGGAGTGAGCGACGCGGCATCCACTTCGATCTCCTGCGTGCCGCGAAGCAATCGGGCGCGCCGGGGCATGCGCTCGACAAAGCGGTGGATCGCAGCCGAGGTGCGCCCGGCCGCGTAGGCCTCCAGCCCTTCGCCGATCAGCATGACGAACATGGCCTCAGCCGCCGCCAGATATTGGCCGATCGCGAGGGCGGCGATGACAGCGACGCAAATGGCGAGATCGGCCGAGATGTTGCCCTCGAGCAGGGCGGCGATGGAGTTGCGGAAGATCCGATAGCCACCGAGAACGGTGAGGATGGCGGCAGTGTCGATACCGAATACGGTGGTGAAAACGCCGGTGAGATTCAGTAAGAGCAGGACGCCGACGATGCCGGCGAAACCGAAATAGCGCAGCCGCTCTCGACGCTCAGGGTCCATGGGCACTACTTGCATCTAACACCGGCTGAGCCGGGGTAGTTTCACATGATATCCCATCGCGGGAGGTGCACTGATGTTGTCCCGTGTGAGCGATTTACCGTCCACCAAACAGACCGGCCAAGATCCAGCACCCCTCTGTCCATCTGGTGTACAGGATGGCTTGTCAGAGGCCAACCTCGCTTACACCGGCTCACTGCGGTCATAGGGTGGGAAGCCGTGGCTTTTCATCGACGACGTAAGGGTTTCCTCTAATAGCTACTTCTTCGCGGCGGGAGTAGTGTTTAGGGAGAGAGAACGGCGCATTTTGCCGGCGGTAGGTACGTTTATGGTAGAAACATCTCTGCCTCAATAACATCTAGCTTCTAGGAGGTTCATGCATGTTTAGGAGATTTACTCATAATAGTTCTATTGCCAGTAGTTTCAGTATGTTGTGGAAAGCTGCGGCGGTGGTCTGTCTGGTCACGCTCTCGGGAGCGGTTGGGAGGGCTGATCCCCCCAAGACGTTGGCCATCATCAACGCGGCAGGCGGCGGCACGGTTGTGGCATCCGGCTCGATCGCTTCCGCCTTCGGGAAACAGATCGGGGTGAGCACGGACTCGGCCCACTCCCTGCCTCTGCCAACGATACTCGGCGGTGCAAGCGTGAGCGTGATGGACTCGGCCAAGGTATCGCGGTTGGCGCCGTTATTTTATGTCTCGCCAAATCAGATCAACTTCGTCGTTCCCGACGCTACCGCAACAGGGGTGGCTACGGTGACGATCATGAACGGAGACCCCGTGCCGACGAGCACGACGGTGATGGTGACGACGGTCGCGCCTGGGCTGTTCACCGCCAACTCTCAGGGGACCGGCGTGGCGGCGGCGATCGCCATCCGCCGCATCATCGCCACGCAAACGGATACTGAGGTTCCGGTGTTCCATTGCGACGCAAACGGATGTGGTTCGGACCCGATTGACCTGGACGACGCCTCAACTGTGTTCTTGGAGCTGTTCGGAACGGGCATTCGTGGGCGAACCTCGCTCGCAAATGTGAGTGCAACCATCGGCGGCACGAGTGTAATGGTGCTGTTTGCGGGTGCGCAGGGTCAGTTCCCCGGTCTTGACCAGGTGAACCTGATGCTGCCTTTGACCCTGAAGGCGAAGGGCGAAACCGATGTGGTCCTGACTGTGGACGGGCAGGTGGCTAATAAGGTTCGCGTCAACATTCACTGAAGGGCTGGTGGCAACTCAAAAATAGGCGACGAGCGGAGCTCGTCTACTTGAGGCGGCGCTCGCGTCCATGCGCTAGTTCGAAACTATTTCGCAAATACGATACGTATCGGTTTCCGATTTGGCGCGCGCTCGTGCGTGCCGCGTCGAGATTAGATTCGTCTCGACGTTTACCTCGGAATTCGTATAGATTACAAGCAAGCGTCGAGATGAGTCTCGACGCGGCACGCACGAGTGCGCGCGCCACAATACGTCATCGTATATCTCAAAAAAATCTATTGTCCGGTGTAAGTGATCCACATCGGCGACACCCACACCAGTTCGCCATTCGTCTGTTCGCCGCGGACGTAGTAATAAGAGGTCTTGCCCTTTACAGGATTCGCCACCACGACCTTCGAGAACGGGGCCGTGCCCGCTAGCTTCACCTTCAAGACGGGGGGCGTGGCGGTGGAAAAAGCGTCGCCCATGATGTGGTCGCCGCAGCGGTATTCGGCCAGAATGTGGTCGGTTGCTCCGTATACATGGCGCTTTTTCAAGGCGTCCAGCAGCGCCTCGCGAGTTGGGGACGTCGCCAGGATATTGGAATAGCTCATGTGCGTGGAAACGTGATCGGAGCTGGCTTCGAACGCCAGTTTGTAACCGCGTTCCAGCGCGAGGTTGACGAAGCCTTTGGGACGCCAGCCGCCGATGGAGTCCTGCGCATTGTTGGACCTTGGCGCTTCGGGCATTTCGTAATTCTGACGATCGCCTTGGTAAATTTCAACGGCGGGCTCGGAGTCGGGATCGTTGTCGCGCCAATCGGTTCCCATGTTTGTAGCGCTGGTATGAGACGCCACGACTCCATTGAATTTCTTGAGATAGGCGTATAGCATTTGCGTATCCGGGGCGTTAACCACCGGCGTCTCCGCGGTCCGCGTCAAGCGGGGCAGCGGCCGAATTCCGCGCTGCGCGAAGATGACGTTGCGGTGGCCTTCGGGATACTGCACGCTGCGCTCATAGTTGAACATGGGCACAAAGTGGCTGGGTGAGTAGAAGATGTCGGTGAGCTTCTGCGAGAGCCACCAGGTATATTCGCGCGCGGCTCCGTTGTCGTGATCGCAGCAGCCCACCCAATCCATGTAGGAGCCGTCGAGCATGTAACGATACTGGTCCAGGATCGAGCCGTCGCCTCCGCCGTCCATGGAGATTTCACTGTGCCGGTGGAATTCGCCGCGGAGGATCATGAGATTGCCGTTACCGGTTTGCATGCGGTGCTTGCGCATCATGGCGACCGAATCCTGCTCCGCTTTGTCGCGCGGATCGAGGCCCGAAGCCGCCGCGATGGCGACACTCTTCGTGGCGGGTGGGGACGAAGCAGGTCCCAGCGATACACGGCTGACGTACAGATCGTTGTTGTAAGGGTCCTTCGCGGATTCCTCATCCCCCGCTGGTGATGTAGTCGTACCGGGCATATACGTCAGGGGATGGAACTGGCGGCGTCCGTCCGATGACCCCAACACCAGCAATTCGCCGGCTTTCGACGAAACCAGGGCTGGGCGATTGTCGAGCAAATTGTCGCTGTGATGCAAGTAGACTGGGCCGGTCCAGGTTGATCCGCTGTACGAGGCCAAATGTTCGGTCCAAACCGTGCCAATGCTGGTCCAGAAAACCGGATACGCGGAGCGGCAGGCTACCCAGATCCGTCCGGAAGAATCGATGGTGAGACGAGGCGAAGTATTTCGCGGCGCACGCCGGAGCGGAGTGGACTGATTCGGTGGACGATTCTTCGAAGCATTGGGATTGGGAGTGATCCAGTCATTCAAATCCGATTGGTGACTGATACCCGTTTCCGGCGTGGCTGGCAATCCCGGCAGAGCGGCGCCGATGTCTGAAGCGGTTTCGACCATAGCACCGTTTCGCGTGATGCCACGCAGGTGGATCGCCCGGCCCTGATAGAGAGCCAGTCCGCTGCTGTCGTCGGCTCCGAAATTCTTTCCCCAGCGCTCCCCGCCTTCTTCGTAGGCCACCCACAACGTGCCCGCTGGATCATAGGCGATAGAAGGATAGGCTTCGTATGCGGGCGTGGCGGCTACGGCTCTTTCAGGACCCCATGCGCCCTCGGTCGCAGTGCGCACGAAGACGTCGTAGTTGCCGTTCCGGTAAGAATCCCAGGCGACGCTCACGTGGCTGGCCGAATCGGCGGCAATGCTTGGGTTCCATTCGTTGCTACTGGAATTGGCGACGGTGACAGGCGCTGAAAACGTGTTGCCTCGCTGAGTGGATGAGAAGATCGATGCTTTGCCGTCGCGCCAGCCTTGCCAGGTTACCCAGACGTTTCCGCTGGAGTCCGTGGCGGCGGCGGGATCTACGTCCGATCCGGGGGCGTTAGAAATTCGCACTGTTGCGCCGGGCTTCCCGTTCTCTACTACGCGCGCCCAGATGTCGAAATTCGACTGGGCGTTTGCGGACCAAAACACCCACGGGCGGCCCTTGCCGTCGATCGCGAGGGTTGGACGATAGAGATCTCCTCCGGGTGCGCTGATCGGAATCGGTTCGCTCCATGATCCATTCGAGTAACGCTTCAAAAGAATCTGGTCGCCTCCGGGCGGGGCGGTCATGAGGTCGAATTGATTGGGTGTCAGACGAATGCGGTCGTGATTCGGGTTGTGGCGGAATTCAAGATAGGCGAGCCATACGTTGCCAGATTTATCGGTCGCGGCGGCGGGGTAATCCTGCTCATCGGGACTGCTGGTGACTTGGGACCAATCGGGCACACGATCCACCAGGGCTTTTCCGTCGAGCAACTTTTTTGTGACGCCGTAGGGAACCTCACTAAGCCGAACTGAGAAGTTGCCTTGCGAGGTGCGGATGCTTAGTTCGGTGTTCTCGCTTTCGCGATCCAGCAGGACCAGGACGCCATTGGCGACCACTGGAGCGGGTTGTGCGAGTTGGCCGCCGGCAAAGCGCCGGACGCGATGCGTGCTGATCCTCCACGCATTGCCGGGCAGCATGGTGTCGCCGCGGTCGAAGCGCCAGGGTTCCACGGCGGATATGGTTGCGCCGGTGGCGGAGACTTCACCGTCCCACTTGGTTTCAGTTTGGTCGCCGACGCCTAAAAGAATTCGGACACCGACCGCGCCTTGCGCGAGAAGTACAAACGTGCTGAAGAGAAGCAGGAGACGATACACGGCTCCTCCTTTCGTTTCTGCCTTTCCGGATAATACCGCAATGGAGGGAGGATCACAGGCCTAAAGGTAGCGCGCTTTGGCGCACCACCGGCCTAAAAAACTAGGTGACAGGCACCGTTGTCCACGCGCCATGGAACATTTGCGGACAACTCAGAATTGAGGTGGCTTGGGACACCGGTGCCTGTCACCTAGTTTTTCCTACTTGAAGGTCAGGGTGACGGGGTTGGCGGTTTGGCCGTCTACGGTTAGCAAAACTGTTTGGGTTCCCGCAGCGCGCAGGGACTTTGGCAGGGTTACGTTTATTTGATCGAGGCCGACGAAGACGGTTTGGGGGCCCGCATAGGCTACGGGTAGCGTGGTCGATCCGATTTTGCAGGTGACTGCTGCGGGCGCGCTGCGGCCTCGAACTCCTGTACCGAATAGTTCAAGCACTACGAGGTCGCTATCGAGTCCCAGGTCGATCGGAACAGCACTGCATCCGGAAGCGGAACACTGAAACGTAGAGGCCAGACTTTGCGTTGTGTTGGCGTGGACGGTTACGACCACCGCTGCCGCCACTCCTTTCCCATCTGACGTAGCGGTGTAAAGCCCTGGCGCAATGGCCGCGATGCGAGCGGTGCCAAACGCTACGGGATCGCCGTTGACGGACACCGTAACGTTCGCCGTGCCCGCCGCGACTCCGGGAGGCATCTCGTAATTCACCTGCGTGGACGATACGTAGAACAATTCCGCTGGACGACCAAAGCCATTGGCGTCCGTGACCGTGACGCGGGTGCCGGCAAGGTTTAGCGGCAGCGGTATCACGGCCGCCTGCTGGGTCTGAGTGGCGAGATTCGCTCCGTATGCCGAGGCGATGGCTTCGGCCGCTAGCGGTGCGCTTCCGTCCGCGGAGGAAACGCTGGTCACCGTGCCCGGCCCACCCATTGCGATTGCAGTGTAGGCTTGCGCGACTTTCGTTCCGATTTGTGTCAGGGCGCCGGACG
>WNFG01002255.1_pt1 | contig 16169 bp, 15 predicted proteins | sample 5400431 | NCBI WGS metagenome assembly WNFG01 (sample SAMN13153346, study PRJNA577476) | soil metagenome | isolation source: 120 cm saprolite under Douglas fir tree site 2 hole 3 replicate 2 | place: USA:California | collected 2015-04-18 | reverse complement strand
CTTACCGCCCGCGTCGTGATTTTCCCGCTGCCACGGCGGCCGGAGCTTCAGACTTGGCGGCGGCGGCGGGCTTCTTCTTACCTTCCATTTGCGCCAGACTCTGCTTCAGCGCCGCCATCAGGTCTACCACTGGAGCGAGTTTCTTGGGCCTCTCGACTGCGGCAACTTCTCCGCCTTCGAGTTTGGCCTCGATCAGCTTCTTCAGATTTTCCTGGAAGGAGTCTTTGTACTTCTCCGGATCCCATTCGTCAGCGAGCGCCTCGATGAGCTGGTGCGCCACTTTCACTTCGGCTTCCTTCAGCTCGACGTCGGGCGCACCAAAGCCTTCCACCTTCTTCACTTCTTCGGCGTAGTACATAGTGTGCAGCATCAGTCCGCCTTCGTGCGGACGCAGGAACACCGTGTACTCACGGTTGTGCATCGTGATCTTGGCGATGGCGACATACTCACTCTCTTCCAAAGCCTTGGTCAGCAAGGCATACGGACGCCGCCCCGCCTCCTCGGGCATCATGTAGTAAGACGACTCAAAGTAAACTGGATCAACCTCGCCCGCCTTCACAAACTCGAGGATCTCCATTGTCTTCGCAGTCTGCGGCTCGATCTTCTTGATCTCTTCCGGCTCGATCACGATGTACTCGTCTTTGCGGAATTCGTAACCTTTGACGATCTCGCTGCGCTCCACCACCACGTTTTCAAGCGGGCAAATATACTGCTGCTTCACCCGCTGCTTGTCGGGACGGTGCAGCATGTTGAACGAAATACCGGAACTGCGCGCGCCCGAGAACAGGCGTACCGGCATGGAAATAAGTCCGAAGGTTAAGTGACCGGACCAGATCGAAGATGGCATAGTTCCCTCGAATGGCTCTTAAGGCCAAGAGACCGCAATGGCGTAAGAATCGCAGGCTAACGCCCACAGCAGTCAGAGTTTAGCCTAGAATAAGGCTTTGATGCACTAACCACGGTGCGAGAGAATCGAAATGCGAAGCCGGACGGAATGGGCTCTCCGGCCGAATGGCCCTACCCGTTGTAGTTACACTCTATATTCCCACTCAAAGTCATGACCTTACTCGGCAATTTCCCTGCACATTGCCGGTCAAGCGGTTATGAAGTATGATCTGCCTGCCCTCCCGATAAATTATCGTTCCGTCTCTCGGCCGTCATAACCCAAGTTGATAGAACGCAAAATTCTAGGAGCGCAACCCATGCCGCGTAAGAACCCCGCAGTCCCCCCCGGTCACTCGATCTCGATGTTTATCGCGCTGGTCATTCTGGGGCTTGCTGCGGTTGTGATTCCATCGGCACAGGCACAGACTCTCACCGTTCTACACACCTTCTTAGGCGGGGCGGACGGACAAGATCCTCTGTATGGAAGGTTGATCCTGGACGCCAAAGGACACCTATACGGCACCACTGCTCTCGGCGGCAGCGGAGCCTGCAGCGGCGGGTGTGGAACTGTATTCACTGTGACTGTAACCGGTGAGGAGAAAGTGCTCTACAGCTTTACCGGCACAGGCGGGGACGGCAAGTACCCCTATGGATCTCTAGTCAGGGACACGGCTGGCAACCTCTACGGAACCACATATGGGGGCGGAACTTCGGGCACCGGGTGCTACGGATACGGCTGCGGCACGGTGTTCATGCTGGATCCGACCGGAAAAGAGACTGTCCTCTACAGCTTCACTGGCGGGGTGGACGGTGCTACTCCGCAAGCCGGTCTGATTCGCGACGCTGCTGGCAACCTCTACGGAACGACGTACCTCGGAGGCGCTTACAACTGGGGAACAGTGTTCGTGGTGGATAAGTTCGGAAGCGAGACTGTACTGCACAGCTTCGACGGCTCCAGTGGCGATGGCGGGGAAGCACTCGGGGGGTTGATCCCGGACTCGGCGGGAAATCTCTACGGCACGACTCAGGGCGGCGGAATTAGCGGATGCAATCCCAATATCAACATCGGCTGCGGAACCGTGTACCAGATAACGAAGAGCGGAACGGAGACCGTGCTCTACCATTTTCCCTTTGGCGGCACAGAGGGACAATGGCCCGGAGAAGAGCGCTTGTTCCGTGATAAGGCCGACAATCTCTATGGTACCAGCCAGGGACCGTCTCCGTCGGGGTGGGGGACAGTTTTCAAGTTGGATCCGGCTGGAGCCTTTACAGTGTTGCACAAGTTTTCGGGCGGAGCGGGCGGGGGAAATCCATGGGCAGGTGTGACTCGTGATCTGGCAGGCAACTTGTACGGCACAACGCCGGAGGGTGGTGGCACCCAGTGCCCGGATGGTTGCGGGACGGTGTTCAAGTTAGGGCCCAATGGAAAATTCAAAGTCCTGCACAGTTTCACCGGTGGCGCGGACGGAGGATGGCCCTGGGCAGGCTTGGTGCGGGATGCAGCCGGCAATCTCTACGGTACCGCCGAGATAGGCGGCATCGGCGATGGAACGGTGTTCAAGATCACGCCTTAGTCACGGCGACAGGGGCAAAACACCCGGGTGGGTCGCGCCAGCGTCCGCATTCCGTGGTTTCTAGGCAATTCGAGTCAGAGCCTTCTTCTGAAGCCGTTGCCACTGTCGTATCATCTGAAAACAACAAATACCTCAGCGGAGACAAAATGGCTGACCTGCAATACCCGATTGGTAAATTCAGCTTTCCGGCGCCCCTCACAGAGGATGACAGGCAGAAATGTCTGGACGATATTTCCCACGCCCCGGCGAATCTGCGTGCCGCGGTTTCAGGGCTTTCGGAAGACCAACTCGACACTCCGTACCGTCCCGCAGGCTGGAGTGTGCGGCAGGTCGTGCACCACGTACCCGACAGCCATATGAATGCCTATGTTCGCTTCAAGCTCGCGCTCACCGAACAAGAACCTACCATTAAGCCTTATGCAGAAGACCGGTGGGCGGTGCTCGCCGATACGCGGACGACGCCGATCGAGGTTTCCCTGATGTTGTTGGAGTCCCTGCATACGCGATGGATGCGCCTGTTAGGCTCACTCGCACCGGCGGACTGGAAGCGTACGTTTCGCCATCCGGACCTAGGGGTGATGAATCTGGAGAGAACGCTCGCGCTCTACGCCTGGCACGGGCGACATCATGTGGCTCATATCACGTCACTGCGGGAGCGGAGCGGGTGGTAGAGTAGTTTCTAGTTTCTAGTTCTTGGTTTCCAGTTGTTTGCCCCGTATTTTCTTCCGTTTCCCCTCAAACACTGGAAACTAGAAACCGGAAACTGGAAACTGTTTACGTCATTCCCAGCTTCCACAACAAGTAGCTGGTCGCTTCGCGCAACACCGCTACCGTGCGCTGTAGCACGCTGTGGGGAAGGGAATCTGGGCGCGGGGCTACATATACCGGTCCCAAGCCTTGATACTCCAGCAGTTTGCGGATGCGAAACACGTGGTAGGCATCGCTGACCGCCACGCAACTGTGCAGGCCATTGGCGCGCATGATCACTGCGACTCGTACCGCCGACTCAGCCGTATCCCGGCCTTGAGTCTCGGCAATCAGGTTGCGCTCCGGAATTCCTCGATGCATCAGGTAGTCACGGCCGACTCCGCCCTCGCTGAAACGGGGATCGGCGGCGGCCCCGCCAGTCGTGATGACAACCGGCGCAACTCCACGCCGGAAGAGATCGAAACCATGATCCAGCCGGGCCCGCAGCACCGGAGATGGGTGTCCGGAATATTCAGCTGCGCCAAAGACGACGATGGCGTCGGCGGGCCGCGTTTCCTGCAGCGATGCTGTGCGGACGATCCGAAGGCTCGTGGCGGCCAGAAAGACAGCGATCCCCGCGCCAGCAAGGATCAACAGCCGCAGAAGTACGCGGGGTCGCGGATGCCGATTCGCGGTGTCGCCCTTCATCCTTTGGCGAAGAACTCCGAGATCTCGGCCGCCGGAATCGCCCCTTCGCGGATAATGCGCCAACGCGATACCTCATCGCTGAGATCGATAATCGTGGACGCAACGTCGCGGGGTGACGCGCCGCCATCCACGATAATGTTAATCCGTTCGCGGAGTTGATCGCGCACCTGCTCGGCACTAGTGCACTCGGAGGCGCCGCTCAGATTCGCTGAAGTCGCCGTTATCGGAATCGCCGCCGCATTCACTACTGCGAGTGGGATCTTTGAATTGGGTACGCGCAAGGCCACATTGCCTGTGTTCGCGGTGACTTTCAAGGGCAAGCGAGAGCCCGCCTTCACGATCATGGTCAGAGGACCGGGCCAGAACTTGCGCGCGAGCGCGTAAAACTCCTCGGGCAACGCTTTCGCCAGTTCCTCCGCTTGATCGACACTCTCGATCAGCAGCGACAGCGGCTTGTGCCGCGAACGGGTTTTGATGTCATACACCTTGTCGACTGCGCGCAAGTTGAAGGGGTCGGCAGCCAGGCCGTAAAAGGTGTCTGTGGGCATGCCCAGCACTTCGCCGGCACGGATCTGATCGGCGGCATACTTCACCAAGGACATTTCCGGAGTCTCACTACTGATTTTTACAATCTCGGCGCGCACGGCGCTCCCTTCCTGTTTGTCCAGTTCTCAATTTTTATTTAGACCGCGAAACCTAACATAATAGGGCAGAGCGCTGCAAGGGGAAGCAGCAGCGTATCATGCAGGCACGCTGGCAGACACAACGATTATGGTAAATGCATGAGGAAAGGCTCCGAATCCGCGCCCAGCGGCCAACAGCGATTGCGCCGCGTCGAGGGCCGGCACAATGCCCTGGTCAAGCAACTTCGGCAAGCCTTTTCGCGCGCTGAGCGCACCGAAGACGGCGACTGTGCCATTGAAGGCGTACGCATCGTGGAAGAAGCTACCCGAAGTGGCCTGCGCTTTCGTGCCGTTTTCTTTCGTGAGTCGGCGCAGGACCGCGCGGATCGTCTGTTGCCACAGATCGGCGCTCACGTAGAAACTCTGCTGCTTCCCGATAAGCTCTTCGACGGGGCCGTGCCCAGCGACACACCGCAAGGGGTAGCGGCGCTCGTGCGCCTGAAAGAATTTTCTATCGAGGATCTGATCGAGCGGTTGCACGTCGGCCCAATCATGGTGCTCGCCGGGCTACAGGATCCTGGCAACCTGGGCACCATCCTGCGCTCTGCCGAAGCGTTTGGAAGTGCGGGGGTTGTGACCGGGGAAGGCACGGTCAGCCCATTTAATTCGAAAGTGATTCGAGCCTCGGCAGGCTCGGTGTTCCGGCTTCCCCTGGTGGTCGCCAAATCTGCGGGCGGGCTGGAGGAAGCCTGTTCCCGTTTCAAGGCACATGGCGTGCGCCTTATTGCAACCTCTTCGCACAAGGGTACGTCTCTCGATCAGGCGAAACTTGCAGGTCCTGTGGCGGTTTTTGTCGGGAACGAGGGCTCTGGCGTCCCCCGCGATCTGATAAGCAAAATGGATGAGACCGTAGTGATCCCGCATACCCCGCAAGTGGAATCACTGAACGCCGGAGTCGCGGGAAGCATCGTACTCTACGAGGCTGCACGGCAGCGGAGATGAGCTCCAGAGTTCTTTAGAATTTTCGCGGTTTCTCCGTGTCTCTTTGCCTCTGTGGTGAAAAGTTTCAGATGAGCCTCTTCCAACCCATCCCGAACGCTGATGCTCCAGCCGACCGCACACGGCCGCTGGCAGACCGCATGCGTCCCCGGACGCTGGAAGAGTTCGTCGGCCAGGAGCAACTGGTCGGCCCAGGGAAGCCACTGCACACGCAGATTGAGCGCGATGACACAGGTTCGCTGATCTTCTGGGGACCGCCGGGCACGGGCAAGACTACGCTGGCGAAGATCATCGCCAGAATGACCAAGGCGGATTTCATTGAATTCTCCGCCGTGCTGGTTGGAATCAAAGAAATCAAGCAGGTGATGGCGGATGCGGAACGCGCACGCCAGTATGGAACGCGCACCATAGTTTTCATCGACGAGATACATCGCTTCAACAAAGCCCAGCAAGATGCCTTCCTTCCTCACGTGGAAAAAGGAAACATCCGCCTGATGGGAGCCACCACAGAGAATCCGTCATTCGAGATCAATTCCGCTTTGCTCTCGCGCTGCCGGGTCTATGTGCTCAAGCCGCTTACCGAAGACCACATCGTGGATCTCTTGAAGCGCGCCCTCGCTGACTCTGAGCGCGGCCTTGGGGAAATGCATGTGGCAGCTTCGGACGACGTGCTTAAAAAGATTGCCAGCTACACCAGCGGCGACGCACGCAGCGCCTACAACGTGCTCGAAGTCGCCGCCGGTCTGGCGCGAGGGAACGCCGGAACCAGAGCGGAGATTACGGACGAGATTGTCCGCGACGCCTTGCAAAAGCGCATCCTGCTTTACGACAAGACCGGCGAAGAACACTACAATCTGATTTCGGCGCTTCACAAGTCGGTACGCAACAGCGATCCCGACGCTTCCTTGTACTGGTTGGGACGAATGCTTGAGGCCGGCGAAGATCCGCTTTACGTGGCCCGCCGGGTCGTGCGCATGGCAGTGGAAGATATCGGCTTGGCCGACCCCAATGCGCTCTCGCTGTGCATGGCTGCCCGTGACGCCGTTGATTTCATTGGCATGCCCGAGGGCAATCTGGCCCTCGCCCAAGCCGTTGTCTATCTGTCGGTGGCGCCCAAGTCGAACGCCCTTTACACCGCTTATGGCGACGTCCAGCAGGACGTCGAACAGACTGCGGCTGAGGCGGTTCCGTTGCATTTGCGGAACGCCCCTACAGGTCTGATGAAGGGCTTGGGGTACGGGCACGGATATCAGTACGCGCACGACGTCGAAGGCAAAGTTGCGAACATGCAATGTCTTCCGGACAACTTGCGCGATCGCGTCTATTACCGCCCGACGAGCGAGGGCATTGAAAAGCGTATCCGCGAGCGCCTGGAAGAGATCAGGCGCCAGCGCTCGCGGGATAACGCAGGAAAACCCATCCCGCCCAAGTAAGGATGTAGTCCCCTAGTCTCTGCTCAGCTCAGCTAACAATTGTGTACGGAGGACTGAATTCCACGCCCGCTCTGCGCCCAACGATCCAACGGAGAACATACACAACCTCGGGATTGGTTAACCCGCCGTTGAAGGCATTCAGGATCACTTCCAACAGCGCGTGAGAGATCAGATCCTTGTAATAGTCAATGTCCGGTTCGACCATCACACAACTCACTCCATTGATGACCTGCTTATCTCCCTCGTGAAAGGTCAGCTGCAGGTTGGCCTCGTCGAATTGCACCTGCTTCCAGCTCGCCGTGGCCCCGGGATGGAAAGCCCCCGGATTTTTCTCCTCGGCGAATTCGCCTTTGGCCGCAGCCGCCCGCACCTGGTCGATCAACCCTACATCACAGTAGGCAAAGAAGCGGTCTTGCGCAAAGCTCTTGTCCCATTTCATCACCTTGAGATAGTCCCGCGGCGTGCTTCCGTCAGCAAACGGAATCTGCGCCATCGAAGTGGTAATGTTCAGCAGTGACGCAAGGGATTTGGACTTGTTCTCCATCACGTCCGTATAGCGATCTCGCCCAGCCGCGTCAGACACATCACTGGCGAGGAAAGGCAATTGCACCTTGATGCTGTCCCACTGCGCCGACGCAAAATTCAAGCCGGCGTCTTCCGGAATGAGCATCAGGTCCAGCGTCGCCGGCGCCTTCGGTGAAAGCCTTACCGGCGTGTAACCTGCCTGCTGATAATGGTCGGCGAAGACAATCACACGATAGTCGTCCCCAAAGTTGTCGAAGAAAGGGACCTTGAAGTCGATCGAAGATACAGGTTTCTCCGGCGATGCAACTTGTTTCTGATTGCCGTCGAAGACGCGGTAAAGAATGTTAGTCCCGGCTGGAAAAAGCTGCCGGTTTCCATCGTAGACGTTAACGGTTAGGGAGCTTTCATCTGGAATGGGAACTGCTCGAAGTGCCATAACAACTCCAATCCGATGGGGGAGTGCGATTTTAGCACAGGAACCTCGGCCAGTTCGCTCAAAAAGAGAATCCTGGGGCCCCGCCACCCCATCTCATGGCTAGTTGAAAGGTTGGTCGGACAGCCTTTCATGCCCAGGGGGATGGTCGTCTATGGCCACAACTTCCAGAGTATTCCGGGACGATTTTGTTCCGATTCGTCCCCTGCTTGGCGACCAGGTAGAAGATCTGCAGCGACTGCAGAAGGCTGCGCAACAAATCAGCTCGATCCTCGACCTCGATCAACTTATTGACCGAATTGTGAACGATGTTGCGCGTTCGTTTGGTTGCCTGGAAGCGAGCATTTACCTGCATGACGAAAGCGGCGCTGAGATGGTAATGGCGGGCGTGCACGGATGCCGCGTCCATGGCAAGGGGCACCGTCTGAAGATTGGGAAGGAAGGCATGGTGGGATATGTGGCCTCCACCGGCCAGATGCGCTATGCGCCCGACGTACGCAAGGACGAGTATTACACCGCCTGCGAGCAGCCCACACTCTCGGAAGTGGCGATTCCGCTGCATGTTGGCGAACGGCTTATCGGAGTGTTTACCGCGTCCCATCCTGAACTTGATGCATTCCCTCGCCAGCAATTAAGAATTCTTCAGGCGTTGTGCGAACACGTTGCCGTGGCCGTGCACAACGCGCGGCGCTTTCAGTTGGAACGCGCAGAGCGTGAAGTGATGACTCGCGAGGCTCAGGAAGCTCGCATCATCCAACAAGCGCTGTTGCCGAAGAGTTCGCCCTATATTCCCGGCTTCGTAATCTCCGGTCTGAGTGTGCCCGCTCGAGCCGTAGGCGGGGACTGGTTTGACTTTATTCCATTTCCAGACGGCAGGTGGGGACTGGTGCTGGCAGATGTCTCTGGCAAAGGTACGGCCGCGGCGCTCCTGATGTCGGCAACCCGCGGCATGTTGCGATCGCTGGCGGAGGCCTGCTGCAGTCCTGACGAGGTGCTAACCAAGCTCAACGGAATGTTGGTGGATGATTTTCCTGCCGGAAAATTCGTGACCATGGTCTACGCAGTGCTCGACCCATCGACGCGCACGGTAGCCTTCGCGAATGCCGGGCATTTGCGCCCGCTTCTGATCGACGACAGCGGAGCGCGTTTCCTCGACGTGGAGCGCGGCCTGCCGCTCGGTTTGCAATGCGGAGATTATTCGGAGTGTGAGATAAATCTGTCGCCGGGTTCGCGCCTGGTTTTTTACAGCGACGGCATCACCGAAGCGGTAAATGCGAATGACGAGGAGTATGGCCTTGAACGGCTGGCGGCGCATGCGGTGTGTCCGGAGGCGTCTGCGGTAAGTATTGTTGACGACGTCCGGGCATTCTCAAACGGTGCTGGAGTGCGCGACGATGCGAGTGTGGTATTCCTTGGCGTCAAGCGTTGATCAGTCGAGCGTTGATCTGTCAGCACTGATCAGTCAGCCTTGATCAGCGAAACCGCGCGCGGTGCTCGATCAGGATGCATCGGTCCATGACAACGAAGATGCCTGCTGCGCGTGCTTTTTCGGCCGCTTTTTCGTGAATCACTTCTTCCTGCATCCACACCGCCGGGACTTTCAGCTGAATCGCCTGATTCACTATTTCTTCCACGTACTCAGGCCGGCGAAAAATATTGACGATGTCGATCTTCTCCGGCACATCGAGTAGCGACGCGTAAGCCTTCTCTCCCAGGCAGGACTCGATCTCCGGGTTCACTGGGACGATTCGATACCCATGAGATTGCATGTAGGCGGAAACGCCGTGGCTAGGTCGCAGCGGATTACTGGAAAGCCCCACGACCGCGATGGTCTTGGAACGGTTCAGCAGTTCGCGAATGGGGTCGGGTTGCGGTAAAGAGACCATGCGTGCCTTTTACTTCTTGTTCGCCGCTTCCATCTTCTGCTTAAACATCTTCAGAGCCAGCTTTCGGATGGTGTCGGAAACGTCCTTGTTCGCAGAGAGGTTCTTCAGGTCCTGGGCTAGGAGGTTTTTCATCAGGCCTAATCCAAGATCGAGCGGAGTGCGCGGATTGGCCACCAGATTCCGCACTACGATGTAATTTTTCATGAAGCGGCGCTTCAAAGGAATCTGGCGCAGTACGGCTTGCAGCACATTTTTTTGGCTGGCATATTTTTCCACTTCGCCGTCGCTCAACTTAGGACCTTCCAGCACCGCCAGCGCCACCACTTTTGTTCCGTCGCGGATTAGAATCGACCGTTCTTCCTTGCTGCCTTTCAATGCTAACTGGATGCGCCCTTTGACGTCGAGGTGGTTTATCTTCTGCAGCGTGTTTTCGCGCTTCGGATCGGCGTGACCCTGAGGTTTTTTCGACGAAGCTTTAGGCGTGGCAGCGGCCTTGGCGGCAGTGCCGGGGGAAGTGCTGGAGGAGGCTGCTGGGACGATCTCCGCAACGTCTCCAACGTGCGAGACAGGGAAGTAGTCGGCTCCAAGCAGCTCGACGATGCCGCCGACCGGCTGGAACGGCTTGCCTTCCTCCTCGGCAATTTCGCCGGCGTGCTCTGCAAGATATGTAGAGACAGCTTCGTCGGGAACACCTCCACTTTCGTCGGTGGAAGTTTCGTTTGTCGAAGTCTCGTCGGCCGCACTCTGCGTCGTCGAACTGTCTGACGCCGATGCAAAAGCGTCGTCGCCAACCGCTGCGTTGGGCGAAGCATCAGGCTGCTCCGCCGCGTCGATCTTCAAAAGTTTCTTTACTTCGTCAGCTTCATTCGTACTCAGATACGGGTTCGATCGTAAAGTATCCAGGACTCTTGGCGAGGCCTTGATTCGCGGGCTTTGGAGCATGACCTCAATCGACTCCCTGGAAGCGGAGATAGCGAACTTGGTCAACGCATCCTCATGCACGGAAGGATTTTCCAGCAACGCTGGAAGCAGTGGAGGGCGCAGGTTGTCGGGAGAGATCAGGTAGTCCAACACTTCTTTCGTGGTCCGTGGATCCGACGCGGCAGCCAGCGACGCCTTCTCGTCCCAGCCCGCGAGCGTCATACGCGCGACATCGCCGAAAACTTTGTTGTGCCGGGCAAGATGAACCAGTATCTCGATGTTCTCGTCTGGTGGAACAGACAAGGCGCCGCGGGCAGCAAACTGCATCATGTTGGAAGGCAATTTGGAAGCACGGATTTGGTCAATCGTGCGCCCCATAGTTCAGTCCTTGGAAGCAGTCCGCCCGAGCCGGGAAGGCTTCTTCCCTTTCGCTGCTAGCTCGAGATCGTTCACCGCAAGCTCAAATTCTCGCGTGATCCGATTCGGCTTCCGCCGGAGAAATTCGTCCAGCAAAGCCCGATAGTACCAAAGAGTGCCGTCGCGGCCACCATTGAACCTTGCCCAGAGAGATTCCCCCGCATCCCGGTAATCGGTGAGAATCGAACGCACGTTGTGCAACTTGTCCGCCGCTGAAACCAGTCGCGTATCCTGGTCGGCTCTCCGCAGATGCCGCAGGTAGTTTTCCTTGCGTGCCCGCCAGGGCGGCTTAGGATCGAGATCGGTGTCAGTGCATCCCTCAACGATGTTTGCAGCACGTTTCCCGAATCGCCGCCGGACTTCTTTCAGCATCGGCGCTCCTCCGCAGTCTTCGACGACATCGTGCAGCAGCGCGGCGATGGCGAGGTCTTCGTCGCCTCCCGCCTCTAACACCAGCGACGCCACGCCCATCAGGTGCGCGATATATGGAACCGTCGATGCTTTACGCCCCTGTCCGGCATGCATCTCGGCGGCGAACAGGAATGCACGGAGAAACCGCGGCCCCAGCTTTACTACTTCCTTCTTACGTTTTCCGGGCACTACTGTTTTTCTCCACGCCGCATGGATAAGTACGCACGAATGAACGGCTTCAAGTCGCCGTCGAGCACGCGATCTACGTCCCCCACTTCCAATTTTGTCCGGTGATCCTTGATCATCCGGTAGGGTTGCAGTACGTAGGAACGAATCTGCGATCCGAACTCAATATCGAGCTTCGAGTCCTCGATTTTTTTCGTAGCCGCGCGTTTCTTCTCCATCTCGAACTCGTAAATCTTTGAGCGCAGCATGCTCATTGCGCGCTCCCGGTTCTTGTGCTGCGAACGCTCGTTCTGGCAGCTGGACACCAACCCCGTCGCCAAGTGCGTAATGCGCACCGCGGAGTCCGTCGTGTTAACGTGCTGCCCACCCTTGCCGCTCGAGCGGTACGTATCTGTGCGGATATCCTCGGGCTTGATGATTACCTCGATGCTGTCGTCGATTTCCGGGGAGACGTACACACTGGCAAACGAAGTATGCCGTCGCTTGGCCTGATCGAACGGAGAAATTCGAACCAGCCTGTGAACTCCGATTTCGCTGGTCAGAAGCCCGAAGGCATACTCGCCGTTGACCGCAAAAGTTGCCGACTTGAGGCCGGCTTCTTCGCCCGGCTGGTAGTCGTAGAGCACAGTCTCGAAGCCCTGCCGTTCAGCCCACCGAAGATACATGCGGAGGAGCATGTCGGCCCAGTCCTGCGACTCGGTGCCGCCCGCTCCCGGATGGATCGTCATAATCGCATTGCGCGCATCATTCTCGCCGGAGAGCAGGGTCTCAGTTTCGAGCTTGTCGATTACATCCCGGAGCGAATCGATCTCGCGGCGCAGGTCGGCATCCACGACCTCACCCTCGCGGGCAAGGTCGAAGTAGGCGGCAATGTCGTCACCACGGCGCGCAAGATCAGCGTCGGTCGAGAGCGCATGCTCCAGCCGTTTTTTCTCGCGCATCACCTGCTGGGATTGCTTTGGATTTGACCACAGGTTCGGGTCAGCGGCCTGCTTTTCGATTTCGGCTAGTTGCGGACGGAGTTTTTCCGCGTCAAAGATACTCCCGGAGTTCGTGCACCTTCTTGCTCAGCGATCCGTATTCCTGTTCGAACTCTTGATTCATGAGGATGATTCAGCCTTTGTGCGGGATGTGAAACGTGCCAGCAACGCTCCCATAGAAATTATCGCACACAGATACGCGAACCAGTCGCCGTGTCGAGTGTAGAACGTGGTTACGGAGGTGACGGCATAGGGCGCGATCAGCGCGGCACGCTGCTTACGCGGAACCTCCGCTGCGACCCTTCCCCAGGGATCGATGGAGGCGGTGACTCCAGTATCGGTCGCGCTCAGCAACCACCGCGCATTTTCGATGGCACGCATGCGTGTCTGATTCAAGTGCTGGGCATAGGCGCCGCTATCTCCGTACCATCCGTCATTGGAAATGTTCACGAACACCTGCGCACCCTGATCCGCGAACTGCCGCACTTCGTCGGGGAACACAGACTCATAGCAGATGAACACGCCGAGCCGGATGCCGCCCGCATTCAGCGGCGCTCGCGACGTGCCGCGGCCAAACTCGCCGACCTCTTTGGTAAGGCCTCCGGCAAATGCAAACAGCCGTGGGAAAGGCAAGTATTCTCCGAAAGGCACGAGATGCACTTTGTCGTAGCGCCCGGCCGATTCACCATTCGGACTAACCAGTACTGCGGAATTGAATACTTGCGAACCCTGGCCGCCGCTTTGCGTAGCTGAGCTTGTACCGATGGAACCCGCCACGATCCATTTCTGCGAGCGCCGCGCCAGGTCACTCAATGTGCTGCGAAACAAAGGATCGTTTGTATAGAACGGCGCCGGCGATTCCGGCCACACTATCAAATCGATCTTCGCGTGTGTAGTCTCAGGATGGGAAGTCTCAGCTTGTGAAGTCTGGTCCGAGGCCGTGGCCGACGCATTCGTGACCGCAGACGTCAAGCTCAGGTCCGCTAGTTGACGTAGAGTTTGTTCGAAATAGTCTCTAGTCCAGTCGGCCGACACGGGGATGTTCGCCTGCACCAGCAACGCCGCATGGTCAGCGACGGCAAGTGGAGCTTCGATCAGCCGTCCAGCCTGCAAGACGGCGGCTGACGCCAACGCCGCCGCCAGCAGAGCGCCACGCTTTTTTCGCGGGACGAGGAAAACCGCAGCCAGAGCCACATTCACCAGCATAACTTCGAACGAAATTCCGTAGACGCCGGTCCAGGCTGTGATGCGGCACAGGGCAATGTTGTCTATTTGCGCGATCCCCAGCAGATTCCAAGGGAAGCCTGTGATGCGGGTCCGGGCCAGTTCCACTCCGACCCACAAGAATGGGGCGGCCACCAGCACACGCCGATGGTCGCGCTCCGAACCCATGATAAGGCTTAACAACAGCCCGAATAATCCGTGATAAAGGCCAAGGTAAAGACAGAAGAGAAAAAGAGCGAGCAACGCCATGGGCGCACTCAGCCCGCCAAACTCATGCATCGTGTTATAGATCCAGTAACACGTACCCGCGTACCAGAGGATTCCGCAGACGTATGCCAGGACAAATGCCTGCCCAGGCGTTGCGGCCTGGAGTTTGACCTTATCGTTAATTTCCAGATCGCCTGCTGGGCGAGCCCGCAGAAGCGCCACCACTAACGGCGCCAGTGCAAACCAGGAAAGGACATAGAGCCCGGGGAGAGGAAAGATCAGCACCTGCAGAAGAGCAGACAGAATTACTAGTAGCCAAGCGCTGAAATGGATTTGGCGCACGAAGAAGAATAGCAAAATCGAGCAGCTCTCAGCTCTCAGCTCTCAGCTCGGCGCGCCTGAGTCTGGGCTTTTGATTCTGCAGGGCTTCACGTACAAAGTTGACGATCTCTGGCGTCACGTACGGGGGTGGCGTGATCCGGAAAACGGGACGCCCGGCTACCGGCTTCAGGGACACGTTTTGCCATGCCGCGCCAGTTTTCTCCTGGGGTTCGTGGAGAATGACCGCGCTCGCCCAGTCCAGAAATTCCCGCGCAGAAGTCTTGAAGTCCGCGGTCGCCGGGTCGAGCACGGTGAGATACAAATCCGGACGCAGGAACTTCATGACGCTGTTCGATTCAACGATCACATTGCGAGCCTGAACGATTCTTTGCCGCAGAGTGGGCATGGCTTCCGCCAACCGTCCTTGCTCCGTGCGCACCCATAATGAGCGCGAGGCTCCAGCCACCAGAAAGCGCGAAGTGTCAGACTCCCCCGACCGATCTTTCTCTTCTGAAATTGCCCATGCGTGATCTGCCGTTGCGCAGTCGCACGCCTCTCCATTTGCGGAGCAGATGCCGTGTCCATATTGCGTGATCTTCACCGCGGTCCACTCAAACTCTGACAGCGCAGAGATTAAGCCGGCCACGACGCTGGTCTTGCCCACGCTTCGTGAATGTCCGCCGATGATGACGATCGCCATGATTTACTTTCTTCGCCAGACATTGCCCTGATCCACGGCCATTGGCAAGTGCGTAAGGAAAAATCGCCAGACTTTGGCTACTTTCCCTTCACGAGCCGTGCCAGAGCGGCCAACTGCTTCAAGTACTGCCGCACCGGTTGCGCCGGAGTTCCCCAGAACGCCACGCCTTTGCCACGCAGCACTTTATTAGGCAGCACTCCGCCCTGACCACCGAGCATGACTCCTTCTTCGATGCGCGCGTGTTCGCCAATGCCCACCTGTCCGCCAAGCACGACGCTGTTCTGGATCACAATGCTTCCCGACAGCCCGGTTTGCGCCGCTATGACCACATCCTCTCCAATTTGACAGTTGTGACCGATATGCACCAGGTTATCGATCTTCGTTCCCCGCCGGATGCGCGTTTCGTCCAGCGCTCCGCGGTCGATGGTTGTGTTGGCGCCAATCTCCACATCATCTTCGATGACCAAACGTCCGACCTGGGGGAATTTTTCGTAGTGTCCAGTCTTGCGATCTCGCACGTAGCCGAAACCGTCGCTTCCGAGCACAGCGCCGGCATGCACGATCACGCGGTCGCCTAGGACAGTCCCACGGTAAATCGTGACATTAGGATAAATCTGGCAGCCGCTACCAATCCTGACGCCGGCCGCAATCGCGCAACCCGAGCCGATACTCGTGCCTTCCCGAATCTCCACATTCTCGGCGACGTTCGCATGCTCTCCCACCGTCACGCCCAGAGCCAACCGAGCGGAGGCGTGCACCACGGCCGTCGCGTGCGCACCTCCTTTCTGCGTATCGTGACTCTGATCGTTCAGGAATCTCGCGATCCGCGCGAAAGAAAGTTTAGGGTGATCGCTGATCAGCAACGGCTTGGCAGAGGAGCCCACGAGCGCGAATTCGCCTGCGATCACCGCACCGGCGCGGGACTCCAGTGCGGATAACAAATGCTTCCTGTCTTCTACAAAGACCACATCTTCGCTACAGGCTGACGTGATACTCGCCACGCCACTTACCTGCACAGTGCCATCCCCGGACAAGCGTGCCGCTACCTC